>OKWR01000494.1_pt1 | contig 42758 bp, 29 predicted proteins | sample 1607101 | NCBI WGS metagenome assembly OKWR01 (sample SAMN04414076, study PRJEB24778) | human gut metagenome | material: faecal | host: Homo sapiens
TATTCACAAATCTTATATCAGTTTTTAACGTTTACACAAAACTTGAAACGGTCTCAAAATTAAAGATTACTAATTATGAAAGAACTAAACCTATTAAAATTGTCTGGGAAAAATCAGGATCTAGATATTCTGTAACAAACAATTATATTAAATTTCCGGAAGTAGATTTACCTAATAGGGATGAGTTGCTTCGGATGAATGCGTATATTTGTTGGAATTTATTAATGGAGGGTATTGCTGCTCCACTATATACACCAATTGTAAAGGGAAGAAGAATTGGCGAGCCAATTTATCTTCCGGCTTCGAGAACAGGCTTTATGCTTACATACTCGCAGCTGATTGAAAATTCGTTACAAATTAGTTTTTCGGCAGAATTACATGAAAATACAAGTACTCTTACACTTCCATATGTAGATTTCTTACAGCTGATAACGAAGTTTGAAATTAATAAAAAAGATAGCAAAAAGTATTCAGGCATAATTGAATATATTGAAAAAAATATGACAAAAGGAAATTTGTCAGTAAAAAAAGATATGTTACCAGTTATCCAATATCAGCCGGAGGGAAGTGATAAAGAAATTCCATTGTATGTTGCATCATCTATTGTTTCGGAAATTTCACCATTACTTTTGGTACTGAAATCCGGCATTAATTTTAAAGCAATGATTATTGAAGAACCAGAAGCACATTTACATCCAGAGTTACAACAAAAAATGGCTAGACTGATTATTAATATGATGAATTTGGGTATACCGGTATGGATTACTACTCATAGCGATACCATTTTGCAACATATAAATAATATGATGAAATTAAAAAATCATGTACGAAGCAATGAGTTGCAGCAGGAATATGGATATAAAAAGGAAGATCTTCTTTCTAGAGAAGATATTCAAATGTATCAGTTTGTTACGGAAAATAGTGGGAAAACAAGATTGATACCATTGGAGGCAACAAAATATGGATTTGTTGTTCCAACATTTAATAATGCTCTTGAAAAAATAGTTGAGGAAGTATACGCATTTCAGGAGGACTGATAAATGATTGAAGAACGGATACAGTATGGAATTGATAATTTTTTAGAAGATAATTTTTTCCTGCCCTTTAGCAATTCCTATTGTTTAGAGGAAAAAAGTGAGACAGGAAGAAGCAAATTGCACGTAGATGTACGAGGGGATAATTTATGTAGTGAGGATTATGACCATAAAGGAAAGTGCAATTTTCTTAAGAAAGAAAGTCCATTTAAATTAAGAAGAAGTGTTGATAATGTTTTGCTTCAAAAAAAGGAAGAGAAATGGATATTGCATCTTATTGAAATGAAGAGTAAGGTTGATAACAAAAAATGGCATGAAATAAAACAAAAAATACGTGCTAGTTATTTTAATGTTCGTGCATTGGAAGGGGTATTGGGAATACATATTGATGAGATTAGGACATATACAACGTATGAGAGTACTGGATTTTGGAATACAGATAGAAGTGAAGATCCTAAAATAATGGTTGCACCTTTAGGAAAACCAATGCCACCAGCACCAGAGAAAGAATGGGAAAATAATATTATTAGCGTAGATGTTGGCGCTGTGATGAAGTTTCAACATGTTGCAGTTAAGATGCAGAGAACAGAAGAGGGAGATAAGCTAATAGGAAATTTGCGTATTTGCTGATTTGAGAATTCTCTGTACTGTTGCTTGCATAGAATGGATAATATTAAGTTTTGTGACAATAACGTTACATCCTCCCCACCCACTTTGTGACAATTATATAACGTCCTCTATACAGAGATATGCGGTTTTAAGCCATTTTCGTGGCAAAAAAGCCGCATATTTTTTGTAGCAATGACTTGACATCCTCGGGTGCGCTGTGCGCAGCGCAAAGTCTCCCGCAGGAGGAAGATTGAAAAATAAATTTTTCAATCGCGAGATTTGTGTCTGCGCGCACTTGACACAAACTCGACATGCGAAAAAAGCGTGTGCAGAAATGAGCAGAAAAATGAAGTGAATGCACTCAGAAAAAATGAAGTGAATGCACTCAGAAAAATGGTGATGGGTATAAACCGTTGACGTTTACGGAAGAAAGTCAAAGGCTCACTGTGCGGCAGATTTGGCATGACGCCTCCCCACCCGGCGTTCCAACGCCCTGCAAAAGCTGCTCAGGCAGAGCGTGAGTAAAAATATGGTCAGAGTCCAGACCACAGGATGTACCGTAAGACCAAACTTGTTTGCAGCAAGATCCATATACCGGATCAGTACCTGATGGATCAGAAAGCCGTAAGGCGACAGCCCGGCCAGCCACAAAAAAGGCTTTGCGGAAAGCAGCCGGGAAATCATCCCCTTGCCGATGGCGAGCAGCCAGACCAGCAGCACCGCAGAAGGAGTAAACAGCACGTTGTAGCGGAAGGCCGTCGCGCCCAAAACTCCCACCTGCCCTGCAGCGATGAAAAAGCAGCCGCCCGAAAACAGCACAGCTGCCAGCTCCAGAAGAGAACAGGCACCGTAGGGCGTGCGCTCCTCTTTGCGGCTGCGGTAAAGACAGCCCATACAGCAGCTGATGGCAAAATCTCCTGCCCGGAAAAGAGGACACAGATAGGTCAGGTAAAATACGGCATTCCCACTGAGTCCGGCTTTCCAGATTACAAGGGAGAAAAGACACTGCGCGCAGAAAATCGCGGCAGCGATGCAGCGCAGTCTGCGAGCATCGGCCTTTTTCAGCACGGCGAGCAGCCAGGGAAAAATAGCATACAGAAAAGCCTGCACCGAAAGATACCACGCTACGCCGTTCAGACAGAACCAGAAACGGCTGGAGGGGATCCATGTTTGCAGCAGGAAAATGCTTATCACAAGCTGCGCTGCACAGGACAGCACTCCACGGGCAGAGGGCTGCGCCAGAAGCCCCTTCAGCACAAAGAGCAGGGCAGCAGCCATCATAATAAGGTGCAGCGGATACAACTTGCGTATTTTTTGAAAGGAAAAGACCATGGCAGACCGCAGACCCGGTGCTGTGCGCGGGCGGTCGTAATAGTTGCAGGTCATCAGAAAACCGGACAGCGCCACGAATACGGAAATTGCCCACGGCCCCAGCCACGGTGCCCCACAATGGGACAGCACCACGCTCAGAAATGCGACTGCCCGCAGCCCCTGTAAAGATGATATCAGCTTTTTGTCTGTCACAAGATCCTCCGTTCTGCCGCAAAGTGCGGCAGCTGTGTTTTTTTCAAGTGTCATAAGTATAGAGAAGGCGGCTTGTTCTGTCAAGAAGTGGTGCAAAATATGCTGGAACGGACAAAGTGGATTTTCGTGGCAAAAAACCAAATATTTTTTGCAGCAATGACTTGTCCGGAATCATTTCCCAACCGCACCCCTTCTGTACTCACTGGGTGTCACGTCATAATATTTCTTAAAGAACCGGATATAGCTCCGGACGTCGGAGTAGCCGACTTTCTGGCTGATCGACTGGATCGTATCAGCAGTGTCGGTCAGCAGCGCGAGGGAACATTCCGTGCGGTAGCAGTTTAAGTACTCGGAGAGCGTTTTTCCGGTGTCGAGCTTGAAGAGCCTGGAAAGATAGACCGGGTTTAAGCTGACGACGTCCGCGATCTGAGGGACGGAAAGCTCCTCCCTGTAGTGCTGCTGGATATAGGAAATTGCCTGGCAGATATAAGTGTGGGCTTCCATGGAGGTTTTTGTTTTGGCATTTAAAAGTCCCTGGATGCAGGAAAAGAAGATGCGGCTGCATTCGGAAGGATCCGCAGCATTTTCCAGCTTTTTGAGGTAAGGGCTCAGCTGGGTGTCCGGAATGTCATCCCCGAAATCAAGCAGCGCCACATAGACCTCGCACAGGAGGATCGTTGTAAGCTTTCGGGCTTCCTGGGTGTTTGCTGTTTCCAGATAGCGGGAAAAAAAGCTGTCGGCGATTTTGCGGGCAACCGTCTGATCGCGGTCGATCAGCGCACGAGAAAGCTGGATGGACAGGTTGGGATCCAGGGAGGAGGTCAGATCCTCCTGATGACCGATGATCATAAAATCCTCTGTTTCCGGAGAAGTGAACAAAAGGTTTCTGCGGGCCAGCTGCCAGGATTTCTGGTAGGAGGGCGATGCCTGTTCACACAATACAATGGAAAAGAAGGGATCAATGGAAAGCGTCTGCTGCATGCGTTGGGAAATAGCGCTGCAGAGGCGCTTTAATTCTGCCGTCAGCTCTGCATCTGCGATGGAGGTATTGAGCAAGATGCAGATATTCTGCCCGTTTGTATGGATGCCGTAGGCTTTGCCAAGGACGGAAAATGCCTCCGAAGCGCTGGAGAGGACAACGAGACGCAGTTGCTCCTTTTTTGCGAAATCCTCCATGCTTTCGAGGGCAGGCATGTGGATGAGGATCAGGGAAAAGAAGCGGTACGGAAAGACCAGACCGTATTTCATATATTCCTGAGGCAGGGCAGTGACATCGACAGAGGCATGGAGGATACCAAGCAGCAGACGCTCCCGGACGAGCTGTTCCTTTTCGTGCAGGACGGAATGCACCTCTGAGACCTGGGCAGTCAGACTGTCCAGGGCAGAGTTTAAGCGGAAAAATTCATCATGATCGTCGGACAGACCGAGGGTGTAGGGCGTGATGCCGAGTTTTTCCATAATGTCATCCACGGGTTTTAACAAAACCATGCTGTAGATAGCAGAAAGTAAAAAGCAACAGAATAGTATAAAAAAGTATTCGCAAAAACGTCTTAAAAGAAAGGGAGTAACTGCTTTGAACTGCTCTGTGGTGGACACATAGTAGGTACACTGCAGCGTATTGGAGTTCTGAACGGCAGGATAGGCATTATAATCGGGAAAAAGCAGGGCTTCATTTTCATCAGCGGACAGAGAAGAATCCCAGCGCTCGTACAGAGCTGCATCCGTGGCATAGATAAGCTGATCGCAAAAGGTAACGACAGCATGATAGCTGTTGTCGTTGTCGGAAAGAAGGGCAGCAGCATCCCTGCGCAGCTCCCGCATGGCATAGGAAATTGTGATATAGCCCTTCGGATTGGAGGAATACAAAGGCAGACTGTGGGCATAGACCACAACCGGTACAGCAGGACGCGGGCTGTAGTAGCGCTCATAAGGAATGTTTACAACCCAGGCCTCCTCCGTGTCCATTTCCGAAAGGATCTGGAGAAAATCCGGGTTATAAAAATCACTGTAGGTGTACATGCCTCCGCTGGAATCGAAAACCCGTTCACTGCGGTCAAAATACAGGCAGATCGTTTCAAAGGAGTACAGCTGTGTGTAAGGAGAAATATCACTGATCATACGGGAAAAATAATCGATGGTAGGATCCGGTGAAACGAGGATGTGGTTTACGGAGGCAAGCTTTGCGATAAAAACAGAGCCTACCTTCATAACGGAAAAAGTATTTTCCATATTGGAATAGGCAGCGTCTGCCTTTGCCTCCAGCTGCTCCTTTAACTGCAGACTGTTCTGCCAGATGCTTAAGAGCGTGGAAACAAAAAACAGGATCGTGGACAACAGTGCCAGGATAAAAAAACAGGAAGAAAAATGTCTCGAGCGAATGATATTTTTCAGTTTTTTCTTTTGCATGGAACGATCGAATGATACCAAAACAATTGCCTCCCTTTGAGTGGTTCTGACACCATTATACCGAAAAAATGCACAAAGCAAAAGAAAGGGAGTGCAAAAATGGATAGCAAAAATCCGATGAATCTGCAAAAAATAAAGTCAAAAAGTTGCAAAAAGTCAATAAAGGGGTGATAGATCAAGGCTTTTTTGAAATCGCTATAAATGTAACAAAATAGGTCGGATTTTTTAATTTTTAACAGAGCTGTGTTTTTATATAATGACCTCAGAAACGGAAACAAAAAAACGCAAAGGGGCTGCAGCCACCAGGCGGGCAGCATTTACGGAACAGGACTGTTTCAGAAAAAAAGAGAGGGAGGAAGGTACATGACGGGAAAGAGGGAAAAAACCGCAGCACTTTCAAAGGGCCGACAGCAGGGGGGCCTGCAGAAGGCAGCACTGTATTTCTGGAAGCATAAATATCTGTATCTGATGCTGCTTCCGGCGATTCTGTATTACATCATTTTCTGTTACGTTCCGATGTACGGCGTAACAATTGCATTCAAGGATTTCAATCCGATGCTTGGAATCTGGAAAAGTCCGTGGGCGGGGACGGAAATGTTCCAAAAGCTGTTTGGAATGGAAAAGTTTTATTCCGTTTTCTGGAACACGATCCGGATCAGCCTGATCCGACTGATTTTCGGATTTCCGTTTCCGATTATCATTGCGCTGCTTTTAAATGAGCTGCGGCTTGGAAAGGTAAAACGGGTCATCCAGACAGCGATTTACATTCCGAATTTTATTTCCTGGGTCGTTCTGGGCGGTATTCTGACAAGCCTGTTATCGATGGATTCGGGTATTGTCAACGGCGTCATCAAGGCGCTCGGCTTTGCACCGATCGGATTTTTGACAGATGAAAAGTATTTCGTCGGCACGATGGTCGTTTCGATGATCTGGAAAACGTTCGGCTGGAACACGATTATCTATCTGGCGGCGATCACCGGAATCGATCCGCAGCTGTACGAGGCGGCGACCGTGGACGGGGCGAACCGGTGGCAGAAGCTGTTACATATCACATTGCCGTGTATCCGTTCTATTATTATCGTTGTGCTGATTACGAGAATCGGCGGACTGATGCAGGCGGGCTTTGAACAGATTTTCGTATTGTATCATCCAGGCGTATACGGGACGGCGGATATCATCGATACCTATGTATACCGGATGGGCTTGCAGGAAGGCAAATTTGAGCTGGCGACAGCGGTCGGCTTGTTTAAATCCGTGATCAACTTTGCACTGGTTGTCATTGCAAACAAGACAGCACGCATGGCAGGAGAGGAGGGAATTTACTGATGAGCAGGGAAAAGCCGAAAAAAATCAAGGTTTCTGTCGGCAGCAGGATTTTTGACACAGTAAATCTGATTTTTCTGATTCTGCTGGGGCTGACAACCTTTTACCCGTTCTGGGACTGCCTGGTTGTTTCGTTTTCCTCGCTGAAAAGCTATCTGGCGACGAACATCCATTTATGGCCGGACGAATGGTCGTTTGAAGGCTATGCCTATATGTTAAAAAGCTTCGATCTGTGGAGATCGTATGCGAACTCGATTTTTATCACGGTTGTCGGCACACTGATCAACATGCTGATTACGACGATGGCGGCGTATGTGCTGTCGAAAAAGGATTTAAAGGGACAGCGGTTCTTCATGTTTCTGGCAGTGTTTACGATGATGTTTACCGGCGGAATTATTCCGACCTACATCGTTGTAAAGGATCTGCATCTGATGAATTCGCTGTGGGCGATGATCCTGCCGTCGGCGGTCAACACCTACAACCTGATTATTTTAAGAAACTTCTTCTTGGAGCTTCCGATGGAGCTGGAGGAAGCGGCGCTTTTGGACGGATGTACGGAGATCGGCGTATTGTTTAGGATCATGCTTCCGATTTCCAAACCGGCGCTGACGACGGTGACGCTGTTTTATGCAGTCGATCACTGGAACGACTTTTTCTCGGCGATTATGTATATCAATAAGAAAGAAGCATGGCCGCTGCAGCTGTTTTTACGGTCGATGCTGTTTCAGAATGACGCAGCATATTCCAGCGGCGGAGAAAGCCTGTTTTTATTAGGACAGCCGATGAAGATGGCGGCTGTGATGCTGGCAATTATTCCGATCATGTGCGCGTATCCGTTTTTCCAAAAATATTTCACAGCAGGGATGACGGCAGGCGCAGTGAAGGGGTAAAATATAAAAGGGAAAGAAAGAGGGAACAAAATGAGAAAAAGAAGTAAGTGTGCATTTCTGGCAACAGCGATGGCAGCGACAACGATTCTGGCAGCAGGCTGCGGCAACAGCGCTTCGGGTGGTCAGAACACTGCGGATTCTGCAGAGCGGGTTCCGATCCGTTGGCTGACGACCGGCGACGCTGCGGCAGAAGCAATTCAGGATAACGACCGCATTATTGAAGCGATCAACGAAAAACTCGGCATAGACCTGACGGTTGAAATCGTTCCGGAAGCCAATACGGAAAAGGTCAACGTTGCGATGGCGTCCGGCGATTTCCCGGATGTGGTAACTGGTGCATACGGGACGAGCGCAACCCAGCAGTGGATTGATGATGGAATGGTTATTCCGCTGAATGATTACATGGATTCCTTCCCGAGCATGAAGGCATGGCTGGAAAATTACGAGTGGTCGGCACAAAATGGAAAATATTACGGCATGCCGTTTATTGCACAGTACAGTGTGGCCAATACCCTGATCGTGATGCGTCAGGACTGGCTGGATAATTTGGGATTGTCCTATCCGCAGACGTTGGATGAAATGAAAGACGTCATGCTCGCTTTCACAAACGACGATCCGGACGGCGACGGACAGAACAATACATACGGCTACACGGCAGAAAAGCCGGGACAGTTTGACTGGGTATTTTTCGCATACGGACTACCCTATGCGGACTATTCGCTGGATGAAAACGATCAGGTAATCCCCGTTTTTGAAGATCCTGCGTTTGTAAAGGGCATGACCTACATCAAAGAGCTGTGGGATGCAGGTACGATCGATCCGGAGCTGATGTTGAATGATATGTCTAAAAAAGAAGAAAAGTTCTATCAGGGCAAAGCCGGCATGATGCCTGCACCCCTGTTCCGTCATGTGACCCGTCATGAAAACAGCGTCAGAGAGCTGTTCCCGGACGCTTCGATCTGCTATGATCTTTCCCCCGCAGGTCCGGACGGCGCGAGAGGCTTAAGCAAGCAGGGCAAGAGCGGTATGATGACCTGTATTACCGCAGCCTGCAAGAACCCTGACAAAGCGGCAGCATTTGTGGACTTCATGGTTTCGGAGGAAGGAAATAACCTGCTGCGTCTTGGTATCGAAGGTATTCATTACACCAAGGATGGCGACGAAATCGTCTTCAACGAAGAAGAGCGTGCAAAGGATGCTTTCTCGCCCAATGGCTGGGCGCACGCGCTGGCGTGGGGCTCCTTCTACTGGCCTCTGGAGAGCAACTACATCCCTGTAACCGATCCGAACCGGGAACGTGCGCTGCATACCGTTGATCTTGCGACCCAGTGCCAGGTTCCGAACCTGATTAAGCAGAAAACGCAGGTTGAGATCGAAAACGGCGCCGCAGTGGACGATATTTACACCCAGTACTTTTCGGATATGCTGCAGGGTAAGCTTTCCATCGAAGAGGGTGTAGAGCAGCTGAGCAAGTCCTGGAGAAGTCAGGGCGGTGAAGAGATCCTTGAGGCAGTCAATGCAGAGTATCAGAAAACAAAAGCAAAGCAGTAAAAAGGAAAATCTAATAATATGGAAAAAACAGGGAAAAAACCGAATATTATCATGATTCTGGCAGACGATCAGGGCCCCTGGGCGATGCACTGCGCCGGGACACCGGAGCTTTATACGCCCAACCTGGACAGAATTGCAGAACAGGGAATGCGGTTTGACAGCTTCTTCTGTGCCTCGCCGGTATGCTCTCCGGCGAGGGCATCCATTCTGACCGGGAAAATGCCTTCCGCTCACGGCGTACAGGACTGGCTCAGAAGCGGAAACTTAGACGGCGAGAAATTTGCCGCCCAGGGAAAGGAAAATCCTTATTTCGAGGGCTATAAGCAGGAACGGAAGCCGATTTCCTATCTGGAAGGACAGCCCACCTATACGGACATTCTGGCGCAGAACGGCTATCACTGCGCACTCTCCGGAAAATGGCACCTAGGCAACAGCATCGAACCGCAGCAGGGCTTTCAGGAGTGGTACACCATCGGCATGGGCGGCTGCTGTTATTACCACCCGGACATGGTGGACCATGGAGAAATCACCGTGCATCATGGGGAATATGTGACAGATCTGATCACGGATCGTGCACTGGAATATTTAAAAGAGCTGGGCGAAGGGGACGACCCGTTTTATTTGTCTGTCCACTATACTGCACCCCATTCTCCCTGGGAAAAGGAGCACCATCCTGCAAAGTGGATCGATTACTACGATGGCTGCACGTTTCCCAGCATTCCCAACGTGCCGGATCATCCCGATCTGCGCACCGGCGCGGTATATGGAACCGGTAAGAGGGAAGAAAATCTGCGGGGCTATTTTGCGGCGATCAGTGCGATGGATGAACAGATCGGCAGACTGCTGGATGCAGTAGAAGAACAGGGGCTGGCGGACAATACCGTAATCCTCTTTACAGCGGACAATGGAATGAGCATGGGACAGCACGGCGTCTGGGGAAAGGGCAACGGGACATTCCCGATGAATATGTATGATTCCGCAGTTAAGGTGCCGTTTCTGATTTCCTGGCCGGGGCACATTCCTGCCAATACCGTCTGCAGCGAAATGATAAGCGCCTGCGATCTGCTCCCGACGATCCTTAAGCTGACGGGACTTTCCGACAAGCAGCCTACGGGACTTCCCGGAAGAAGCTTTACAGAGCTTTTGGAGGGCAGACAGCTGGAACACCGCGACGAGGTCGTGATCTTTGACGAATACGGGCCTGTCCGCATGATCCGGACGAAAGAATGGAAATATGTGCACCGGTATCCCTATGGAAAACATGAGCTGTATCACCTCGTGGACGATCCGGGAGAAGAGAAGAATCTGTACGGTTTACCGGAATATAAAAAACTGGTAACCCAATTAAAGGGCAGGATGGAAAAATGGTTCTGCACCTATTCCGACCCGGCCATCGACGGCGTGCGCTCCGCGGTCAACGGCTCCGGACAGCTCTGCCGCCCGGGTGTGTATGCAATCTATGAGGATCCCTTTTCACCAAAGGGCGTGGAATGATTACGAGTTGTTTGTCAAAGAATAAGATTGAGCAAGGCCGGTCAGGGAAAGATTCTCTGACCGGCCTTTTGCAAGCTCGTTCATCAGTCGGATGGTTGCCTGTGTCTTTTCAAAATCCTGCATATCGAGAATTGCATATCTGCCGCGTCCGTTCTTTGTCAGAAAAACCGGAGTACCAACAGCTGCATCACGCAGCACAATGATGCAGACTGCCAGCGGTTGGAATTGCAGGTACAGCAAAATTCACAAAAGCCCTGAAAACAATATAAAAAATATGAGATGTGATACTAGAAATGTTATCTTTAACATATTAGGATGATAGGAAATGAATGAAATACAAAAAATATGCGGTAAAACAAATGCATATATGCTTAATAACGATATTTGTGAAAAGTTCTTAAATTTTTAATATAAATCTGAAATATTCAATATGCCGATGCTATTGCCTTTGTACAGAAAAAAATCTACAATTTAGTTAAATTGAAATTAAGGTATAAAAACCATTGTGAAACAGAAGGAACAAAACAGGGGGAAAGGAAAATCGGTATGTGGAAAGCGGCAATATCACCAGAGAAACGGAAAAAAATAAAAAGATCTGTCAGCTTTTTTCTGAGCTTACTTTTGATACTGGAAATGGTATCGGGAACTGGCATGTTTGCAGAAGGAAACAGAGTCAAAGCGAAGGAAGAAACTCCATATGCCGTATACCTGGATCTTTCAGGAAGCAGCACAGCAGAGGCGCTGGCATCCAAAGGGATCTATGCATACGCTTATGACGATGCAGAAGAGGCAGAAGCTGCAGAGCCGGTGAAGCTGGAAAAGACAGAGGGACAGCAGGAGATCTGGCAACTGGGTCTGACCCGGAAATATGAGCATGTAGTATTTTGCCAGGGACAGAAAAAAGAAAACAAAAACACCACAGGGGAGCTTACGATAGACTGGTCCTTACAGGCACCCTGCTACCGGCTTCAGGGAGAAGACCTGACCGGGGCAGGCAGCTTTTACGGACTGTATACTGTATATTTTGATGGAAGCCAGTACAGTGAGTTCTGTAAAAACGGCGTCAGCGTCTATGCATATGATTCGGAAGAAAGCAGTGCAGAGGACGCACCTGTTGAGATGAAGCCCTCTGATAAGGGGAATGGAATTTACGAATACTGTCTGGACAGACCTTATGAATATATCGCCTTTATGGCCGGGACAGACGGATGGAATTATACGGAAGCGACCACACCGGTTTATACGGAATGGGACTTCCAGGATCCCTGTTTTGTACTGGAGAAGGTAGACGGAGAAGAATCCACAGGCAGCTGGGTAAACCTTCATTATATGATTTATTTCGATGCATCGAAGATCAAAGAGGATCCGGAGTTCTTAAAGTCTGGCGTATCCCTTTATGCCTGGACAGAGCAGGAGGGCGACAGACAGGAGCTTTCTGCAGAGCCGGTTCGGATGATTGCGTCTACGAAAGGCGAGGATATTTATCAGTACACCCTGGATCAGGCATATGACCATGTGCAGTTTTTCCTGGGCACCTCCTTTGATGCAGCCATCCAAACAGATGTCATTGAAATTGACTGGAACAGTCTGGCAGCACCCTGCTATCAGATGACCATCGAAAGAATCGAAACGGAAACCGAGACGCAGACCGAAACAGAGACTGAGACGGAAACAGAAACCGAGACGCAGACCGAGACAGAAACCGAAACACAGACAAAGACGGAAAACGAGTCTGAAACAGAAAACAGATCCCAGACGGAGACTGCTGCAGAAACACATACCACGGTAGAAACCGAGACCAAAGCAGATCCCAAACCAGAAACAGAGACTGGCACTGGCACAGAGACAAGCTATGAAACGGAAAACAATGTGCCCTCTGCACCGGAAACAGAAAACGACGCAGCAGGCTCCGAAGAAAACACTCCCGATAGCGATCCGGCAGCAGAAGCTGCCTGGGAGCAGGAAGCGAGGTGCGAGACCTGTTTTTTTCACCTGGAGGTGCTGAGCGAAACAGTTGAGGCGAAGACCGTAGAAACCCTGGAACGGGGAACCGAGCCTGCTACAGAAGGCTCCAAACAGGAAAATACAGAAGAAAACAACAAAGAAACTGCATCGGAAAGCAAGCAGACGGAGGAAGAGACCAAACAGACCGAAACAACAGAAACCGGCACAGAGGAGGGCAATACAGAGAAAGCTCCTTCCAAGGAAGCTATTGAAAAGGAAGCAACAGAAGAAATCCAGCAGGACGGAAGTCTGTACGACATGGGCGGCGAAATGAGAAAAGCCAGCCGTGTGGCGAAGGTTGGACTCAGAAAGGCAGCAGGAGGACTGGATTCTGGCTATGTATATCTTGATACGACTGGGATGGATTTGAATCCTGATGCAAAGTGGAGTGAAGCAACTCAGTTATATCTTTTTAGAGAAGAGGATAATGGACGATTTTATCCGGGACAAGAAGTCGAGGTTTATGGCAAATCCTATTGGAGATGGAAAATTGATGGCAAAAATAATAAATTTGCATTTGTCTATAAAGCTGACTGGGACAATGGAATAAAAATACATCCTTATTACAGAACGGTTTTGACAGATGTGAATTTTTCACAAGCTGGTGGAAAGGTGTTTGCAAGTAGAGGTAAAGCAATAGACGGAAATGGAAACCCAATAATAATGGATACTCAAGAAGTCTATGCCCTCAAAGACATCACTGCAGAAATCGCCAACAAGATGCCGTTATATTTCTATGACTTTACGGGTGCGGTTACAACCCCGGTAAAGGTAATCTATTCGTCAGACAGCAGCTTCTCTGAGGAAAAAACCACAACAGTTGAGATGGAGGATGTAGCTGGTTTTCCGCATCTCTATACAGTAGAACTGGAAAAGGCGAAAATTGAAGAAAAACCCTATGTGAAGTTTATAGATGGATCCGATGAACCTGGAAAAACGCTGGGAAAGATTTACTACTTCGGACAAGACAGTACCAATGCAGGCGCTGACGCAGTTCCTGTAACTTATAAAGCGGGTTCTGTGGATACCTTCCTGTATGGAGCTACTGAGCTGAAAAATGTCGATGGAACAACAACTACTACTATAAGCGGCTGGGGCACAACACCGGGAAACGAAAGTCTGAAAGACAAAACCCTCTATTTTGATAATCTGCATTTTCCGGTAGACGCAAAAGAGGGAAGTCAGAAAGTAACCCTGCAGATTGGAACAGGAACAGCGCAGGAGCTGACACCGGATCCACAGTTTAAAGACAGCTTGTATAGCTATAAGTTTACGGACGAAACAACAACCCAGCAGACTGTTCTCACAGTAAAGGATCCCAAGGGCAATACCTATCATTTCTTTTGGACAGATCTGGACTGTAACCTGCTTCAGGTGATGGACAACATAGCAAATGTCACAGGCGATTATGGATACGGAAATAAGATCTATTTTGATGCAACCTATTCAAAGCTGAATACGCCGGATGGGGGAAATGGTGGACAAAATTCTATCCCGGCAAGTGACGATGCGAAGGTTTATTTTTATGCATGGAGCACAACCGATAATGGGAAGTACCGGTCTGGAGAGATGATAAAAGCAAAGTCCCACGAAAAGGATGGACAGACCTGGAACGATGTGTGGTATGTGCGGATTCCGGAAGAGGAGAATATTGATAAAATTATTTTCTCTGCTGATGCGTTAGAAGGTAAGGATGAGCGGACTGACAAGTTCGGCAGAAGAACTGCTATTCTGACGATTCCGGGTACGAATGAATATGGAGGAAAACCCTGCTTCTATGCAGATGCCGGTGATACTGCTGTATACGAGAATGAATATAGGGGCGGTTACTGGGCTGAAGCATATACGATTCGGGATGCAGAGAAGTATAAGAACAGCGATGTAGTTAATATTCAGGAGAAGCCTTCGTCGATAGAGAAGGATACCCTGTATGTAGATTCTACCTTCTATGACTACTACACGGATTATGAATTGAACGGTAATAATCGGGATACCTATCCGGGTGTGAATGTAGCATCTCAGCGCAACTGGGTCACATTCCGGCAGTTTGATCAGGCGTTGAGTGATTATTATCGAGAGAAGAATGTTTCCATTCCGATCTATACAGGCCATTTTCAGCCGAGTATTAATGACTGGGGGTTCCAGTTCAAGGATATCAATGGCACATTGAAGCTATATGGAAGTGATGACCATAATAAATTCTTTTCCACAAACAACTCTTCAATTGACGTGGATGGAAAAGATGGAAAATATGCATTTGCAGCACAGGGTCTTGTAAATGCGGCGCTTTCCAATGGAACGCTGATGACTGCAGACAACAAGAGTCCAGAGCCCCATTTTGACGAAGCGTTTTTACTGGGAAAGAACAGCAAAAATGCGGTCTTGGGTGAGGTCTATCACAATGTATCATTTCCGTTTAAAAAGAAAGAGGATGAGTATGGAGTAGAATATTGGTGGTTTGACAGCAGCAAAACGACACTTGCGATGCAAAAGGATTCATCCACAGGGGAATATTACCTGAAGAATACAGGGAACCAGGGCTGGGCCCAAAATGTAAACAGTAACGGAACCACTGGAGGAGATAAAGTATCATATGGTTTTTTCCCGTTTAACGAAAACACTACAGCGGCAAGCGGAAAAAATTATAACTATGGATTTGGTACAAAATTAGAGATTAAATTCCGCCTGACAGCGGATGGAACGGTTCTGGGAGATAACAAGGAAAAAGTGCCGATTATCTTTGCGTTTTCCGGAGATGATGATGTATGGGTATTTATTGATGGAAAACTGGCACTGGATGTTGGCGGAGCCCATGGAAAGGTGACAGGAACGCTGGACTTTGAAAATCTGAAGGCAAAAGTAAGTGAGGTAAAGAAAAGTGCGGCAGACGGAGCTGCAGGAGATGCAGGCACCAATAAAACAACAGACTTCACATTGAAGGGGGATAAACAAGACGAGCATACCCTTACCATGTTCTATATGGAACGCGGTATGTGGGAATCTAATATGATGATTGCCTTCAACTTCCCGAATGATAACGAGTTTGCAGTAGAAAAACAGGTAGATACAAGTGCGGTAAATGAGCTGTTTAAGGATTCCTTTAAGGATGCCTCCGTATTCCCCTTTACGATCCAAAACCAGGCGACACATTATGGAACAACGCCAGCAGGAAGTGGAACAACGGTAGAAACAATGCCATTTAACAGATTTGACAGCGATTCATCAGTATCAAAACCTGAAAACTCGGATATTACATTTAAACGAGAAGATAGTAAAGCGGGTCAAATCGGTGTTGCACACTGGCGTGCATTGTTAGACGATGCGGACGGAAAGCATAAAGATGAGCGATGCGGCATCATCCCATATCAATCAGGCGGAAACTTGAATGCGTCAGCGGCGAATAAATATCTGGATTTCAAGCTGTATTATGATTATAACGATACTCCAACAGCGAAATGTATTTATCTGGAGCTGGAGGATGCAAGTGGGAAGAAGATCGGAGACTTGTTATCCGGAAAATTATACGGAAACACAACCCTTAAGGGACAAGCATGGAATACCCTGACGGTTGACTTAAGCAAATTAAAAGGAACAGCCGATTTTGATTATAGCCAGATAAAATCCATCAAATTTAATTACAGCTATTCCAGAGACATATATCTGGATGACTTTGTATTCCGTTCCGGCGTACAGGTAACGAAGTATACCGGATTTGAGGTGAATCAGAAAGACATTCCGGATTATGATTCTGCTACATCTGGAAAACTGGAGAATCCAAAGGGTGCAATCTATTCCAAGAGCGATTCCTCCAGTACGGATACCGGCATGATTGAAGCAGATGGAACCTTTGTACTGGCGGATGGTCAGACGGCAACCTTTAGAAATCAGTTCCGTCGCGGCAGTTACATTTCCGTGAAGGAGGAGATCAGTTCCCCTGCATTTGATACAAGCTGGAGCTTATATGAAAACGGACATGCAGTAGGCAAGGTAACGGAAACAGGACGCACGGTAAAAATTGAATCAAACGAAAAAGTGTCCAACGTATCCGGAATGCAGATCAAGGATGGCAGACAAGAGGAATATAAGAATGATGAAACCAAAAACACCGGATATACTGAAACGCAATTTGCGAAAGACGCGAATGGAAATACTCAAGATGCCATCGTGTTCCGTTCCTACAGCAAACCGGATGATGAAAACAATGTTACAAAATTAAAAGCGGTATTTGTAAACAAAGTAAATGTTGGTTCCCTTAAGATCCAAAAGGCGAAGACGAAGGATTCAGGTGAGCTGAACGGAACCTATACTTTTCAGATCAAATTTACAAATGTCGCAGGAATGTCACTGGAAAAAGGAGATTCCATTACAACAGAAATTCCCTTAAAGCAGGGAGAATCCTATACGATTACGGGTATTCCTATCGGAACAGATTATGAGATTACAGAAGTAAAACCGGCAGATGGAACTACCCTGAAGAAGGTTTTGATCAGTAACGATGGAACAAACTTTAAGGATGATACATCCTTTAAAGTAGAGAAAGGCTCCGTAAACGGAACCATTACAGCGGATGCAACAAATCCTGTCGTAGAATTTCAAAATAATAACAAACCGACCGGTAACATCGATGTAACCAAAGAATGGAAGAAGACAGATGGTACAGAGATTACGGATCTGAATCAGCTTCCGAAACGTATTTACCTGCAGTTGCAGAGAAAAGAGAAAGATAAAGAAGGTGCTGGTTGGCAAGTGGTTAACTATTCCGGCAATCTCACAGGTAAACAATGGGTTGAGGTTACCCCCGCCTATGAAGGCTGGTCTTATTCCTTTAAGGATCTGGAGCAATATGTGGACAGTGCTGCAACAGATAAAGTCCCGTGGATCTATCGGGTCATGGAGGTGAATGCCGATGGAAACGAGATTGCTTCCGGCGAGACATACACTGTGGATGGCAAAACCTATCGAGTAGCCTATTCCCTGGATGCTTCGACAGGCACAACAACAGGTTCTACGGCAGATTCGACTACAACAACAGCAACAGATCCGACAAAAACAGGCATTGACTTTTCAACTGAAACCGACAAACAGCCGACGGTAAATATGACAGTGACCAATACCTATTTGGAAGAGCTGAACCTGCAAATTACGAAAAAGGGTAAAAATACAACGGAAGAATTGCTTTCCGGAGTAGAGTTTAAACTGGAGAAGCAGGATTCGACTGGAGCGTGGTTTGAACTAGTCGATGGCGGTTCGCAAACAACTGATGAATACGGCATTGCCACCTTTACAAAGCTCGGTCAGGGAACCTACAGACTGAGAGAAACAAAGGCTGCAGATGGCTATAACCTGCTGGGTGATTCGATCTTAATTGAGATTAATGAATCGAATCAGGTGACATGGAAGATGGAGAAGGAAACAGATGACCACTGGGAGTCAATAACTCCAATAACTATAGAGGGAGACAATGTAATTCCTCTCACCATCTACAACACAAAGCAGCTGATCCTTCCTGCAACAGGAGGATCCGGGTTTGGATTGGTTACTATGGGCGGCATTGCGCTGATGGCGCAGGCAATCCTTATGGGTACATACTTCACGCTGCAATGCAGAAAGGGGGACGATAAGCTTCGGAAGAAGAGATAATACCCCCAGAGGTATGAAACAAAGGCTGTTGGAGCAGGGGCTTATGTCCGGCAGCTGCATAAGGAGGAAACCTTAGAAACAAAGTACGGAGCGAAACGTACAAAGCAGGAGAAGTAAAAATAATTCGGCTGTCCCAAACACAAAAGGACAGCCGGACAAAAAAGGAGAATGAAACAATGAAGAGAATGAAAAAGCTTCTGACAGGGCTCCTGACCCTGGCGATGACATTGTCGATGATGACAATGACGGCATTTGCGGCTGAACCTCCCGCAAAAATGCCGACGATTGATTTTGATTCGAGTAAAAAAGGTTCGATTACGATTCATAAGTATGAATACAATGGAGAAGCTAAGGTAACAGGAACTGGTGAAGATAATCAAACTCCTCCGGAAGGCGCGGAGCCGTTAGCAAATGTAAAATTTAAAATCACTAAAATTGCAGAATTAAGTGCTTATTATGGGACAGATGCAGAAGCATTTCCGACGGTGGAAGCTGCAAAAGGAATGGCTGCGATTGCCACTTTTGAAAAGGCTACTGGTTCAGACGGTGTAGCAACATTCAATGAATTACCTTTGGGCTTATATTTGGTTCAGGAAACAGAGGCTCCTGCCCAGATTACAGGAAAAGTAGAAGATTTTCTGGTGTCTGTTCCTATGACAAATGCAACCGGAGATGATTGGCTGTATAATGTGCACGTATATCCGAAAAATAGCAGTACATACGGTGAAGTTACCTTGCAGAAAAAGGGGAAAATTGGATCAGCAGATGCAACAAATTTAAAAGGTGCCCAGTTTAAGCTGGAAGTACAGAAAAATCCTACTACATGGGAACAGGTTCTTAAAAATAACAAAGGTGCAGATATTGGAGTAGCTGGAATTTTAACAACAGATGATTATGGAAAAATCACTGTTAAATATTTGGCACCTGGAGACTACAGATTTGTAGAGGTAAAAGTTCCTGAAAATACTGGGTATATTGCAGATCTGAAGACAGCATATGAATTTACAGTAGCTGAGAAAGATAGCCCAGATGAGGGTGCTACATATAAAGCAGGCTCTATTCTTATAGACGGCGTAAAAGTGGATACAGCCCAGCATCCGATTGAAGTTATAAACTACAAACCCGCTGTAGAAAAGGAAGTACAAGACAAAACTACTAAGGCTTGGGAAAACGCTTCCGCTGACTATAGTGTTGGAGACACAATCCCTTACAGAGTTACGGTAGACGTTCCTGCCAATATTGCAGATCTGAAAACCTTTACCTTAACGGATACACCTGAACATCAGACATATGTAGATAATTCATTAAAAATTTACTCGAATGCGGAATGTACTACAGAAACTTTAGTTGGAAAGTATACTGTTACTTCTGAGAATAGCGGCTGGAAAATCACATTTGATCCGAAGGATCTGTCAAGCGTTGCAGGAGAGAGAATCTACATCTCCTTTAAGATGACATTAAAAGAAGGAGCAATTGTAGGATCCACCGGTAATACGAACGAAATCAACCTGGATTACTCCAACAAAATTTTGCCGGATGGTGTAGATCCTGATCCTACTCTTCCTAAAACAGATGAAATCAAAAATGAAACCACTGTTTACACGTTTGATATCGCTGTAGAAAAAGTGGATGCAACTGATAATACGAAGTTGCCGGGAGTAACCTTTGATCTTTACAGAAAATTGAGTGATGATGCTGTCGTTGGAGGCAATGTATCAGCAAATCCTGTAAAAGGATTAACTGGAAAATTTGAAAAGGTAGAAACGGATTTAACAACAAATTCCGAAGGTAAAATCTCCGTACCCGGTCTTGCTAACGGTGACTACTGGCTTGTTGAGACAAAGACAAAAGAAGGTTACAACCTGTTAAAAAATCCGGTTAATGTTCAGATTGCAGCAACATACACAGAAACAACGACGACTGAAACAAAGACAGATGCTACCGGCAAGACGACCACCACAACTATTAAAACAATAACGCTTTCCAATGCAGGAGATTCGAACAATGGTGTATTCAAAACCGTTGTCAAGAACAGCAAAGGCTTTACCCTTCCCACCACCGGTGGTATCGGTACTTTCGTATTCACCTTCGCTGGTATTGCCATGATGGCAGCAGCAGTGATCCTGCTGATCACCGGCAAGAAGAAAAAAGCAGAGTAATTCAGGCAGATAACTCTTTTGTTATCTCTTCTATGGATGCTGCGAAGCTGTTGTGAAGTACAGCTGCAATTTTATCAGCAACGGTGTCCGCATCGCGTTTCGTGTGCGCGAGAACAGATACCGGCACAGGACGGGGGTCACGTCCCGCCCTGTGCATCGCTCCTTCAGAACCCCCTTTCCCCCTGAACGGAGCGATACTGCGGTGATCGCCGTCGGTCTTAGAAACCGGCTGCGGCTGCGGTAATCGGGAAAGAAAAATTTGGGATTTTCTTTTCCGTGTTGTGTTTTCCCATTCCCTTCCTGAAAAGGACATCCGGGCGCTCTCCCGTGCCCTTGGATGTCCACGAAAAAACGGCGCAGAGAAAATGCAGAAGCGGCGGCTGCCGCAGGCCTTTGATCTGTGCCTTTCCTTATAAAATGTCCGGAGGTTACTGTCATGGATAAAAAAAGAGCATGGTTTATCGCGATATTGTTTTTTTCAGGCCTGTGTCTGACTCTGTATCCCTTCGTCAGCAACCTGATCGCCCAGTCCCATGCAAGTCAGGCGATCGCCGCCTATGATGAGCAGGTTGCAGAGATGGATCAGGAACAGATTGACGCTGCCAAGGAAGCGGTCCGTAAATATAATGAACAGCTCAATGCAGCAGTGGAAGCCAGCGCCATGCAGGGAGAGGATGGAATCAGCTACCTCGATCTGGTGGATGTGGGCGAGAGCATTGGCTTTATCGAAATTCCGAAAATTGACGTATATCTTCCTATATACAGTGGAACCGGTGAAGATGTGTTGCAGAAGGGCGTCGGTCATCTGGCGGAGTCCTCCTATCCTATCGGCGGTACAAGCACCCATTCCGTGCTGACCGGTCATCGTGGACTGCCCAGTGCGGTTTTGTTCACGGATCTGGACAAGCTGGAGGAGGGCGATGTGTTCTATCTCCATGTATTGGATGAGGTGCTTGCTTACAAGGTAGACCAGATCAAGGTTGTGCTTCCGGAGGAAACTCAGGATATCGGGATCGTGGAAGGAAAGGATTACTGTACCCTTGTCACCTGTACTCCCTATGCCATCAACACCCACCGGCTGCTGGTTCGTGGCGAGCGGACCGAGTACATCCCGCCGGAGGAGCTGGCAGAACAGAATGCAGTGCATGAAGTACAGTCCCAGACCATCACGAAGCGGATCGTGGATGTATGGCCGTGGCTGGTTGTATCCCTGCTGATCGTGGCAGGAGTGGAGGGCTCCATCTTCCTGTTGATCGTGAAACGGCAAAGAAGCTACGGAGATGTCCGGGAAAAACGAAAGAAAGGCAAAAGGAGCAGTCGGTCATGCAACAAAACAAGGCACAAAAAGTAATTGAAGAAGTAAAAAAAGCATTTATCGGAAAAACAGAGTGCGTGGAAAAGCTCATGACAGCCATTCTTGCCGGCGGACATGTGCTGGTGGAGGATGTCCCGGGAGTGGGAAAAACAACCCTGGCGCTGGCCTTTGCCAAGGCAATGAATGTGGCGCAGAACAGAGTGCAGTTTACACCGGATGTTTTACCGGCTGATATTACAGGCTTTACCGTATATAACAGGGAAAAGGATGGCTTCTTTTACCGTCCCGGCGCAGTCATGTGCAATATTCTTCTGGCGGATGAGATCAACCGTACCTCCCCCAAGACCCAGGCGGCGCTTCTGGAGGTAATGGAGGAGGGCAGCGTAACCGTAGACGGCGTGACCAGACCGGTACCGTCTCCCTTTCTGGTCATTGCTACTCAGAACCCTGTCGGTTCTGCCGGAACCCAGCTGCTGCCCCAATCCCAGCTGGACCGGTTCCTGATCTGCTTTGGGATCGGATATCCCGATGCCGCAGAGGAAATGGATATTTTAAAAAGCCGCCGGAGCGGAAACGGGCTGGAAGATGTACGTCCCGTCATCAGCAGTCAGGAGCTGATGGAAATGAAAAAAGAAGTCGAAGAAGTGTTTGTACACGATCAGGTATATGACTATATCGTGCGTCTGGCTCAGGCCACCAGAAACAATGACGCACTGGAGCTTGGGCTGAGTCCCAGAGGCTCTTTGGCGCTTTTGAAAATGGCTCAGGCGAGAGCCTATCGGAAAGGCCGCAGCTTTGTGATTCCGGCGGATGTTGCGGCAGAATTTCAGGATGTTGCGGCCCACAGGGTACAGCCTGTATCAAGCTCCGGAATGGATAGAGTCCGTGCAGCAGCCGTGCTGGAGCGGATCTTAAAGGAGACCCCGGCGCCTGCTCCGGAGAAAGGGTGAAGCCTTGAAGGAAAAAGCAATTTATATAGGAGCGGTCGTTCTGACTGCTATCTGGGGGGTAGCTGCTCCCGAGGGCTTTGCTCCGTTTTTGCTGGGCTTTGAACTGCTGTTGGCGCTTTCCATGTGGATTCTGGTTCAGATCCTGGCTGGAAAGGTAGAGATTGTGCCGGAGCCTGCAGAAGAGACGGTGGGGAAAAAAGAGCCCATCGTCCTTCGGGTAAAGCTGAAAAATGCTTCCCTGCTTCCGGCATCCTGTGTGGCGGTTACCGTCGGCTGGCGGGATCTTCTGGATAACAGCACGGGCACCGTGGAAAGCATGGGAATGGCAGGTGGAAAAAGGACCGGTGTGCTGGAATTTTGCATCCCGGTGAAGTATTCCGGTGTTTATGAGTTTTGGATTCAGTCGGCATCCGTGCGGGACTGGCTTCGGTTATGGTCAAAGAAGCTTTTGATCACAGATAAAAAAGTGCAGGTGTTGTCCGTGCCTCTGGTACATCAGGCGGAGGAATGGATCCCTCCGGCACAGCTCGCCTCCGGCGGGGATTCGGATCAGCATTCCCAAAAAAGGGGCGGGGACGATGGATCGGAGGTATTCGAGGTTCGTGCCTATCGGGATGGAGATCCGCTGCAGAGAGTGCATTGGAAGCTGACTGCAAAGACCGGAGAAATGCTGGTGCGGGAATTCAGCCTGCCAAAGCGGGAGGTGCTTTTGCTGCAGGTGGATCTGTATCATCCGCCTCAGGAAAAGTGGGATCATTGTAAATTGGAACGGCTGCTGGAGCAGACAGCGGATTTTTGCTGGAGGCTTTTGGCGGCAGAACAGGAATATGAGGTATTCTGGCAGGAGCAGGAGCAGCTGTGCAGAATGCAGATTTCCAGAGTCCAGGAGTTGTGGGTCTTTCTCAAACGGCTTTGTCTTACCGCCACAAAGGAAGAGCTGGAGCAGAATGGAAAGCAGAGTAGAAAGCAATCTGCCGGGAAAAATAAGTATCCGGCAGAGGATCTTTTGGAAAAGGGCAGAGGCAGCGGTGTAACAGAGCCGGTAGCCGGCGGGCAGCTCTGGAAAATAGATGCAGAAGGAACAGTCAGGCAGGTGAGAGGCAATGAAGAAAGGGCAGGAGCCGGGACAGCTGGATAAAGAAGCGGTAGGCAGGATTACCTGTCGGATTCTACAGGAAGAAGAACCCGGCGGTATGCTGGTCAAAAAGCTGTGGCGGCTGGCTGGTATGCTGATCTGTCTGCTCTGCCTCACCGGTGGTCTTTGCAGCGCATTTCTCAGTGGCTTTGGAATCCGATATTTGGTCCCTGTTTTTTGGATGCTTCTGATTGTCTCGGTGCTGTTCTGGATCGGGTTTTCCAGACTGCCCCTGGAAGGGGTGTATCGGCTCCTTGCAATTTTGGGAACTCTGATCGGCGTAAGCCTTTTGCTGTTGTTGCTGCAAAGGGATGTAATCGCCGGGTATATGTCTGCTGTAAACGGGGTACGCACTCGATTAAATGAGGCTTATGACGGTACCCTTGCCCTGTATCAGGCGTCAACATCTGCGATGCAGATGACGGTATTTTTCGGGTTTATCCTGTTTTTGCTGGCGGGGCTGTTATCTGCCGGGATCTGTTATCGGACCAATCCGGCAGTGGTTCTGGCAGGAGAATTTCCGGTGCTGGCAGGAATCGGAATTGCCGGAGGGACACCCTCCTTTTTCAGCTTTTTTCTGATCCTGTTGGGAACTCTTGGAATGCTCAGTGCCGCCGCCGTCAGCCGGGCGGATCAAAGGGATCAGGACAGTGCCCGTCAAGCAAGGCAGATGACAGAGCAGATGAAAAGCAGTGTCAATGTCTGGCTGCTTTTGCAGGCTGTAGTGCTGTCGCTGTTGGCGTTTGTGCTGGTGCGGCCCCTGACCAATACCCTGCTCCAGGCACAGGAGGCAGGGATGAAGACACAAAACGGTGTGCTGCAGGCAGTCTGGCAGCTGCTTCCGGCGGTTTCCGGAGGGAGGCTGAAGCTTTCCGTTGAGGGAGTCGGCGGAGGGGTATCGGATGGCACACTGACAGATCAGGATGGTTTTTATTTTGGAAAGGTACAGGCCCTGAAGGTTACGGTTTCGGAAAAACCCTCAGAGACCGTGTATTTAAAGGGCTTTATCGGCACGGATTACACCGGGACAGCCTTTGAGGAGGCAGACGGGGAGAGCTTTGTGCAGGCAGCATCCTTGTGGAAGCTGGATGGAAATGTATCCCTTGGGGTGGAAAATCTGCCCTTTCTGCGAACCTATTATGCGGAAAACGTGGTGTTTACCGGAGAGGGAGACGATGCAAAGCCGGAGCTTGCGGCGAATGCAGTCTCCTCTGCTGTGACCCTGCAGGTGGAAAATCTGGCGGCAAATCCGAATTATACCTATGTTCCCTATGGAGCATTTTTAAACGATTATTATCAGGTGCTGGGGGGCGACGGCGCACTGGCAGGTCAGAGCGTTCAGCGGGATATTTTTTCCTGTTATCCCAGAAAGCAGCTGGAGGAGGTCTTAGAGGACTGGAACGAAACAAAGCAGCAGGAAAGCACTCTGGATCAGGCGGAAAGCGCCTATGCCGCCTATGTGCAGGCACATTGCAGCAGCCTGCCGGAAAATCTCAGTTATTTGCAGGAGAAATTTGACCTGAAGCTGGAAACAAAGGAAAGTGCAGATCCAAAGGAAGCAGAAAAAAACTGGGAAAAGATCAAAACCGCAGTGGTTTCTGAGCTGGCAGGAAATTATGAATTTGTCCGGGAACCGGAGGCTGTGCCCGAGGGAAAGGACTTTGTAGAATGGTTTTTAAAGGAATCCAAAAAAGGAAATTCCGTTCATTTTGCAGCGGCGGCCACCATGCTGCTGCGTGCCTGCGGGATGCCGGCACGGTATGTGGTGGGCTATGCAGCGCCGGCAAGTCTCTTTAAGGGACAGGAGGACGGCAGCTATCAGGCGGTTTTGGAGGATGACAACGCCCATGCCTGGGCAGAGGTCTATCGGGAAGGAATCGGATGGACCGTAGTGGAGGCGACACCGGGCTTTGCCGCCCTGGTAACAGAAAGCGATGGAGCCTCGGGCCAGAAGGAGAAGGAAGCAGACAGCCCGGACACCCCAGGGGAAGCCTTTTATCAGGAAGACACGCCAGAGGCTGAGACCCCCGGGATCGGCAGCAGAATATTCCGGGTGGTGAAAAAAGCACTGGCGGCGGTGGCTTTGACGATAGCTGCCTGTGGGATCGCAGCAGTCATCCGGCGGCATATCCTTTGTAAACGGCGGAAAAGAGGCAGAAAAGGAGAAACGCTGGGAGAGCAGATCCAAAGGATTTATCGAAGCTTTGCCGCTCTGCAGAAATTCAACAAAAAAAGTGTATGCAGCTGTCAGGAGGAGCGCTTTGCAAAGCAGCTTGGAAAGAAGTATCCGATATTTTCGGAGAAGACAGCGCAGAAGCTGGCAAATATCGTACTGAAGGCATGCTATAGTGATCAGGGGCTGACAAAAAAAGAGTGTCAGTTTGTACTGGATTGCTATGAAAAGCTTGCAGAAGCTGTATCAAAGGAGCTGTCGCCGGCAAAGCGTCTGGTGGGAAGCCTGATCTTTTGTTTTTGGTAAAGCGGAAGGGAGAAGTGCATGAAACGAAAAATTTTGACAGTCCTTGCCATTCTTCTTGGTCTGGCAGGGCTGGGTGTCCTGTTATATCCCTCCGTCAGCAACTGGATGGAACAGGCAAAACAGCGCAGGCAGATCGCAGCCTATCAGGAAGCACAGGCGCAGATGGAGCAAAAAAGGCGGGCTGCCCTGCTGGCAGAAGCCGACCGGTATAATCAAAAGCTGGCAGAGCTTGGCATCAGCTTTGATATGCTGGGAGAGGCGGAAAAGGAGGCACTTTTGATCGACGGAAAATCCTATGATGAGCTGCTTTTGGCAGAGGACAGCGGTGTGATGGGATATCTGGAAATCGAAAAAATAAAGCTGAAGCTTCCCATTTATCACGGAGTATCGGAGGAGGCGTTGGAATCTGGAGTCGGTCATCTGGAGGGAACCTCCCTGCCGGTTGGAGGCGAAACAACTCATGCGATTCTGTTTGGTCATCGGGGGCTTCCCTCGGCAAAGCTTTTTACCGATCTGGATCAGCTGAAGGTGGGAGATACCTTTCAGATCACGGTGCTGGATCGTGTGCTGGTCTATGAAGTGACCCAGACAGAGGTGGTGCTTCCGGAGGAGTTAAACGGTTTGACAGCAGAGTCTGACAAGGATCAGGTCACACTGGTTACCTGTACGCCCTATGGAGTCAATTCTCATCGTCTTTTGATCCATGGGGAGAGGGTACGATAGATTACGATAGATAGAGAACAGGAAACTTCATTGTCGGTGGGGTGCAGGAGCGTATCCGGCAGGAGAAAGGTAGGCTGCAGCTGCAGCAGAAAGTGAGGAAGAAAATGAAAGGAAGAAAAATCCGGATCAGACAAGGGATAAAGGGCTGGCTGCTTGCGCTGGCCATGGTATTATCCCTTTGCAGCGGCTGGAAGCAGGACGTCTGTGCACAGCAGAGTCAGAGCAGCTCGTCCAATTTGATGCAGGACGTGGATACGGACAAAAAAGGCTCCATCGAAATCCTTTTTGACACCATGCGGGACGAGCCCGTTGCAAATGCAGAGTTTACCCTGTATCAGGTTGCAGCAATGGTGGATCGGGGAGGCTATACGGTGCTGGAGCTGACAGGCGGCTTTGAGGGCTGCGGCGTGCAGCTGAAAAACCTGACGGCACAGCAGTCCAAGGAGGCTTCGGCAGCACTTTTGGAGTATCAGAGAGCAAATCACATTTCCGGGGATACGAAAAGAACAGATGCAAACGGAAAGATCAGCTGGACAGGGCTGCAGACCGGTCTGTATCTGCTGGTTCCGGGTCAGATGCAGAAATACAGAACCGATCCGTCTCTGGTTTCGATCCCGACGAATCTGAACGCCCAGCTGTTATATGACATGTCGGTGAATCCGAAGGCCGAAAGGATTCCGGATCCGGTGTATCCGCCGGAAGAATCCGAGGAACCCTCTACGCCGGAGGTGAAAAAGCCGCCGAAAAAGACAGAGACCATCGTTACACCGGGAATCACTCCGGAGCAGAAAACACCGGAGAAGCTGCCTCAGACAGGACAGCTGCGCTGGCCGATCCTGGCACTTTCCACAGTAGGAGCAGGATTGCTGTTTCTTGGATGGTGGATCGGTCGAAAAAAAAAAGACTGTTCCAAGGCTCTGATGGGGCTTGGGATCCTTCTGGCAGCAGGAGCAGTGGGGATCTCCGCGTATAATATCTGGGACAGCAGCCGTGCCGAAGCTGCGGTGGAGGCGTCCTTAGAGGCCTATGAAGAAGAGCTGACTGCTGTGGAGCAGGAGTCGGAGGCGCTTCTTGTGGATGAGAACAGCGGGATGACCTTTGTGGAGGCAGACGGGCTTTGCTGGATTGGCGAGCTGGAAATTCCTTCCCTGCAGCTTACGTTGCCGGTGGCGGATCCCTGGAGCTATCCGTCCTTAAAAAAAGCACCCTGCCGCTACACCGGCAGTGCAGAGGAAAATTCCCTGATTATTGCCGCCCATAATTATAAACGGCATTTTGGCAATATCGGACTTTTGCCGGAGGGTGCAACGGTGAAGTTTACAGCGGTTTCGGGCGATGTATACGAATATGAGGTAGAAAAGGTAGAAACCTTAAATCCCTATGCAGTAGACGAGATGCTGTCCGGTGACTGGGATCTGACGCTGTTTACCTGTACCTATGGAGGAAGAAAGCGTGTGACGGTCCGGTGCGGCCTGGTTGGATGAACAGACAGAGAGATGGAAAAAAGAAGCATCCGCAGAAATCAGCGGCGACAGGCTGTCAGGGTCGCTGATTTCTGCGGATGCTTTTTGAATCAGAATGTTTTGAGGATTTCAGGAAAATACAATAGAATGCACCCTATGTGAGTATTCTATTGGCATGAAAAAAAGAACCTCGATCTCTCAAGGTTCTTTCTGTTAATCGGAGTGACAAGACTTGAACTTGCGGCCTCTTCGTCCCTAACGAAGCGCTCTACCACCTGAGCCACACCCCGATGTGCCGTATTTCTCAACCGGACAAATGATATGATACAGCATAATCGGACAGAAGTCAACACTTAATTTGAAAAAACTTCACAAATTAGGTTTTTCTGTTACAGTTCACTCGTACCGTTTGAGCTGTTCATAAAAAATTAAGGGTTTCTTTCTTGCAAGAAATGGAAATATAGACTATATTAAACGGACAAAAGGCAGGCACAAAAAGGACAGGCGGTAAGCTCGGAGCAAAGGCTCCCTAAAGGATACGATAAGCTGTCTGTGATCTGCAGAATGGAGTGAACATGAAATATTTCTGGTTGACCATAAAGAAGATGTTTCGTTTTTTATTAAAGCCCTTATCCTTTGTACCGGCGCTGTGCGTGATGTATATGATCTTTTCCTTTTCCGCCCAGACGGCGGACGAATCCGGACAGCTGAGTATGCTGGTCAGTGAAAAGGTGGTGCTCCTGCTGGGAAAGCTGACCTCCGGCAATCTGGATACCGCGCAGGTGGGAGTGTATGTAGATGAGATTCATTTTCTCGTAAGGAAGATGGCACATTTTAGCGAATATTTTTTGTTGGGACTGACACTTTCCCTGCCCTTGTATGTTTATCGGCTGCGGGGCTTTTGGCTCGTGCTCGCTGCCGGACTGTTCTGTGCCGGGTTTGCTGGGCTGGATGAGTACCATCAGATGTTTGTGGCAGGACGCTCGCCGGCGCTTCGGGACGTGGCGATCGATACGGCAGGAAGCATCACCGGAATTTATATGACAAGGATCATCGGATTTATTGGGAGAAAAACGATATTTGCACCCCTTTCGATGGAAAAGCGCAGAGAACGGAGAAAAAAGAGATTTGTATAAAAAAGTAAAAAAAAGGCTTGCAAAATTAGAAAGTATCGTGCTATAATATCACTTGTCAGTTCGATAGGGGCATAGTTCAAAGGTAGAACAGCGGTCTCCAAAACCGTCGATGTGGGTTCGATTCCTACTGCCCCTGGTATTGCGGGAAAGTCAGAGAAGACGATATCTTTTCTGGCTTTTTCTTGTTTTATTCATGACAATAAAATGCTCGCAGAGCGTGCATTCTGAGTACATTCTATTATTCATGACAATAGAATGCTCGCAGAGCGTGCATTCTATTGTAGCAGCTCGTTTAGGGCGTTGTTTTTTGGCTGTCAGCCGGGGGGGATTTTTTATGGAACAGAAGCATACGCTAGAGGAGAATGGGTATTATGCACAGGTCACAGATCAGCTGATTGAAAATATCGGGTATCAGATGATCCGCCGGAACTGGTCGATGAAGACGCTGGCGGATAAAGCGGATCTTCCTTATGAAACCGTAAAGCATCTGATGGCAGGAAAAATCGGCAGACCATCCTTTATCAGTATTCTGAAGATTGCAAATGCACTGGAATGTTCGCTGGATGATCTGGCAGGACGGAATAATCCGGCGCTGGAGGCACTTCGCAGGCTGGCAGACCATGCGGATGGAATGTATCAGATTTTTGCGGAAGTAGAACATTTGCTGTATCCAAACTTCATGATACAGAGAGAAAACAACAAATAGCACAAATAAAAAATGAAATAATAAAAAAGTACTGTGAAAAAGAGAGAAGAATCGGTGGACAACCGATTCTTTTTTTGTCACAAAATGTTCATAATCGTTTACAAATCGTTCAGCTTCTTATCGGCGGCAACCGGATATACTAGATAGTAGGAAGGTACAAGGACAGGTTGACGATTAGGGGATGATCAGTTGAAAAAAAAGGTATGGGGCATTTTGTTTCTGACAGCGTTGGCGTTAAATGTGCTGGCGTGGAAAAGCAGCAGCTTCTGCGATTTTTATGCGGAATCGGTTTTTCCGGTATGGAGCAGCATTTCCACGCGGGTGATGTCGGTTTTTCCATTCAGCGTCGGAGAGGGCATGATCGTGCTGGGAATTTTGTTCCTGACAGCGTTTGCAGCTGTAGGATTTTTGCGTTTGACTGTAAAAAAAGCGTGGAGCAAAAAATTGTTTCACAGCTTTTCCTGTACATTTTCCTGGATTTTTCTGGCACTCGTCTGGGTTATGACCTGTAATTGTTTTTTGCTGTATCATTCTTCGGCGTTTGAGGATCGGTATATGGAGCAGGTGCGCAGTGAGAACTATTCCAAGGCAGAGCTTGCTGTGCTGCGGGATTATATTGTGGTCAATGCCAACGAGCTTGCAGAGCAGATGGAGCGGGATGCAGACGGCTATCTGATTTATAAGGGAGACATGAATCAGGCGGCTGTAGAGGCGATGCAGCAGGTCGGCACAGATTATGGACGCCTGCAGGGCTATTATCCGCAGCCGAAGGAGATTTATTTTTCGGAGCTGCTCAGTCAGACATATAGGATGGGGTATTATTTCCCATTTTCCATGGAAGCAAACTACAACGGAACGATGTATATTGTAAATAAGCCCTCAGTGATCTGTCATGAATTTGCACATTTAAAGGGCTTTATGCAGGAGGATGAGGCGAATCTGATCGGATATCTTGCCTGTATCAACTCAGACGATGCGTTTTTCCGTTACAGCGGCTATATGGGCGTGCTCAATTATGTGGAAAAAGAATTTCGTACGAGCATCCAAAAGAGCCGGAAAGAATACGCGAAGCATCCGCAGATTTCTGCACAGGTTTATGCGGATAACATGTTTTTGACCCAGGAAGCATGGCAGACTGTCGAGAAAAAGGCGTTTGTCAGTACCAAAACAGCGAAAAAGGTTTCCAACGCGGCGACAACGGCTTCTCTGAAATTAAACGGAGTGGAAGAGGGCATGAAAGCGTATGACGGTGTGGTGAAGCTGCTGCTGGATTATTATGACGGTGTGCTGTACGGGGATGTTTTGGTGACGGTGGACGCAGAGTGACGGTCTAAAAAGCGTGCAAGACATTATTCAGAGTGTATAAAACAGGAATCTGCTGCGCATCCTGACAAAAACGGCGGTGCTCTTTGGAAAGAAACTGCCGGGAAAAGGAAAGGGGCGTGTGGGCGATGGACTATTTGAATGCATTCTGGGTAGGTGGTCTGATTTGCGCGCTGGTGCAGATTTTGATGGAAAAGACGAAGCTGATGCCGGGGCGGATTATGGTGCTTTTGGTCTGCTCGGGCGCAGTGCTGAGCGCACTTGGCTGGTATCAGCCCTTTGTCGATTTTGCCGGGGCAGGGGCGAGCGTGCCGCTGCTTGGCTTTGGGCATACGTTGATGAAGGGCGTAAAAGAAGCGGTGGAACAAGACGGATTTCTCGGGTTGTTTACGGGAGGCTTTCAGGCAGGGGCTGCCGGAACTGCGGCGGCGCTGATTTTCGGATACCTGGCGAGCCTTGTTTTTAAACCTAAAATGAAAAGATAAAAGTATTATTCCCTGCAGGCGATTTCCTTGCGGGAAAGAAACTGGCGCATGGTTTTGTCCCACTGCGCGTCCAGTGTTTTATCGGGGACAAAGGAAGAAAAGGCGGTTCCGGTCGTCAGGCGGATGGCGGAGCCGTCATATTTTATGGTCAGGACCAGCGCCTGAACCTGTTCCGGCTTTAAAGACGGATCTGCGCCCTTCATGACGCCGGGGACATACTGGGGCATGAGATGCAGGACGAATTTGAAGGAAAGAGGCGTGTGTTTGCCACGGATCATCTGAAACAGAACCGGGCGGATGGATTTCCAGGGCAGAAACAGGTAGCCGGCGTCCGGCGTTTCATCGTCCTGATAAAATTCTGGATTGACGCGCCCGTCGATTTCATAGGAAACGGCGCAGGAAACCGAAGCTTTCTCCAGCAGAAAGGAATCAAAGCAATCCTCTGTCAAAAGCTTCGCCATAAAATGCTTCATTTCAAGAATCTGAAAAGCGGTCATATAAATCTCCTTCCATGAAAAGCCATTCGCAAAAACGCGTCTGCGACGCTTCCCGCTGCTGCGCGGTTTTTGTGATATGCGTGCCGGTTGGTTGTGAAACAGTTCACCCGCGCCATTCGCAAAAACGCGTCTGCGACGCTTCCCGCTGCTGCGCAGCTCCTTTTGCTCATGAAGCGGCGCTCCCTTCGTAGCTTTTTTCAGTCAGATTTTCGTGCGAGCACGAAATCTTCCTTCAAAAATCCACGAGTGAACTGTGGTATCAGTATATCAGAGATGGGGTTTTTTGGAAATACCCTTTACAGGAACAGTCAGAACGTGTTATCATATGTAGTAATGAAAACTACATGGATTGGTTTTGAGAATATACGAGAAGCCGTGGTGCGGCAGGCGCAAAGCGCCTGCGGTATGGAGGGTATCATGAGTTATAAAATCGTTGTGGACAGCTGTTGTGAGCTGCCGGAGAAATATAAGAAGGATCCGCATTTTGAAATCGTCCCGCTTGGTCTGGAGGTCGGCGATTACCGGATTATGGACGATGAGCATTTTAATCAGAAGGAATTTCTGGAGCAGGTTGCGTCATGTCCCCAGTGCCCGCGTTCCTCCTGTCCGTCGCCGGAGAGCTATCGGCAGGCGTTTGAATCGGAGGCAGAGCATATTTATGTGGTAACGCTGTCCGGCAATTTGAGCGGAAGCTATAACAGTGCCATGGTCGGAAGGCAGATGTATCTGGAAGAGGACGAGTCCAAACAGATTTACGTCATGGATTCCTGTTCGGCTTCCTGCGGAGAAACGCAGCTTGCGTTGCTGGCAGCTTCCCTGGAAGAACAGGGGCTTTCCTTTGAAGAGGTGGTAGGCCGTCTGGAAGCGTTCCGCAGTGAGATGAATACTTATTTTGTCCTGGATAATCTGGAAACCCTGCGTAAAAACGGCAGACTCAGCGGCGTCAAGGCGTTGGTTGCATCTACACTGAGCATCAAGCCCGTTATGGCAGGCACGATGGACGGCAGGATCGAGCAGATCGGGCAGGGCATCGGCATCCGTAAGGGGCTGCAGAAGATGGCGGACGCAGTGGTGCGCAATGTGACAGAACCGGAGGAAAAGACCTTGATGATCACCCATTGTAATTGCCCGGAGCGTGCAGAAAGCGTGAAGAAGATGGTGACCTCTAAGGTTTCTGTAAAGGATGTTGTGATCATGGATACGGCGGGTGTCAGCAGCATGTATGCCAATGACGGCGGCGTTATCGTGACGATCTGACGGACAGGAAATACGAAAAGTAGAGAAATGGAAGGCGGCTGTGCAGGTAATGTGCGGCTGCTTTTTTGTTTTTTATTCATCACCGGAAGTATCGGTGTTTTTCGGGTTGTACGCAAAACGAGGCAGCTGGAGCAGGAAGAAAAAAATTGTAGTTGAAAACAAAAAGGTTATGGTTCATGAAAAAATAAAATATTCTATAAAATTCTAAAGAATAGATTGACAATCAAATTGCGATCTTTTACTATAAAATTATCGAAAACATACAAAAATGGCAGAAAATCGGAATAGAAATTCCCGGAATAAGGAGGTTATCAACAGTTAAATATAAATTATAAAATCATATAAGTAGATGTTGAGTTTTCTGAGATATTAGAGCAGAATATTATTGAAAGAAGTTGATACTTTGAGTAAATATTATTCTGATGAGCAACTCAACCAGGTAATAAATGTAAAGCCTAAAAACCGCATTACAATTGGATATTGTCGCGTTTCCAGCCATAAACAAATTTAGAATGACAGATGGATAATACTGAAAAATCTGAACGGCAGGAATTTGTTGAAGATCTGGTTCAAATAATCACAGTATTCAGCTGCAAATTACAAGGAAAACGAGCGAACAAAGCGAAGAAATTTATCCGAGAATTGATGCAGGAGGAGACCGATGGTAAAAGCCATAAAAGTAATGTTGATCCCAAACAATGTACAGAAAACTAAGCTGTTTCAGTACGCAGGTGCTTCAAGATTTGCTTATAACTGGGCTTTGGCCAGGGAAAAAGAAACTTATGAAAAAGGCGGCAAATTCATTTCGGATTCAGAACTCAGAAAAGAATTTACAAGGCTTAAACATTCTGAGGAATACGCATGGTTATTGAATATTTCTAACAATGTAACCAAGCAGGCAATTAAAGATGCCTGTACTGCGTATCAAAACTTTTTCAAGGGTTTGCAAAAATTCCCAAGATTCAAGTCCAGAAAGAGATCCATGCCGAAGTTCTATCAGGACAACGTTAAGATACAATTCAGTAATACCCACGTTAAATTTGAAGGCTTTTCTTCCAGCAGGAAGGCAAATAAGCAAAAAAGGAATTGGGTAAGACTTGCAGAACATGGACGTATTCCGACAGATGCTAAATATAGGAATCCGAGAATATCCTTTGATGGGGTGAACTGGTGGATCAGTGTATGTGTGGAATTTCCTGATTGCAGGGAAACGCTGAATGAGGATGGAGTCGGCATAGACTTAGGAATCAAAGACTTAGCTGTCTGCTCTGATGCTGTTAAGTATAAGAACATCAATAAGAGTCAGAAAGTAAAGAAATTAGAAAAACAAAAACGCAGATTACAGCGTAGTATCTCTCGTTCTTACGAGAAAAATAAGAAAGGAGAAAGTTACTGTAAAACAAATAATGTAATCAAAAAGGAAAAACTTTTATTAAAACGAAATCACAGATTAACAAACATCCGTAAAAACTATTTGAATCAGACCATATCGGAGATCGTAAATCGAAAGCCAAGATTTATATGTATTGAAGATTTGAATGTCAGAGGAATGATGAAAAATAGACATTTATCCAAAGCAGTTCAGGAACAGGGATTTTTTGGGTTTAGAAAACAGCTTGAAAACAAATGCAGTGATAAAGGGATCCAGCTTATTGTGGCGGATCGGTTTTATCCATCCTCAAAGCTTTGCAGCTGTTGTGGAAACATCAAAAAAGATTTGAAATTATCTGACAGAGTTTATAGATGTGAGTGTGGGAATAGGATTGACAGAGATTTCCAGGCATCTATAAATCTCAAGGCTTATGGAGAACAATTTGCAAGCTAAGACTGAAACGTTAATGCAAATATGTACGGATACGTTAGTCCGGAATTTACGCCTATGGAGAGTACAAGAACTTGTGAGTAGATAGATATTTATATCGTCAAAAGCATACTCGTTGAAGTAGGAATGAAACATAGAAGTTTATAACTTTTTATAAGTTTTCAGTAACGGATGCGGATGTGACGAAACGAGAAAAAATCATTTCCTGTATTCAGGAGGGACGCGGGGTATTGGGGATCGAATTCGGTTCGACCCGGATCAAGGCGGTGCTGATCGACGAAAACCATAATCCCATTGCAGCGGGCGACCATGAATGGGAGAATCGTCTGGAAAACGGTGTCTGGACCTACCGTCTGGAGGAGATTTGGGAAGGGCTGCAGGACAGCTACGACAAGCTTGCGGAAGATGTGAAAAACACCTATCAGATCCAGCTGACCCGCCTGGGAGCCATCGGATTTTCCGGAATGATGCACGGATATATGGCATTTGACCGGGAGGAAAAGCTGTTAGTGCCGTTTCGGACATGGCGCAACACGATGACGGAGGAAGCGGCTGCTGTGCTGTCGGAATGCTTTGCCTTCAACATTCCGCAGCGGTGGAGCATCGCACATCTGTATCAGGCGATTTTAAAGGGCGAGGAGCATGTGGAAAAAATCGACTATTTAAGCACTCTCGCCGGTTACATCCACTGGAAGCTGACCGGACAGCGCGTTGTCGGAATCGGAGAGGCATCCGGGATGTTCCCCATCGACTCTGCAACCGGCGATTATGATGCAGAAATGATGCAGAAATTTGATGCGCTCGTGGCGGACAAAGGATTTCCCTGGAAGCTGCGGGAAATATTACCGAAGGTGCTGCGTGCCGGAGAAATGGCAGGCACACTGACGAAAGAGGGCGCAAGACTTCTGGATCGTTCCGGGTGTCTGCAGCCGGGGGTTCCCCTGTGTCCGCCGGAGGGAGACGCCGGAACCGGAATGACCGCGACAAAGAGCGTGGAAAAGCGCACCGGCAATGTGTCCGCAGGGACGAGCGTGTTTGCGATGATTGTTCTGGAAAAGCCGCTTTCTGCCATGCACCGGGAAATTGATATGGTGACAACGCCTGCGGGTGATCCCGTTGCGATGGTGCATTGTAACAACTGCACGTCAGATCTGAACGCATGGGTCGGGCTGTTTGCGGAGTTTGCAGAATGTTTTGGCATTAAAGCAGATAAAAATACACTTTTTTCCACACTTTATCAAAAGGCGATGGAGGGCGATAAGGATTGCGGCGGCATGATCGCCTGCAATTATTATTCCGGGGAACCGGTGACCGGTCTGGAAGAGGGCCGTCCGATGTTTTTGCGCAGACCGGACAGTCATTTGGGACTTGCGAACTTTATGCGGTCACATTTATATGCGTCACTGGCGACGTTAAAGATCGGTCTGGACATTTTATTAAAAGAAGAGGACGTGAAAATCGATTCCATCACCGGACACGGCGGACTGTTTAAAACAAAGGGCGTTGGACAGAGTATTCTGGCGGCAGCCATGAATGCGCCGATTTCCGTGATGGAGACGGCGGGAGAGGGCGGCGCCTGGGGCATGGCGCTTCTGGCGGCGTACATGCTTTCCAAAAAAGACGGACAGAGCCTTGGGGATTATCTGGACAGCCGGGTATTTGCTGAGAGAAAGTCAGAGACCATGGAGCCGGATCCGGCGGATGTCGCAGGCTTTGAGACGTATACGAAGCAGTATCAGGCATGCCTTGCAGCGGAAAAAGCTGCGGTACAGGCGTTCTGAAAAGATGCAGGTGCAATGCTGCAAATTGCAGATGCCGTAAAATAGCGGCAGAAAACAGGGAGAAAACGATGCTGGAAGAACTCAAAAAAGCAGTATATGAAGCGAACATGGATTTGCCCCGGTATGGTCTGGTGACCTTTACCTGGGGCAACGTCAGCGGAATCGACAGAGAAAGCGGGCTGTTTGTCATTAAGCCAAGCGGTGTGGAGTATGATCAGCTGACACCGGAGGATATGGTTGTGATGGATCTGGACGGTAATAAAATAGAAGGAAGCTACCGCCCGTCCTCGGATACGGCAACGCATCTGGAGCTGTACCGGGCGTTTCCGAAGATCGGCGGAATCGTACATACCCATTCCTCCTATGCGACCAGCTGGGCCCAGGCAGGACGTGGGATTCCATGCTATGGAACGACGCATGCGGATTACATGTATGGGGAAATTCCGTGCGTGCGCTGTCTGACCCCGGAGGAGATTGCAGAAGCCTATGAGCAGAATACCGGCAGGCTGATCGTGGAGGAATTTGTCCGGATGGGAAAAGATCCGATGGCAGTTCCGGCAGTTCTGTGCAAAAACCACGGTCCCTTTACCTGGGGAAAGGACGCCAGAGAAGCGGTACACAATGCGGTCGTGCTGGAAGAGGTTGCAAAAATGGCATACCGGACAGAATCGATCAATCCGCAGGTAAAGCCGGCACCACAGGAGCTTCAGGATAAGCATTATTACAGAAAACACGGCGCAAACGCCTATTATGGACAGGAGAAACACTAGAACAGGAGGAACAACATGGCAAAGCTTGTTATCAACGAGAACAAAACAGAAGGACACATCAATCCGGAAATTTATGGACATTTTTCCGAACATCTTGGCAGATGTATTTATGAGGGACTGTATGTAAAGGAGGATTCCGGGATTCCCAATGTCAACGGCATGCGGACGGATGTTGTGGAAGCGCTGAAAGAGATGCAGATTCCGGTGTTGCGCTGGCCGGGCGGATGCTTTGCGGACGAGTATCACTGGAAAGACGGTATCGGGCCGAAAGAAAACCGCAAAAAGATGATCAACACGCACTGGGGCGGCGTTGTCGAGGACAACAGCTTCGGTACGCACGAATTTTTTGAGCTGTGCCGCCAGCTGGGCTGCAAAACCTATGTCAACGGCAACGTCGGAAGCGGAACCGTACAGGAAATGTCCGAATGGGTAGAATATATGACCTTTGAAGGCGTTTCTCCAATGGCAGATCTGCGGAAGAAAAACGGACACGAGAAGGCGTGGAAGGTGGATTATTTTGGCGTCGGCAACGAAAACTGGGGTTGCGGCGGAAACATGACACCGGAATATTATGGAAACCTGTACCGCAGATATCAGACCTATGTGCGCCATTATCAGGACAGCGCCCCGATTCAGAAAATCTGTGGCGGCCCGAACGCAGGGGATGACAACTGGACGAAGAAGGTGTTGGAAACCTGCTTTGCAAGTCCTGCGCCCGAGGATGCTCATGGATTTATGGACGGTCTGTCCATGCATTATTATACGGTTCCCGGGGAAAGCTGGATGAACAAGGGTTTTGCAACGGAGTTTACAACTGACGGCTGGTATCAGGCACTTGGCAAGGCGCTTCACATGGATGATCTGATCAAAAAGCACGGCGCGATTCTGGATCAGTACGATCCGGAGAAAAAAATCGGTCTGATAGTGGACGAATGGGGCAACTGGCACGAAGTAGAGCCGGGAACCAATCCTGGATTTTTGTATCAGCAGAACACGATGCGGGATGCGCTTGTAGCTGCCGTGACGCTCAATATTTTCAACAAGCATTGTGACCGCGTGAAGATGGCGTGCATTGCGCAGCTTATCAATGTGCTGCAGTCCGTGATTTTGACAGAAGGCGAAAAGATGATTCTGACGCCTACTTATCATATTTTCCATATGTATAAATATCATCAGGATGCAGAGCTTTTGCACAGCGACTTAACCGGCGTCGACACGATCCAAAACGGCGAATTTTCCATTCCGGCGCTGCAGGAATCCGTATCCGTGCAGAAAGATGGCACGATCACGGTTACGTTGGCGAATCTGTCCGCAGAGCAGAGCTATCCTGTGGAAATCGCGCTGACGGAAAAGAAGAACCGCACTGTTTCTGCAAAGATCCTGACCGGCGCAATGAATGCGCATAACACGTTCGAGGAGCCGGATGCTGTGAAGGAAGAATCCTTTGAGGGTGTGGCGGAAAAGGACGGTACCCTGAGTCTGGAAATTCCTGCGTGCAGCGTCATCTGCCTGCGGATTTCCTGAAAATGGACACACAGAAGAAGCCTTGCTTGAAATGCCTGCTGCGGGAGCTTGACGAAGAAGCTTATATGAAACAGCTGCACCGCTATATCGTACAGCTCGATCCGGAGGTAAAAACGGCGCAGCAGGTGTATGAAAAACGGCTGGAACTATGTAAGGCGTGCGACTATCTGGAAGCCGGTACCTGTCTGGCATGCGGCTGTTATGTGGAGCTGCGGGCTGCGGTGAAAAAGAATCGCTGTCCGTATCGCCACTGGGAAAAGTAGACCCTGCGGATGGCTGACGTTGTGGCAGCATGGATCGACCGTGACAGGAACGCAGACGGAAGAAGCCGGGTATCGCAGTCTGGAAAAGTAGGACATCGTAGCTGGATAAACCAGGAAAAAGGGGGGAAATTGGATGCTGCATATCAGAAATTTGGAAGAGGGCGTGGAGCTGTTCAAGGTGCTTGGCTCGGATATCCGGGTGAACATCATTTTACTGCTGTTAAAAGAAAAAGAAATGAATATGAATGAGATCGCAGCCAGGCTGCAGATCACCAACGGCGCGCTGACCAGCCATATCCGAAAGCTGGAGGAGGCCGGGCTGATCCGTGTGACCCAGGACAGTGTCGGACATGGAAACCAGAAGGTGTGCAGCGTTTTGGAAACCCGAATCCTGGTGGAGATCGGGACGCAGGAGGAGACAGGCGAAGGCAGTATTTTCCGGGCAGAAATCCCGGTGGGGCAGTATTCGGACTATCAGGTATTTCCCACCTGCGGCATTTCCACGACGAAAAAGATGATCGGTGAAGTGGACGATCCCCGCTATTTTGCCCATCCGGATCGCGCGGAAGCTGGAATTTTATGGCTTTCGAAAGGCTATGTGGAATATCTGGTCCCGAATATCCTTCCGGCAGGACAAAAGATAGACGAGCTTACGTTTACTATGGAGATTTCCAGTGAGGCACCGGGCTTTAACAACGACTGGCCCTCTGATATTACCTTTTTATTAAATGACACGCCGGTTGGAGTGTGGACATCTCCGGGAGACTTTGGGGACAGGCACGGGCTGTTTACACCCAACTGGTGGTTTTCCGGATGGAATCAGTACGGACTGTTAAAAATGCTTGTTATCGATCAGAACGGGACGTATATTGATGGAATGAAAATTTCAGACGTTTCCACAACTCAGCTGCAGCTCGATTATAAAAGCCAGATCCGGTTAAAATTTGCCGTACAGGAGGATGCTGCCCATGTGGGCGGCATGACGCTCTTTGGCAGCGGCTTTGGCAATTACAGTCAGGGAATCCGTGTGCGGATGCGCTACAGCCCGATGGAAAAAGGGAATGAATGAGATCTTTAGAAGAATAGAGGTGCGGCCTCAGCTGATTTGTTCGCCTTTTTGTCAGCTGAGGCCGTTTCTTTTGTTTGCTACGCCTTTTCTCCCTGCGCTGGTTTTTTCATACAGGCATCTACCGATTTACGCAGAATCTTCGCTTCTCCAAAGCCCAGGCGGAAGGATTTGCCGTCCTGCATCGTTACCTTAAGCATGGAGATGGATCGGATCTGCCGCATGTTGAGCACCGTATTACTGGCAAGCAGGACAAAGTTATCATATTTGTTTAAAGTGCCGCAAAACGAAGCAAGGGACATATCGGTTGTGTATTCTCCGCCGTCGGCAGTGTGAATGCAGACTTGACGGTTGTTTTTCGGCCAAGCGTAGGAAATTTGGTCCTCCGTCAGGTAAATGGTGTCGGTCTGGTTGCGGAATTCGAGTTTTTTTACCTTGCTGTTTTTAATGGACAGCAGATGGTCGATGGTTTCGGTAAGCTCGGAAACGACAATGGGCTTGTCCAGAAAAAGCGCATTATCGGGAAGATTTTTCGATTTGCGGTAGTCTACCTTATCGCAGCAAAAAACGATGGGGACATCTGTGCCATCGGCCCGAAGCATGTGGGAAAGCTCGATCGCATCGCAGCCGTCTTCTGTCATATCCATAAAAATTGCATCATAGATCATAGGCGTTACGAGGATAGATTCCTTACTGCCGAAAGAGTCCACATACAGGACACCGGTTGTATTCAGGCGGCGGTCAGATTCCCGTCCGAGAAGGCGTTCCATTTGTTTTCGGTCCGCCATATGGTCATCACAGATTGCCAAGTGCATAATGATACCTCCTGATCTTTTGTAAATAGCATTCAAAGATGCGATTTTGCGAATGGTGCGAGTGAACTGTAAATTTTTTTAGCTGCGTTTTACAGGATGCCTGTAAGCGCCGGCCTGTTATAAGAGGGAAATGGAAACAGGACCGAACAGGATGTACAAAACCGCAGCAATCTGTAGGATTAAAATAGCGGGCATTCCCCAGACGAACTGTGGATGCAGTGTCTTGTGATGGAATGTATACATCCCGGCGATGCTTCCGATGCTGCCGCCGATGATGGCGAGCAGAAACAGCGTCGATTCCGGAATGCGCCATGCCTTGCGGCGTGCGCGGTTTTTATCAATTCCCATTGCAGCAAATCCTGCAAGATTTACAATCAGCAGATAAATTGCCAAAATCAGTAAAACATCCATTCAAAAACTCCCTGTATTTTTAAACCTCAAATCATTTCGTATTTATTATAGGAGATTGAAAAAAAGATTGCAAGAAGCCGAGGGCAAAAAAAGATACGAGTGAACTGTAACAAAAAGGGCTTCCGTGCCAAAAGCACGGAAGCCCTTTATTAGCGTAGTGCGCCTAGCGGCGCACGTTTCTAACGGGTTAAAGTCCCGAATCC
>OKWR01000502.1_pt1 | contig 41954 bp, 30 predicted proteins | sample 1607101 | NCBI WGS metagenome assembly OKWR01 (sample SAMN04414076, study PRJEB24778) | human gut metagenome | material: faecal | host: Homo sapiens
TTTGTTGCTCAGGAACTTATAAATTAATTTAAATCAAAGTGTTGCGGAATTAAGGTATTTTATGGAATTTGTCTATTTGGGAATTGTAATATTCCTTTTTGCGTTGTCTATCTTCGATCTGTCTGTCGGAGTAAGCAATGATGCCGTAAACTTTCTTAGTTCAGCTATTGGTTCAAAAGCTGCCCGTTTTAAACTTATTCTCGCCGTAGCGGCAATAGGCATATTTGTCGGCGCAACTACCAGTAATGGAATGATGGACATAGCCCGACACGGTATTTTTCGACCCGAATGCTTTACATTCGAACAATTAATGTGTATTTTCTTGGCAGTGGTTGCATCAGATGTCATTCTGCTCGATATGTTCAACATGCTGGGTATGCCTACTTCTACCACGGTATCCATGGTATTCGAATTGCTCGGAGGAAGTACAGCGCTGGCATTCGTAAAAATGATGCATGACCACTCGCTCACTTATGCCCAACTAATCAATACCGACAAGGCGTTATCGGTGATTATGGCAATTTTCATATCCGTAGCCATCGCGTTTATTTTTGGTCTGATTGTGCAATGGATTGCCCGTTGTATATTTACATTCCATTATACCAAACATCTTAAATACACCATTGCCATTTTCGGTGGTCTGTCTTTTACCTCCATTTCTTATTTTCTAATAGTAAAAGGTTTTGGTACAGCCTCATTCATGACCCCGGAAATCAAATCATGGATCGCATCAAACACATCCGGCATTCTGATAGCTTTTCTGATAGGTTTTACAATTCTTACGCAAATTCTGCATTTGCTGAAAGTCAATATTTTCAAGATTACCGTACTGTTCGGTACTTTCTCTCTGGCTATGGCCTTTGCTGGAAACGACCTGGTAAACTTTATCGGAGTAACATTGGCCGGATTCTCTTCTTATCAGGACTTCATGATGCATCCGGGTGCCGACCCGACTACTTATCTGATGGGCTCACTCAATGATGAAGCAAAAACTCCACTCATTTTCTTGGTAATGGCCGGCATCATTATGATTGCGGCATTAACCTTCTCTAAAAAAGCACATAACGTGATCAAAACATCGGTAGACCTGTCACGGCAGACAGCCGGAGACGAGATGTTCGGTTCATCAAGATTCGCGCGCCGTCTGGTTCGCGGAGTCATGAATACAACAGAGTATGTCATTGCTCATGTTCCTGAAAATGTAAAGACCTGGATCAATTCCCGTTTCAATCAGGACGAAACAATTCTGGAAAAAGGAGCCGCATTTGATTTGGTTCGTGCTTCCATTAATCTGGTACTCTCCGGACTGCTTATCGTAGTCGGCACTTCCCTGAAATTACCGCTGTCTACAACCTATGTAGCATTCATGGTAGGTATGGGTTCCTCATTAGCCGACCGGGCCTGGGGCCGCGAAAGCGCGGTATTCCGTGTTACAGGAGTCATTTCTGTTATCGGCGGCTGGGTCATGACTGCCGGAGCCGCTTTTTTCCTCTGCTTCATTGTAACCATGATTGTATATTATGGAGGTATCGTGGCCATGATTCTACTGATGGTCACAGTAGTCTTTATTTTATGGAACAACAGCCGCAGCTATAAGAAAAAAATGTCTTCCGTGAAGAAAGATGAACTCTTTACAGAAATCATCGATACTCAGGACCCTCAAGTTGTCTGGCCTTTGCTGAGCAAGCATTTTATGAATACACAGACGGAAGTTGTGCGTTTTGTAGCAGATACCTACGTATTGATTACAGAAGGTCTGTTGGAAGAAGATGTGAAAAAGCTGCGCAAGGTATTCAACGATCTGGACTCCGAGAAAAAACACTGGAAAGTGCAGCGCCGCAAGGAAATTATCGGTTTGAGAAAAATAGACCCGCTGTTGGCCGTTGAAAAGAACACCTGGTTCTATCTGGCATGCAACAGTTGTGAACAGAGTTTCTACTGTCTGAAGCGTATGTGCGAACCGATATTCGAACACGTTGACAACAACTTCAACCCCCTTTACGAGGAGTATGAAAAGGAATATGCTCCAATCAAGAATGACATCATCTGCTTTATCAGAGATATCGCCCAAATGATTGAAAGCAACGAATACTCCAAGGCCATTGAATTGCGCGAAAAAGGAAATGAAATGAAAGCTACGCTCTCCATTCTGCGCAAGCAACAGCAGCAACGCATCGCTCAAAGCACAACAACCAGTCTGAAAGTAGACTTTTTGTATCTGAGTATGCTTCAGGAAAGCCAGGAGCTGATCGGACATTTCCGTCATCTGGTACGTGCCTGCAGAAAATTTCAGCACTAATTCAGTGCTGAAATAATATTGTAACATGCTTTTTACAATCCTGAAATAACCATGCTATACTTTTGCAGTATATTTTTAAAAGCTGTAGATTTATGAATGATTACAAAATTCTAGTTGTAGACGACGAAGAAGATCTGTGTGACATCCTCCGCTTTAATTTGGAAAATGAAGGGTATAACATTGATGTAGCCTATTCCGCAGAAGAAGCACTCAAACTGGATCTTACTCAATATCATCTGATCCTTTTGGACGTCATGATGGGAGAAATATCAGGATTTCGCATGGCCAAAATGCTCAAAGAGTCCAAAAACCTGAGCCACATCCCTATAATATTCCTTACAGCACGCGATACGGAAAACGATGCGGTAACAGGTTTTACTCTAGGAGCTGATGACTACATTTCGAAACCGTTCTCACTCCGTGAAGTGATTCTTCGTGTCAAGGCAGTACTGAGAAGAACCTCTCCAAAGACTGCATCCCAAGCCTCCTTTATCGGATACAAAGACCTGAAGATCAACATGAAGTTAAAGGAAGCCATTCTGCACGGCGATGTTCTTCAGCTGACCAAAACCGAATTCGAACTGCTCCGCCTTTTCATTGAAAATGAAGGCCGCGTATTTTCCCGTGCAGAGATTCTACGCAAAATCTGGCACGACGACGCAGAAGTACTGGACCGCACAATCGATGTAAATATTACACGATTGAGAAAGAAACTGGGAGATTATGGAAAGTATATTATGACCCGACAAGGCTACGGATATTATTTCGAAGCCGGAGCAAAAGAATAAGAAATGCACTTCAGACTGACATTTTCCAACAAACTGTTTCTTTCCATCATTCTGCTTTTCTGGCTCTTTGCCGGATGCTTTACTTTTTATCAGTATTCCCGCGAAAGAGAATACAAAATTGAGCTGCTGAATGACCGTTTGGCCATCTTTAACAGCCAGTTACATAAAATGCTGGAAAACAGTGACCTATCGGATTACGAAGAAGTAGTCGATTCCTTTGCCTCCTTCTCTCATATTAAAAATCTGCGCGTAACACTTATTACTCCTTCCGGCCGTATCATCTACGACAACCAACAGGCTGCGGCCACGATGAAAAATCACGCCCAACGTGAAGAAGTAATCAAAGCGTTGAAATATGGTTCTGGATATTCCATTATGCGTAATTCAGAAACAATGAAGATGCCCTATTTCTATTACGCCAGCTATTTCAAGCCCTCAAAAATGATCATCCGGTGCGCGCTACCCTATGATTTCAGCCTGTCCAAACGATTGAAAGCCGACATGAACTACCTGTGGGGGATTCTGTTCATTACCTTTGTGCTGACATTTGTTTTCTACAAGATGACGGCCCGATTAGGAAAGACCATCACCCAGCTGCGCCTCTTTGCCAAGAAAGCGGATATGGACGAGCCGTTTGAGCTGAAACAGCATTCCACCGGCGACAATGAACTGGATATGATAGCCCGGCATATAGTGGATATCTATTACCGGCTTCGCAGAACAAAAGACGAATTATATATTGCCCGCGAGAAACTGATTGCCCATCTGCAGATCTCCAACGAAGGACTGGCCATCTTCAATCCAAAACGCGAGGTAATACTTTCGAACGCACTGTTCACACAATACGCGAACCTGATTATCGGCAAAAACATCGAATCTATTCAGGACGTATTCAACATCCCGGAATTTGCCAAACTGACTCAGTTTATTGAAGAGACGTGCAAGGATTATGCGGTTGCGGAATCAAAGATCATGACGGAGATAATAGACCGTAGCGGCTATATATTTTCTATTGATGCCGTTGTCTTTCAAGACGCCAGTTTTGAGCTGACCATTTGTGATATCACCAAACAAGAGGAACAAGCCCGCATGAAGCGGCAGATTACCCAAAACATGGCTCATGAGCTGAAGACTCCGGTAAGCAGCATACAGGGATATCTGGAAACGATTATCAACAATCCGGATTTGCCTCAAAACACCATGAATCAGTTCCTGCAGAGGAGTTACGCACAAAGCCAGCGTCTGACCAATCTGCTGCGTGACATCACGGCTCTGACACGTCTTGATGAAGCATCGTCACTCATTGATGTCGAACTGCTTGACCTGAGTCAGATTATCCGGAATATCGTAGCAGAACTGGCACTGCCTCTGGAAGAAAAGCAAATGACCGTACACTGTTCGTTCCCCGATAACATGATGATAGACGGAAACTTCTCCCTGCTCTACTCTATATTCCGCAATCTGGCAGACAATGCCATTGCCTACGCCGGGGTCGGTAAGGAAATTACCATCAGCTGTATTTTCGAGGACGAGGATTTCTATTTCTTCAGTTTTAAGGACAATGGTGTGGGAGTAGATCCCAGTCATCTTTCACGCCTGTTTGAACGCTTTTACCGTGTAGACAAAGGAAGAAGCCGAAAAATAGGCGGCACAGGTTTGGGATTGGCCATTGTCAAAAACGCGATAGTCTTCCACGGTGGAACAGTCCATGCCAAGCAGGTACCTGACGGCGGCCTGGAATTTATCTTCATGCTGAAGAAAAAGCATAACAACATGCTGACAACAAAAACATTAAACTCATAATTCATAAAAAAGATGCGACCAGATAAGGAATAAACAACCTTATCTGGTCGCAAATTATAAGATATGGAAAGAACAAATACCGTTATTATTGGAATGGGGTCAAACTACGATTCAAAGAATCATTTGGAGTTTGCCCGCAGAAATCTGCAGACTATTTTCCCAGATATTGTGTTCAGCAGATTACTGCAGACGGAACCGGTAGGCTTTCAAACCAATCTGCAGCCATTCCTGAATCAACTGGCATTGGTACGTACACAAACTGATATTCCGGGGATTTGCCATGCTCTGAAGAAACTGGAAAAAGAAGCCGGACGGACCCCGGAAGACAAGAAACAGGAGATTGTCAGACTTGATCTGGACATTCTGCAGATAAACGATCAGACCCTGAAAGCAGAAGAGTTAAACCGCTCCTATTATCAGCAAGCCATGTCCGATTTACGGCATCTTTTATAAAAAACGAATGAGGGCGGATGATTTCCGCCCTCATTCGTTACTTCTCTCCGTCAAGATGCGCCGCACGGACACGACTCAAAGTCTCTGGTGTCATCTGCAAATACGACGCGACATGCACCATCGGAGCCCGGAGCAGAATCTCCGGTTTATTGTCCAATAAGCGCTGATATCGTTCCGTTGCATTCTCAAAACGCTGGCTGTCGGCATACACCTGCGAACTGATCAGAGCATGTTCCAGAATCTTGCGGAACAACAACTCGATTTCACGGTTCTCTTCAGACATACGTTGCAGTTTATCGTAGGGTATACCGTAAAGCACACTATTCTCCAATGCTTCAACTATCAGTCTGGAGGGCTCTTGCTTCAGAAAGCTCTCTATGCAGATTACAATCCTTCCTTCGTAAGAGAAATGCTCAGTGACATCTCTATTATTCTTATAATAATACTGACGCACCATACCTTTGCTGACAAAATACATATACTCGCAAACATGCCCTTCCGGCATGATTACATCCCCTTTTGCATATTTAAACGGTACAAGCATTTCAGCCAACGCATTAATACCGGCAGGCGTAAGTCTGCAATAAATTCGCGCTATTTCACGAGCAACATCCCTGGTATCCATAAGATTAATCTAATTTAAGAACAGCCAAGAAAGCTTTCTGAGGCACCTGAACATTTCCAATCTGCTTCATTCGCTTCTTACCCTTCTTTTGTTTTTCGAGCAATTTTCTTTTTCTGCTGATGTCACCGCCATAACATTTGGCCGTCACATCCTTTCTTACTTGTTTTACAGTCTCACGGGCAATGATCTTAGCCCCGATGGCCGCCTGAATGGCAATATCAAACTGCTGTCTGGGCAGCAAGTCTTTCAGTTTCTCACACATTCTGCGACCGAAATCCGTAGCATTGTCAAAATGAGTCAAGGTAGACAACGCATCAACAGGTTCTCCATTAAGCAAGATATCCAGTTTCACCAGTTTTGACGGACGGAAACCATCCTGATGATAATCAAAAGAGGCATATCCTTTGGAGATACTTTTCAGTTTATCATAAAAATCAATCACTATCTCGCCTAACGGCATGTTATAATGCAACTCTACACGGTTTCCGCTGATATATTCCTGTTTCAGCAATTCACCGCGTTTGCCAAGGCATAAAGACATGATCGGACCTATAAAATTGGTTGTCGTGATAATCGTTGCCTTGATATAAGGTTCTTCAATATGATCTATCAAAGTCACATCAGGCATTCCGGCCGGGTTGTGCACCTCCTTTACTTCACCTTGCTTGTCATATACCATATAAGAAACATTCGGCACCGTAGTAATCACATCCATATTGAATTCACGGTCCAGACGTTCCTGAATGATTTCCATATGCAACAAGCCCAAAAAGCCACACCGGAACCCAAAGCCCAAAGCCACAGAAGACTCCGGCTGGAAAGTCAGTGACGCATCGTTAAGCTGAAGCTTCTCCAACGATGCACGAAGATTCTCGAAATCCTCAGTTTCTATGGGATAAACACCGGCAAAGACCATAGGCTTCACTTCCTCAAATCCGGCAATGGCCTGATCACACGGGCGGGCCACATGAGTAATGGTATCACCGACTTTCACCTCTGTTGCCGTTTTGATGCCCGATACAATATATCCCACATCTCCGCAATGCAGCTCTTTTTTGGGAACCATATCCATTTTCAGCACACCAATCTCATCAGCCGAATATTCCTTCCCCGTATTGATGAACACCACTTTGTCTCCCGACTTGATACTTCCATTTACAATCTTGAAATAAGCGATGATTCCACGGAAAGAGTTAAATACAGAATCGAAAATCAAAGCCTGCAGCGGGGCATCCTCATCTCCCTTTGGAGCCGGAATACGTTCAACAACAGCCTTGAGGATCTCATCTACTCCCATACCGGTTTTTCCTGAAGCACGGATAATATCCTCTCGGTCACATCCCAGAAGATCAATAATTTCATCTTCCACTTCCTCCGGCATGGCGTTCACCATATCACATTTATTGATAACCGGAATAATCTCCAGATCATGATCTATGGCCATATACAGATTTGAAATCGTCTGTGCCTGAACACCCTGAGTGGCATCCACAATCAACAAGGCTCCTTCGCAAGCCGCAATAGAGCGGGACACTTCATAAGAAAAGTCCACGTGTCCCGGAGTGTCAATCAGGTTCAAGGTATATTGTTCCCCCTGATATTCATACTCCATTTGGATGGCATGACTCTTGATCGTGATTCCACGTTCACGTTCCAGATCCATATCATCCAGCATCTGCCCTTCAGTTACTTTGACAGTATTGGTATATTCCAGCAAGCGGTCTGCCAGAGTGGATTTGCCGTGATCAATGTGTGCAATAATACAGAAATTTCTGATATGTTTCATTTTTTATAATTCTTTGTTTTTATGCAAAGATAAAAAAAATATGTCCATGAACGAAACTGTCATGGACATATTTGTGATATTACGAAACAGATTTTACTTTTTCAGTGAAAAAACAGGATCTTTCTCGTCTCCCTCAACATTCAGCTTATCCTCTCTCAGCAACCAGCCGAGACCCAGATACAAATCCTTTTCTGTCTTCAACTTTACTGCTTTCTTCAGGTCTTTTGCACTCATGGATTCTACCTGATCCAATACATTCCAAATTGCACCTGCAATTACTCCAGCTTTTTCTTGCATAATTATTTTCTTTAATATTAAACTATTTGCTTTTTAAGATTAATTCCTTTTCTTTAGGACGTTGCAAATGTAATACTTTTTATGGTAAAAACGGAATTTTTTTGATTAAATCTCTAGTTTTTTCAAAAAAATCAAAAGATAATTCAATAATATTACATTTTCAGACGTTACTATTGTCCTTATTTATCAGGTACTCGGCAAAAATCCGTGCAGCAGTTTCTACCATTTTCACGCAGGCACGTTTCGCATAATACGCTCCCGTGCGTTCTTCTGCTTGAGACACAATGGGAGTCTTAGGTTTCAGGCCTAACAATTCAGCACAAATCAAAGAACCGCTTTCCTGTTCAAATTTTCGGGCCAGCTCCTGAACTACAGCATAGTTATATGATTTTCCCTCACGGTCACTTCCATCTACCGCCCCACAGTCCAGTCCGGCAAGCAAGAACATTCCACAGGCCGCTCCACAAGTCTGGCGCATACGCCCGATACCGCCACCAAATGAGGCTGCCATCTTAAAAGCCTGCTCCTGAGAAAAACCATATAAATCCGCAAAAGCTCCAACAACAGATTGTGCGCAGTTGTAGCCTTCTTTAAACAAGGCGACAGCTTTGGCTATTCTTTCTTCTTTATCAATTAACATATATATACTTTTTTGCGTTGCAAATGTACAATAAAAAAGTTAACTTCGCAGAATAGTTCTGATGATATTATTATAAAAAATGAAGAAAAGAAAGTTATTAATCCCAGTATTTGCAACAGCCGCCATATTGGGAAGCTGCCAGTTCGAGAGTTTTGACAAACGTTGCGCACGCGAATCGATAGAATATACCGAACAGCACTGCCCGCTTCGAATTGACCCATGTACGGTTCTTGACAGTATGGCATATGATATAGACCAGCGCACATTACAATATTACTACACTTTAGAGGGAATCCTGGATAGCACCAACACACTGACTCCAGAAGTTGTAGAAGGGTTTACAAAACAGCTGAAAAACGATATTATCAACTCCGTGCAGCTGCGTAAATACAAAAAAGAACGTATCAACTTCAAATACATATACAAGTCAAAAGCAACCGGCAAGACTTCATTGTCCATCCAGTTTGCTCCGGCAGACTATGAAACAGCACCGGCTGCCTCACGATAAACCTTATTCCAAATCCGACGCGTTTTCCGTTTTAAATCCATTCTCGAAAACGCGTCGGATTTGAAAATGTTTTTCCGCTTCTCAGATTTTCCGGATACACAATATATGGCGGGTCATATCCGTAACCCGAAAGCGCTCATCCGGTCGCTCTCCTACCACCCAGGCTATTTTATCGCCACTACATACCAGCAACTGTCTTTCTTTCTCAAACAAATTCTTTTTCAGATCTGTCAGAAAGTCACTTACCAGCTTCATTCCCTTCATTCCAAAAGGCATAAACCGGTCACCAGGCTTCGGAGTACGTACAACCAAAGGGAACTCTACTTTTTCCAAATCCAGGCAAAGCATATTTTTTTCGCGTGGCAAAGGATCACCGGAATGATATGTGGAACGTGAAATCAGGAATCGGATGTCGTCCGTAACAGATACGAGTCCCTCCAAAGGAAGAACCTTTTCAAATCTGTCTTCCTGCATCTTTTTTTCCTCAAAGACCAATGCGTCACGGTCGCGCAAGACACGATGTGTCGCACTTTCGTAAACCCTGCCCGGATCCCCTCTCAGTTGTTTATAGATATCAGATATCTGAGCCGGATTAAACTGCATTTTACTCAAAATCTCATATAAAACGGTTTCCGGAGCAGGAGTTTGCTTCAGTTCCTCCAATAGGATCTGGTTTCCACGCACCACCTTACGGACCAGCATCTCCACACCGAACTCATAAATGCGACAGGCATCACTCAATCGGCGCGCTCCCTGATGAATGCTTTCATCCGCATTCGGATAGATTTCTCTCATCCGGGGCATTACGTTCAGTCTGATTTTATTGCGTTGCACTTCATCCTGTAAATTTGTCGTATCCATCACATAATCCTGATGACATTCGGCCAGATAGTCTTCAATCTCCTGCCGGCTGACATCCAGCAACGGACGAACCACATTTCCATTCTTATATTGTATGCCACACAAACCACGAATTCCCGTGCCGCGCAACAGGTTCAGCAGTACGGTTTCCGTATTGTCTTCCCGATGATGTGCCACAGCCACACAATCCAAGTTCCGCTCCCGTAATAATTCCTCAAAGAAATCATAACGCAGTGTCCGTGCCGCCATCTCAATACTGACATGATGTTCATGCGCAAACGCATGCGTGGCAAAACGACGTACGTGCAAAGGAATCTGCCTGCGCCGGCAGAATCCGGAAACAAAAGCCTCATCACGCTCCGACTCCTCACCACGCAAACAAAAATTGCAGTGCGCCGCTTCAATCTTATATCCTAAATCCAAAAGCACACAGGCCAAAGCCATAGAATCGGCACCTCCGCTTAAAGCGACCAACACCGTTTTTTCACGATCCGGCAATCCATGCCGTACCATGCAAGCCTTAACTTTCTCCTTAAAATCCATAATCTCACTACATTTCATAGAACAAAGATACGTGCATCTCCCGAAACATGGGAATATTTCTCCAAAATTCTTTTTCCCAAAAGTTCCCTTTTTCGGTTTTGTCTTGTAGGAATAAAAAGATTCCATTATTTTTGAAAAAGCAAATTGTTCCATATGCCCTTAATATATGGACCCATATTTTATAGAATCATGATACAGGAAATCATTGTCATCATCATCCTGCTTTTGGCAGCTGCTTGGCTGATGCGCCGTATATACCACACATTAGTCAAACAAGACACGCACCCTTGCGATACGTGCACTACGCCCTGTAAGTTGAAGAACGAAATACACAAAAACAAAAGAAAAAGAAACAAAAAGTGCACAATAGACAAAGAAAATATGCCCAAAAATTAGTTTATTTCAAAAAAAGTAGTACCTTTGCATGCGAAAACAAAATGGTGCCCTGACCGAGTGGCTAGGTAGCGGTCTGCAAAACCGTCCACAGCAGTTCGAATCTGCTGGGCACCTCTAATGCATTAGCGGTGATGAACAATGTTCATCACCGCTAATGCGTTTTCTTCCTTTATTTGCCATTCTGGCAAACGGTATTTACCATTTTTGCGTGTCTGGAGAAAACAAGAACCTACATTTCGCCTGAAAAATCAATATTTTACTGTCATTTATTTTTCTTCAAAGTAGTGTCGCCAGGAATCGTAATCTAACGCTAATTGCCTTCTCTTCACGCCCAATAGATATACCTTTCCATCCTTTTTGTAATTCAAGAAAGCTACAATCATCAAGTTCAGGAATCAATTCTTTTTTATATTCTATCCGATTGAGTTTTGGCATATTACTAATTATTTTCTTTTATCTCTGTATTTTTCATATCTTGTGAATGCTTTATTTTAAGCATATCTATAAATCCCTGATTCTTCCCTCTCCATCTGCGCACAACATAACTATTAAAATCGAACTTTCCTAAATCTAAATTATCGGCATGGTCTGATATTATGATTTGAGGCAGAAAACCATAATTCTCTTCTATTGAGTTTATAACATTTATTATTTGTATAAATAGATTAGTTACTGCATTAAGATCCTCATCAGCTGATTTGTTCTCCAATTTCTTAAGTTTATTGGCATCAAACTTTTCTTCATTAACATCTACTGTTGCAGGGAAATAAACTTGACTAGGTTGGTCTAAAAATAGTATAGAAGGAACTAACGCCTTATCACCCAAAGAGGCGAAATACTTGAGAATTGACAAAAATAAGCAAATATGAGAGTACAGCCAATTGGCTCCACTTCCCATAGATCTAAGATATACTTTTGTTTGATTATCTTTCAGATGATATAATTCAAAAGTATGTATGTCAAAATAAAGGTTAATGGGCTGATATGATGCTTCAAAATCCAGTTTACGACCAATCTCATTCATCGAATGATTAATGAAGGCTTCAGCCTCTTCCAATTTATGTTCAACATTATATCGCTTTTGCAACACTTTTTCAATCTCTTCTATTCTTTTCTTAATATCCTTGAATTTTTCTTCGTCAAAACTAATGGATTTGTCTCTAGACCATTCTAATTCATTCTCAATCTGGAGCCTCACTTTCAAAGACTGTTCTTCTAATGACCTGTCGTTTTCAAGACTTTTATTAATCTCATTAATTTTTATGATTTCGTTATTAATAGTCCGAATTTGTTGATTAATTTCCAACAATTCTTTTTCATACTCCACCTTCTTAGGTAGGAAAGAATCTATTCTCATTGGAGATTTCCTTAGTTCGGAATTCAACCAATTAATTGCTTCTGTTAATTTATTTGCATCTGTTATAGCCGCATTATTTATGTTGTGGCAGAAAGGACATATAGAGCTGCTTTTTATAGCCTCCTTAATGGGATTGTATCTGTCAATAGCTTCGGCATAAGATTTTGCATACTCAATGGAAGATATCACTTTCTCTAACTTAAGTGTACTCTCTCTTTTTTGAGCAAGTAATAAATTCTTCTGCTTAATTAATTCTGTATATTGATACTTGTATTGCTCGGAGTTTTCATTTACTACAATGGCAGATTCTCTTAGCTTATCAAGGTAGGTCTGAGCGGCATTAAGCATATGTATACTATCTATCCCTGGAAATAATTCATTACCACTTATGGTATAATATTCTTCTCTTAAAGTATCTAGATACGAACACCGATCTTTCTTATTAGATTCAAAACGATTTTGCTCGTTCTGTATTTTCTCTAGTTTTATTTTATATTCCTCTAATTCCCGAGATAAGATATAATACTGCTGATCGACAAGTCCTGCAAATATTTTAAACTCATCTATAACACGTTCTCGTTTTTCTTTTTCATCGAATCTATAGAATAAAGAATGTTTATTAGCAACCAAGTTTTGATGTTGTAGCATAAATGAAACCATATTTCGAAAAGAGGGATGTCCTTTTTTAACAGCTTTTCTATTTATACTATTATCAGCCTCATCCATATTTGATATTTCAATTCCGAAAAAATGTCCCAATTCTTCTTTGAAAGTATTTATATCAATATAATACTCATCACCAAAGTAAGAACTATTCAAATCATCTATTTCCAAATCTTGAGGTTCAATTTTGAAAAATAATTTTCTAGTCCTTTCGGTTTGCTCACGGGCAATTACTAATTGAGTGTCGTTTTTGTATAATACGACAAAGTAAAGGTGCGCATTCTCCGTAATAACACCAGCTGGGATAGTATTATCAGCACTTCCTGTACAGTAATCAAATAACTCTATTATAGCACTTTTGCCTGTAGAAGATCTACCAGTTATAATGTTTAGACCTTCATGCATATCAATATAATGACAATTATCATATTGATCAACAATACCCATATATTTTATATAACTTCTCATAGCGCTTTTATTCCAAATGCATAGTAAGTGTTAATAACATTCTTTGTAAAAATATTATGCAACTGTGAAGAAAGATTTATACTTTTCTTCAAGCGGGAATCTGTCAACATATTGACATCATTAATCACCGTTACTGTAAGATTTTTATCTATCTCAATATATTTACAATCAATAGCATATTGCAAACACTTATTTGTTTGTTCTTTATAGTAATAAAATCGGTCCTCAAATCCAGCCATTATATCTTTGTCTTTTGTTATTCGACTCATATTGGAAGCGGTAGTAATTCGCCGAATTTTCCCTACGAATTCATTATTTAGAACTAAAGGAAGTACAAAGTAAGCCAATAATATATTCTTGTCCGTTGGTTTTAAGTTTTTATAAAAAGCAACCAGCAACGGGGTTAGAATAAATGTATTGTTTTGCAAAATTGATATGTTTTCTATGAACTTACTCATTTGCTCTATCTTTTAACAACCATATAAATTTGTCATTTTCGTCAGCTATCATATGCAGCATACCATTATGGAAATATAAATCCACATTATTATAGGTATGAAAAGTTATATCGTTACTTCCCGTCATGTCATCATAGAAGTCTTGAGATTTCGCAATTCGTTCACTATCATTGTAGTTCCTTGATGCTTTTCTATATTTAGCAGCATAACTTTTTATCAAGTTCTCTTCATATTGTAATAGCGATTTCTTCTTTGCTTCAGACTTTTCCAACTCTTGCTTAATCATTTTTGCTGTATGCACATAATCATCAATAGCGTCAGGAATAACATCTTCATATTTTATATCCTTGATTTTCTCAACAAAGGCATAACCGTCATAGTCATTTTTTTGTATATCCGCTAACTTTAGTTTAGCAGGAAACACTGCAGTATTTTCTACTAATGTTTTTGTTACTTCTTCAGTTTCTTTTGTAAAATCTTCGTACGTAATTCTCCAGTTATGACTAACTATGTCAGGGTTAAGTATATATCCAAACATGTGATTTATAAATCTCCCTTTTTGTATATCCGGGATGTTCTTTCCGTATTTTTCTTGAAGATATTTATGATATTGATTTCCGTCCATGCTAATACTATCAATATATAACATCTTTACGATTTGTGATAGTCTCATAGCATTTTTTGCATCAAAAATGATGTTCATATATATTGCCAAATTCTTATCCTTTCTCTGTCGTAAGTCAAAACTTTTTTTGATATTTATAAGAGTTTCCATCCTCTTAGATGGGTCTTTCTCATTCCAATTTAACCAAGTAGAACCTATAGGAACTTTCTGGGTGGTTAATAATACAAGCGAACTAAATGCGTCGATAGGAAAGTCTTTACTTATCCAATTAGAAATACTCTTCCAGACATTCTTATCTAAATCAGTTAATGGTCTTTTATAAAATTTTGATTCTATCTGTTTACTATTAAGCAAATCACCTAATACAGAAACATCACCATATGTTTCTATGTATATAGATTGTCCTTTTTGCATCTTGAAACATCGTTCTAATGCAATAAGAAATTGAAATAGAATACCTTTAATAGATGATGTTGAATCAAATTTCAGTTTTGACATATCCTTTATATTATATTTGATAATAGATCTCCACTTCTGCTTTTATACAACTCTAAATAATTATCAGCATAGTCTCTCCTCTTGTGGCTATGTATATCTTGACATATCTTCTCTAAATTTCCCTTATATCGTTCATTCTTATTGTATTCTCCCTCAACTCCGTCCGTAATAGTGCAACTTCTTGTTGATTTAGCTTCTGGTAGCCACACCTTGGTTGTACCTGCAACAATATATTTGTATAATTCCTGTTGTAGTTCGATTTCATACTTCTGGATTATATGTTCATCTTCCTTAAAAAATAAATATACTTTTTCTTTTCTTGGGAGCACCTCTTCTATACTTAATTCTTGGATTTGAAGGCTTAATCTTTCTATAATAGCAAAAATCTCTTTCAACTCAATTTTATACACATTAGTTTCGGTTGATTTATGCGAAAGAGGATTCATTAGTAGATTCAAATTAGCAATCAATCTACTCAAGTCTGTAAGGTCAAACCCTTGTATCTTTGAAAAGAAATCAAATGATATTTCCAATACATTTCGAAGCCTCTCATGTTTAGCACCGTCATTTTGTTTTGATAGTTTAGGAGGGAAGACTTCATTTACCATAGCCTCTACTGCTTTACGTAAATAGTTCGCTGCAGCAGGGTAATCAAATTCCTCATAATGTTTACGAGCTCTTGCAATATCTGATTCAGAGTTGAATTCCTTAGGATTATTTGTAGAAGTATCATCTTTGTACAATTCCTTAAACAACCAACCATCTTCCTTTGCTACACCTTTTGATCTGTTCGCAAAATAAATTCTTTCTTTAAAATGCTCAAAGAATACTCTATCATGAGTAAACAGATATATCTTATACTTATCAGATATTTTCAGCAAGAAGTCTACAACTTTTGCACGATTACTCATATCAAGACTTATAAGCATATCGTCTAAAGCAAGAAAACTACCTTCAGCAGGACTATCAAGATTTAGTAAAGCTAAACGAATTGATAAAGCTATTGCTGTTAATTTTGCTTCATTAAAATAGACATGAGGTTTACTAATAGGATTACCATCTTGTTTTATAGAAAGACTTATTATTGGTTTTATTATTGATTTGTTTGGTGCTTTTACTAAATTTCCAACAGGATTTACGACAAGGGGATAATCCCATTTTAGTCTAAATCCATTTAATAATACATCAGGCTGTGGATTTACTTCCGGATATGATAATATTATTGAAAGAGAGGGATCTCCCTCTTCCTTAAAATAGCTATTATATATATCCGATGCATTTAAATTTATATCTCCGATAACTTTCTCTAAACAGATGTTGAATATTTTTATTTTAGAATTAATGTTTTTTGAAGAATTTTTGTTGCTGAGTTTAGAAGAATCACGAATTATTTCTTCATACATCAAAGACATATATGTTCTCACGTCCGTTATAAAAATATATGGGAGTATTTCTCTTTGAAATACAGGAAACAAGTTTATATCTTTAGAATTTGTAAAATTGAAAAAACTGAATAACAATTGGTGATTAATAAAATAAGTATCCAACTCTGCCAATCTATCAAAAGCTTGACATCCGTTATCTGAGATAGTCGATATGAATGGATTTCTATTTCCATCATACCAATTTACGGCGACATGAGGTTTATCACCGGCATTTTGGGGTATAAAGTTCTTATTGATTAAGTTTTGAGGGTTATTAATATCGAAATACTTTTTCCCCATATCAGGTTTTCTGTATGAATTGAAAAGACAATGCAAAGCATAGTATATAGAAGATTTGCCGCTGCCGTTTTCTCCATACATAAGCAAATGTTTTCCCTTTAATTCTAATTTATACATAGAGGGAAAGGCTTTAAACCCGTTTATAATGATTTCATTTATTTTTGCCATATTATCCTTCAATTATGAGTTTTAATAGTTCTGGACTTCTAAGAGTAAATAGCTCCAATCGATTTCGTATTGGATTATTTGTTTTCTTTATAGTCAAATATGTATTTAATATAAGTTTAACTTTTTCTTGATCAGAAGATGTATTCGAAATAGGTTTAATAAGATTTTTTGCAGAACTTATAATATCGATCTCAAGTGTTTTCATATAATCCCCGAAATAAATTTCATAAATACAACCATCAATGATTTTCTCAAAATAATCTGAAATTAATTTATTTGAAATTAAATCTGAGATATTTGTATCTTGGGATTTAATGAGAAGAACATAATCACATAGTATTGATACTATGCATTCTATGTCTGATGAAATGGTTGCTGGTACTGGAAACGGTTTAATATAATCTGGCTTAAACCTAAAGAACCCATTTGCCAATACAGTTCCTGTATTTTTCAAATACCACCAAAACAAACGAGAATTGAATAAAGCTAACCAAAATTTATAACCTTCCTTTATTTCTTTTCTTTTGACATACCCATAAACGGTTGTCGTTTGATAAAAAAATCCTTTTTCATCATATGCAAAATTTCCACCCATGGAAATATCCGGTGCGACTAATTTTTCAAATTCTGCAAATAAAACACCTTGTTTCCTGCTATATTGAAACCATTCTCCATCAATATTAAACCGACCTTTCTCTCTTGCACGAAGAAAATTCTCACATCTCTTCAAATAATTGTACCCTTTTGGGAATAGTTCTCCTATCTCTTTTTCTGTATATAGAATTGCTTTCCCATTTTCTAATTTATATGGGAATATCACAAATCGATCTTTTGAAATATAATCATAACGATGCACATCCTCACCTTTCAATAGAGGTTTCACTAATTCCCGTTCAACACAAACTTGATATCCGAGTTGTCTGGAGTAGCCGTATACTAAGCCATTTTCTGCTGTGCAATCATACAAGAAATAAACGTCATCTTTGCCCGTTGCGATACCTTGAAATATTTTTTCAAATATGTCTCCAATACAACGAGAATGACTTTCCAATTTTTCTAATATTTCAGTTGTATAACCGACTGTTAGCACCCATGCCTCTTTGTTAAGTTTATCAGTCTTTATTTTAGATACTTTTTTATTGTTGAGTAATTTTATATATGAATCAAGTTCCTGATTAGTGGTAAGATTTTTATCCAATTCATAATACAGCAGCTCATTACTATTAGGTATAAACCATTGAAGCGCTGTATATGTAGAAGCGTTAAACACTTGATATGCTCCAAAATTAATGATTTGATGTGCTGCTTTATTTTCAGAAATAATTGTACGCAGTCCTTTACCAAAAGCTGCATTTGTCCATTTAACGGGCATAATATAGTTTACAATCCCTTGTTGTTTGATTATTTGCAGGCCTCGTTCTACAAATGTTACATATAGATCAAAAGAACCCGTAGCAGACTGATACTTTTTGACAAGCTCGTCTGCAAACAGCGGATTTACATCTCTGATGCCTTGAATTCTTAGGTAAGGCGGATTCCCTATAATGATATCAAATCCTGTAAAATTACCTTTTTCGTCAAGCAGCGAAGGAAATTCAAACCTCCATTCAAAAGCATCGACATAAAGTCTATTATTAATTATATTGGCTTGTAATTCTTCTTTTTTAACTAATTGTTCTTTTAATTTTTTTAATTCGGTCTTCTCTTTTGGGGTACGTTCTCCCCAAAGCAAGGGAGCTTCTAAAGCTAATATTTTGCCTTTTAACCTTGAGATACTTTCTTTTTCTTGTCTGCTCAGTTCTGTTTTAAAGGCTTTTTTTATAGCTTCAATAGTCTGTCGAAAAATTTTCTTTGTTTCATGATTAGATGTATTAGTATAGTTACTTACCAACTCTTTATATTTGGGAAGTGTTATTTTTTCACTTTCATTTTTACCTTTATTATATTCAACAAAAACATTCTCAATAGGCGCATCTATAGGATAGCGACTTAGAAGTGAATTACCGCAAGTGATTTTGTAATCCAAGTTAGGAAGTGGCTGCGGTTCATCTGCATCAACAACTAATGCTAGCCAAAAACGCAAACGTGCAATATCTACTGCACCCTGCTCTATATCAACTCCAAATATGTTGTTCTGAATAATCTCTCGTTTGGTTTGAGTAGAATCAAAGTTGCCGTGAGGCTCTGCATGCGACTGCAAATGGTGAATAGCATGATACAGTACATAAAGAATACTCATAGGAAATGCACCGGAACCAATAGCCGGGTCGCATACTTTTACATCTTTGAGTAGTTGCATAAATTGAGATGCCACACTTTTGGTTTGGAGTACAGGTAGAACTATTCCATTATTTATTAATTGTTCTATCGGTTCGGCATATTGTTCATCTGGTTCGTGGGTCTTCAAATATTGGATAATGCTCTGGCGACACATATACTGCACAATCTCCTTTGGGGTATAAAATGCACCCTTATCCTTATTGTCCTCCAAAAGATTCTCAAAGATATGGCCCAGCATTTCCGGATCAATACCTACCTCGCTATCGTCCGGGTCGTTTTCGTCAATGGTGAAATTGTACATAGCAAAGAAATCCATCAGTTCCTTGAAATAGGAATATGGAAAATCTATATCCAGTTTGTCAATGCTATCTTTCTCGAACAGACCACCATTAAGGTATGGAATCTTGATATTTTCTCCCAATTTGGTATCGGCTATATCTCCTTCACGTTTTTCATTCAGTGTATTAAAAAATAGTGGTTCGAGTACATTGCTTAACAGGCGATCATTCCCTTTGTAATGTTCAATCAAATGACTGAGATAATTTTTATCTCCACCTTCCCAATCCGAGCGTGAAGCAGGAACACCCATCCAGCCTTTTTTCTGAAGGAATTGCAGAAATACCAGTCGGCCAAGCAGTTTCTTGACATAGTCACGATTCTGTTTGTTATCGGAAAGTTGTTGCAGGAATTTGTTATACTGTGCCTTATATCCGGCAAAAAACTCCTTGTTCAGACGCTCAACAGAGAAAACATCTGTTACATCTGCTAAATAAATAGAGCTGTTTTTCTTCTTGGATATTAATTCGTACAAACGATCTGCTGCAGTTCTACACGCCTCGGTTTCGCCTAAAAGAAATGTGTATCTTTTAGGTGCAGTTTCTGTTTTTATCAGCTCACCATCTTCATTGAATAAAGTTTGTTTTGCAATAAAAGTCAGACGATAATCTGATACATTTTTTGAATAGTAAAAAGCTAAAACACCATGAATGACAGACTGATCAATAGTTCTTGCAGTTATTTCACGCAATCCTTTACGATTACGGTTAATGAGAACATTGTCATTTACTTCAAAAGTGTATATAGCTAATGAACGGCCATCATCCAGACGAATCAAACCTGCTTGTCCTCCATCTTTAATCAAATCATGGGAAACCTGATTAACACGAGTGAAGAACTCGACCTTTGGAAACATCTCTGTCAATATGCCTTTCCATTGCTCGAAATCAAATTTGGTAGATAATTTATTTTGTAATTCTTTTGATGTCATGCTTGTAATAATTAAAGATTAAAACTTTCGGAAATGATAATTTCCGGAACTAACTCCTTTGTTACCTTCATACAGTTTACAGTTTGAACTTTATGAGTATTTAATTCAACATGTTCAAGCGGGTAAGAAGTTATAATTTTCATAAGTTGCTCCAAAAGGACAACTAATTTAACCGGTGCTTTCTTCGTGGCACTTTGTAACTTGTTTATATCCCGCTGTAACTGTTGGAATTTTCCTGTAGAAATGGCACGTTTAGCCTTTTCTATCAGAGCCAGTTCTTCGTCTGTTATGTTAGGGACATGCAAGAAGCCATCAAGATAAGCCAATGCTTTTTTTTCATTAGGACCCTGATTAACAACTACTTTCTGGGTAACAGCTTTTGCTTCTTCCTCTTTTTCCGAGAATACGTCTATGGCTTTTGCTACCTGTTCATGGTGCTTGTCATGTAAAGGAATAGCTTTCTCCTCTAGCCTTGCCTCAAACTCTTTTACTGCTTCCAAAAAAGTGAGTTCTTCTATGCTGCCGTCTTCACGAATAAAAGTAAAAGCATCTCTTCTTTTATTTCGAATAAACGTGATGGTGCTCATGGGAATAAGTTTGCTTTTCCTTCCTACACGGGCTCTTAAAGGCATCTTATTTATTCGCTTTATTAAGTCCGGATCATCCTCTTTCAATTTTCTGAGCCACATCAGATACCGCAACTTCTCATCTCTTTCCTCGTCTGCATTCTTATCGAACAGTCCGAAGCTTTCCGGATTTTCATCTGTGGAGTAAATCTGACTGTCTTCACCCAAAGCTGCATGGAAGGCAAAGAGTTTCATCTTGGCTTTTTTCTCCAATTCTATATCGTTGTTTACTTTGGTCGTGGGAAAGAAGTTGAATATATGCACCTCTTTGGCTGTACTTCCGATACGGTTTACACGCCCTATTCGCTGCATCAACCGGGTTGAGTTCCATGGAGTATCATAGTTGACGATAACATTGGCACGGTGCAGATTTACACCTTCAGCCAGAACCTCTGTTGAAATAACGATATTATAATCATTCTTTTTATCGCCTTTATAGTTGGCATCGAAATTAGCTTCAAGGACAGGCATCTTGTCGTTCCGGTTATCACTCTGAACAGTCAAAACATGATTGAATCCGTTTGCTTTCAATGCATCCGACAAATACTTGGTAGTTTCCTTACTTTCAGAAAAAACAACAAGCTTACCTTCCTGGTTGATAGATTTGTCAAACAGCTTACCTTTCAAATATTCATTTATAAAAATATCCAATTTCGGATCATAGGTTATTTTGTCCCATGCTTCTACCAGTTCTTCCAGAATGCGTCCGTCATCTTCCAGTCCCTCCTTAAACCCAGGTTCAAAGTCTTCAGGTGCACAAATTTCTATCGTTGGATCAGTATATTGCGCCTCTTCTATCAATTGTATCAATTCATCTTCCTTCCCCTCACTTAAGAGTTCATTAACTTTCAAATTAGGAGCTATATATATAACGCCTTTTTCAAACATGCCTAACATAACTTTGTTGGCCTGATAATATCTCTTCAAGGATTGCTTGAAAGCATAGAAACTGCTGTCTATTCGTTTGACAAGCAATGTTTTCATAATACCTGCCAACTGGATAGATATCATATCTGCTTTTTTATACTTGGTTTTCTTTTTGGGAACCAAATATTTAATGGCCTGATAGCGATAGTATTTCAGTACATTGCCTTCTTTACCTCCTAAATAATGGATTGTTTTATCATACAATGCTTCTAATTCTGCATCCAACTGATAATAAATCTTATGGGGAGGCTTTACATCAGGAAAATGTACATTCTGTTCTTCCAAATCTTTCCGATATGCTTCATTTTCCATTAAATCCGTACGTGTACGACGAACAGTTAATGGTTCAACTACCTTTGTTCGAATCTTTTCGTAAATTATCTTTATCTCTTTAGAAATTTGCTCTATATCTTTTTGCTTTTTAACTTTCTTGTATTTATCGATTTGTTCACGAAAGAAACGCTGCAAGTTTCCTTCTTCCAAAGTGCTGTCTTTGGAATCCTGAAACAGATAAACCAAGTTGGCTATATCTTCGGGCCTGTTGTTCAACGGAGTTGCAGATACAAGTATCACTTTCTTGTCATGCAGGCTACCATCGGCATGCAGGGTTTTAGTCTTGCAAAGTTTCTGCAATTCGTTGTACATAGATGCCGTATCACTTCTGAATTTGTGAGCTTCATCAACGATAATCAAATCATAAAGCGACGGATTCTTTAATTTATGCAAGCTTCCATTCGTTATAATCTTGTAATTGTCAAGTTTAAACTCTGTCATTGTTCTTTCCCAACCTTCTTTAAGAGCAGGAGGAACAATAATCAATGTATGAGAGCGATGCATTGGAAAGCCGTTGGCAAAGAAAAATTTCTTGGCAATGAGAGCTGAAACAATGGTCTTACCCAATCCTACAACATCGGACAGGAAAAAACCATTGTGTTTCATCATTTTTGAATAGCCATCATTTACAGCATCCACCTGATAAGATAATTTCTTATATCCTTTAGGCAAATCTGATACGGAATTCGGATCAAAATCTATACTGCGCCCAAAATATTCCAAAAGGAACTTCAGGTAAACTTCGTATGGCGTAAACTCTGTATTCAGATAAGATTCTTTTTTTATCTTCTCAATATGACTAATGTCAATTGCTACAGATTCAGCCCATAGCTTCTCAAAAGTTTCTGTAGCGAACTGGATATCATCATCATATCTTAGCTCTACATTAAATTCAAAGTTTCTCTCCAGTCCGGCTTCTGTCAGATTGCTGGATCCGGTAATGACAGAGCCATAACCATGAGGATGATATATTTCTTCACGAAAGATATAGATTTTGGCATGTATGTTTTGTTTGGGATGAATACGCATTTCTACTCTTCCGGAAACAATATCTTCGATAAACTGATACATGCCGTCTTCCACTTCCTTGTCATACTTAGCCTCTTGGATATTCTTTTTTATGTCATTGAAGAATTCCTCTTGCGACTGCTCGTTGTTGGGATTAAAAAGCAGTCCCTGCTGATTGGCCTGATAAATCAGTTTGTCCACATTGATACCTACCAAAAATCTAATATGCGGTGTCTGTTGAATAAACTTTCTGATTCTGAAATATCCGGAAGCTCGGAAATATCCAACCAAGGCATCAAAAAAATGCACTTTCTTATATTTGAAAACTCCTTCTATTTTTTCAAGAAGAGTATTTTCTTTTTCATTAGTAAAGAAGTTTGTTCCCATAATTATTGTTTGGTGGTTACAATCAAGTTTCTGATATCTAATCTAGTTCTTCTGCAATATATATCGGCATATCCTAGGATAGTTATACTTTATTCGAATATCTTTTGATACAGTAGACGGATCTTTAAAACTATTCCGCAAACATTTTCATCCCTTTATCCGACAAATACAACTTCAATTCTATCTATAGCTTCCATAGAATATCCTTATTTGGCTATATGACAAAAATAGTAATAATATATGAAATCTCTCTACTTTTTTCATTTCGTCGGGAGATTTTTTTACCATACAGACCTAAAAAGGAACGGGCACCTTGAGCGTGAGGCGCTGGCCGGTAACAGGATACACGAATTGCACCTGCTCGGCATGAAGATACAGGCGGTCGGACGGACGGCCATAAAGTTGGTCTCCGTGAATGGGACATCCCAATCCTTCGGGATGAGCCGCATGTACCCGAAGCTGGTGGGTGCGACCGGTCTGTGGGAAAAAGGCGATACGGGTTGTCTCCCCGTCACGGCTCAGCACCCGATAACGGGTCACAGCCGGTTTGCCATAAACCGGATCGACCATCTGCATGGGCCGGTGTTCCAGATCCGGACGCAACGGCAAACGGATCATGCCTTCGTCCTGACGGACCACACCGTCAAGCACAGCGATATAAGTCTTTCTGATCTGATGACGCTCAAACATCTGTTGCAGAGCCGCATGCGCCTCTTTGGTCTTTCCGATAAGCAACAGACCGGAAGTGTGCATGTCCAGACGGTGAACCAGCAAAGGGCTGTCACTATCCGGATAGCGGTTCTGCGCCCAGCTCAATACAGAACAGACGGTCTCCTCCTTGCCAGGAACGGAATACATACCGGCCGGCTTGGATACGGCTGCTATATAATCGTCCTCATAAATGATTTCCACTTCACTATGGGCAGACGCCTCACGAACTACCGGATCGGGCTCTACATCCAATCCCTGAAGCATAAAGCCCAAAATAGGCTTGCACTTGCTGGTACAGGACGGATAAAAACGGCCGTCCTCGCGCAGCACACCGCGTGGCGAGTCACCCCACCAGAATTCACCCATAGCCAGCGGCCTCATCCCATGCAGATAGGCATATTGCAGCAATTTGGGAGCGGCGCACTCCCCTGCTCCGGCCGGAGGTTCTCCACGTCCGGCATCACAGAATATCTGTTGCAGACTCTGCTCCTCACCATGGGCATTACGGAAGGTAAAACGCCGGAAAATCTGTTGTTGAAGCTGTTCGGAAAGACTTTTCCGTTTTTGCTTCAACACCTTGATGGCGGCCTCCCGCTCTTCCACCACGGCACGGCATTCAGCGATCTTTCCGGCCCAGGCTTTTTCCCGGCGCTTGAGTTCCGCCTTCTGAAACTGGCTCTCACGGTTCAGCTGTTCCACCTCGTCGGGAGTGGCCGTAAGGCGCAGTTGCTCACGTTGCAAACGCGCCTGACGGTATTCTTCTTTCATGCGTGCCAGCTCTCTTTCCGCCTCTCCGCTCACAGCCAAAAGACGCTCGTGAGCCGCAAGATATTCTCCATCGCTCTTTAAGGCTTCCACCTGACGGTTTATTTCCGTGAGTCTTGCTTCGCCCTGTTTAAAGAATCCCTGCGGATCAAGAAAGTCAAACACCGGAGGTACAAAATACGGCTGACAGTTGGAGCCCCCCAACAATCCCGAAAAAGCAGCCAGAAAACCGATCTGCCCTTCACCGTTACGCACCAGCAGCACTCCGAACATCTTTCCGTGCCGCAACTCCTCGTGCCATAAAACACAGGATTGTAAATGATGACGTACGCAAGTTGCAGCCTGCTCTATCAACGGATGAGGCGTGTAATGAAACGGATAGGTAAAAAGACGGGGTAGTTCGTCAACGGATGGCTGCGGAACAAGTGGATGAAAACAAGAGTGACACATCATATTAACTGTCTGTTATGAGTGAAAAAAATCCTCATAACCGAAATTATGAGGATTCCAGAATATCGTGATATCTTATCTGTTAAGACAGACCTTCAATCTCACCGTTTACGATGTCTATACGCTCAGCCTGAGGTGACTTAGGCAATCCAGGCATACGCATGATTTCGCCAGCAATAAGTACAATCATCTCCGAACCGCAATTCAGCACAATATCTTTGATATTAATACTGAAATTCTTGGGCACACCGTAAGCCTTGGCATCGGCAGAGAAAGAATATTGGGTCTTGGCCACACAGATCGGGTAATGACTTACACCCAGTTCTTCTATCTTGGCCAGCATCTTCTTGGCCGCGGCCGAGAAGATCACCTTGTCGGCACCATAAATATTCTGAGCCAGCTTGGTAGCCTTCACTTCAACAGAATCATTATCATCATAAGTGAAGTTCAGCGGAGCAGACGGATTCTCTTCAATGGTCTTCACAACCAGTTCTGCCAGTTCTACAGCTCCGGCACCGCCTTCCACAAACGCATTATTCACGGCAAAACCGACACCCATCTCTGCGCAATGCGCACGGCAGAAATCAATCTCCTCATCCACATCCGTAGCATAACGGTTGAAGCAAACTACTACGGTCTGTCCGAAACTCTGGATATTGGCAATATGTTTGTCCAGATTGTCAAGTCCCTTCTTCAATCCTTCCAGGTTCGGTTCCTTAATCAAAGTCAGATCCACTCCACCGTGCATCTTCAGTCCTTGTGTAGTGGCTACAAGCACAGTCAGTTTCGGAGCGATACCGGCCTTGCGGCACTTGATATTATAGAATTTCTCCGCACCCAGATCGGCACCGAAGCCTCCTTCGGTAATCACGTAGTCACCATAAGTCATGGCCAGACGGGTTGCCAACACCGAATTACATCCGTGGGCAATGTTGGCGAACGGACCGCCGTGTACGAAAGCCGGAGTATTTTCTGTAGTCTGCACCAGATTCGGGTGCAAAGCGTCCTTCAGCAATACGCAGATGGCACCGGCCACTCCCAGATCTTTTACGCGGAAAGGCTTGTTGTCGATGGTCGTACCAAGAAGAATGTTCTCAATACGGCGACGCAGATCCTGCTCATCCTGCGCCAGACAAAGGATAGCCATAATCTCAGAAGCCGGAGTAATATCAAAACCGCTCTCCATGGTCACGCCGTTTGTCTTGGCACCCAAGCCGGTCACGATGTAACGCAAGTTACGGTCGTTCACGTCGAGCACACGCTTCCACAGAATCTCCTTCATGGCAAAGCCCTCGTCCTTATGCTGGTAGATATAGTTGTCCAGCAAGGCGGAAATCATATTGTGGGCAGAAGTAATGGCATGGAAGTCGCCTGTAAAATGCAGGTTGATCTTGTCCATCGGAAGCACCTGGGCATAACCACCGCCGGCAGCACCACCCTTCATTCCGAAACACGGACCGAGTGACGGCTCACGCAAGGCCACTACCGCTTTCTTGTTGATTTTATTCAGTCCTAACGCCAGACCGATAGAAACGGTCGTTTTACCAATACCGGCCTTTGTAGGAGTAATAGCCGTAACGAGAATCAGATTACTCTGCTTAATCTTCTCTTCATCTATCAGTTTTTCAGGCACCTTAGCCACATATTTTCCATACTGCTCCAGTTCGCTTTCCGGAATATTCAGTTTGGCGGCAATTTCTGTAATCGGCGCCAACTTGCACTCGCGGGCAATTTCTATGTCACTCTTCATGCGTTTTATGATTTTAATATGATTCGTTTAATGCTACAAACTTAATAAATTTTATTCAGAAAAGCTTCAAACAAAGAAAGTATTTTCATAAATTTGTCATCGAGAACATGATGTATAACCTATTTTTTAACCGTGAAAGATGAGAACATTGTCTAATGGAATATTGGAACTCGAAGTCTCGGAACGAGGCGCTGAGATGCAAAGCCTGCGCAAGGTATCGAGTAACCGGGAATATATATGGAACGCCAATCCGGATTATTGGGCCAAACACGCCCCATTGCTGTTTCCTATTATCGGAAAGCCAAATCATGAAGGTGTGGTATTTGACGGGATCAACTACCCCATCGGAAAGCATGGATTCATCCAGCAAATGAAATTCTCTTGTACGGAAGGTGACCGCATTCTGGAATTCAGAGCTGACGACAACGAAGACACCAGAAAGCTGTTTCCCTATGCCTTTCATCTGGAAATCATTTATCAGCTCAGCCGGAACAAAGTCTTTCAGCGGTTTCGCGTGCAGTATACCGGTACAGAAGGTGTGATGCCGTTCCAGATCGGCAGTCACCCGGCTTTCTTCCTGCCCAAATTCAAGGAAGAAGATGAGATACACGGTTATCTGTCATTTAATGACGTACAGGAAATCCACTCCAATGAAATTGATTCGAACGGACATTATACCGACAAAGTGGCGGTCATCGCTTTGGACGAGAAAGGTATGCTCCCACTGAAGAATGACACGTTTGACTGTGACACGATCCTGGAAACCAGAGGTATCATCAACCGCACGTCGCTCTATGACAAAGACCGCAAACCGGTTCTCACCATTAAAGCCAATACACCGTCCATAGCTTATTGGTCGCCTTCAGGCAAAAACGCTCCCTTCGTATGCCTCGAACCCTGGTTTGGCTGCTGCCCTAAAAGCGGTACCTCTGATGTCCTTGCCGAACAACCTATGGTGAATCTGCTGAAGCCGGGTGAGATATTTGAGGGTGAAGTGGAAATCGTCATTGAATAAGTGACTTTTTATTTACAAATAAAACAAAGCGACCTGTTTTAGGCTTCAGAATATAACACCCTGAAAATCTTACAGTTATAATTATTCAAAATTCATCCTGAGAATTTTAAAAAATCGTCAGGACGAATTAATCAAATCGTCGGGACAAATTGAAAAAATTGTCCCGACGATTTTTTTTTAGGCTCTCCGAAGAAAAAATACAGGCGTCAAATACGGTATTTTTTTAGGACAAATCAGGCTTTGCTTTCCAAGGACGCATAGTACCCCAGTTTATATAAATTGAAAAGCAATACAGAAGGAGACGCACCTGACAAATTGGATCGCATCAGCGATTTGAAAATACGGAACAACAAGACAACAAGCGGCAACAGACCAAAACGCTTCAGCCGCAAAGCGACCCGTGAAACAGTCACATAAGAACGGAAATCCAGATCCAGACTGTAAAGCGTGCGCAAGGCCGTTTCCGTTTTCGCCAAAAAGACTTCATTAGGCTCCACTCCGGCATGAATAAGGGCGTTGTCTATATGCAGAATACGCCCTCCGTGATTCCTGATCTCCATTCCGAAAAATACATCCTCATAACCATAGTGCACACATTTTTCATTAAAACGGACTGTCTGAAAGAAATCACGGCGTATCAGAAAATTAAAGGTACTGAAACGTGCATAGGGATGCTTCATCCGTTCTAACGCCAGACGTTTCTTGCCGACATGCTCTTCATAATAATAACGCAAGGAACAAGCGGCGTCTTTCAGTTCCGGAATATTGGCTACACCACCGCAAACCACTTCCACATCGCCCCCGCTGACAGCACGCATATAATTTTCCAGAAAATGTCCGTCAGAAACTTCTGCGTCGCTGTCCAGAAAAAGCAGCCATTCATAACGGGCCTGATCTGCCAAATAATTGCGGATACGCGCCCGACCCACATTCTCGGACAAAGGTAAGTACCGGCATCCCCGAATGCAGGCGATCCGCTCGTTCTCCTCACGGGCAGACACTAAGGTAGAGGCATCATCCGCAACCAGAATCTCATAGCGAAAAGCCGGATCTGAAACACAAAGCCGCTCACATTGCGCTTGCAGGCTGCGTACCAAAGAGCTACAGGGATAATTATAAGTCGGAATCAGTATGGATATCATCTTTTCTTTTCAATAATGTCACGCAAAGATAGCCAAAATAGAATGAAGAAACGAAACGAGATCATAAAAAGAGAAAAACTTTTCGTAAGAAGAAAAACCGCAGTTTCAATTTAATATGTACCTTTGTTTTCCTGTCTTCAATTATTGTATTTACCGAAAATAAAGACTCAAAATATGAATATACCTTTAGCAGAACGGATGCGTCCCAAAACTCTGGATGACTACATCGGACAGAAACATCTGGTTGGTCCGGACGCTGTATTGCGAAAAATGATTGATTCCGGAAAAATATCTTCCTTTATCTTATGGGGACCTCCGGGAGTTGGTAAAACCACACTGGCCCAAATCATTGCCAACAAACTGGAAACTCCTTTTTATACCCTGAGTGCCGTAACCAGCGGGGTAAAGGATGTACGCGAAATTATCGAAAAAGCAAAAAACAACCGTTTCTTTTCGATGAACAGTCCGATTCTCTTCATTGACGAGATCCATCGTTTCAGCAAATCCCAACAGGATTCGCTGTTGGGAGCGGTCGAACAGGGAGTAGTCACGCTGATTGGGGCCACTACAGAGAACCCGTCATTCGAGGTGATTCGTCCGCTCTTGTCCCGCTGCCAGCTTTATGTTCTGAAATCTCTGGACAAAGAGGATCTGCTGGCCTTGTTGCAACAAGCCATAACCAAGGATGTTCTACTGAAAGAAAAGAAAATCATCCTGAAGGAAACCAACCTGATGCTGCGCTATAGCGGCGGAGACGCGCGCAAACTGCTCAATATCCTGGAACTGGTCACTTCTTCCTGCAATGAAGAAGAAATTGTGATTACAGACCGGCTGGTGTCGGAACGTATTCAGGAAAATCCGATGGCTTACGACAAAGAGGGGGAAATCCATTATGATATTGTTTCGGCCTTCATTAAAAGCATCCGTGGCAGTGATCCCGACGCAGCCATTTATTGGCTGGCCCGTATGATCGAAGGCGGAGAAGATCCGGCCTTCATCGCCCGCAGACTGGTGATTTCCGCCAGTGAGGATATCGGACTGGCAAACCCGAACGCTCTGTTACTGGCAAATGCGGCATTCGATGCCGTGATGAAAATAGGATGGCCGGAAGGACGCATTCCTTTGGCAGAAGCTACGGTTTATCTGGCTTCCAGTCCCAAAAGCAACTCAGCATATATGGCCATTAACCAGGCTCTGGAACTGGTACGCAACACGGGAAATCTTCCTGTTCCCCTGCACCTGCGCAACGCTCCCACCAAACTGATGAAAGAACTGGGATACGGCGAGAATTACAAATATGCGCATGATTACGAGAATCATTTTGTGGAGCAACAGTTCCTTCCGGATGAGTTGGAAAAGACACGCATCTGGCAGCCGCAGCCTAATGCTCAGGAACAAAAACTGAAAGAGCACCTGAACAAGTTATGGAAAAACCGTTTCTGACCTCAGGAATCATATGATAAGGATATAATGCAGGAAGGGCCTGTCTCACGACAGGCCCTTCCATACTAATTAGGTATTAGTTTCGTTTAAGGTAAAAAGATTGTTTTCAGGATAACGGCTGCAAATATCGGGCTTTGTTTTGGAACTTCCAAACTTATTTTTATGTTTGATAACATATTTGCAAAAATCTTTTTATCGAATTGAAATAAAACAACCGACTCAAAAACATTTCCTAATTTCAACACTTTATAAAGTCAATCCAGGAAGAGGAAAAATAAACCATTCTCTCGTACCTATAATAAATTTACAGAGTATGTTGATTCTAATTTAAGAAAGTTTGCTAATTTTGCAGTTAGAATTATAGTATTTAGATGAATATGACAACAGAAACATCAGAAAAAAAGAGTTTGAACTTTGTTGAAGAGATCGTAACAGCCGATTTGGCTGCCGGTAAGAATGACGGTAGACTGCAAACCCGCTTCCCGCCAGAGCCTAACGGATATCTGCATATAGGACACGCCAAAGCTATCTGCATGGACTTTGGTATCGCACAAAAATATGGAGGGGTATGTAACCTCCGTTTCGATGACACGAATCCGACCAAGGAAGATGTAGAGTATGTTGAAGCCATTAAGGAAGATATCAAATGGCTGGGATTCGAATGGGGTAACGAATATTATGCCTCTGACTATTTCCAGCAGTTGTGGGACTTTGCCGTTCGCCTGATCAAGGAAGGAAAAGCATATATCGACGAACAGACCGCAGAACAGATCGCGGCTCAGAAGGGTACCCCTACCCAACCGGGTACAAACAGCCCTTACCGCGACCGTCCGATTGAGGAAAGCCTGGCTCTCTTTGAGAAGATGAACAGCGGCGAACTGGAGGAAGGATCTATGGTGCTCCGCGCCAAGATCGATATGGCCAACCCGAACATGCACTTCCGCGACCCGATCATCTACCGAATCATCAATAAGGAACATCATCGCACCGGTTCAAAATGGAAGGCATATCCGATGTATGACTTCGCACACGGACAGAGCGACTTCTTTGAAGGGGTAACCCACTCTCTTTGTACATTGGAGTTTGTAGTGCACCGTCCGCTTTACAACCTGTTTATCGACTGGTTGAAAGAAGGCGAGGATCTGGATGACCACCGCCCACGCCAGTATGAGTTCAACAAACTGAACCTGAACTATACGCTGATGAGCAAGCGCAACCTGCTCATTATGGTTCAGAACGGACTGGTAAACGGATGGGACGATCCCCGTATGCCGACCTTGTGCGGATTCCGTCGTCGCGGTTACTCACCGGAGTCCATCCGCAACTTCATCAACAAGATCGGTTATACCACATACGACGCATTGAATGACTTCGCCCTGCTGGAAAGCGCAGTCCGCGAGGATCTGAACAGCAGAGCGACACGCGTATCTGCCGTAATCAATCCGGTTAAGCTGATCATCACCAACTATCCGGAAGGTCAGGTTGAGGAGCTGGAAGCTGTTAACAACCCGGAAGATCCGAACTCAGGAACACACATGATTGAATTCAGCCGCGAATTGTGGATGGAGCGCGAAGACTTCATGGAAGATGCTCCAAAGAAATACTTCCGCATGACTCCGGGTCAGGAAGTACGCTTGAAGAGCGCCTATATCGTAAAATGCACCGGATGCAAGAAAGACGAAAACGGAAACATCATCGAGGTCTATGCCGAATATGATCCGACAACCAAAAGCGGCATGATCAACAGCAACAAGAAGGTGAAAGGTACCCTGCACTGGGTAAGCTGCAACCATTGCATCAAAGCCGAGGTACGTCTGTATGACCGTCTGTGGAAATGCGAAAATCCACGTGACGAACTGGCCAACATCCGTGAAGCCCAGGATTGCTCGGCACTCGACGCCATGAAGCAGATGATGAATCCGGATTCACTCAAGGTTCTGACAGAATGTTATGTAGAGAAATATCTGAGCGAAGCCAAACCATTGGATTATCTGCAGTTCCAGCGTATCGGTTACTTTACACCAGACAAGGACTCTACTCCAGAACATCTGATTTTCAACCGTACGGTAGGCCTGAAAGATACCTGGAATAAAATCAACAAATAAGATATGAGGGAAGAGGATTTCTCTTTTTTCGAAGAAGAAGACTTTAAAGAAAATCTGGCTCGCTATGAAGCCATGCTCAACGGTGGTCCGTCGGCTTATCTCGAAAGTGATGAGCTGACGGATATCGCGGAGTATTATCTGACTCATGGCGAAACGGAAAAAGCCTACGCATGCATTGACTACGCCCTGACCCTGCATCCGAACAGTATTGACCCGCTGATCTTCAAGGCCCGGCAATATATGTTCTCGGGACATCTGGATCAGGCACAGAAAATCTGCGACAGCATTCAGGAGCAGAACGACCGTGAAGTCATTTTCCTGCACGCGGAGCTGCTGATCAGAAAACAGAATGTTGCGGAAGCTCTCCGCTATCTTGCTGAACAGAAAGCACATTTTGCGGACGACCGAAAGGATTTGTACACTTATCTGTATGACTGCGCCTGTATTCTGGAGGATTATGCTTACGACGACAAAGCATTGGAATGGGCTGAAGAGGCAGAAAAGATTTCTGGTCCAAACCTGAAAATCATGTTTCTGAAAGCGGAAATCTATTGTGCCAAAGAGAGTTTTGAGGAGGCCACAGACATTTTAGAGAAAATTCTGGATGAGAATCCCTATTCCCTGAAGGCATGGAACATGTTGGCCGACACATACTTCATGAGAGAAATGTATGACAAGGCCATCGAATCTGCAGAATTCTCACTGGCCATCAAGGAAAAGGGAAATCCCGAAGCGCTTTTCGCCAAGGCCAACAGTCTGTATCATTTGGGAAATTTTGAAGAGGCTCATCGCCTATACACACAATATATCAATGATTTCCCGAAAACAGACGAATATCCGTATCTTTTCGACGGTCTCTGTCTGAATCAAATGGAAAGATATGAAGATGCCTGCCAGCGTTTGGAATCGGCAGAAGAGTTTTCGAACGACTGTTCTCCCGAGCAGTTGCAGATCTACCTGCAATTGTCCTTTGCCTATAGCAAGGTGGGGAAATTCCAGAAGGCACTGCATTATCTGGAAAGAGCCAAGAATTACGAACCGGAAGGCTTTGACTATTTTGTCCTGAAAGGACATGTGCTTTTGGAAAACGGCTTTGTCGCGGAAGCGCTGGAATGCTTCCAGAAAGCCAAGGAAGAGAGTACCGACCGAGAACGCGCCTATTTCCTGATTGCCGTATCTTTTTTCGAAAACAGACTGTACGCCGACGCACTCGAAAACTTTTATGAACTGCTTGAATTCTGCACGGTACAGACGGAAAGCAACTGCTATCCATATATGGCCTACTGCTTTTACTACGCCAAAGACGAGGTACAATATCTGAAGTATCTGGAACGGGCATGTGAAACAAATCCAGAAGGTACCAAAATGGTCTTCGGTCACCTGTTTCCGGAATCCTTGAACCCCAAAGAATATTATGCGTACGTTCTAAGACAGAACAATCTATAAAAGAAACGGCCTGGTTGCATCCTCCATTCGGGAGTCACGCAACCAGGCCGTCTTATATCCTGACAAGAATTTATCGGATAGAAGATATCAAGTCACCTACAGCTTGCAAATAAGTGTTCAGATTTGAAGATTTGCGTATTTTTTTAAGTTTCTTCCGGTCCTCGACTGCCAGCAAGTATTCCCAAAAGGAGCTCATCTTGCCCAAAAGTTGGGCACTTCCTCCTTCGATTCTTGAGGTATAGAAAGAAAGCAATTCCTGATGAAACTGACGAAAAGCATCCCGGCGGCGTTCATACGGCCAAGCACTGCCTTCCTGATACTCCGATGCCAACCAGGGCCGGGCAAGCAGTCCACGACCAATCATAACACCCTTCAAACGGGGAAAATGGGACTCTAAGGCTGCAATATCACCAAGACTCATCACATCGCCGTTATACACCAACGGCAGCTTGCACTGCTCATAGAATGCGGCAAAAGAATCCATAGAACATTTACCCTTATATTGCTGTATACCCAACCTGGGATGTAAAGTTACCTGATACAAAGGATGCCCGTTCAATATATCAAGCAAAGCAAAGATTTCCTGCTCTGAATCCCAACCTAAACGCATCTTTACCGAAAAACGGATCTCCGGATAGCGATGAACAACCGACAACACACGGGCTACCCGGTCCGGATGTGATAAAATACCGGCACCGCGTCCCTTACGCACCATCAGAGGAAAAGGACAACCCATATTAATGTCCAGACGGCGATATCCGCATCCGGCCACGTACTCTACAAGTTTCAGCGCTTCCTCTTCATCAGCAGCAATAATCTGAGGGACCAGATCTGACACCTGATTGTTCTGTGGAGCAATATCCTTTAAATCCTTATTCCGGAAAGCTCCTTTCTCCAGACGGACAAAGGGAGTATAATATTCAGAGACGCCTCCAAAACAGGAAGCAAAAGCATTACGCAGGCCGCATTCGGTAAACCCCTGTAAAGGAGCCATAGAAATCTCCATAACCGTTTTTATTTGTTCTTAAAGTTTTTCAGAATATTCTCTATCTGTGCAAACTGGGCTCCCATATTCAAATTCAGATAAATACGATATAACGGCTGTGCCCAACGCAAAGTATCTTTCGGGGCCAATACACGCACAATCTCCATCGGACGCAAAGCCTGGGCATAATAAGCCACAGACCTCTGACGCAAATCCTGATAATCCTCCTGATTGATATGCGCCGCGGCAGAATCACTCATATTTACCGCCAGATTACAGAAGGCCAACCCTTTATTGTAATAAGCATACATATAAATGGAATCATAGGCAATAGCACTGTCTGCGGCAGTGATACATTCTTCATAGCGTTTCAGGTTCATCAGGACCACACTCTTCGCATACCAGAAGAAGGTGTTTCGGGGACGAATGGACAACATGGTATCTGCCAGCTGCAAGGCCTCGTCATAACGCTGACTGGCATTCAGATAATCGGTAAGGCTGGCAAAGAAATAAGAATAATCAGGATTGCATCTCAGCCCCTCCTTCAGATTATTCAGCCAACTGGCCGTATCTCTCATCTGCAGATAAGCCTTGGCACGATACTCATAGATAAAATGCCGCTTTGCGGAATCTCCCAAAGCTCCCTCCGAATAAGCCAATACCTTCTTAGGATCTTGCAGTTTGTAACCGCAGGACGTAGCCCACCGGGAAATTTTTTCCACCAACAAAGCCTGTCTGTCCTGACTTGTTGTCGTAAAGAATCCTTTGTCCGTAGCCTTCAGATAACAGTCAAAGAAATCATAGGCACGGGCAAAATCATGCTTCATAAAATAAAATTTTCCACCATTCAGCAGATTCTCCTGATAAGGTTCCAACAGCCGCAAGGCTTTCTGTCTGTACTTCCGGATTTTCCGCTCCGACTGCAAATGATTTACAATCGAGTCATAATTCCCCATATGATGAAAAACAGAGAAAATGCTGTTAAAGAATCTGGCGGTATCATAAGCCTGCTTCAAATACAGTTTCTCGTTCTCCTGATCATTGATTTTGCGGTTCAGTAAAGCGGCATAATAGTAAAAATCCAGTTTTTTATAGACATTATCTTCTGTCTTGATGGCCTCGAGCAGCTTGGTTTCTGTCTGTTCCAGATTTGATCCGTTCTTAATGGCTTCTTTTGCCTCTTTCAGAATATTTCCTCCGCTCACTGCAGAACAGATCAAAAGCAGAAAAGTTCCTAAAGCGTATTGTCTCTTCATTGATTCATTAAAAGAAAGGGTGATGGGCTTACACCACACCACCCTTTCGGATTACGGTTATTACTTTCTAACAAAAAGGAAAGCACATTCTTACATATTCAGAAGTGCATCCATTTCTTTCTGTTTTGCCTTATCACCCATAATGTAGTATACGGTGCTCAAGCGGCTGGCCCAGCGGTTTACATTTTCCGGCTCCAGTTCCTTAACCTTCAGGAAGAAAGGAAGAGCTTTCTCATAATACGCCTTCACTTTCTTGATTTCCTCATTGTTTTGAGCAACTGTCAGTTTCTTCTTTGAAAGAGTTTCATTAAGGGCATAACCTTCATTACAATAGCATACTCCTGCATTATAGAATGCGTCAGAGAATGTCGGATCGATCTCTGTAGTCTTGATAAAATAGCCTACAGCCTCACTATATTTATTCTGTCCGAAAAGAACAACTCCCTTTGAATAATTACCAATCTTACTGTTTGGATCCTTAGCCAGCAACTCATCGGCAAAGGCCAGGGCTGAAGTTTCGTCCTTCTTGTCCAAATAGTATGCCAAAAGGTTCTGAGCTACAACTTCCGATTGAATACCGCTCAAAGCAAATTCCTTTGAACTCTTAACCCAATTGGCTGTATCGCCCTGCTCCAGATAAGTAGTCAGACGCAACTGGCGTACAGTTTCCAGTTCCTTGTCATACTTCAATGCCTGATTGATGTACTTCTCTACATTCTGATAGTTCTTGTCGTTGTAGGCTGCCAGACAAGCATAGTAAGCAATCTGATTCTCATCGAATACAGAATCCTTCAATACCTTCGGCTCATTCTCAACCAACTTTACAGTCTGAGGATATGTCAGCCATTTATCATAAGCAGTAAAGGCATCACCGTATTGTTTGTTATTAAAGAAAAACTGTCCGCAATACATAAAGAATGTACGGAACTTCATAGCATTACCTTTATTCTTCTGATAGAACTCCTTGTCCTCATCCAGTTCATTACACTTCTCATATGCATCAATACATGCATACAGATTCTTTGCGAACTTCATAGTATCCAACGGCTGACTGTCAGCGGCCTTGTTCAACTCTACAGCAAAAACACGCTGATAGATATCTCCCTGAACATCCCATGCCAAAGCCATTTTCTTGGTCTTTCCACTGGTTAAAGCCTCAGTCAAAACAGTCTGTGCCTCATCCAACTTGTTCTCTTCGATCAAACTCTGTGCCTTACGGATCAGTCTATCCTGACCAAAAGCCGTTGAAGCAGCCAGCACCAAGGCAATAGAACATAAAATTTTCTTCATAACACAATGTTTTTTAATATAATAAATCAGTTTTCATTGTCATCTTCTTCCAGGCCATCGAAAAGGGAAGGCTGTGCCGGGGTATCCTTTTCAGACTGTTCAGGAGCAGTTGAAGCTGCGGCTACATCTGCAGTCTCTATGTCTGCCTGATTTTCATCTGCCACTACCTCTTCCTCATCTTCTGTCTGTACCTTACAAACGCTGCTGATCTGATCATTGCGCTTCTCAAGATTTATCAGACGCACTCCCTGAGTGGCACGACCCATGATACGGACATCAGCCACCTTCAGACGGATAGTGATACCGCTCTTGTTGATGATCATCAGATCATTCTCATCAGTTACTACCTTAATGGCAACCAGTTTACCTGTTTTGTCGGTAATATTCAAAGTCTTCACACCCTTGGCACCACGGTTGGTTACACGGTAATCTTCGATATCCGAACGCTTACCATAACCCTGTTCGCTGACAACCATAATGGTTTCAGTCTTCGGATCGTTTACGCAAACCATTCCTACAACCTCATCGCATCCGTCTTCATCCAGAGTCATACCTTTCACACCGGTAGCCGTACGCCCCATACATCTTACCGCAGACTCGTTGAAACGGATGGCACGACCGTTCTTATTGGCGATAATGATTTCATTCTCACCATTTGTCAGGCGTACACCGATTACGCGGTCATCCTCACGAATGGTTATGGCGTTCACACCATTCACACGCGGACGTGAATATTCAGTCAGACAAGTTTTCTTGATAATACCATTCTTGGTACAGAATACCACAAAGTGACGGGCGCAGAATTCCGGATCAGACAAGTTCTTGATTCGCAGACATGCGTTGATGGCATCATCCGGATCAATGTTCAGCATATTCTGGATAGCACGTCCCTTGGAATTCTTCGCTCCTTCCGGTATGTCATAAACCTTGAGCCAGAAGCAGCGTCCCTTCTGAGTAAAGAACAGCATGGTGTTGTGCATCGTAGCCGGATAGATATACTCTACGAAGTCGGCATCACGGGTACTGCTACCCTTGCTGCCCACTCCACCACGAGCCTGTGCCTTGAACTCGGCAAGCGGTGTACGCTTGATATATCCCATATGACTGATGGTAATCACCATCTCATCATCTGCATAGAAATCTTCCGGATTGAACTCTTCACTTGAATATACGATCTCAGAACGGCGCTCGTCGCCATACTGTTCTTTCACCTCAACGAGTTCGTCCACAATCACCTTCTTGCACAACTCATCGTCACTCAGAATCTGCTTATAGTAAGCAATCTTCTGCAACAAATCCTCATATTCCTGACGCAGTTTCTCCTGTGACAGGTTGGTGAGCTGGGCCAGACGCATTTCAATAATGGCCTTAGCCTGCAAATCATCCAGTTCAAAACGCTCCATCAAACGTGCCATAGCCTCCTGAGGATCCTTGGCGGCACGGATAATGTGCACCACTTCATCAATATTGTCGCAAGCAATAATCAGTCCGTCCAGAATATGTGCGCGCTCCTCGGCTTTCTTCAGGTCATAACGGGTTCTGCGGATAACCACCTCACGACGATGATCCACAAAATTGGAAATACAATCCTTCAGAGTAAGGAGTTTCGGACGTCCCTTCACCAAAGCGATACAGTTCACGCTGAAGCTGGTCTGCAACTGAGTCATCTTGAACAGCTTATTCAGCACCACATTGGCATTGGCATCACGCTTCACATCCAATACGATACGCATACCTTCGCGGTCGGACTCATCGTTGGCATTGGTAATGCCCTCGATTTTCTTCTCGTTCACCAAATCCGCGATAGACTTGATGAGTTCGGCCTTATTCACGCCGTATGGAATCTCAGTGATAACGATTTTATCGTGTGATTCGCCGGTTTCAATCTCGGCACGTGCTCTCATCACGACACGTCCACGACCGGTCTCATAAGCGTCGCGCACACCCTGCATACCGTAAATAAAACCTCCGGTAGGGAAATCAGGTGCCTTGATATATTGCATCAGTCCGTCAATATCTATGGCCGGATTCTGAATATAAGCCACACAGGCGTCGATTACTTCAGACAGATTGTGTGTCGGAATGTTGGTTGCCATACCTACAGCAATACCGCTGGCTCCATTTACAAGCAGGTTCGGAATACGGGTAGGCATTACAGTCGGCTCCTTCAAGGTGTCATCGAAGTTGTTTACCATGTCTACAGTATCCTTTTCCAGATCCTGCATCATGGCTTCGCCCATGAGCTGAAGACGTGCTTCGGTATAACGCATGGCCGCAGCGGTATCACCGTCAACCGAACCGAAGTTACCCTGACCGTCGACCAGTTTATAGCGCATGTTCCATTCCTGTGCCATACGCACCAAAGCGCCGTAAACGGAAGAATCACCGTGTGGATGATACTTACCCAGTACCTCACCGACAATACGGGCACATTTCTTATAGGGGCGGTCGTGCAGATTACCCAACTCTTTCATTCCAAACAGGATTCGACGATGCACGGGTTTGAATCCGTCACGCACATCAGGAAGCGCACGTGACACAATAACCGACATCGAATAGTCGATGTAGGAACTGCGCATCTCATCCTCAATATTGACTTTGATTATTCTGTCTTGATCTTGCATCATATCTTTTTTATATAGACATTATTTTCTTCTTAAAATCGTGTAAAATTACTATTTTTCTTTTGAATCGGAAAAGAAAATCAACTTTTTAAGCCCACATTTTAAATTTTGACATTTATTATCAATATGTATGTAATATTATAATTTTTAGGCACATATTTTGTAGGATATTCATAAATTCAAAGGCCAATGCGCGTAAGGATATATCATTGCCGCCAAAGCCGGATATTTTACATTTATAAGACATAATATTATGAACAATCAATTTTCACCCAAAATAACCGAGGTTCTCAACTACAGCAAGGAAGAAGCTCTACGTCTGCAAAGTAGCGCTGTCGATCCGGAACATATACTGTTGGGCATCCTGCGCTGCGGTGAAGGCAAGGCTGTAGAAATTCTGAAAGAACTGGTGCCTAACCTACGCGCCATAAAGGAACGCCTGGACACCTTGTGTCTCCAGCACAGCCAAAAACTCCCGCTGTTGAGCGACGAAGATATTCTATTAAGCGAGAAATCCTCTAAAATATTGAAATTATGCCTGTTGGAAGCCCGCCTGCTGAAATCGGACGTGGCCGATACAGAACATGTTCTGCTGGCCATATTAAAAGAAAAGGACAATAACGCATACAAAGTACTCGACGGCATGTCCATTTCCTATGATGACATTTTAAACCGTCTGACACAAAAAACTGACATCAAGTCAGGTCTCGGATTTACCGACGACGAGGAGGAAGATGATTTTGAACCTATCGGAGGCCCCGAAAAGAGCGCCTCACAGGCCGGCGGCAGCTCCGCGACAGCTTCTGCAACCTACAAGGCAAACGGTTCGGGCAGCACACCGGTGCTTGACAATTTCGGTACAGACCTGACCCGGGCGGCAGCCGAAGGTTTGCTCGATCCGGTAATCGGCCGTGAAAACGAGACCATGCGTCTGGCACAGATCCTGAGCCGCCGCAAAAAGAACAACCCGATTCTGATCGGTGAACCGGGAGTCGGCAAATCGGCTATCGTAGAAGGTCTGGCCCTGCGCATCGTGCAAAAGAAGGTGGCCCGCATCTATCGAAAAATCGCCGACCAGCGGCGCGATTACATACATAAGGCATCAAGGGAGATAACCAATCGCTTCGATGTCATTGGAATTGAAGACATCAATATGGTTGCGATGTCGCGCGTGCTTCACTTTG
>OKWR01000506.1_pt1 | contig 41633 bp, 24 predicted proteins | sample 1607101 | NCBI WGS metagenome assembly OKWR01 (sample SAMN04414076, study PRJEB24778) | human gut metagenome | material: faecal | host: Homo sapiens
GACAACTCTACGACACCCTATATAAAAAAGAGACCAACCCTTTTGGGTCAGCCTCATAAAAAGTTATGGTGATATGGGGTTTTATTCTTTTACGCAGCGGACTGGGCAAGCTTGTGTCAAATACCTGTCCTGTCCTTCAGTTGTCATCTTGAGAGCATTCGGCTTGCCTGCATCGGCATAATTTGCAGGAGCAATCATCGCCGCCGTATAAGCATAACCATAAATATGGCTAAATATTTCGGATGTCCACATATACGATTTAGTCTCATACCCACAAGACCTCACATTAGTTGTCCTCATATTTTTATTACCGCGCGTTCCGGTCATCGGCAGATAATGTCCGTCAAAATCATAACCAACAAGATTGGAAGCCAAAGCCGCAGTTGAAGATACTGTCTGCATGAATGACTCTGCTTCAGACTTGTTGCAGACACGCCAACCGGTCGGACATGGATCGAAGAGTGTTTTCTTCGATTCAGAACCTCCCCAGAATGCCCTGTAACTCTGGTCATTGGTCGTCAGCCATGGGTAATAGCCTCCGTCATCTGGAACCGGATTCAAAATATAGACATAAGGATGAGCAATAGCATAGTTTGAGAACACACTGTTTGATACAGATGAATTTGCAATGGAATTCCTTTCAATCGTATGCCAAGACGAATCCTTGTTGAACGAACCATCTGCTTTTGTCTTATATCCCCATACCTGGTTGTTTACATTCTTCGCAGCACTCTGACCATGAACACTAAGAGCAACAATCGGAGTGTATGTCGGAGTTCCGATGAGAGTGTTGACGTATTCGCAAGGCCAATAGTTGCAATAGTCCGCAATGGACGGGAACGGATCCTTGCGGCCCCACTGGTAGTAGTTGCCCACTGCATAGGCCGGTTCATAATTGCCAGTCGAGCCCACGCCGGAAATTACAGCGCCGAGATTACGGTCCATGAACACATTGCCATCCGCATTGACTGCTGTAGCCGCCGGATCATAACCTTCGGCGGCCCAGATATTCCAGCTCCAAAGAAGTGTCGCGTTGTTGATGCATTTGTTCTCGTCAGCAGTAATGTTATCGTATGTCACACCTTCCTCTGCAAATGCAGCTATAACCACATTACCAGGAACAAAAACGGAAGGCGTATAAAATCTTATATAGCCATCTGAATCAAGAGAAACGGAACTTACATATACCGGGCTATCATCCACCCAATTATTGCTTTTCTGAAGAGTGTTGTACCAAAGTACCAAAGCAGATTTCGGAGCTATCGCCGTCTCTCCTGCTACTGATTCAAGCTGACTTGGAACGACACCATTTCCTTTCACATCCGCCTTGAACTTATAGTATCCCGGAGCAGTTATAAGGTAGCAGTTTGCCGTGCCGCCTGCGCTTAAATCAACATATTCATGTTCGGCCGACATTTCTCCGACCTCGAATGAAAGTGCTGCTTTCACTCCAGCAGGAAGTCCTGACGCAGGAACTTTCTTCGAACCGAGTTTTGTCTCGATTCCGTTCACTGTGGCATATACAGAGAATGTTTTTCCCGCGTGGCCTGGAGTGATTGTCATATAGGCATTTACCGGAGTTGCCGAAAGCTTTGCCGCTTCTTTGAAGTGCAAGGAAATTTCCGGAGTTCCCGAAGTGAGGGTCAATGAACCATCTGAAAGATTTACACTTCCGTCGGAAACAGAGAAGATTTCACTCTCGTCCTCAAATCGCACCCTGATATCGGAAACGCTGTAATTGCTTTGTGCGGAAGTAAGAGCAATATTCAAAACGGAAAGTGCGTGAGAAAAGGCCATTTTTACATTCTTTGTCTCATCGTTCGTATAATCCCACTCCGCCATAACAGAACTGTAAAGCAAATCCGTCGCATTCAAATGGGACGCATCGCCAGCTGAAGTCTGAACAACAGAGGATGGCACTACAAACTTAACGGCAAACGGATCCTTACCTGCAGATGCATTGTAAGGATAATAGGCGTAGGTCAAATATTTCACCCACGCTTGTGCCAGATAACTATTACCTATATTAAAAAAAGTAGTGCGACCACTTTCCTTTGCAGTTATTCTGTCATTCAACTGTTTGTCAACCACACTAGTTCCGACTCCTTCAATCGAGCCTCCCTTGTACCAATAAACACCCAGCGCATCATCTTTCACCCACTCGGTCTTCATCACATTGACTTCATCCACAAACGAAGTCTTGGTTTCTGGCAGAGAACCTACGATAACAGCAGATGACTCACCTTCAGCAGGAATCTGATCTGACACTTCAGATTTCTGGCAGCCGACTATAGCCGAAAGCGCCAGAATATATATCAATGACTTTTTCATATTCATAATTAATTAGAGTGTTTCAACATCTTCCCAATCATTCCAGCAATCCATATCTTTCACTTGATTCCCACTCTGCGCAAACCCCATTTCGAGATTCACATTGAGAACCGCCAAAGCCGGTGATTCATAATGCTTTGGAGCAGCTGCTCCGTTCAGTTTTTTGTTCATGATTAATGTTATTAATTAGTTAAACTTTTATTCTTTCACGCAGCGGACAGGGCAACTTGATGCCAAATACTTGTTGTCCTCAAATTTCACTGTCTTGAGAGTCTTCGGCTGGTTCTTTTCCGCATAATTTGGCGGAGCGACCATCGCAGCAGCATAGGCATATCCGTAATTGTGTGCCGTAACTGATTCCGATGTCCACATGTAGGATATGGTCTCGTATCCGCAAGACTTCACGGTCTCAGTCCTGAAATGCTTGTTGCTTCGCGAACTGGTCATCGGCAGATAATGTCCGTCATACTCATATCCGACAAGATTGGCAGCCAGTGTGGCGCTGCTGAAAACAGTCTGCATAAACGACTGTGCCTCAGCCTTGTTGCAGACACGCCAACCGGCAGGACACGGGTCGAAGAGAGTTTTCTTTGATTCAGAGCCTCCCCAGAACTCCCTGTAACTCTGGTCATTGGTCGTTATCCAAGGATAATAACCGCCGTCCGGATATTTGGAATTCAGAATATAGACGTAAGGATGCTCCACTGCGTAACCTGCAAAGACGCGATTGGACGAAGACGGAGCCGCGATGCTGTTCCTTTCTATCGTATGCCAAGACGAATCATAGTTGAACGAACCGTCATCTTTTGTCCTATAACCCCATACCTGGTTGTCCACATTCTTTGCAGCGCTCTGGCCGTTGACCCTCAGAGCCACGATCGGGGTGTATGTAGGAGTTCCGATGAGCTGGTTTGCGTATTGGCAAGGCCAATAGTTGCAGTAGTCCGCAATGGACGGGAACGGATCCTTTCTGCCCCACTGATAGTAGTTGCCCACCGCATAGGCTGGTTCATATTCGCCTTTCGAGCCGACGCCGGAAATAGCAGCGCCGACATTCCTGTCCATGAATGTTTTCCCTCCGGAAATGACCGCCGTCGCCTCCGGATCATAACCCTCTGCGGCCCAGATGTTCCAGCTCCAGAGAAGGGTCGCATTGGTAATATTCTTATTCTCGTCGACCTCGATATTGTCGTAGGTAACGCCTTCCTCGGCGAATGCCGCAATCACGACATTGCCCGGGACAAATTCCTTAGGCGTGTCGAAATAGACATAGTCCCTGAAAAACACCAGCGACGAAAGCAGAATCGGGCATGCGTCCACCCACTTGTTGTCTTTCTGGACGGTGTTGTACCAGAGGACGAGAACTGATTTCGGAGCAATGTCCGCTGTTCCGGCCACTTCTGAAAGCGCTGCAGGGATATAGCCGTTGCCCTTCACCGTAGCCTTGAACTTGTAAAATTGGTTAGCCTCGGAAACAAGGTAGCTGTTGGATGTGGAAATCTCTCCCAGATCCTTGATCTTGATGGCCACGTCACCCGGCACCTCATAATCCGTCACCACATTGATCACCTTGCCTGCCGGGAAGCCTCCTTCCGGAACCTGCTTCTCCATGATCAGCTTCTCCTTGCCGCCGATGACCGCAACCAGCTGCATGGTCTCCCCTGCCAACGCCGGGTTAAAGACCATGTAAATATGCGAAGCCGCCGGCCATGAAGTCGCAAAATCGCAGTCCAGACGCACCTCAGGCGAGGTCGTCGCCCCCGTCAGGTCCAATTCGCCAGTGCTCAGGTCAATGCTTCCGTTCTCAAATGCCACGGCAGCATCCTTGTTGGAAGTGCAGCGGAAAATCAATGCATCCAGTTTCATTCTGGTGTCGGTGGTCAGCTCCAAGTCCAATATGGAGAAAGGATGGTGGAACGTAAGATTCACCGCGTCGTCAGATTTGGTGACATTCTCCACTGCAGCCCAGATGAAGTCATTGTCAGCAAGATGCGCTGTAGAGCCGCTTGAGTACTGGGACTGGGATGCAGAAATCCCCACCTTTGCCTTATGCGGGTCCGTGCCTCTGTCTGCATTGTAAGGATAGCAGGCATAGAACGACTGCGGGATATTGTCCCCTGCCCAGCGGATTCTCTGAGCACGGGACTGATATGAAAACGTCGTTCCGGCACCCTCCTGATCGGCGAGATATGCGCTGTTGGACTGGAGGGACTTGCCTTCAGCCTCTGTCCAGATTCCGATTTTGTCGGATTGCACCCAAGCTAGTTTCAATGCATTGCCGCCATCGGTATGAGTCACCTTGCTCTGGACGGACGGTTTCTGGAAATCTGCAGAAAAGACCGGTCCGTCAGGCAGGATATCCTCATCCATCTGTCCGTTCTTGGAACAGCCGACCAGGGCAGCCGTCAGGGCAATCATTGATATATATTTGATATTCATAATTTTACGCATTAACAGTTTACCATTTCCATTTATCCATATCGTCTATCTTTCCGCCTCCAGGGTTAGCCTCTGACGGGTCGTAAAGTGCGGCGTCGATGAGAGGTTTCAGAATCCCTTCCATAACAAGAAAGGCCTTCGCATTCGGATGAACGGAATCAAGGTTCAATGTTCCATCGGGCTTCGTGCCGAATACCCAACAGTACTCATCAGCAAGACCGTTCTGATCATTTTTAAGAGCGCTGTGGTAATCTGCATAACGATAGCCTCTCTCGGCAGCATAAGCCTTGATGATGTTGTTGGCCTCGATAACCTTAGATGCGATGTAGTCTCCGTCAAACTCCGCTTTCCATGCATCCGATTTCCACCACATGCTCCTTGTCGGACAAATCGAACCGAGTATGACAGGAGCTCCCATATCTTCGGCAATCCTGGACATAAGGGCGATGTTGGCAAGAAGATTCTCCTTGCTCACGTGAACCCGGTAACCATCACCGGACATATTTTCAGCAAGGTCATTCGTACCGCAGGTGATCACCACACATTGAGGATTGTCATCTACGATGTTCGAACCGAAACGGTCAATCATATTGCTTGAGGTCTGTCCATCGACTCCACAGTTAAGGTAGCTGTTCTCGGTGAAAAAGGCCAGACGGCCGCGGTCTTTCCAGGTCCTTGTGATGGAGTCGCCCATAAGTGCTGCCCTGTGACCGGTCTGTTTGCCGTATCCCGGAGCTTTTCCGTCCACATTTTCCTTCACGCAGCGAAGTTGCAGTCCGGCACCGGAGTAGCTGTTGCTCTGAGTGATCTTTGCGCCCGCGCCTTTCGGGCCGACAGATGAGCGGATCGGATAAAGAGAGTTGGCGACACTTGCAGAAGCCATCATAACTTCACCTGAAGCCGAAATGACTGAGCCACCGAAACCGGCCTTTCTCTGTCCCGCAAATGGGAAATAGAGGTCATATTCAGAAACATAGACTCCGTGACCGCCCGCTGCGGAACCGGAAGAAGCGAAGAATGTCGCATAGGCATCTGCTGTCGGCACTTTCCAACCTGCCGGACACGGGTCATAGATGGTCTTATCATTGCTGATGTTGTCCGTACTGCCCCAGAGATAGCGCCATTGCTCATTGTCCAGAATGGATTTTGCCTGAAAGTCGCCTTCTCCGGAGAACCAACTGTATTGAGGATAGACAGCATCGTTGTTGCCGCCGAACATCCACTTGTGAGGATATTTTACGGACTCGTCCACGGCCTGCTGGAGCGAATAGCCCGAACCGAGTTCCGCATGGAGCATCCTGGCGTTCTTGGCCCTGTCGGAAGAGAAGATCTTGTCTCCGTCGACTTTATATTCATCCAGAGTGGTGTAAGCCGGGTTGCCCCAGCCTTCCTGTACGTTCGTAGCCGATTTATATTCAGACGCAGCAGGGAACGGATCCTTACGGCCCCACTGGTAGTAGTTGCCGATGGCTCCGGCTGCCTTCACATTGTCAGAGATATCCTTGGCAGAAAGTCCGAGCACGGCTCCGAGGTTGCGGTCCATGACGGTGTAACGGCCGGCCTTCCTGGAAGTCGCATCGGCATCCCAGCCTTCCACGGCCCAGATGTTCCAGCTCCAGACGATTTCGCCGGACTCATTCAGCGCAGCGATTACGGCATTGCCGTTCACAAACGTCTTCGGTGTCTTGAAATAGATGAGGCCGTCGACGTCGTCATACATCACGCTGCCGGCAGATACAGGACTTGCATTGACAAATCCGCCCTCACCTTCAGGGATGCTGTACCACAGAAGTTCTGCTGAAGAAGGGGCCAAAGCGGCATCGAATGCGGTGCTGTGCGGTTCCCCGTCGTAGCTCCAGCTGATGCTCTTCGTACTGCCGTTGCCCTTTACTCTCGCATTGAAAGCATAGAGGCAGTCGGCCTTGTTCACGATATAGGTGTTGGCCGTGCCGTTTGCGCTAAGAAGCACAGGATCTGCTACCATACCGACATTGTAGGAAACACAGGTTCCCGGCTTGAGGCCGCCTTCCGGAATATCCACGACAACCTTCTCGAAATCAGCACCTTCGAGGTCGCAGTCTATGGTCAATGTCTTGCCGGCATACTGCGGATTCACATTGACGATAAATTCAGAGGCCTTGCGCCTGAGGTAAACCGGAGAGGCCGGCTTGATGTCAATCACGGAGCTCACCGTGTCAATTTCAGAGAGACGGGAGGTGAACAGGTCATATTTCGCGTGCTTGAATGCAAGTGCCGTTCCGTCTTCGCCCGTGAGCTTGATGGAATTGCAGGCTACAGGCAGATTGGAAGAGACATTGATCTTCACGAAAGAGACTATAGGCGAAAGGGACATTTCGAGGATGCCGTTTTCCGGACGCTCCACTGATTTCACGGATGAGACGAACATTTGTTCCTCCTTCAGCTGCATCGAGGTAAGAGGAACAGGGACTGTCTGCTCCGCGGCTACCGAAACCGGAATCGAGGTAGCATCCGTCATCTTGATAGTGAACGGATAATACAGGGCCACGTCATATTTCTTGCCGTCTTCCCATTTGAGCTTGTCAGCGTCACGGAGCGGGAAGAAACGGGATGATGCGGTGGATGTATATGCGTCATAATAGGCATTGGCATTCAACGCCGAACCGGTACCGGCTTCGGACACGAACACCCCGATACGGTCGGAAACCGCTTCCCAGGTGATGACAGCCGACTCAGAAGGTGAGGATGCCGACACCTTGAATGAAATGTACTCCGAAGAAGTCATCGGAGCGTCTTTCTCCGGTTCCTTCGTCTCTTCTTTTCCGCAGGCGTTCATGGCCAATGCGGAAAGAAGCGTCATATATAATATTCTGATTTTCATCTGCTAATTATTGAAGAGTTATCTGATAGAACGAATCTGTTCCGGAATAATAGTCCTTGGAAGAGAACACACCATGCGTCCATTTGAATTCGCTGACAGTCTGGCCGTCCAGTCCGTCTATGCAGTTGCCCTTGAAAGTGTAAGGCTTGTAGAGTTTCATCACGCCGTCAGGAAGATTGATGGCACAGACATTGTCCACGACTTTCTCGGATTTGTAGACCGGAGCGCCGCTCTCGTCCGTCATCGGGTTGCCGTTCTCGTCAATGGCCTGGACAGGCATCTCGTAGGACAATGTCCAGATCTTGCTCTTGTAGTATCTCTCGTAATTGTTGAAATCAGGAAGGGATTCCCTGGTGGCAGTTCCGATCACCTTGCCGTTCACACAGAGGTCGAATGACTTTTTGGTCACGGCCTTTTCGCTGGTATGTACCTTGGCGATATAGCTTTCAGGTGTTTCATCGCCGGAAAGCGGAGTGAGACGTATTCTGTTGAAGGACTTCAAGCCTTTCAGGATAATCTCGTCATAATTGTCAGAAACGGACATGATGGTGAACTCATGGTCACCGCCCCAGCCGCGATATCCGCCGCCGTTCGGGCCTCCCGGGAAGGAGAAGAAGTGGATATAGTCATTGTTGGTGCTGAATTTCAGCATCGGGCCCGTGCTCGGCTCCACCTTGTATTCAGACTCCGTAACAGGGTCTGTCTGAGGTATGAAGCCGGCGCCCTCGAACCATACTTTCACGGTATAGTCCGGCGAGAACTGCAGGACATAAATCCATCCGCCGTAACGGAGGTCCTCATCCGGGAAATACTCCATAACCCAGGTCTCGCGGGCTAACAGCGCATTGCGGCAGAGTTCAACACGTTCTTGCGTGCGTTGCGCAGCCGTCTCTTCGAAGATTCTGTCGCTCTTGTAGCAGGATGCCAAAGAGAGCAGCATCATCGCGGACATCAAATATGTAATGAATCTTTTCATGTTGATTTCCAGGTTTATTTGTCAAGTGATTCCCAATCCAGATTGTCCAGCTGGGCGATACGGCGATGATAGATTTCGCACCATCTGTCAGTATCGACTCCGTAGGAATCCTTGAGCCATTTCTTCAGCATATCATATTTCTTTCTAATGAGAGGGCCGCCTACAGGACCTGCCTTGGCGATCATCGCCTCTCTTTCCGCCTCCGTGAGGGAAATCAGTCGTCCGCAGGTTTCAGCCACGTCCTCGCTGTAGTGTGAACGGGCATAGTTGCTGACAAATCCCTTCTGGTACGGGTCTTCGGTAAGTGAAGTGTAACGGTCGCCCACATAATCGCTGAGGGTGATGTCCTTGAACTCTGCAGGAGAGCCGTGGATACCGTCGAGGATATGGGTGAACTCGTGGAGCATAGTTCCCGCGATTCTTTCCGCATCCTTGTGGTATTCGAAGAAGTTCACGCCGAGGATGTTGATCTGAAGGCCGTTCTCCGCAGATGCAAGGGCGGTGGTACCGCTGCTGCTTATCTCGAAACTTCCCACGAGGAAGAGCACTTTCGGGAAATATGATTTCACGAACAATGCCGGATCTTCCGTCTCGTCTCCGGAAGACATCATCTCCACCATGGCCTCAAGTGTCGTGAACTTGATAAGTTTGGCTATCATTATCGACTCCTTGATGTTAGGAGGTGACACCCAGTAATTGAAACTGGTTTCCCTGTCCGGCATACGGTATTCGAAACGGATATTGTAAGGCTCCACATAATTTCTCTGCAGCCATGAGTCGAACTCGGTATTGTTTTGCTCCTCGTCCTTGAAAATGCTCTCGGAGCTGATCTCATCCTTGGTACAGGAGAGCATCAGGAGCATCGTGCAGGCTGCCAATATCAATGATATATATTTTTTCATCTTCATTCCTACTTAAAAAGATTTGACGAAAGGATGGTCAGGACATTCCGCATTGTTGCGCGGATTAGGTTCCAGACCGGTTTTGATGGATTCTGAAGGAATCTGGAATGCGCGGCGCAGGTCATTGTAAGGCAATGTTACCGTAGCCTCGAATCCGGATGTCGTAGCGTCGTCGTAATCGGAGTCATCGAATCTGTCGATGGTGATTCCATATCTCTTGAGATCCATCCAGCGGAGACCTTCCTCCAGGGAATCGATTCTCTTGCAGAACAGCAGGCACTGTGTCATATTTTCCTGAGTACCAGGCTCTACAGTGAATCCATGCGGATGAATCGGCTTCCTTGATGTAGGTTCTTCCCTTGTGTATTCCTTGATGTACAATGATGAAGAAGGGTCGCCGTAAACCTCGTCGATCAGTTCGCGTGTCAGATGACGGATTCCGTTGCTTCCGACCTTGTACATCGAGCAGTTCCATGCATCCAAGTCCGCTGCCGCCTTGTCATATTCCTTCAGCTGGATATAGGCCTCGGCCCTGTTCAGAAGCACTTCGTTGGCATTGAGAGCCACCATTGTGCTGCGTCCGTAACCTGTACCTGCCACAGGATCGACAACTTCCCACTGGGAAGGCCATTTCGGCCAGTACACCTTGTTGGTTATGAGGTCGGCCCAATAGAATGGAACCATCTGGTAGATATACTGCGTATTGTCCTGCTTGCCGGTATCATAAGCACCGCCCATAGGACGCTTTGCACGGACAGTCTCCATCTTGGCGATCCTGTTGGTGTGCGCATATCTTCCGCCGGTAGCGGACCACGCATTGAACAAGCCTCCGTTCGCAGAATAGAGCGGAATTATCAGCAGGTTCACCTTGTTCGTAGGATTGATGTAGTTCAATGCCCTCGTACCATAATCCCAGGCCATCTTGCTGGTCGCAGCCCAGTCACGGAGCATTTCGGAAGGATTCGTTCCGAGCACTACATTTGCAGCCTCGACAGCCTTCTCCCACTGGTTGCTGTAGACGTAGAACCTGGTAGCAAGCGCATAGCCGGCCTTCTTGTTGAAATGGTATTTCGGAACTGACCATGCCTCATCGTTCAGAAGAGGAAGTCCTTCCTCGATATCTTTCTGGATTTTCTCGTAGTCCATGGCAAGAGTTCCTCGGCTATATTTAGGATTCAGCGTAGTCTCCGGCTTGTCCATATAGGTAACTCCCAGATACTGTGACGCATACTGCGGATGATAAGGAAGGCAGTAAATCATTGTCAGACAGAGGTGAGCGTAAGCGCGGCAGAGAAGCGCCTCTCCCTTGTATGGAAGCATTTCTTCCGGAGTGCCCTGTTTCTCGATGGCCTGGAGAGCGGCATTCGCTGTGGCAATCATATTGTAATATGCCTGCCAGGTGTTCACGTTGCTCTCATTGTCCGCTTCCTCGATCGGCTCCCAGTTATAATTCTGTTCAATGAGTCTGGACGTATTCTTGTTTCCTTCGCTGTAGAGTTCGCAGTTGTCTGACGCATACTCGAAGAACCTCACATAAGTTCTTGATGCATACGCGGAAACAAGCAGTTTCTGTATCTTTTCAGTCGAATTCAGTTCAGTCCTGTTGTCCGGAAGCGTGTCCAGGAACTTGTCGCAGGAGGTCAGGCCTCCGAGCAGAGAAAGAACTGCAATTGAATATGTTATAAATTTCTTCATATCCGCATTGATTTAAAATCCTATCTTGCAGGTCAATGTGAACTGCTTCGGCATCGGCACGGCGACACCGCCGGCATTCAGGAACTCAGGGTCCTGTCCTTCCAGCTTCTTGTCGGCATAGAGAAGGCAGAGATTCGTTCCCTGGATCTTGAATGAAAGACTTTTCAGCCTGAGCTTTTCAACAGCTGTCTTAGGAAGGTCATAACCCAATGAAACTTCCTTGAGCCTTATGAAATCGCCTTTTGCAATCCTCTGGTCAGAATAGTTGTAGGCATTGTAGGCAATGCCGAGATTGCTGATGCTGTTGTTCTGACGCTTGCTGGCAATTACAGGAACATTGGTGATGTTCTCGTCGCCCGGATTGATGTACCTGTCCATGAATTCTCTCGGCATGGCCGTAAGGTCAGAATAGCTGTTGGAGAAAATAGGGTCGAGCCTTACCACATTCCCGAAGGAGTATGTCATGAAGACATTCATCGTGAAGCCCTTGAACTTGAACATGTTGCCGAAACTTCCGGTGATGGTCGGGTCAATCGGTCCCTCATACTTGAGGTTGCTGAAATTGTTCATTTCCTGGAACTGGATGTTCGTGGAAGTGATTTCTCCGTCCTTGTTCAGGAAGGTAGGGATACCCATCTCGTCGAGTCCCATGAAACGCAGTGAGAACACGGCGCCGCGCGGCATTCCTTCCATGGAATAGCCTGAACCTGTCAGGTAGCTTATCATGGTCTGGTAAGTCTTGAGCTTGGTCACGGTATTCTTCATGTGCGAGAATATGAAGTTCGTGGTCCAGGTAAAGTCCTTCTTGACGATATTTCTGGTGGACAGCGAAAGTTCCACACCGGAAGACTTCATGGAAGCCACGTTTCCGTATTTGTTGGACACACCGCCAAGTCCCTGGGTCACAACGCTTCCGATAAGGTCGAAGTTGTTTCTCTTATAGGTATCGAAAGACAGGAGGATGCGGTCGTCGATGAAACCGAGGTCTGCTCCCACATTGAACTCATGCTTCTTCTCGTATGTAAGCTCGGAGTTCTCGATGGAGGACTGGTACAATGACGGTTCCTTGATGTTTGTAGCAGGGCGCCAAGGCGTGCTCGGGTAGAACAATGCCGTAGAGTTGTTCACCCACGCCGGGCCTCTGTCCGCTGTCAATGAATATGATACGCGGAAGTTCATGCTTGACAATGCCGGTTTCAGCGCGTCGAACCATTCTTCCTGGTCTGCCGACCATTTGCCGGCGACGTTCCATGTTGGCAGCCAACGGGCGCTTCTGGCCCTTCCGAGCCTGTTGGAACCCTCATATCGGAACGTTCCGTTGATGGTGTATCTGTAATTATATGAGTATGAAGCGGTGGCGGCGAAAGCGACATTGCGCTCGTGCGTATTGCTCAGACTATAATAATATGAGTTCTGCTCAATCTGTTTCTTGAACAGGTCCACAATGTAGAACGGTGTTTCACCTGCCTCGTACTGGAGTCCCCAGCCGTCGAAAGAACTTGCATGCCTGTCCAGTGAATTGACTTCCATCGCGGCGAAGGCATTGATGATGTGCTTGTCGGCGATGGCTGTATTGTAAGTACCTGACGCTCTGAAGTCCATGCTGAGGGCAGAGTAGTCATTCTTCTTCAAGATACCTCCCTGCGGCAGGACAGTGTACTTGTCTCCGGTCGGATTGTCCGGGTCCTTGTACAGATAAGGGTTCAGGCTCTGGATGATCTTCGTGGCTGCGGCACGGTAAGCCTCTGCCTGGTTCGAATTGTCCTTGATATTGTGCTCGGTCATTGAAAGCTGGTATCTTACCGAACCGAGAGCTGCCAGTTCGAGTCCCTTTGTCGGCTTGGCCTTGATTTCAGCCTGGAATTTGGTGTCGAGCACGGAGAGGTCGATGTAGTTGTTCGCCAACTCGTGCTTGATATTGAACGGAGCATAATTCCTGGTGTAGAATTCGTCCGGGTCGAGTGTCCTGGAAGTACGCAGGGCATAAGAATACGGGTTGATGTCGAAATCACGTTTCACGGAACCTTCCACAAGGTTTGTGGTAGATGAGAGTGAACCCGGAGCCCTCTGCTGCCTGTAAGAAGCGTTTCCGATGATGTTCAGGGTGATGTAATCCTTGAATATCTTCTGGGAAGTGTTGAACAGCGCAGTATATCTGTTCACCTTGCTCTGGATCGACCAGCCCGGATCGACGAGCGCACCGAGAGAAGCATAGTAGCTGCCTTTCTCTGATCCGGAAGTGATGCTGACGGAGTGGCTGTGCTGCACGGTCGGACGGAAAAGTTCCTGGAACCAGTCCGTGTTGCGCATCTCGGCCTTGCGGAGATATGCTTTCCTGCCGGCTTCGGTGTTCTCCACAAGATATTTTCCGGTCGCCGTATCGTACGTGTTCATCAACTGATACATCTTGCTGTACACACCTCCCTGCGAGCTGTATACGTTGCTGGTGAAGTTGAGCCAGCCCTTCTGGTACATTTCCTCATAAACGGACATCTGCTCCTGGGAGTTCATGATATTGAACTCGGAATATGAAGGGACAAGACGCATGGTATATTCGCCGTTGTAGTTCACGCGGGTCACGCCAGGTGTTCCTTTCTTGGTGGTCACTACAATGACGCCGGCCATTGCCCTTGCGCCGTAGATGGAGGTAGCGGAACCGTCCTTGAGGATCTGGAATGATTCGATGTCGTCAGAGTTCAGGCCCGCAATGGCGGAGCTGATCAATGTCGTGGCGTCTCCGGATGACAGGGAATTGGCATCCACATTGACCACATCCTCCATTATGACGCCGTCTACGACCCACAGAGGCTTGGAGTCACCGAAAATTGAGGTAGCGCCCCTGACTCTGATCTTAGGTGCGGTGCCGAATGTTCCCGACACGTTCTGCACAGAAACGCCGGCTGATTTTCCTTCGAGTGAACGGCTGACCTCACCCACACCGCTGATATTCACATCAACGGCAGAAAGTTGGTCGGTCGCACCGGTAAAGAGTCGCTTGTCAGTGGTAGTCATACCGGTAACCACTGCCTCGGAAAGCATTTCCGTGCTGGTAGAGAGCACGAAGTCAACTTTTTCAGCAGCCGGTTTGGTGACATTGGTATAACCCAGGCAGGAAGCCTCAAGTTTGGCTCCTGCGGGGACTTTCGTCAATGTATAATTACCGTCAAGGTCCGTGACGGCGGCATTGCCCGTGCCCGCCACTGCCACGACGACACCTATGAGAGGCTCACCGGCATCGTCCTTGACCGTACCGCTGACTGTCAATGTCTGCTGCGCAAAAACTGATAGCGCGCAGATGACCGACAGCAGCATTGATATAATCAATCTTTTCATAAGCTGTTACTATTCTGTGTATTCCTTGGTAAGCACAAGCTGCTGATATGCTACAATACGTGTAGTGAATGCAAAGAATCTGTCACGACTCCACCAGATGTTCAACTGCTGAGGGATATCGTTGCTGTTCAGTTTTGCATTCTCGAATGAAAGAGTGACTGTGTGGTTCACATCATCGAATACAGGTTCGGCATCCCAAGCGGCGCGACCCTCTGTAGAGAAGATGTAGAATCCTGACGGATTGGACGAAGTCGGCCCGTTGAAATGCACTGAGTAGTACTTGTTTGCAGCCTCATCTTTACCGAAGCCCTGGATGCCGATTCTTACTTTGCCGTCCACCAGCTGGGCTGAGAAAGGATAATTCACGAGCTCGCCTTTCTGAACCGTAACCGAGAATGACTCGTACATCTTTTCTGTCGCGAACACGAAATCGCTCTTGTCTCCGCACTCATCGGCGTTCTTTGCCACTTTCCAAGTACCCAAGAGATAATACCAGTCCGGTTTCTTAGGGAGTGTCAATGTTACATATACCGGTTCAATGCTCTTGTCTGAAGGGGTGATGATTGCGCGTCCGGAGAACGCCCTGCGGCTCTGTGCCTTGCTTACGATGAATGTCACACCGCTTGCGGATTTCTCGAATGAGAAGACGCCATCCGGATTCTCAGGGATTTCCACGCTGAAATCAGATGTGCACTTTACAAGTGTCTGCAATTTCTGCTCTGAATCAGAGAATTCCAGGCTGGATTCACTTATGATGATTCCTTTGAACGGTGACTGTTTCACTGAGAAGCTGACGGAATTGCTGCCTTCAGCATTGATTGTAATGTCCGCAGTACGCTCCGTATCACCTGTATAAGAGAAAACATTGAACAGGACTGAAGAACCGGCGACACTTACGCGAAGCCAATCCGGCGCAGATGACTCGGCCGTCAATTTGAGGCCGCCTGTCTCTACGACTGCCGTTCCGAATCCTCCTGCAGCATCGAACGACGTAGCGGAAACGCTCTTCAATTCAATCTCAGGAACTGAATTGTCTTTGCTGCATGACAAACCGCAGAAAAGCACGGCTGCCATAGCGATGATTGATATAAGTTTTTTCATCATATTGAATTATTATTTTACATATTCGATTGCGACCTGTGAGTCACCGTTCAGCTTGGTTCCTGCCAATTCGATATGGACATAGATGAACTGGTAAGTTTGGTCGCGCTTGTATTCCAATGGTATCTCCACTACCGGATTGTCCTTGCCGATTTCGATATTGATGTCCTTCTTGACGGAACGGACCCAGCCGGCAGCATTGACCTGCACACGCTTGAGAATGACATTGTCCTCGCCCCTCTTCCATCTGAATCTCAGGGCCTTGACCGGGATGTAGTCTTCCGGTTCCATCATGCGGATAATCAATGTGCTGCTGTCGCGCATCTCGAATGATGTCCAACCTGAAAGGCCCTGGCCTTCAAGAGGTTCAATGTCTTTGGCGACGTTCACGAGGTCCTGTGATTCCTTTACGAGGTCCTTTACCGGAACGAAATCGGAGAGTTTCTTCTCCTCGGTGAAATTGCCCTCCCAAGCGGCGAAGTCAAATGGTTTGCCTGCTTTCTTGGCATCGAAGAAATGTTGCCATCTTGGGATATAGTAGTCGCGGATAAGGCCTGACCAAATCTTGCATGCATAGTCATTGAGACCGGCATCAGGATAGCTGACACCCCACGTGGTCACGATTCTGCGGCTGTTTTCTTCATACTTGTCGCTTTCCTGCTGATTGTCACCCCAACTGCGGGCATAGTCGATCCATCTCTGGATGCGGGTTACAGGATTCTTGTCCAAAAGCCTGTCGGCACGCAGCATCAGGTCCTTGAAACGGACTTCCATGGCGGCAGCCCTGTCATTGTCCCCTGCAAGATAAGCCTCGTTGATCTGCTTTACGAGCAGGTCAGCCTTGCCGAACGCATAGAAACCTGCCCACATGGCGAGGTCGGTAAGATAAGCTTCATTGTCACCCAGTTCCGAGGCCGCTGCGATATATGCTTCCAATGCTTCAAAATGAGCTTTGGAAACCTCGTAACGACCTCCGAGACCGTAGAACGGCTGTCTCTGGACTACATACTGGGCACGGCTTGAACACATTCCGTAAGAGCTTTCGAGCATCTTGTTCCAGAATGTAATCATCGGCTCAGGGCATTTGCCATATCTGTTAAGTGTATAATTCTTCAGCCACTCGTGGATATCCTTGTGGGATGTGCTCCACCATGCATCGGAAAGGATTTCGTAAATCACTTCGTTGTTCTCCACGCCTTCCGGAGCGGTGCCGACACCGACAAGATTTCCCATATTGGCGGAGCTGAGGGCATTCAGATGGCCGTTGAGATAGAAGTCCAATGCTCCCACAGGGGCGGTACGTCCGCCGAAGTTGGGAACGGTACTGTAAATCCATGGCTTTCCGTAAATTCCCTTGGCATAGTTCCATGTATATTCATTCTCCCAAATTCCATAGTTGAAGTCCACGCTCAGGTCCAGGAGGAGCATCTTGTCATCAGGTACATTGGAGAACAATGCTTCGATGCTCTCCGGATCCCAGATATGTCTCTGATATCCGAACATCCAGCCCTGAAGTACCCATATCGCATCCGGATTGGCAGCGGCAATGGACTGATACAGAGACTTTCCATAGCTGGCAATCTGTTCATGGCGCTCCTTTGTGCCACGCTCGGCGAACGGAACCTTCATTTCATTGAAACTGTCGGCGATGTAGTATTTGCCTTTTCCGAATTCCTTTTCCCATTCCTGGATATATGTCTTCGAGATCAGCTGGAACAGGTCCGTTTCAGGAGAAATGAAATTGGACACATAGTACGGGCCGTCATCCCAGCCGGTGTGGATGAGATTCGCGTCAGGATAGACACGCTTGATCGCTTCAGGGACAAAACCTGCGAAAGCATTGAAAATAGGTGTCATTCCGAGGTCGTTCATCCTGTCTATCATCTTGTGTTCCAGGGCGATGGTCTTGTCATACCAGCTCTGGGTGAGATTGCCGTCAAGCTCTGACATATTGCCCATCCTGAACCATGGCAGGTAAGCCGGGCCGGTGATGAACTTGCCGATTTCCTCATCAGTCAGGCCGAGTTTCTTCCATACGCGGGCGAAGATCGCTTCGCTTCCGATAGGAGAGAGCGGCATGTTCACTCCATGCAGGGCCATCCTGTCGAGTTCCTTCTCCCAGTCTTCCCATTTCCAGTAAGGCATGGTGTAGCCGAGAGTGCAGACATTCATGTATTGTCTCAGCACGAAGGGAGTGGTGACAAGTTTAAGCGGCTGGTCAGCAAGCTTTTCCGGGAGGACGATATTGTTGATTGTCCAGGTGGAGATGCCATAGTGATTCGATGTGACATAGTCATAGAAACCACGGCAGACTGCCACGGCGGAACTTCCCTTCACGGTAAGTTTGCCTTTCTTCACTTCTGTGGAAAAGTATTCGCTGCCCTCCATCGGACCGGTAACTACAAGTTTCACATTGGAAGGTTTCTTTCCGAGAGTCCTGGCAATCACTCCCGACGCCGCTTTCTCAGCTGCCTTGAAGTCTTCTTTCTGAAACGCCGAAGCGGAGACGCATAAAAATACGGCTCCGATAGCGCAGATAAATTTCAATTTATTGATTATCATATACTTAAAGTTTTATTTCTTGATTTCCCTGATTTCCATCGCATATCCGCCACCTGCGACGCATTTCTGGACAAGTTTCGAATTATGGCCAATCTTCATCTTGCGGATGGTGTATGCCTGTGGATTTGTCTTGTAGTCCGCATCCGGCGCATCGGCATAGAGTGTGGCCTCATATTTCTTGCCCGGTTCCAGGAAGTCGAAGGATATCTTGGAAACGTGTCCCGCTGCGCCTGCCGTAGACCCGACAAACCAGTCTCCGGAATCCTTGACCCTGCGCGCCGTAGTGACATATTCGAAAGGCTCGGCTTCAAGATACCGCGACTCGCTCCACTCCATGGCCACATTCTTTATGAACTGGAACGCATCCGGGAACCTTTCGTAGTTCTCCGGAAGGTCGGCAGCCATCTGCAATGGTGAATACATCGTCACGTAGAGGGCCAGCTGGTTAGCAATCGTGGCATTGACATGTGACTTGTTGCCCGGACTGAACTTGCTGATATTCATTTCGAAGATGCCCGGGGTATAGTCCATCGGACCGCCCAACAGCCTGGTGAAAGGCAATATGCAGACATGTCCCGGCTTGGAACCGCCGAACGCCTGATACTCGGTGCCACGCGCAGATTCATTGGCAATGAGGTTAGGCCAGGTCCTGCACAGTCCGGTCGGACGCACCGCCTCATGGGCATTGACCATTATCTTGTATTTGGCGGCCTGGGTGACGGCATAAAGGTAATGGTTGACCATCCACTGGCTGTAATGCATCTCGCCGCGCGGGAGCATATTTCCGACATAACCGGATTTCACGGCATTGTAGCCGTTGTTTTTCATAAATGTATATGCCGTGTCGAGATGTCTTTCATAGTTTCTGACAGAAGCGGAGGTCTCGTGATGCATGATCATTTCCACGCCTTTGGACTTGGCGTAGTCACGGATTTCTTCCAGATTGAAATCCGGATATGGCGTCACGAAATCGAAGACATAGTCCTTCAGGTGACCGAACCAGTCTTCCCAGCCCTCGTTCCAGCCTTCGACAAGCACGGCGTCGAAGCCGTTTTCAGAGGCGAAGTCAATGTATTTCTTCACGTTTTCAGTGGTGGCGCCGTGATGGCCATGAGGCTTGACCTTCGTATAATCAGTCACTCCGAGCTGAACAGAAGGCAGGTCCCAAGTATAGGACCACTGCGACTTGCCGGTAATCATCTCCCACCATACTCCTACATATTTTATAGGTCTTATCCAGGAAGTGTCCTCGATCTTGCAAGGGTCATTGAGATTCAGCGTCATGCGGGAAGCGAGAATGTCACGTGCGTCGTCACTGACAATGATTGTGCGCCAAGGCGTGTGCATAGGTGCCTGAAGATAGCCTTTCGCACCTGTCGCATCAGGATTGAGGAAGGATTCGAAAACGAAATTCTTGTCATCCAGATTCAGATGCATGCAGGCATAGTCCACAAGGGCAGCCTCATGAATGTTCATATAGAGTCCCTGGTCTGTCTTGAGCTGAAGCGAGGTCTGCACGCCGGTCGGCGAGAACATGTTCTTGTTCATGCGCTTGCTGTTCACTTCCCTGATCTCAGAAAGACGGCAGCACGTATAGTCATATTCCTGCGTATAATGGTCTGCCGGAATCCACCAGGCAGTGACATCTCCAGGCATGGCGAACTGTGTGCGTTCCTCCTTTACGACAAAATAGACCAGAGACTTCTGCTGCGGAAATTCGTAGCGGAAGCCTACTCCGTCGTCATACACCCTGAACCTGATATCCATCTCCCTGCCGGTCTGACGCTGCTTCAAGTTGACCAGCAATTCATTGTAATGATTTCTGATGGAAGTCTCTTCTCCCCATACAGGATTCCACGTCTCATCGGACTCACCACGTGAGGTTCCGGCAATTTCAAATTCCCTGTCGAGATGTGACTTCAAGTCGGCTGAATTTCCCATCAGTTCGAATCCCATACCGCTCATCAGTACCGCAGGCAATTTACCGCAATCCACAGAATACTGCGGACGTCCGTCTTCTGACAATGAAAATGAAAGTCTGATTTTTCCGTCCGGAGAAAATGCAGTTTCCACTTCTCCCGCAGAAAGCGAGGCGATGCCAAACGATACAAAAAAGAGATATGCAAGGAATCTTTTCATTATTATGACAGTGTTATTAATTTTTCTGAAAGGTATGCAACCTGAAAATCAATAACAATATGTAATAATGAAAATACAAATGAATTTAATAGCTTAATACTTGATTACCAACGTTTTGATTAAAATATACTATATTAAAAATATAAATGGAAAATAAACCATTTTTCGAGCTAAATGGACGAAATTCCTTTTATCTGGTCCTCGAAACTCTGTGGAGAAACCGCCTTCAGACGGGTCCTCGAACGGTACGCATAGATGGTGGATCGGGAGTATCTCAGGAGGAGGGAAATCCTGTCCGTACTGTCGATTCCCAGACGGATCAGCGCATAAATCCGCAGTTCTGGAGACAGGACATACGAGTCTTTTATCGAGATCCGGAATTCCGGCTGGAGAAAATTATTGAAATCCGCGATGAAGGTCGGAAACAACGACAGGAAGGTCTTGTCGAAGACGCTGTAGAACGATGCCCACTCCTCTTCCACCACGGCATTCGACTTGAGGTCCTTTTTCAACGTCTGGATGTCACCTGCAATGGCCTTCTTGTTCAGATTCTTCCTGTACTTGTCCAGACGCTCGATCCTGGAGATACATTCGAGCATCAGCTGGGTGATATATGTATTCTTGATGTTGCTCGACTCCTTGACAATCTTATTTGCCTCTTCCTGAAGCTGTTGCGATGCGGTAAGCTCATCTTTCATAACTTCGAGACGCTTACGCTGGCTCTTGTTCACGAACAGCAGGACCGTCATGAGCAATATGAGGAAACACAACACACCGAAAGCTGCCAACAATATCCTCAGGTCCTTCTTCTTGACTTCGAGATATGACTCATTGACAATGGAAATGAGCGGTGCCAACGCATCCACCTTCAGCCTTGCCTTGCAGAAGTTGGCATCCTCCAGAGCCTTGTTCAGATAAGAGTACGCCCTTTTTATGTCACCGTCCTCATAGAGCATGGTGGCGAGCATCCTCAGCGCGACATATTCCTTCTTGGCATTGACAAGATCCGAATAGGCGGAGGCTATCATGTAATCCTTGGCGGCATCCCTCCACCCTATCGTAAGGTAAATATCAGCGATGGCGATGGCGACAGGACCGGTTTCGATAGCTTCAGGGGAAAGGGATTCATACTTTTTCAGCAGCATCTCCAGCGCGCTCTTGTAATCGCCTTCCACCACAAGGCTCTCGCTTTTGATGATAACATTGTCGGGGAACTGACTGACAATAGAGTCCTTATACTCACGAGCCTTCGAACTGTAATAATGCTTGAGACTCTTATCCATGCTGAGTTCCTCAAGAGATTCATACGTACTCATATAGAAGAGATACATCTCTTCCCTTTCTTTTGCCGGCAATGCACTCCTGTCCACCATGTTCAGAGTAGCCAGGGCATCATAGCTCATTCCCGAAGTCTGATACTGCTTGGCGAGTGCTATGGATGACGCCCCGACATAGTCCGGACGACCTAGCGCTTTCGCCGCTTCGAGAGATTTCAATGCATAAAAGGTAGCCGAATCCGTCCTGTACCGGTCGAATGTATAACGCATGTCGAAATAGATCAGATACCTCTGTTCCAATGACTTGCTCCGCTCCAGAGCCGTCCTGCACGAGTCCAGGCGGTCCTCCCTCACCCTGTCATAGTTCTTCGCATTGCGTATCACATTGTCCAAATCTGACAATGTAATCTTGTCCGTGCCGGACGTTACAGCCCCCGCGCAGACTGCATGCAGCAATGAAAATATGACAAGTACCGTTCTCCACATAACAATGTCGGATATTAATGTTCAGCCGGTAAATTTACTAAAAAATATCGACCTTCCACAACGCAAAAAGCCCCGGAACCGCTGCAATTACGGTTCCGGGGCTTTAAGACATTTATCTGCAAGATATTACATCATACCGCCTTCAGGCATTGCAGGAACTGCCGGTGCCGGTTCAGGGATGTCGACGATACCGCACTCGGTGGTAAGGAACATGCCGGCTACTGATGCGGCGTTCTCGAGAGCCACACGGCTTACCTTGGTAGGGTCGATGACACCTGCCTCGAACATGTTCACGTACTCATCCGTACGGGCATTGTAACCGAAATCGCCCTTGCCCTCACGAATCTTCTGGATAATCACGCTACCGTCAACACCTGCGTTTCTGGCAATCTGACGGAGTGGCTCCTCAATAGCACGGGCTACGATATGGATACCTGTAGTCTCGTCCTCATTCTCACCCTTGAGATTCTTAAGCACCTCAGCAGCACGGATGTAAGCCACACCACCACCTGGAAGATAACCTTCCTCGACTGCAGCACGGGTTGCATTCAATGCATCCTCGACACGGTCTTTCTTCTCTTTCATCTCAACCTCGGTAGTCGCACCTACATAGAGGACAGCAACACCGCCGGCGAGTTTGCCGAGACGCTCCTGAAGTTTCTCCTTGTCATAATCAGAGGTAGACGCAGCAATCTGCTTTCTGATAAGTTCCACACGCTCTGCAATATCATCCTTGTTGCCTGCGCCACCTACGATAGTGGTGTTCTCCTTGGTGATGGTAACCTTCTCAGCCTTACCGAGCATCTCAGGAGTGGTATTCTCAAGAGTGAAGCCTCTTTCCTCTGAAACGAGTGTCGCACCTGTAAGAGTTGCGATATCCTGAAGCATCTCCTTACGACGGTCGCCGAATCCTGGAGCCTTTACTGCAGCAACTTTGATAGTACCACGGATCTTGTTCACTACCAATGTGGTAAGAGCCTCGCCGTCAACGTCTTCTGCAATGATGAGAAGTGACTTGCCATCCCTTGCGATAGGTTCCAGGATAGGAAGCAGATCCTTCATTGAAGAAATCTTCTTGTCAGTGATGAGGACGTAAGGACTGTCAAGACTGGCCTCCATCTTATCGGAGTTGGTCATGAAATATGGAGAGATGTAACCTCTGTCGAACTGCATACCTTCTACGACCTTGACTTCAGTCTCGGTACCCTTGGCTTCCTCAACGGTGATGACGCCGTCTTTCTTTACCTTGGACATTGCGTCAGCGATAAGCTTGCCGATTGCAGCATCATTGTTGGCTGAAACCGTACCTACCTGCTCGACCTTGGAGTAGTCATCACCAACTTCCTGGCTGTGAGCTTTAAGTTCGGCAACAACAGCGGCAACTGCCTTGTCAATACCTCTCTTCAAATCAATAGGGCTTGCGCCTGCAGTAACGTTCTTGAGACCGACATTGATGATGGCCTGTGCGAGAACGGTTGCGGTGGTAGTACCGTCACCTGCCTGCTCATTAGTCTTGGCAGCGACTTCCTTAACCATCTGTGCACCCATATTGGCAAATCTGTCCTTAAGTTCTACCTCCTTGGCGACAGTAACACCGTCCTTTGTAACCTGAGGAGCACCGAACTTCTTGTCAATAACAACGTTACGGCCCTTAGGTCCGAGTGTAACCTTAACAGCATCTGCAAGAGAGTCTACGCCCTGTTTCATTTTTGCGCGGACCTCAACGTCGAATTTGATATCTTTAGCCATAATTCCAATCTCCTATAAATTATAATATTGCCATAATGTCTGACTGACGTACGATAAGATATTTCTTATCCTCTACAGTCACCTCAGTTCCGGCATATTTGCCATAAAGGACCTCGTCACCTACTTTGACCTCCATAGGTTCATCCTTCTTGCCAGGTCCGCAAGCGACTACTTTACCCTGCTGAGGTTTCTCTTTGGCTGTATCAGGAATATAAAGTCCTGCAGCTGTCTTCGTCTCGGCCTCTTTAGGCTCAAGAACTACTCTATCCGCTAATGGTCTGATCATAATTATAAATTTTTAATGTTTTTATCAATGCAAGTCTCCAACGGAGACCGGAAACAATAAATCAACTGCCGTGCCATCAAATCGACAATGACAATTTGTCAGTGCAGATATTATTACTATATTTACGAATTGGAAAAAACACATTACACCATGAAGACCCTTAACCACATCTTGAAAAGTATCATTGAGACAGCTGCATCGGCTGTTTTCCTATACGGATGCGGAAACGTCGCGACAACTCCTGACAACAGTTTTGCGGAATACATCGAAGCCTACACGGGAGGCATTGTCTCCAGCGACAACAGCATTGTCATAGAACTTGCAGCGCCGGCAGACGGACTGCAGGGAAACGAGGCTGAAATCAACAAGGCTGCGGCAGACCTGTTCAAATTTTCGCCTTCCGTCAAGGGAACTGCCAGATGGAACAGCTCCCAAAGGGTGGAATTCATACCTGAATATGGCGCATTGAAGGCGGGAAAGACATACAAATGCACATTCAAGCTGGGCAAAGTCATGTCCACCGACAGCGCACATGAAGAATTCACGTTCAGTTTCACGACGGCCCGCAAGGAAGCCTTTCTGGAAAAGAACTCATTGGAAATCAGCGATAAAGACCCCGGAAAGGCGACAGCTACGGGAACATTGACCCTGAGCGAAAACATTGACATCGAGAATCCGGAGGAACTGCTGGAATTCGGCTGGAGCGGAAACGCGACGTTCGAAGTCAAGGAGACCGGCAGGCAGAAATACACGTTCACAGCCTCCGGTCTGGAGAGGAATGCGCAGGCTAAAGTATTGACAGTCAAGTTCAAACCTGGCAACACAGGATTCCCGGCCTGCGACAATCTCTACATCGACATCCCTGCCGCCGGCATTTTCTCGGTAATGGGCGCGGAGCTTTCCGGCGACAACCGCCAGAGCATCGACATCACGTTCACCGAGCCGCTCAGCAAGGCGCAGAACCTCGCCGGACTGATAGAATTGAGCTACACCCGCACGGAATACGGTTCGACAGACAGATACCGTCTGAACTTCACTTCCAAGGTCAATGACAATGTCCTGCGGCTTTATTACGAGCCGTGCGACGCGACCACGATAGAACTGACCGTAGACGGAGCATTGAGAGACATGCACGGAAACACCCTCGGCGACAGATGGACGAAGGTTTTCAATGCTTCAAATCCGAAGCCGGAAGTGTCCTTCCCGGTGGACGGCAACATCCTCCCGAACACGGGACAGCTTACGATCCCGTTCAAGGCGGCATACCTCAACGCGGTGGATATCAGCATTGTAAAGATATATCCGAACAACATCCTCATGTTCCTCCAGGAGAATGACCTGAAGGGAAATTCTGGACTCAGGCGTGCAGGAAGACTGGTTTACAAAACAACAATGAGGCTGGACAGCGACCCGTCAAAGGACCTGACACAGCAGAACATATTCACCGTCGGCCTGGACAATCTGTTCAAGAAGGAGCCGGGAGCAATCTACAGGATGCGACTGTCTTTCAAGCCGGAGTACTATATATATTATAAAGGTGACAGAAGCAGCAGTTCCGGCAGCCTGACAAGCATCTCCGCAGGCTCATTGACCGAAGAAGAAAGCGCGGTCTGGGACGTTCCTGACACATATTATTACGAGGGTGGCGATTATGACTGGAACGTGTACAGCTGGCGCGACAGGAACAATCCGCTCACGCCTTCATATTACATGAATTATTCGTATCCGGCACGCAACCTCATGGCTTCCGGCATCGGAGCAATCGCCAAATACAGCGGCGGGAAGCAGATCTGGATAGCGGCAAGCGACATTATTTCTGCCGAGCCGATGGCCGGAGCGGAAATCAAGGTGTACGATTTCCAGCTTCAGAATATCGGAAAAGGCAAGAGCAACGGCAACGGTACGGCATCCATAGACCTCAGCGGCAAGCCGTTCATCGTCACCGTAAAGAAAGGAGATTCAATTACTTACCTGAAAGTGACGGACGGCAGCGAAAAGTCGTTGAGCCGTTTCGACACCGGAGGCGAGACATTGCAGAAAGGAATGAAGGGCTTCGTCTACGGGGAACGCGGAGTCTGGCGTCCGGGAGACACTCTGCATCTGACAATGATCCTGCACGGCGAAAACAAGATTCCTGACACTCACCCTGCCACAATCGACGTCTACACGCCGCAGGGACAGTTCTTCACCAGGAAAGTGTGCCGCAAGTCGGAAAACGGATTCTACACATTCGAAATTCCTACCGGCCAGGACAGCCCTACAGGACTGTGGAACGCATACATAAAAGTCGGCGGCGCGGCATTCCACAAGCCGTTGAGAATCGAATCAATCAAGCCTAACAGACTGAAGGTCAATGTCAATATGGGCCAAGGCATTCTCCGGGGAGGAGCCAGAACCAATGCAAGCATATCTTCCAACTGGCTGACCGGCCCTGCGGCATCAGGCCTTCAGGCGAAAGTTTCAATGACATTGAAACCGGGACGCCAGACATTCAAGGGCTACGACGGATTCACATTCTGCGACCCGGCGAGCCAATTCGAATCATACACGACTGAGATTGTCAGCACTAGGCTTAACGCCGACGGAAAAGCTTCTGCCTCAATAACATTGCCGAAGGCTGCACAAGCACCCGGAATGCTGACGGCGAACATTCTCGGAAGCGTATTGGAGGAAGGCGGCGACGAGAGTTACACGGTCATGACAATGCCGTTCTCACCGTTCAGCGCATACGCCGGCATCAAGCTTCCGGCGGACGGCAGCTATCTGGAAACCGGCAAGACGCACCAGATTCCAGTAGTGACTGTGGATGCTGACGGCAGGAAAGTCAGCGGACACAGACTGGAATGGCGTATATTCAAGCTCAAATGGAGCTGGTGGTGGGAGTCCCGCAGCGAGGCATTAGACTCATACATAAACGCATCAGCTGCAAGTGCTTACAGTTCCGGCACCGTCGTTTCCGGAAACGGGGAGACAAGCATATCGTTCAGTGCGGACGACAAGGATTGGGGAAGATACCTCATCTACGTGAAGGATCTGGAGAGCGGACATGCCACTGGCGGCATCGTCTACGCGGACTGGCCGGCATACAGGGGCAGGTCGGACAAGAACGACCCTGACGCACCGGCAATGCTCAGTTTCTCCACCGACAAGAAGAAATATCAGGCTGGAGAGACAGCCACGGTGTTCATCCCTGCCGCAGAAAACGGTATGGCATTGGTATCCATAGAGAAAGGATGCAATGTGCTTTCTGGAGAATGGGTGAAGACCTCCGGCAGCGGAGAAACTCCATACAAGATCAAGATCACCGGCGACATGGCACCGAACTTCTACGTGCATATCACGCTGGTCCAGCCATACATGAATTCCGCCAACGATCTGCCGCTCAGGATGTACGGAGTCCAGCCGGTCATGGTGGAGAACCCGGCGTCACGTCTGGAGCCGCAGATTACAATGCCTGACAAACTCCATCCGGAAGAGCCGTTCAGCATAAAGATCAGCGAAAAGAACGGCAAGCCTATGACTTACACGGTGGCAATCGTGGATGAAGGCCTGCTGGACCTGACAGCTTTCCGCACACCAGATCCGTGGAACTTCATGTTCAGGCGCGAAGCTCTCGGAGTGAAGACATGGGACATGTACGATGACGTGTTCGGTGCCGCAGGAGGGGCATTGTCAGCAATGTTCAGCATAGGAGGCGACGAAGGCCTGGTAAAGGGAGCGCGCAAGGAAAACAGGTTCAACCCTATCGTGAAAGTTCTGGGACCGTTCACCCTGAAATCCGGCTCGAAAACGCACAAGATCACACTTCCGATGTACGTCGGCAGCGTGAGGGCAATGGTAGTGGCCGGCAATGACGGGGCCTACGGCAATGCGGAAAAGACCGTCCCTGTCACCTCGCCTGTCATGATTCTCCCTACCCTGCCGCGTTTCGCAGCCTGCGGAGAATGCATCACGCTTCCGGTCAATGTCTTCGTAATGGAGGACGGCATCGACAAGGTCAATGTATCAGTGAGCTGCGAAGGTCCGCTTTCCATCGAGGGACAGTCCACGTCCACAGTGACATTCAACGGCAAGGGTGACAAGATGACAAGGTTCGCATTGACAGCGGCTTCATACGTCCCGGACGGCGGCAGTTTCGCGAAAGTGACTGTCACGGCGGACGGAAAAGGCCACAAGATGACGGAGACCATCAACATCGAAGTCCGCAACCCGTCTCCTCTCATCACATCCATAAGCGAGACAATGCTCGGAAAGGGCGAAAGCAAGACATTCGACTACAATCCGTTCAAGACCGAAGGCGGCCGCTCGGCATGGATAGAGGCCAGCGGCTACCCGTCCATCGGCTGGAACTCCCTGTTCAGCTACATGTACAGCTACCGGCACTCCTGCACAGAGCAGATTTCCGCGAGAGGAATCAGCATGATCAATTCAATGTCAATGCTTTCCGAGGACAATGCCGCCAAGGTCAAGGCCATGGTTCCGGAAATGCTCACGGAACTGTACGTACGCCAGCTTCCTGACGGCGGATTCGCTTACTGGCGCGGCGACACACATGCCGACGAGTGGGTGACATCCATGGCAGGACAATTCATGACATTGGCACGCAATGCCGGATATGAAGTGAACAAGGGTGTCCTCGACTCCTGGGAGAAGTTCCAGAAACGCTGCATCCAGAACTACAGGACAGCGAAAGTCTACGCATTGAGCGACCTCACCCAGGCCTACAGGCTGTTCACCATGGCATTGGCAGGAAACGCGGAAGAGGCGGCGATGAACAGGATGAAGGAGGGCGGAAACCTCTCATGGCAGGCGACGGCGATGCTCGCTTCGACTTACGCGGTCTGCGGAAAGAAGACCGTGGGAACGGAACTGCTGAACAGCATATTCAACACACAAGAAGAGGACGGATTCAATGTTCCTACATATGGTACCCCATTGAGGAACAAGGCGATAGTGCTGGAGGCAATGGTCCGCACCGGCAACATCCTGGAGGCCATGACTTACGCGACCGACATCAACCGCGGCGCATCGGGACTCGAACCTTGGTCAATGTCCACGCAGGAATCAGCCTTCATTTCCGGCGCGATGAACCAGCTCGCGAAGAACGTGACCGGCGGCAATGTTTCCGTCAATGTCAATGAGGGTGAAAAGACGCTCGACACGAAGCCATCAGGCAACGGTATCGTCAATGCCGTCCTGAATTCCGAGTTCGGCAGCGTGACCGTACAGAACACCTCGGACGGCCCGGCTTACGTAAGAATGACGGTGGTTTCGCAGGCGGAACCGAGCGCTTCAATACCGGCCAGAGCTACAGGCATAGCCCTGAATGTCAGATATATAGGCGCGGACGGCTCGGCGATTTCCCCTACTTCCATAAGGCAGGGCACGGAATTCACGGCCGTCATCAGAGTTTCGAATCCGAACATTTCGGAAGGAATCCACAACATGGCACTCACGGAAATGATTCCTTCAGGATGGGAAATCATCAATGAGAGGATGACCGGAGAGGACATACCGTCTGCCGGAAAATATGATTATCTGGACATCAGGGACGACCGCAACGTGTTCTATTTCAGCATTGCTGCAGGCTCTTACAAGGAGTTCCGCGTGAGATTGCGCGCCGCATACGAGGGCAAATTCGTATTGCCTTCAGTGACTTGCGAGGCAATGTACGATTCACGTGTCTTCGCCTGCACTGCATCCGGAGTAGCCGAAGTCACAAGGTAACGTCATGAATTTCAGGGCAATACTCCGTTACGGTCTGATTGCGGCAGGTGCCGGACTCCTGATATGGTACGCATTGTGCCTGCCGGAAGATCTGTTCAGTGGAACGGATTATTCGACGGTAGTCGTGGACAGACACGGGGAATTGCTCGGTGCACGGATTTCTAAAGATGGACAATGGACCTTTCCGCCTGAAGCTTACAGTGCGGAAAGGTCCGATGTTTCATCATCAGGAAAGGAAAAATATTTCACAGCCCTGACGGAGTTCGAGGACAGGTGGTTCAGATGGCATCCCGGCGTGAATCCGATCTCGATATGCAAAGCATTCATTTCCAATATGAAAGCTGGACATGTAGTGAGGGGCGGAAGTACATTGACAATGCAGGTGATACGAATGTCCAGAGGCAAGCAAAGGACTGTAGGACAGAAGATCATCGAGGCGATTCTGGCGACGAGGCTGGAGCTCCGTTGTTCCAAAGATGAAATTCTGGACCTCTATGCCGCACACGCTCCGTTCGGTGGCAATGTCGTAGGACTTGATGCCGCATCGTGGCGCTATTACGGAAGGCCTTCGACCGAACTTTCGTGGGGTGAGGCAGCGACATTGGCAGTCCTCCCGAATTCGCCGTCCAGCATCAGATTGGAAAAGAACAGGGAAAAGCTCCTGGACAAGCGCAACCGGCTGCTGCACAAGTTGATGGCAACAGGGAAATTATCCCCTGACGAATGCAGCCTGGCTTGTTCGGAGCCTCTTCCGTCAGCCCCTGTTCCGCTGCCTTCTCATGCAATGCACCTCGTGGACAAGCTGGCGGCGGAAAACAAAGGAGAATACATACGGACAGACATTGACCTGAATCTGCAGCGTCGGATCGAGGAGATTCTTGCGCGGAAAAATGCGGAGCTTGCGGCGGAGGGCATCGGAGACCTGGCGGCTATCGTGATGGAAGTATCTGAGGGCAAGGTGATTGCGCACTGCGGCAATGCTGCGCCCGAAAGGAAACGGCCCGGTGTCAATGTCGATGTAGCCAGGGCTCCGCGCAGTTCGGGCAGCATATTGAAGCCATTCCTGTATTGCGACGCATTGGGTGACGGAGCGCTGCTCCCCTACTCGCTCATTGCCGATACTCCGGTGAATATCAATGGTTTCACTCCGCAGAACTATAATATGACATACGAGGGTGCTGTTCCGGCGGCAGAGGCATTAAGCCGGTCGCTGAATGTTCCGTGCGTGCATCTGCTGAAGTCTTACGGAGTAGAGAAATTCATGGAAAACCTGAAGGCAAGAGGGCTGACGACATTGACCCGAAGCGCCTCAGACTATGGACTTTCGCTGATTCTGGGCGGAGGGGAATGCCGGCTGGACGAGGTCACGGCGGCGTACGCGGAGATGGCGAGGGAGTATCTGTCGGAGAAGGCCGGCAGGGATGACAAAGTAGCATTGTATTATACTTTCGATGCGCTGAAGGATGTGAACCGGCCGGATGAAATCGACTGGCACATGATACGTTCCGTCCGGAAAGTCGCATGGAAAACGGGGACCAGCTATGGCTACAGGGATGCCTGGGCAGTGGGCGTGACGCCGACTTACGCCGTCGGTGTCTGGGCCGGAAATGCCTCTGGTGCAGGAGCTCCGGGACTTTTGGGTGCCAGGACCGCCGGGCCCGTGATGTTCGAGATTTTCAATCTTCTTCCTGCCGGTCAGCCGTCTTGGTTTTCCGAGCCGGACATCACGGAGGGCACCAGACTGGAAGTGTGCCGGAAGTCAGGCTATATTGCAGGTCCATATTGCGAAAGCATTGACACTCTGTTACTTCCGAAGACGGCCGTCCGGAGCGCGACCTGCCCTTATCACGCCATGGAAGACGGACGCAATGTCTTTCGCCTGACTCCTGCGATGGAGTGGTTCTACAGGCTGAAGCACCCGGAATATGACGCGGCTACATCGAAAAGCAGTGATTCGGCGCCGGTCATGGAGTTCATTTATCCGGAAAACGGAAGCCGCATAACGATTCCGCGGCAGCTGGACGGGTCCATCGAAGGCATCGTGCTGAATCTGGCGCATCACGACAAGGACGCCACGGTCTACTGGCACATTGACCAGGAGTTTATCGGGACGACAAGATTCATTCACCAGATGCGTATCCGCCCCGAGGCCGGCAGACACAGCATCACAGCCGTGGACAATGCCGGACGGCAGGTATCGGTGAGCATCAATGTCGTGTTTTCTTCCTGAATTCCGTTTGTCTAAGACGCTGTTTTTGATTAAGTTTGTAAATATTTTGCAAACTACTGATGATCAAGAAGACGGCAAACCAGGATCTCACGGCATACAATACGTTCAGGATGAGGGTAAAATGTCATACTTTCATCGAATATGATTCTGTCGCGGATCTCATTGACATAGATTTCGATACACTTCCGAAGCCTGTAAAGCACATCGGCGGCGGAAGCAACCTGCTTTTCAGCGGAAATTTCGGCGGAACAATTCTTCATTCCGCCATAAAATTCATATACATCCTCCCGGAAGACGATCCGATGTATTCTTCTGACAATGAAGTGCTTGTATCGGTAGGGGCCGGCGTGGTCTTCGATGATTTCTGCAAATGGGCAGCTGAAAACGGATTCTGGGGCGCGGAAAATCTGTCCTATATCCCGGGTGAAACCGGTGCCGCGGCAGTCCAGAACATCGGGGCATACGGCGCGGAAATCGGGGATATAATACGTCAGGTCTACTGCTACGACACCGTCGAGGAAGAGTTCGTTCATTTCAATGCCGATGAATGCAAGTACGGCTACAGGGAGTCCATGTTCAAGTCACCGGAGGTCAGGGACAGGTATATCGTCACCAATGTGATAATGGCATTGTCCTGCGGACGCCGTCCGAGGCTTGAATACGGGCATATCCGCACGGCGCTTGGCGAGGCATTGGGCGTTCCGGGCGATAAAGTAGATGACTGCGAAGCACTTACGCCGGAATTGGTAAGAGAGACCGTAATCGGCATCCGCAAGGGGAAATTGCCTGAGGTTTCGGAAATCGGCAGCGCAGGAAGCTTTTTCAAGAATCCCGTCGTGCCGGAGGAGGTCTTCCTCAATGTCAAGGCTGCGGCTGACGGCGCTGAAGTTCCTCACTACGTGACGGACAAGGGCATAAAAATCCCTGCCGCCTGGCTGATAGAGCAATGCGGATGGAAGGGGCGCACGGTCGGCAATGCCGGTGTCTACGGCAAGCAGCCTCTTGTGCTCATCAATGCCACCGGGAAGGCTTCCCCACAGGAAATCATTGACTTGAAAAATCACATAACCGATTCAGTCAGAGAGAGGTTCGGCATCGAGCTGCATCCTGAGACTGAAATCATATAATAACACAACAAGATGGACAACAGTACATTCATAGTAGAAGGCGGCCATGAGCTCCATGGCGAAATCATGCCGCAGGGAGCGAAGAACGAGGCCCTCGAAGTGATCAGTGCAGTGCTTCTGACCAAAGAGGAAGTTATCATAAGCAATGTTCCTGAAATTCTGGATGTCAAGAACTTGATAAACCTGCTGCAAGGCATGGGGGTCAAGGTAAAGCGCATCGAGCGGGGAATATATAGCTTCAAGGCGGATGACATTGATACTGAATACATTGAAAGCGAAGATTTCGTGAAGAAATGCGCATCTTTGCGCGGTTCGGTCCTGGTGGTAGGCCCGCTGCTCGCGAGGTTCGGTGAGGCTTGGTTCCCGAAGCCGGGCGGAGACCGTATCGGCAGGCGTCGGGTGGATACGCATATCCAGGGAATGATAAATCTCGGTGCTTCACACAGATATGATGAAAAACGCAAGGCTTTCCATCTGCATGCGCCGGAGTCCGGCCATCTGCAGGGCACGTATATGCTTCTGGATGAGGCTTCCGTGACAGGTACCGCGAATATTCTCATGGCGGCGGCGCTGGCGGAGGGCAAGACCGTGATTTACAATGCGGCCTGCGAGCCGTATGTCCAGCAGCTTTGCAGATTACTCAAGGCCATGGGTGCAAGCATTGAAGGTATCGGCTCGAATCTGCTCACAATTACGGGTGTGGAGGCATTGCATGGTGCTACGCACAAGATTCTTCCGGACATGATCGAGGTCGGCAGTTTCATCGGCATGGCAGCATTGACAAGAAGTTCGATAACGATCAAGGATGTGTCGTGGCAGAATCTGGGTATCATACCCGAGAGTTTCCGGAGGCTTGGAGTGCATCTGGAGCAGCGCGGGGATGACATTTTCATTCCTGCACAGGAGAGTTATACCATCGATTCGTTCATGGACGGGTCCATCATGACCATCGCGGATGCGCCTTGGCCCGGCTTGACTCCTGACCTCCTGAGTGTCATGCTGGTGGTGGCGACACAATGCAAGGGCAGCGTGCTGATTCACCAGAAGATGTTCGAAAGCCGTCTCTTCTTCGTGGACAAGCTTATCGAGATGGGGGCGCAGATCATATTGTGCGATCCTCACAGGGCCGTGGTGATAGGTCACGACCATCGTTTCCGCCTGAAGGCCGGCAATCTGCTTTCGCCTGATATCCGCGCGGGTATCGCCCTATTGCTTGCGGCAATGTCGGCGAAGGGTACAAGCACCATCAGCAATGTCGGCCAGATAGACCGCGGTTACGAGAATATCGAGCAGAGGCTCAATGCTTTAGGGGCAAAAATCACCAGAGAATAATTAATACGATAATATTAGAAATGAATCTGAAAAGAACACTTTCAGCCGCAATGCTGTCGTTTGCACTGATTATGATGCCGGCTTTCGTGGCATGTTCGCCGGATGACAACAAAACAGAAATCGACACACCAGATAATCCTGAGAACCCAGAACCGGAACCTAATCCGGAGCCGGAACCGGAGCCATCTGAGCCGTCAGTCACGACGGGAGCAAAATGGTTCGAGCTTCCAGCCATCAATTCCATGAGAAAGGGAACCAGATACCTGGTTGACAAGGAGAACAGCGACTTGTACTATGCTTATCACCTCTGCGACGGCCCGGAAAAATATGCCCACAATGGAAAGAGAGCGAGAAACTATACCGTATGTTTCAGCGAAAGCCATCATTGTCCGGTATGGGTTGCGGCGGTCAGGCATAACAGTCTGCATCCGATAGGGAACGCAGACAGGACCAATGCATATGGGCAGGATCCTGATATCCCTTCCAACATGCAGTACAAGTCTAAAGCTACCGGAGGAGGATGCAACAAAGGGCATATGCTCGGTTCCAACGAGAGGACTTCCTCGACCGCCACGAACCGCCAAGTATTCTACTATTCCAATATCGCCCCGCAGGATTCTGACGGATTCAACACCGGCGGAGCACCTTGGAATACACTGGAAGGCTATGTCGACAGAATTGTCCCACAAGACAGCTTGTACATGGTAATCGGCTGCTACTTCGACGATTACACTGATGTAAACGGTAAGACTCAGAAGGCAAAGAGAATCTCTTTCGGCGGTCGTTCGGATGTAAGTATGCCGACAATGTTCTACTATGCCCTTCTCCGCACGAAGAAAGGCAATCTAGGAAAGCCAGTGACCAAATGCTCGGCAGACGAACTGATGTGCGTAGCTTATGTTCTCCGCCACGAGACCGCCGCCAAGCAGAAAGGAAAGAACTACCAGCTCACCTCCAAGGACCTGATTTCAATTTCAGATCTCGAAAAGATCACCGGTTTCAAGTATTTCGTAAACGTACCGAACGCCCCGAAGAGCACTTTCAAAGCCTCCGACTGGGGACTGTAGGGTCCTTGCCTGCGTGCAAATCTTACCGTCGGGACGCGAGGTTCTTGACGCGCTTCCATCACCCCGCACTGAACAAGTTGGCAGAAGGCGTGGCACATAAATATTTGTTTTATAATGAATTAGCTATTTTCAGAGTCGGCAAAACAACAACTCTGAAAATAGCATACTATATAATAGCCAACGATTTACGCGCCACACCAAATTGAATGTAAACGCGCGTGGACTAGAGCGCACTTACTTCGTCACGTCGACCTTCTTGTGGGAGAGGCGGCTCTTCTCGGCACGGAAGCCCATTACATGGCTTTCGATGGAAGCATCGATGGTGCTGGTAAGCTTGTCCGGATCCTGCCATGAGACAGATTCGAGGAAATCACATACCAGAGCCATGTCTCCGCCGCCATGTCCGGAACCCTTGTACTCAGGGATATCGGAAAGCTTCTTGTTCCAGAGATATTTCTTGTTGCTGCGGAACTCATATACCGTGAACTCGGAGCCGTTGCCTTCGATGTAGCCGGTCGTACCCATGATACGTGTGCGGCGACCTCCGAACGGTGTGAACGCTTCCATGGAGAACGCAGCCGTAGTGCCGTCTTCGAACACCATCTCGCTCACGAAATGATCCGGCTGGTTATTGTCACAATGATAGACACATCTTCCCCAAAGATTGTCCGGGTCAGAAATCTTGCTCATGATTTCCGCCTCATCCCTGGAATTCTTCAGGTCGAACACACCGAGATGTTGCTTCCTTCTCACATAGACATCAATCGCCGAGAACGGACATGTGCTTTCATGAGGACATCCGTCCGTGCAACGCATCGGAGCTCCCTCCGGGGCATTTTCAGCCTTGAACCAAGTGAGAGAACCATCAGCCACGATGCTCTTGCATGGTTTCCCTACGAACCAACGCAGGATATCCAGGTCATGGCAGCTCTTGGCCAGGATTATAGGCGTGGTCTTGTTCGAATCACGCCAGTTTCCGCGCACGTATGAATGCGCCATGTGGCGGCACTCGATAGGCTCCATATGCTGGATACTGATGACCTTGCCGATCATGCCGGCATTGAGCGCGGAACACATTGCCCTGAAATATGGGCTATAGCGAAGGACATGGCAGACAGCTACGATGCGGCCGTATTTGTGAGCCTGCTTCGCAATGTCGGTACACTCCTTCTCCGTCTGCGCCACAGGCTTCTCAAGAAGGCAGTCATATCCCCATTCCAATGCCTTCATACATGGAGCGTGATGGACATCGTCAGGTGTCGAAATCACCACTGCATCAGCGAATTTAGGAACAGTGAACACCTCGCTCCAGTCACCGAAACGATGTTCTTCAGGAATGCCGAACTTGTCGCCCATGGCATTTTTCCGGCTTTCGCGGATATCGGACACGCCTACAATCTGCATACATTCAGGGAACATCTTGGCATACTTGGCATAAGTGCGGCCACGGTTGCCGGCGCCGATGATGATAACCTTTACAGGTCCGTTCTTGACATTCGCCTTCAGCCCTTTTACAGGGAAATCAAGTTCTGCATCTGTAGATGCCGGCGATTCGGATCCAAGTCCGATAGCCTTGCCGGCAGCTTTTACAGTCTCGCCGGTTCCGAGAAATGTAGCTCCGGCAGTAATGAAGCCGAGGCTCTTGAGAAATTCCTTTCGATTCATAGTTCCAGTTTATGATTTTTTGACCTTTATTGAATTCAGCAGATCGAGCTTGCCTTCGTCGATGAGGTGGACAATCAGTTCACCGAAAAGGGTGTTGGCCCAGGCGAACCAAGAACGTGTGAAGTTTTCAGGATTGTCCTTGTGGAAAGTCTCATGGATGAAGCCGGTACCTGCATCAGTTTTCATCAATGTCTCAATGCACCATTTGATTTCCTTGTCATCGGTGGAAGTGAAAGCCTTCATCATGATACTCATCGGCCAAACCATGTCATAGCCCACATGAGGACCGCCGATACCCTCACCGGCCTTACCCTTGAAGAAATACGGGTTGCTGCTGCTCCAGACGAACTTCCTGGTATTCTGCCAGATAGGGTCATCAATGGACACGTCACCGAGATATGGAAGTGCAAGAAGGCTAGGCACATTGGCATCATCCATAAGGAACCTGTTGCCCATGCCATCCACCTCGAACGCATAAATCTTGCCGAACTCAGGATGTTCCACGACTGCATATTTCTTGATGGCGGCTTCCACCTCATCAGCAAGAACGCGGCATTCCTTGGCAGTCTTCTTGTCTTTGTTCACTGTCTCCAGAATCTCGGCAGCCTTGCGCAAAGACGTGACAGCGAAGAAATTGGAAGGAATCAGGAAGTCAAATGTGGTGGCATCGTCAGAAGGTCTGAAAGAAGAAACGATCAGGCCGACAGGCTTCACCGGATTGCCATAACCCATGCAGCATTTGGTATCAAGCTGACGCTCAGTCTCACGCATGAAACTATATGAGCCGAGACCGTTCTTGCGCTGCTGTTCCTTCATGACTGTCAATATCTTGCCGATGGCCTCTTTCCATGTGGCATCGAAAATGGAGTCATCACCGGTAACCTTCCAATACTGGTAGGCCAGACGGATAGGATAGCATTGCGAGTCAATTTCCCATTTGCGCTCGAAAACATTGGGATTCATCTCGGTAATGTCATTGACAGCGCCGTCGCCGGTAGGACCGTCGTTGAAAGCATTGGCATAAGGGTCGATGCATATGAGCGAGAACTGGCAGCGGATCACGCCTTCAAGCATCTGCCTGAGATGCTCGTCCTCGTTGGCGAAACGCACGTACGGCCAGACCTGCGCTCCGGAATCGCGAAGCCACATGGCATGGATATCTCCCGTGTATACGAATGTCCTGAAGTTTCCGTTTTCGTCTTTGCCGAAGTGCACAGTAGTGTCAAGAGTATTGGAATAACAGTTGCCGAACATCCATCTCAGATATGGGTTCTTAAGCTGTGACTGCACTTCAACTATTTTATTTTCAATAACTTCTGAAGAGAACAGGCGATTTTCTTTAGCCGGACGTTGAGATGTGTAGTCAGTAGCGCCAAGGGAAAGTGATGCACTTGCGGCTGCAAGAGACAGTAGGATTTTCTTCATAATGATTTATTCAGTTCAATGTTATTAAACAAACATGCAATATTACGAAAAAATCAGTTCTGCATCAAGACCTAGGGGCATGTACAACCGAGAAAACCCGCATCGTTTATACCGATGCGGGTTTCATGTAGCCCCGACAGGAATCGAACCTGTATTTAAAGTTTAGGAAACTTCCGTTCTATCCGTTGAACTACAGGGCCATTATTGAGAAAGAAGCTTATTCAGCGACTTTCTTCTCGATGATCTGACGGCCTCTGTAGAAGCCACACTCAGGACATACTCTGTGATACATTACTGTAGCACCGCAATTAGGGCATGTTGCGAGAGTCGGAACAGCAGCGAAGTCGTGTGTTCTTCTCTTGTCCCTTCTTTGCTTTGAAAGTTTGTGTTTCGGATGTGCCATTGTTATATAACTTTTAAAATTTTATTCAATTCCGTGCTCTCTCAATCCAATTTCAATCCCTTGAGCACTGCAAAAGGATTGTAAGTGTCATCCTTGTCTTCAACCGGACTGTCCGGGATTTCCACCGCTTCACCGCTCAGGTACCTGAGGGCCGCCGGATTACATTCCCCGTCTTCATGAATTCTCTGCATAGGCAGCGCCAGATAAGCAAAATCATATACCGTCTGGCTCAAATCCATGTCGGAACCGTCTTCCGGAAGATAAATCACTTCCCTCTCATCGTCCCCGACAACAGTTTCTTCGGACGAAACCGGTTCATCACCGAATTTCACGCTGAGCCTCGCTTCTGCCGAAACAGGCAGCGTCACATCTTCCATACATCTGTCGCACGGCACCGTGAGGTTTCCCTCAATTTTGCAGTCAATCCCGAGATAGCTCCCGGACTTTTCCACTTCCGCCCTGACAACGATGTCAGCATCAATGATTTCAGCGTTTCCGAACTTCTTGAAGAACTCCATCCCCGCGTGCCATGAAAAGGATGTCCTTCCTGGCTTCAATCCATTCAAAGGTATGATAAATTCGTCTGTCATTCTCCTATAAACAGATTTGGGGTTGCAAAGGTAATAAAAACTTTTGGAATATCAATCCTCATCTCCGCTTTTTCTTTTCCTTTCTATAGGATCAAGCAAAATCTTGCGGATTCTGAGGTGGTGAGGTGTCACCTCAACCAGTTCATCTTCATTGATATACTCAAGCATTTCCTCCAATGACATCTTGATTGCCGGAGGCAGGACAATCTTCTCGTCACTACCTGCCGCACGCACGTTCGTCAGCTTTTTGGTCTTGCAGATGTTCACATTCAGGTCACGGTCACGGGTATGCTCGCCGACAACCTCGCCTGCATAGATTTCCTCACCCGGATCAACGAAGAACTTGCCCCTGTCCAAAAGTTTGTTCATGGAGTATGCGATAGCCTCGCCTGTCTCCAGCGATACGAGCGAACCATTGGTACGATGCTCAATATCACCCTTGTACGGCTGGTAATCCTTGAATCTGTGGGCCACGACAGCCTCTCCCTGGGATGCGGTAAGAAGGCTGCTCCTGAGTCCCATGAGACCACGTGTAGGAATCTCGAATTCCAGAAGCGTCCTGTCACCCCTAGGCTCCATGTGGATGAGAGCGGCCTTGCGCCTTGTGGAAATCTCGATGGCAGCTCCGACGAACTGCTCCGGAACCTCGATGCTGAGTTCCTCGATAGGCTCACATCTCTGGCCGTTGATAGTCTTGTCCAGTACCTTAGGCTGACCTACCTGAAGCTCGAAACCTTCCCTCCTCATTTCTTCAATGAGCACGGACAGATGAAGAACACCACGTCCGAATACCACAAAGGAATCTGCATTGAGACCCGGTTTTACGCGGAGCGCGAGATTCTTCTCAAGCTCCTTGTCCAGACGCTCCTTGATATGTCTTGAGGTAACGAACTTGCCGTCTTTTCCGAAGAACGGGGAATTGTTGATAGTGAAGAGCATACTCATCGTAGGCTCGTCAATGGCGATCGGAGGAAGCGCCTCCGGATTCTCGAAATCAGCAATCGTATCGCCTATCTCGAAGCCGTCTATTCCTACTACCGCGCAGATATCGCCGCACTGTACCTCCTGAACTTCTTTCTTTCCAAGTCCGTCGAATACCAGAAGCTGCTTGATCTTCTTTTTCTCAATGCGGTCATACCTCTTGCAGAGGCTCACGTTCATGCCGGTAACAAGCTTGCCTCTGGTAATCCTGCCGACAGCGATACGGCCCACGTATGGAGAATATTCAAGTGAAGATATCAGCATCTGCGGGGTGCCCTCCACCTCTGCAGGAGCAGGTATCTCGTCCAGGATAGCGTCCAGAAGCGGGGTGATGTTGTCAGTCGGTTTTTTCCAGTCGGTAGACATCCATCCCTGCTTGGCACTGCCGAAAATCGTGCGGAAATCAAGCTGGTCCTCATTGGCATTGAGGGAGAACATGAGGTCGAAGACCTCTTCCTGGACCTCGTCCGGACGGCAGTTCGGCTTGTCGACCTTGTTCACTACGACAATCGGCTTCTTGCCCATGCTGAGCGCCTTCTGGAGCACGAACCTCGTCTGGGGCATGCAGCCCTCGAATGCGTCCACGAGAAGCAGGACACCGTCAGCCATATTCAGCACACGTTCCACCTCTCCACCGAAATCACTATGGCCCGGAGTATCTATAATATTGATTTTTACACCCTTGTAAACTACAGAGACATTCTTCGCGAGGATGGTAATACCTCTTTCCCTTTCAATGTCATTGTTGTCGAGAATCAATTCACCGAGATTTTCAGGCTGCCTGACGAGGTTTGCCTGGTAAATCATGCGGTCCACGATGGTTGTCTTGCCGTGGTCGACATGCGCGATAATCGCAATGTTCCTAACGTCCATAAACTTACTTCTTTTTTCCTCTAATACAGAATTGCAAAATTACGCAATTCTTCGGTTTTAATGAACTTTTTATATTA
>OKWR01000543.1_pt1 | contig 39025 bp, 30 predicted proteins | sample 1607101 | NCBI WGS metagenome assembly OKWR01 (sample SAMN04414076, study PRJEB24778) | human gut metagenome | material: faecal | host: Homo sapiens
TTCTCTGCCCGGCATCAAGGCGTTTACCGCCGCCGTCTTTGGCGGCATCGGCTCCATTCCCGGCGCCCTGCTGGGCGGCATTCTGCTGGGCGTCATCGAGACCTTCAGCAAGGCCTACTTAAGCCCCCAGTTCAGCGATGCCATTGTGTTCGCTGTGCTGATCGTCATTTTGCTGGTGAAGCCTGCGGGTCTGCTGGGCAAGCAGGTCCAGGAGAAGGTTTGAGGTGCGCCCTATGAAGAAAAAGCTGAATCGAGATCAAATCAAAAATGCATCCACCTATATCCTGGTGACGGTTGCATTCATCATTTTGCAGCTTCTGTCCGCTCAGGGCAAGCTGAACAGCACCACCAAGGGCTTCCTGGTTCCGGCCTGTGCCTATATTGTTCTGGCAGTTTCCCTGAACCTGCTGGTGGGTATCTGCGGTGAGCTGAGCCTGGGCCATGCGGGCTTCATGGGCATCGGCGCGTTTACAGGCATTATTGTCACGTCTCTGCTGGCCGAGGCGGTGCCCAATGGGGTGCTGCGGCTGGTGATTGGCATGATCGTCGGCGGTGTACTGGCGGGCCTGGTTGGCTTTGTTATCGGCATTCCTGTGCTGCGGCTCCGGGGCGACTATCTGGCCATTGTGACCCTGGCCTTTGGCGAGATCATGAAGAATATTTTCGGCAACCTCTACCTGGGTGTGGATGAAACCGGTCTGCACGCCACCCTCAAGACCGAGGGCCTGACCCTGGCCGAGGGCGGAAAGATGATCATCTCCGGTCCCCGGGGCGCTACGGGCATTACCAAGCTCTCTACCTTTGCAATCGGCTTCGTGCTGATCCTCTTTACCCTGTTCGTGGTGCAGAACCTGATCAACTCCAAGGAAGGCCGGGCCATCAAGGCTGTCCGGGATAACCGGATCGCTGCGGAGTCCGTGGGCATCAATGTCACCGCCTTCCGCATGAAGGCCTTTGTGGTCTCCGCATTCCTGGCCGGTATGGCCGGTGCCCTGTACGCCATGAACTACGGCTCCATCACCGCCTCCAAGTTCAACTTCAATACCTCTATCAATATCCTGGTGTTTGTGGTCCTGGGCGGCATGGGCAATATCCTGGGCTCCATCATTTCCGCCACCGTGCTCTATATCCTGCCGGAGGCCATGCGCGGCCTGCAGGATTACCGAATGATCATCTACGCCATCGTTTTGATTCTTGTCATGCTCTTCACCTGGTCCCCCAAGGTCAAGGATGCGGTGTCCGTTGCAGTGGACAAGGTTTCCGGCCTGTTCCGGAAAGAGAAGAAGGAGGCAGCTTCCAATGAATGAGTATTCCAAGAAAATTCTGAAGGTGCCCACCGTTACCTTTGTCCGTGAGCAGGACCAGGGCAAGCAGCCCGTGCTGGACGTCCGGAACCTGGGCATTGACTTCGGCGGCCTGACCGCCGTGGATAACTTCAATATCACCATCGGCCCAACCGAGATTTCCGGCCTCATCGGCCCCAACGGCGCGGGCAAGACCACCATCTTCAACCTGCTCACCGGCGTCTATCAGCCCACCCGGGGCAGTGTCCTGGTCAACGGCATTGATATCAAGGGTATGCCGGTCCACAAGGTCAATAAGCTGGGCATTGCCCGCACTTTCCAGAATATCCGCCTGTTTACGGATATGTCCGTGCTGGACAATGTGAAGGTGGGTATGCACAACGACATCAAGTGCTCCTTCCTGGAAAGTGTGCTCCATCTGCCCGGCTACTACAAGGCAGAGAAGAAGGCCAATGAGAAGGCTATGGAGCTGCTGGACTTCATGGGCCTGACGGAGTTTGCCTCTGCCAAGGCGGGCAGCCTGCCCTATGGCGTCCAGCGTCGGCTGGAGATCGTCCGTGCTCTGGCAACCAACCCGTCCGTCATTCTTCTGGACGAGCCCGCCGCCGGTATGAACCCCAGCGAGACCACCGAGCTGATGCACCAGATCCGCCGCATCCGGGATACCTTCCATGTGGCCATCTTCCTCATTGAGCACGATATGAACCTGGTCATGAACGTCTGCGAGGCCATCGCCGTGGTGAACTACGGCCGCATCATCGCTAAGGGCACCCCGGAGGAGATCCGGACCAACCCCGCTGTTATCGAGGCCTACTTAGGCAAGGAGGAGGGCGCTGCAAATGCTGAAGGTTGAAAACATCGATGTCTATTACGGCGCCATCCATGCCGTGAAGAACGTGTCCTTTGAGGTGGGTGACGGCGAGATTGTGGCTCTGATCGGCGCCAACGGCGCAGGCAAGAGCACTATTCTGAAAACCGTATCCGGCCTGATGCACCCCCGCACGGGTACCATCACCTTCTGTGACCAGAACATCACCCATACAGAGGCCTATAAACTCTTGCGCACGGGCCTGGCCCATGTCCCGGAAGGCCGTCGAATCTTTTTGCAAATGTCCGTTCAGGAGAACCTGGAAATGGGCGCTTACATCAATAAGACCGTTGATCCCAAGGACCTGGAAATGGTTTTCAACTATTTCCCCCGGCTAAAGGAGCGGCGCAAGCAGGTGGCTGTCCGGCGGCGAGCAGCAGATGCTGGCCATGTCCCGGGCGCTGATGTCCCATCCCAAGCTGATGATGCTGGACGAGCCCTCCATGGGCCTGGCCCCCATCATTGTGGATCAGGTTTTCGGCATTATCAAGGAGCTGCACAAGTCCGGCACCACCATTCTGCTGGTGGAGCAGAACGCCAGAAAAGCCCTGCAGATCGCCGACCGTGCCTACGTTCTGGAAACCGGCTCCATCACCCTGACGGGTACCGGCGCAGAGCTGGCCAAGTCCGACGAAGTCCGCAAGGCCTACCTGGGCGGCTGACCGGTATCCTTTCTCACCCATAAAGCATACACCCCCTGCATAGAGTGTGCAGGGGGTGTTTTTTGCGTGTGTCGAAAAAGACAGCTGCATGGGTGCTGCCTGGCGGCGCTGGGAATCGGGATATTGCTGGGGACATGGATCAGCTCGACATTTCTTTGCGTGCTTATGGGGGCTGTGCTGCTCACCGTCGGCTGCTGCGTTCTCCGGGGAAGATAGAGGCATAAAGCTCTTTTCGAGGGCATATATTGGCAGCAGAAATGGGAATCCGCTGTTGGTTGAAGGAGTGAATGCTATGGAGATGCAACTGAAAAAGGAGCCGCTTTCCTATCTGGAGCCGGTGGTCTGCTCCGGCAGAGAGCTGGAGCAGACCCAGCAGATCCGGCTGCCGGAGGGAATGCCGGATATCGGAAAGGTCCTGGGGGTTTGGGGCCAGAGCGTGCTGCGCAGCAAGGAATGGAGAGCCGATGGCGTCAGCATCAGCGGCGGGGTGCTGGTCTGGGTGCTCTATGCGCCGGAGGACGGCTCCCAGCCCAGAGCCCTGGACGGGTGGATTGGCTTTCAGGGAAAGTGGGACCTGCCGGAGGGAAGCCCGGATGGCACAGTGCTGGTGCAGCCTATTGTGCGCACTCTGGACGCCCGCTCCGTATCCCCCAGAAAGCTCTTGGTCCGTGCAGGCCTTGGGATAAGCTGCATGGCTCTGTGCCGGAGGGAAGCGGAATACAGCGTTGCCGAAGAACTGCCTGAGGATGTGCTTTTGCGTAGAGAGCAGCGCCCTCTGCGGCTTTATGCTGAGGCAGGGGAGAAGGGCTTTGTCCTGGAGGACAATCTGCCCCTATCCGGGGAGGGATCAGGGAAAATCGTCTCCTGCACCGCTCAGTGCCTTTTGACGGACCGAAAGGTGGTGGGGGATAAGCTTGCCTTCCGGGGCAGTACGGAGGTCCATGGGCTGTTCCTGACGGAAGAGGGTATGCCTGTCAGCCGCCATTTCACGCTGCCCTTTTCTCAGCTTATCCAACTGGAGAAGGCCTACGGCTCTGATGGGGAAGCGGATATCTCCTTCTGCATCACCAATCTGGAGACGGAAAACGATGCCGAAGGGCAGATCCGTTTGAAACTGGGCATTACCGCCCAGTATGCCATCAGCGATGTAACGAATTTGGAGCTTCTGACGGACGCCTACAGCCCCCACAGAGAGGTGAAGCTCAGCTGGGATACAGTGGATGTCTGCGCAATTCTGGACCGCCGCTGGGAGACCGTCAGCGCGGACACAGCTCTGCCGGAGGATGCGGACAATGCGCTGGACCTGTTTGGCATGTGGGAAGAGCCTGTCTGGGACCGGACGGAGGAAGGCATCCGTCTGGAGGCTTCCGGCTCCGCCCAGCTACTCTACCGGCAGGGGGAAAGCCTGAACGCTGCATTGCTGCGCTGGCAGGGAACCTGTGCGCTCCCTGCCTGGGAAGACGGAAGGCTTGCTGTAACAGCCTTCCAGGGTACGCAGCCTCAGCTGAATCCCGCTGCCGGGCAGTTGACAGGCGGCTGCGCCTTCTGCCTGACGGTCCTTGGCGGGAAGGGCATTCAGCAGGTAAGTGCCATGGAGCTGGGCGAGCTCCAGCCAAAACAGACAGACAGCCCCTCTCTGATTTTGTGCAGAGCAGGGGAGCAGGACCTGTGGACCCTGGCGAAAACCCACGGCTCCACCGTGGAGGCCATCCTGGAGGCCAACCAATTGGAGGGGGAACCGGAAAAGGAGAAAATGATTCTGATCCCGGTGGGCTAATGCCCGTTGACTGCTGCGGCTGAATTGTGTCGTGTAGCCCCACTAAAAAGCGCCGTCCCGGGGGAGAGCCGGGGCGGCGCTTTGGCAGACTGTCGCTTTTGCCGGGGGGATGTCCGCCATCGTCAAGAATAGCGAATTTCAGCCCGGGATTACAAGGGGATTCTGTCGAAAGAAAAAGTTTTCCTTACTGGGCGGTGTAGCGGACCTCGGTGGAGGCGTTGGGCGTGCCCGCGAAGAATTGCTTCAGATTGTCTACAGTGGTGGAGGCGATGCTGTCCAGGGCCTCCTGGGTCAGGAAGGCCTGGTGAGAGGTGACGATAACGTTGGGCATGGCAATGAGCCGCACCAGCTTGTCGTCCTGGACGATGTGGCCGGAGAAATCTTCATAAAAGAAGTCGCCCTCCTCCTCGTAAACGTCCAGACAGGCCGCGCCCACCTTCTTGTCCTTGATGCCGGTGATCAGGTCCTCGGTGTTCACCAGAGCGCCCCGGGAGGTATTGATAATGGTGACACCCTTCTTCATCTGGGCGATGGAAGCGGCATCAATGATATGCCAGGTCTCCTCCGTCAGGGGGCAGTGCAGGGAGATGATGTCGGACTTGGCAAAGAGCTCGGGCAGGTCCACATAGTGCAGGCCGCTGTTCGTTGCGGGGAACTTATCGTAGGCCAGAATGTTCATGCCGAAGCCCTTGCAGATATCGGCGAAGACCCGGCCGATTTTGCCGGTGCCGATGATGCCAACGGTCTTGCCGTGGAGATCAAAGCCTGCCAGGCCCTGGAGACTAAAATTGAAGTCCCGGGTGCGGATATAGGCCTTGTGGGTGCGGCGGTTGATGGTCAGCAGCAGGGCCATGGCGTGCTCGGCAACGGCATAGGGGGAGTAGGCGGGCACCCGGTAGACGGGGAGCTTGCCGCTCGCTGCCCGGATATCCACATTGTTGAAGCCGGCGCACCGCAGGGCGATAACCTTCACGCCCATTTCATAGAGCTTCTCCACAACGGCAGAATCCACGGTGTCGTTGACGAAGACGCACACGGCATCAAAGCCGGAAGCCAAGGAGACGGTGTCCGCATTGAGCCGGGTTTCAAAATACTTGATTTCCAGATCGGCATTGGCAGCGTAGTGGTCAAAGCCGGGAACGTCATAGGGTTTTGTATCAAAAAAAGCAACTTTCATAAGAAATACCTCCATAAAGTATTTATTTATCGATATAATAATAGCGAAACAAGCAGGAAATGTCAATAGAAAAACCGGGCGGCATATCATTTTTGAGAAAAGCTCCGAAATATTCTGCTTCCTGTCGGATAGTTTCATACATTTTGGCGAAAGCCCATTCTTTTCGGTTGCGTTTTTCGGGAAGGCTGCAATCGATGGGAGTGACAAAAGGCGGATACGCTTTCGCATATCCGCCTACCCCACTATAAACACTACAGGAACACGCACTCCCGGTAGTCATATGGACAAAGTCACCGAGAAGGTGCCGGCCTACGGGCCGTCCTACTGCGTCGATCTGCACAATCTGGTTCAGCCAGCCATCCGTCAATTTGCTGTATTAACGCTGTGGCTGACTGATTGGGTGTATACTTCCAGGGTGTGTTGGCGGAGAGAGTGGGATTCGAACCCACGGCGCGTTGCCGCGTCACTGGTTTTCAAGACCAGCTCCTTAAACCACTCGGACATCTCTCCATAAACATATTGCCTGTTCTACCGAAGAAAGTAAAACAGGCAAATGGCGGAGTGAGAGGGATTTGAACCCTCGCGCGCTTTTTAGACGCCTACTCCCTTAGCAGGGGAGCCCCTTCGGCCTCTTGGGTATCACTCCGAACGAAAAGCTATTCAGCTGACTGCCCGGATATATTAGCATACGTGGGAAGAAATGTCAAGAAGAATTTTGCCGAAGCGGCAAAAATACCGCCTCGGCGAAACGATCACTTTTTCTGGAACACCAGCAGCTTGCTGCCTACATAATTGATGATGATGACCAGCACCTGGGTGATGAGCTTCCAGATATTGCCATTTCCATGGAGCAGGTCCACAGAGACAAACAGGATGGCAGTTTCAATCAGGCCGGAGGACAACCGGGTGGCCACGAATTTGCTCAGTTCCGGCAGCACGACCTCTTTGGACCAGTCGTGGCTCTGGAACACAAAGGGCTTGTTGGTCACAAAGGCGAAGGCCACCGCCACCACCCAGGCAATGCAATTGCTTACCGAGGCTGGCAAATGCAGCCAGTTCAGGCAGGGCAGATAGACAAGATAATTGACCACCGTGGTCAGCACGCCGAAGACCAGATAGGTAACAACGTCAAAATGGGCCTTCACGAAGGCCATCATTTTTTCTTTCATTGCGATTTCTCCCGTAGTTTTTTCTCCTATTATAGTAGCATGGACCTTTTTTAATTGCAACTATTATTTTGGCACCGTCAGCCAATTGAATATCAAAAAAGCAGAGGCTTTCTCAAAATTTCTGAAAACAGTACAAAAATCCCCTCCAGACAAATCGCAAGGTCTGGAGGGGTTGTCATGTTATGAAGGAATACCGAGATGAATCTATTGCAGATGAACAAGTAAAAAAGAAAGTGCCTGCGGAATTCCGTTTATTTTCCTGGTTTACTTGACAGGGGGTGGTTCAGAATCCGTGGCGTTTTCTGTAATTTTTTTGTAAAACCATTGACAAAAAAGCCAAACTATAATTTGAATATTTAAAACATACGTTATAAATTCTGAAAAGCTATCAGGCATGGTTTCCGGGGAGGACATTATGGCATTTATCGGAATTGTTGGCTTTTTGGTAATCCTGTTTTCCGCCGTTAAGATCATTATGGCGGCCAGCCATCTGCTGGGGGAGAGAAAAAAGGAGCGGTAATTTCTGCCGTATGCCCGCGGCTTTCTAAAAGCTGATTTCGGGACATTTTTTGACAAAAGCAGACTGCTTGCCCGGACATTTTCCTGGAGAAAGGCGTTTTTTCACCAAATTTTGCTAAAAAGAAAAAAGGTGTTGACAAATTCCTCCTGCTGTGGTAATATAATCGGGCCTTGAGCGTGAGCTCAATGCTTGAGTGAAGAAATGGGCGAGTGGTGGAATTGGTAGACTCGCTAGATTCAGGTTCTAGTGTTCATTGCGGACGTGCGGGTTCAAGTCCCGCCTCGCCCACCAGCTTTTTCTTTTTCAATTCAATACGGGCGAGTGGTGGAATTGGTAGACTCGCTAGATTCAGGTTCTAGTGTTCACTGCGGACGTGCGGGTTCAAGTCCCGCCTCGCCCACCAAAGAGGAGTGCTTTTAGCATTCCTCTTTTTTCATCGCCCCATATGCTTAACACTTGGACTTTACGTTTATTATGGATATGTGCGGGTGCATTGTTTGTTACGGACCGAGCCTTTTGGCACGTTGCTGAAAGACGCGGAATTTTTTTAGCTAAGCTGCACAAACACGAGCTGCATCACGTTAGCACACGCTAATTTTTTGAGAGAAATATTTAGGGTAAAATCCGGCACTTTGCATGAAAAATAGTAGTTTTGCACAATTTAGCTCCACTTTGCTTGCTATCGACTGTGGAACTTGTTATAATAAAACCGCCTACATCAAAGGAGGAATAAACTATGCTGGATGAATCCTACCACCGGAAAACAGACGAGATCATCGCCCGCTACGGCAAGGAGCCCAAGGCGCTGATCCCTGTCATGCAGGATGTTCAGGCGGAATACCGCTACCTGCCCGGTGAGCTGTTGTCCTATATTGCGGAACAAATCGGCATTACCGAAACAAAAGCCTACAGCGTGGCCACCTTCTATGAAAACTTTTCCTTTGAAGCCAAGGGAAAATACGTGATCAAGGTGTGCGACGGCACCGCCTGCCATGTGCGCCACTCCACCCCCGTGCTGGAGGCCCTCTGGAAGGAGCTGGGTCTGAGCAAGAAGAAACACACCACCGACGACATGATGTTCACCGTGGAGACGGTCTCCTGCCTGGGTGCCTGCGGTCTGGCACCCACCATGATGGTCAATGAGCAGGTCCACCCGGCCATGACCCCTGAAAAGGCCCTGGCACTGATTGCGGAATTGAGAGGTAAAGGCTGATGATCCAGAATATTGAAGATCTGACCCAGGCGCGGGAAACCGCCGCCGCGGAAATGAAAAGCTATGACTGCCGGGTGCTGGTCTGCTCCGGCACGGGCTGTATCGCCACTGGCTCCAATAAGATCCACCAGCTGTTTCAGGAGCTGATTGCAGACGACCCCGCCATCGATCTGCAATTCGCCCCCCACGATGCCGCAGAGCATGATGGCCCCAAGGTTGGCGTCCACAAGACGGGCTGCCAGGGTTTCTGCGAGCTTGGCCCTCTGGTCCGCATCCAGAAGGGGGACCGGACCGTCCAGTATGTCAAGGTCCAGCCGGAGGATGTAAAGGAAATCTACGAGCACACCATCCTGGGCAACGATGTCATTGAGCGCCTGCTCTACCAGAAGGGCGAGAAGAAGTACGTCCAGCCGGAGGATATCCCCTTTATCGCCAAGCAGACCCGGATTGTTCTGGAAAACTGTGGCAAGCTGGATGCGGAATCCCTGGATGAATATCTGGCCTCCGGCGGCTTCAAGGCCCTGGAAAAGTCCATGTTCCAGATGGACCGGGATCAGGTCATTGAAGAAATCGACAAGTCCGGCCTCCGGGGCCGTGGCGGCGGCGGCTTCCCGGCGGGCAAAAAGTGGAAGCAGGTTGCCCGGCAGAAAGACCCCATCCGCTATGTGGTCTGCAACGGCGACGAGGGCGACCCAGGTGCCTTTATGGACGGCTCCGTCATGGAGGGCGACCCCTTTAAGCTGATTGAGGGCATGATGATCGCGGCCTACGCCGTTCGCTCCTCCGATGGCTATATCTACGTCCGCGCGGAGTACCCCATGTCTGTGGCCCGTCTGCGCCATGCCATCGCCCTGCTGGAGGAGCGGGGACTCCTGGGGGACAATATCCTGGGCTCCGATTTCTCCTTCCATATGCACATCAACCGGGGCGCAGGCGCTTTCGTCTGCGGCGAGGGCTCTGCACTGACGGCCTCCATCGAGGGCAACCGGGGTATGCCTCGGGTCAAACCCCCCAGAACCGTGGAAAAGGGCCTGTGGGAGCGTCCCACGGTGCTGAATAACGTAGAGACCTATGCCAATGTGCCCAAGATCATCCTGCAGGGCGCGGACTGGTACCGCACCATCGGCACCGCCGGAAGCCCCGGCACCAAGACCTTCTCCCTGACCGGTGCCATTGAGAACACGGGCCTGATCGAAGTGCCCATGGGTTCCACCCTGCGGGAGATCATCTTCGACATCGGCGGCGGCCTGAAAAACGGCGCAACCTTTAAGGCGGTTCAGATCGGCGGCCCCTCCGGCGGCTGCCTGACGGAGAAGCACCTGGATGAACCACTGGACTTCGACTCCGTGAAGAAGTTCAATGCCATCGTAGGTTCCGGCGGCATGGTGGTCATGGATGAGCACACCTGTATGGTGGAGGTTGCCCGGTTCTTCATGTCCTTCACCCAGCGGGAGAGCTGCGGCAAGTGCGTTCCCTGCCGGGAAGGCACTAAGCGGATGCTGGAAATTCTGGAGCGCATTGTGGCCGGTCAGGGGGAACTGGAAGATCTGGACCGGCTGGAGGAGCTGGCAACCATGGTCAAGACCATGGCCCTGTGCGGCCTGGGCAAGTCCGCCCCGCTGCCCGTTATCTCTACCCTGAGCACCTTCCGGGATGAGTACATCGAGCACATTGTCGACAAGAAGTGCCGCGCCAAGGTCTGTACTGCGCTGCGGAAGTTCGTCATCAACCCGGACTTCTGTAAGGGCTGCGGCAAGTGCGCCCGGAACTGTCCTGTGAATGCCATCTCCGGCAAGGTCAAGAATCCCTATCATATCGATCCCACCGTCTGCATCAAGTGCGGCTCCTGTAGAGAGAACTGTGCCTTTGATGCCATCTATGTAGAAGCGTAAGGAGGGGCAGCCATGGGAACCATTACCATCAACGGAAAAAAAGTTGAATTCACCGATGAGAAGAACGTTTTGACCATTATCCGCAAGGCGGGCATTGATATGCCTACCCTGTGCTACCATTCTGAGCTCTCCACCTTCGGCGCTTGTCGCCTTTGCACCGTGGAGAATGACCGGGGCCAGTGCTTTGCCTCCTGCTCGGAAGAGCCCAGGGACGGCATGGTCATTTATACCCATACCGAGCGCCTGCGCCGCCACAGAAAGCTCATTGTGGAGCTGCTGCTGGCCGCCCACTGCCGGGACTGCACCACCTGCATGAAGTCCGGCGAGTGCGTATTGCAGGACCTGGCTCATAAGATGGGCGTGAGGGAGGTCCGCTTCCAGGACTACAAAGAAGTCAAACCCGTGGACTACAGCTCGCCCTCCATCGTCCGTGACCCCAACAAGTGCATTCTCTGCGGTAACTGTGTGCGGGTGTGCTCGGAGATCCAGGGTGTAGGCGTTCTGGGCTTTGCCCACCGAGGCACGGATGCGGAGGTGACCCCCGCATTCAATAAGAAGCTGTCCCAGACCGCCTGCGTCAGCTGCGGCCAGTGCCGGGTGTACTGTCCCACAGGTGCTCTGACCATCCGCACCCATTTGGACGAGGTCTATGCCGCCCTGGGTGACTCCAACACCCGGGTGATCGCTCAGATTGCCCCGGCAGTCCGGGTGGCGGTTGGGGATGCCTTCGGCTTACCCAACGGCGAGAACGCCATGGGCAAGACCGTGGCGGCCCTCCACGCCATGGGCTTTGACGAGGTCTTCGACACCAGCTACTCCGCAGACCTGACTGTCATGGAGGAATCCGCCGAATTTCTGGATCGGGTGCAGAACGGCGGCAAGCTGCCGCTGCTGACCTCCTGCTGCCCCGCCTGGGTGAAATTCGTGGACAATGAGTTCCCGGAGATGAAGGAAAATGTCTCCACCTGCCGGTCTCCCCAGGGAATGTTCTCCGCTGTTATCAAGGAGTATTACCGTGACCCCGCTCATTCCGAGGGGAAGAAGACCTTTGTGGTGTCCATCATGCCCTGTACCGCCAAGAAGATGGAGGCTGTGCGCCCCAATTCCTTTACCCATGGCGAGCAGGATACAGACATCGTCCTCACCACCACGGAGCTGACCCGGATGATCAAGAACTTCGGCATTGCCTTCGATAAGATTGAGCCCGAGGCCTGCGATATGCCCTTTGGCCTGTCCTCCGGCGGCGGCGTGATCTTCGGCGTCACCGGCGGCGTTACCGAGGCGGTGCTGCGCCGCTTGGCAACGGATCACAACCCTGCTACCCTCAATGCCATTGCTGCCTGCGGCATTCGCGGCGAGGAGGGCATCAAGGAAGCCACCATTCCCTACAACGGCATGGATGTGAACATCTGCGTGGTCTCCGGCCTGGCCAATGCCCGGAAGGTCATGGAGCAGGTCCGCTCCGGCGAGAAGCAGTACCATCTGATCGAAGTCATGGCCTGCCGCCGTGGCTGCATCATGGGCGGTGGCCAGCCCATCCCCGCCGGTCCCAGACACAAGGCAGCCCGTGCCCAAGGCCTGTACAAGGCGGACAAAGACCGGATTCTGCGCAAGTCCGACGAGAACCCCCTGATGGATGTGTTCTACAACGGTTATTTCAAGGGCAAGGCCCACGAGCTGCTGCATAATCACGAGTAAAAAATTTTTCGGCTCTATGTCAATAGTTGGTGCAAAAGTAAAATAAATTTAGGTCATGCCGAGGAGAGATTCTCGGCATGATTTTATGTATGGCAGAATAGGATTCTCTTTCTGAAATTGGAAGATTATTTTTTGTGGTTCGTAGGCTCCGAAAAGCCTTGTATTTACAGCGTTCCTAGTAGGAAATAATCATGGCCGATTGTAAAATGAAGCTGGACACCTAAAAAAGAAATCCATAGTGACTTCCTTTGTGGTAGAATGAAGTTCCCCACCACCATTTCCAATGAGCTGAAACGTGGCACGCCTCCCAGAGCAGGCAGCCGGGGCCGCGTTCCTGGCTACAATGCGAAGCGTGGTGATGCCGCATACAAAGCAAATCGGCGCAGGAGCCACAAGCCCCATCGCATTGAAACGTGTACACCGTTTGTACGGTGGATCGTTACTCAGGTGCGTTCTGAAAAGTGGTCTATAGATGCCTGCGTTGGCTACGCCCGCAAAAACAAGCTCTTTCCAGGAAGTGAGATGGTCTGTACCAAGACCCTATACAACGAGGTCTGGGCAGGAAATCTCTCTCTCAATATTCTGGAACTTCCTGAGGCAATAAAAATGAAAAAGTCTACAAAATGTGCGGAACACCGAAAGAAAAAGTCGGATATAGGGTTGTAAGAATTTTGGCCCAAAAGAAATAACACGCGGAACACGGATGTGCTGTAAGCGCTCAATAAATTCCCCGTCCCCCTCCCAAAAAACAGCAGGCCCTACACCCAGGGCCTGCTGTTACTCAAGATATGTATTTACATAGGCATCGGAGTTTGGATTCCTATAATCCTCTTGGATGTCGGGTGCCCAGGGCATGAAGGCCTCCAATTCTTCATGGGGGCGACTTCCCCAGGTATGGGCGCTCCACCGGCACACGCTGTAGACAGGCGAATGGTTCTACTCCGTTTGCCTTTGCGCTTTTCACCAGGGAATACACAATGGCGCTGCGGTGATTTCACCGGGAAGAAGGGTCTAATCCCAAGGCAATCTTCATTGCCGTCTTGTTCTGGTACATATTGTAGTCTGCCTGACGAAGCAGCGCCGGCATGGTCCTGTTGTCTGCTTCTGCGGAGTGGGCAAAGCCTGCGGCGTAGCTCAGAGGAATCACAGGCATCAGCTGAGTGCCGGAGCGGTTGTATTCCTCGGCCATGCGCTTCAGCTTTTCCAGAAGCCGCTGCACGTCCTCAGGGGAGACGTTGGTAAGAATTGCGACAAACTCGTCGCCGCCGTAACGGCCCACAAAATCGTAAATGGGGACAGCTTTCCGGAGCAGATGCGCGAAGCCCCTGATCATCTGATCACCGGCCTGATGGCCTAGGGCAGATGACGGACAGAATCTTCGGCAGCACATGGTTGAGAAAATTGTTCACTTTCTCCATAATGGCCCTCCTTATTTTGTAGATGATTTCAGAAGGCACAATCACAATTTTACGAAAATATTATACATGAACTTTTGCAAAAAATCAACTGCTTTCTACAAAGGCAGCCCAGAGGGATGCTCTGCAGTTGGAATTGCCATACAAAATAACGGTGGGAAAATCTTTGGAAAAAGAAGAATTTTTCTTGCTATTTTGAAGTGCTGTGTGTATAATAGAAGAGATTCAGAAAGAAAACAGTTTGTGTGATTTGTCTTATAAACCACGATGCTGAAATTTTTGCCCGTTAAAATCGGTCGAAATTATATGGAGGCAACCCAATGACCCTGAAAGAATGCTACACGCGCATGAATGGCAGCTATGAAGATGCCAAGCTTCGCCTGATGATGGATTCCATGGTGGAGCGCTTTATGTTCAAATTCCTGGAAGACGACACCATGGAGAATCTGCGCAGCGCCGTGGCAGAAGGGAACATTCCCGATTCTTTCCGTGCTGCCCATACGCTGAAAGGCGTTGCAGCCAATCTCGCCTTTACCGAGCTCCAAGCGAAGGCCTCTGCGCTGACGGAGCAGCTGCGTCCCCAGACGGCTCAGGCGGATGCCGCACTGCTGGCAGAGGTGGAGAAGGCATATGCGCTGGTGGTCGATACCATCAATGCCTATAAGGCAGAAAAATAACCGCGTTTCCCGACCCTGATATAAGGGAGCCTCTGCTGAGGCACTGCGCGGCAGTCTCCGAAGAAGGAAAGATAGATATATGCAGAAATCAAATGTTTTGATCGTAGACGATGCTGCAATCAATAGAGAACTTTTGGCTTTCATTTTGCAGGATCGCTACCAGGTTTTTCAGGCGGAGAACGGAAAACAGGCCATTGAGATGATCGAATCCAAAGAGCGGATCTACCGTTTGGTTCTGCTGGATATTCAGATGCCCGTTATGGATGGCTTCGACTTCTTGGACTACATGAAGAAAAAGGACATGCTGAAGAATCTGCCGGTCATTGTGATTTCCGGCGATTCCACGGATGCCTCCATTCTCCATGCCTATAAGCTGGGTGCCGTGGACTTTTTTTCCAAGCCCTTCAGCCCGGAAATTGTCCTGAACCGTGTACACAATATCCTGTCTCTTTATGAGCATGACTATAAAGATGAGTTAACCGGCGGTTATAACCGCAGCGGTTTCATTCAGATGGCAGAGAATATCCTGTACAATGCCTCCGACAAGACGGAGTATGCCCTGATGTTCCTGGACATCAAGAACTTCAAGGCAACCAATGAGCTATTTGGTACCGAAGGCGGTGACAGTATCCTGCGGGATTTCTACCAGCGCATCGGCACGACATGGCGTCCGGCTGTTGCCGGCAGATTGGACACGGATCACTTCGCCTGCTTGGTTTTGCAGAGCCACATCAATATGGATACCCTCGGCAATGAGTTGAAGCTGAATATTCAGTTCAAGGGCCGAGGTATGAAGCTCTATGGCTACTGCGGCATCTATTATGTGGAGGAGGGCGTCTCCGTCACCAGCATGATCGACCGGGCCAAGCTGGCGGAAGAGAGCATCCTCAGTGATCATGTGCAGCCATTTGCTGTATTTGATGATTCCATGCGGCGGCTGTATGTGGATCAGATGGAGCTTATGAGCGAGTATGAGACGGCAATTGTCAACGAGGAATTTAAGGTTTATTATCAGCCTGTGGTGGAAGCCACTTCCGGGAACCTAATCTCCGCGGAGGCGCTGGTCCGCTGGGTCCATCCCCAGAGGGGCCTGGTTTCTCCGGCGGCCTTTATTCCGGCGCTGGAAAACGGCGGCCATATCTCCAAGCTGGATTGGTTCATTGCAGACCGGGTGGCCAAGGTGGACCAGAGGTGCTATGCAGAGGGAATTCCGGTTGTCCCCGTTTCCGTCAACCTGTCTTGGATGGACTTCTATGATGAGGAAATGCTACAGCGGCTTGTGGAGCTGCTGAAAAGCAATGCCATCCAGAAGGGGGATATTCGCCTGGAGATCACGGAGACCTCCTATGCGGCCCTGGAAAGCGACCGGGAGAAGATTCTGGAGGAGTTCCATCTGTCCGGCGCCAAGATCCTGCTGGATGACTTCGGCAGCGGCTTCTCCTCTTTTGGAATGCTCAAGCGGTACAATTTCGATATCCTCAAGCTGGATATGACCTTCACCCGCCAGATCGAGACCAGCCCCAAGGTCTGCACCATTATCATCGGCATTATCCAGATGGTCCACCACCTGGGCATTAAGGTCATTGCCGAGGGCGCGGAGACGGAAGCTCAGGTGAAATTCCTGCGGGAAAACGACTGTGATTATATTCAGGGCTATTATTTCTCCAAGCCCATGCCTGAGGCGGATTTTCTGGCCTATGTCCAGAAGGCTGCTGCAGAGGGAAAAATCGGACCCTCCACCAAATAAGCTGTTTTGCTGCTCCCTGCACCGAAATCTCCTCGGTGCAGGGAGTTTTTCGTTCAAGGTTCCGATAAAAACTGTTTAGACTGGGTTCACATTTCAAAAATAAAATGTCATCATATAGCACTATCTGGAAAATGGAGATTGAGACCATGAATACATATCGCGCAGGCATTGATATCGGATCTACAACGGTGAAGATCGCGCTGCTGGATGAAAAAAACAACCTGATTTACGGAAATTACGTGCGCCACCAGGCCAATACCCAGGGGGCCATGGCTGGACTTTTAAAGGATGTTCGGGAAAAGCTGGGGGACTGTGCGCTGCAAGCGAGGATTACGGGTTCCGGCGCAATCACCTTGGCTAAGGCCATGGGCATCGGCTTCGTGCAGGAGGTCGTGGCCGTTGCCGGGGCGCTGAAAACCTTCTATCCTCAGACGGATGTGGCAATCGAGCTGGGCGGTGAGGATGCCAAGATCATCTATTTCACCGGCGGCCTGGAGGAACGCATGAACGGCGTCTGTGCCGGCGGCACGGGCTCCTTTATCGACCAGATGGCGGCCCTGCTGCAAACCGATGCCGCAGGCCTGAACGCAGAGGCGGAGCATTATCAGCAGATTTATCCCATTGCTGCTCGCTGCGGCGTGTTTGCCAAGACTGACATTCAGCCCCTGATCAATGAAGGTGCCACCAAGGCGGACCTGGCGGCATCAATTTTTCAGGCCGTTGTCAATCAGACCATTTCCGGCCTTGCCTGCGGCAAGCCCATTCGGGGCTGTGTGGCCTTTCTGGGCGGCCCGCTTCATTTCCTGCCGGAGCTGAAAAAGGCCTTTATCCGCACCTTGAAGCTTACTCCGGAAAACGTGGTGGACCCGGAAAACTCCCATCTGTTCGCTGCCATGGGATCGGCCCTGGAGGAGGACGGCGGTGAGGCTGTGGCGCTGGGGGACCTGATTGATAGGCTGGAAAAGGGCGTGCAGGTTTCCTTTGAAATGCCCCGGCTCCCGGCATTGTTTGAGAGTAAGGAGGATTATGAGGCCTTCCGGCAGCGTCACGCCAAAGCTGTGGTAGAAAAGGCAAATTTGGAAACCTACTGCGGCGACTGCTATTTAGGCATTGATGCAGGCTCTACCACCACCAAAATGGCCCTGATCGGCCAGGAAGGGCAGCTGCTCTATTCCTTCTATGCCAACAATAAGGGCAACCCCATCGAGACGGCAAAAACCGCCATCTGGAATCTGAAAACAATCCTGCCCGGCTCTGCCCGCATTGCCCGCACCTGCTCTACGGGCTATGGCGAGTCCCTGCTGAAATCCGCCTTTAATCTGGACGAGGGCGAGGTGGAGACCATTGCCCACTGCACGGCTGCATCGTTCTTTGACAAGAACGTGGATTGTGTCCTGGACATTGGCGGGCAGGATATGAAGTGCATCCGCCTGAAAAACGGCGCGGTGGATACCATCATGCTCAACGAGGCCTGCTCCTCCGGCTGTGGCTCCTTTATTGAGAATTTTGCCAACTCTCTGGGCTATTCTGTGGAGGACTTTGCCAAGGAGGCGTTGTTTGCAGAGCACCCTGTAGACCTGGGCACCCGGTGCACGGTGTTCATGAATTCCAATGTGAAGCAGGCCCAGAAGGAAGGCGCGAAGGTTTCGGATATCTCCGCAGGCCTTGCCTATTCCGTGATTAAAAACGCCCTGTTCAAGGTGATCAAGCTGAGCTCTGCAAAGGAGCTGGGCAGTCATATCGTGGTCCAGGGCGGAACCTTCCACAATCAGGCGGTGCTGCGGGCCTTTGAGACCATTGCCGGGGCAGATGTGGTCTGCCCGGATATTGCGGGACTTATGGGGGCCTTTGGCGCCGCACTGATTGCCCGAAGCCATAACCGGGGCGAAGGGACCACCATGCTTCCTCTGGAAGAGATTGTCAACCTGACCTATACCACCAAGACCCGGCGCTGCGGCGGCTGTGCCAATAACTGTATGCTCACCGTGAATGTCTTCCCCGGCGGCCGCCGGCACATTACCGGCAACCGTTGTGAAAAGGGCGCAGGAAAAACCGACCGGAGTGAGAAGGCACCCAATATGGTGGCCTATAAGCAGAAGCGGATGTTTGATTACACACCTCTGACGGAAGAAGAGGCGGAAAGAGGCACCGTGGGCCTGCCCAGAGTGCTGAATATGTACGAGAATTATCCTTTCTGGGCCACATTCTTCCGGCATTTGGGTATCCGTGCGGTGCTCTCGCCCTTCTCGGACCGGAAGATCTATGAGCTGGGCATGGACTCCATTCCCTCAGAATCCGAGTGTTATCCCGCCAAACTGGCCCACGGCCATGTGCAGTGGCTCATCGACCAGGGAATCACAACCATTTTCCATCCCTGTGTGTTTTATGAATACCAGGAGCACAAGGATGCTCAAAACCACTACAGCTGCCCCATGGTGGCCTCCTATGCGGAAAACCTGAAAAACAACGTGGAGGCTGTCACAGAGGGAAAAGTGCGCTATATCCGCCCCTTTGTGGCCTTTACCAATGAAAAGGTTGCTGCCGAACGGCTGATAAAGCTCTGCAAGGAGGAATGGGACATCCCTGCTTCCGAAGTCAAGGCGGCAGTCAAGGCAGCCTGGGCGGAGCAGCGGAAGGCCAAGGCCGACATCGTGGCGGAAGGACAGCGGGTACTGAAGCAGATGGAGGACAATGGCGGCAGCGGTATTGTCCTGGCCGGGCGGCCCTATCATATCGACCCGGAGATCAATCACGGTATCCCCGAGCTCATCGCCTCCTATGGCCTGACGGTGCTCACGGAGGACAGCCTCCCGAATCCCGAGGAAGACCAGCACTTGCGGATCGTGGACCAGTGGGTCTACCATTCCCGGCTGTATTCCGCCGCCCGGTTCGTCCGGAATCGGGACGACCTGGAGTTGTTGCAGCTGAATTCCTTTGGCTGCGGTCTGGACGCTGTGACCACGGACCAGGTCAATGAGATCCTGGAGGGCAGTAACAAGCTCTATACGCTGCTGAAGATCGACGAGGTGAACAATCTGGGCGCTGTCCGCATCCGTATCCGCAGCCTGATTGCGGCCATGAAGATGCGCCGGGAGGAGCAGATTCATGCCTGCCCCCGGCCTGTGGACTTCGAGCGTGTGGAGTACACGGAAGCCATGCAGCTGGAGGGCTATACCATTCTGGCGCCCCAGATGAGCCCCATCCACTTTGAGATTTTGCAGCCGGTTTTTGAAAAGCATGGCTATCATGTGGTGGTCCTGGACAATGACGACCGGACGGCCATCGATACGGGGCTGAAATATGTCAATAACGACGCCTGCTTCCCCTCCATTACCGTGGTGGGGCAGATCATGGAGGCTGTGCTCTCCGGTAAATACGATACGGATCATCTGGCCATCATGATGACCCAGACCGGCGGCTGCTGCCGGGCCAGCAACTATGTGGCCTTTATCCGCCGCGCCCTGCAAAAGGCGGGCTACCCCAATATCCCCGTAATCTCCGTCAATGCCAACGGCATGGAGAAGAATGCGGGCTTTCAGATCACGGCAGGGCTGGCCATTGATGCGGTGCACGCCCTGGTCTATGGCGACCTGTTCATGCGCTGCCTGTATCGGGTGCGGCCCTACGAGAAGGTCCCCGGCTCTGCCGAGGAGCTGCACCGGAAGTGGAAAAAGATCTGCATTGAGTCCCTGGTGGATAAGGACACCACCTATTCCTATGGCTGGGTTTGCCGGGGAATTGTTCAGGCTTTTGACAGCCTGCCCATTGACGAGACCCTCCGCAAGCCCCGGGTGGGCGTGGTCGGCGAGATCCTGGTCAAGTATATGCCCCTGGCCAATAACCATCTGGTTGAAGTCCTGGAGGCTGAGGGAGCCGAGGCCGTGGTGCCGGATATGTTGGACTTCTTCAACTATTGCCTGCTGGGCGGTAAATACCGCCATGAATTCCTGGGGGCGGGCTGGGGCTCGGAGTTTACGGCCAAAGCGGGCATCCAGGTGGTGCGGGCTCTGCGCCGCCCGGCCATTGATGCTCTGCGCAAGAGCAAGCGCTTTGATCCGCCGGTACCCATTGAAAAAATCGCCGAGATGACCAAGCCCTATCTGTCCCTGGGCAACCAGTATGGCGAAGGGTGGTTCCTGGCGGGGGAGATGATCGAGCTGATTTCTTCCGGCGTGCCCAACGTCATCTGCATTCAGCCCTTTGCGTGCCTGCCCAACCATGTGGTTGGTAAGGGTGTGATCAAGGTCCTGAAAAAGAACTATCCTCAGGCTAACATTGCCGCCGTGGACTACGATCCCGGTGCCAGTGAGGTCAACCAGCTCAACCGCATCAAACTGATGCTGTCGGTGGCCAAGGAAAATATGAAAAACGAGAAATGATGCAAGGGCATTCTCTGGAAAAGCAGGGAGTACAAAGCGCGGGCGGCATTGACCGTCCGTGCTTTTCTGCGCTAAGCCCCCCATTCCTGCCACAGTCCTATGGCAAGCTCTGCACCGAGCGCTGCTGCCTGTTCCAGAAGGGCGCGAATACAGCTTTGGTCCCGATATAAAGTGAACTGGAAGCCATTGGGCACTGTCTCAATGGAATATCGGCAGCACAGCTTGGAATCTTCGAATTTCCCGGAAGCTGCCATTCGGGGCAGTGGGGTGCGTGTGCAGCCCTGCTTTGTAAGTTCCAGCCGGACGGCTGCCGGGGCGGTGTCCAGCCAGATCTTTTTCCCGGCCCAAGGAGAAAGCGCCTCCTCAATGGCTTGATCTGCCGCCACAGGGGACAGAAAGAGACGGCAGCCCTCTACGGCATAGGCCGGAGGCGCAGCCAGGGGAATGGTCAGCTCCCGGGTAAGCAGCCGGACCAGCTCCCGCTGCGGTGCATTTTCTGCCTGCTGGAAGTCCAGAAGAAGGCCGGTGCAGGAGAACTTCTCCAGCGCTTCTGCCAGTTGGGCAAGAATACGTCCCGGGTCCTGAGCCGCCATGGGTACCCGGTCATCCAGTACCAGCAGCGCGCCGCTCGGAAGTGTCTGCGGAAGTTCCACAAGCCCATCATCGGAAAAATGGCAGCCCATTCGGGCAAGCCTTGGGGGAAGACGGGTACATGCAGTGATTTCACCATCCGTCATAGCCAGATATTGCGGGATTCCCATGGACAAATCCTCCTCACCGTGCTATAATAACCCCAGAATCGGGGATCAGCAGCCGAAGCGTGTTTCTCCGTTAGCATATGTTTGAAGGAGAGAAACTATGTCTTTTTCGCTTCTGCCCAGGTTTTTGACCCCGGAGCTGACAGATCTGACCCCGGATTTTTTGCTGGACAAGGGAATCCATCTGCTGATGATGGATTTTGATAATACCATCGTTCCCTATACCACCGATGTCCCTACAGAGCGGATGCGCTTCTGGCTGGAAGAGATGAATGCTTCCCCTGTGAAGATCGCCATTGTTTCCAACAGCAAGAATGCCCGCCTGATCCGCTTCTGCGAAACCTATCACCTGGACTATATCATGCGGGCCCACAAGCCGAGACCCCAGGGGCTGCAGCAGTGCATGGCCCGGTTCGGCTTCGCCCCGGAGCAGTCCGCCATTGTGGGCGATCAGATTTTTACGGATACACTGGCCGGAAACCTGGCGGGGGTCACCCCCATTTTGGTAAAGGCCATTGATAATCACACCTTCTGGCTGAAGGCGCGCCACGTTCTGGAGCTGCCTTTTGTCTTTGCGGCGAGAAAAAGGAGAATAAAAACATGAAAAATCTGGAAAAGTTCCTGTCCCTGCTGGATGGCGAGGTTAACGGCCTGCTGCTGACCTCTCGCTACAGCCGCCATTACGGTGCGGAATTCGACATTGCCGAGGGTATGGCAATCGTAACAAAGAAGGGCTGCCGTTATTTCACCGACAGCCGCTATATTGAGTCCGCCCAGGCAAACATCAAGGGCTTTGAGGTCCTGGATGTGAATTCCGGCCGGAATTATGCCAAGTGCCTCAATGAGGCCATTGCGGACTTTGGCGTCACCGCTCTGGGCTATGAGGAAAATTATCTGACTGTGGCCGAATTTATGGGTTTGGAAAAGAACCTGAATGCCAAGCTGGTGCCCTTCAATGCCAAGATCAATGGCTTCCGGGATGTGAAAGAGGACTGGGAGCTGGACCTGCTGCGCAAGGCACAGAAAATCGCCGACAAGGCCTTCAAAGATACCCTGCCCAGAATCCATGCCGGTATGACCGAACTGGAGGCCCAGGCGGAGCTGATTTACGAGATGTATAAGAATGGTGCTCAGGGGCTGTCCTTTGATCCCATCGTTGTCTCCGGACCCAATACCAGCATGCCCCATGGCGTAGCAGGGGAGCGGGTCATTCAGGAAGGCGATTTCATCACCATGGACTTCGGCGTGCTCTATCAGGGCTACTGCTCGGATACCACCCGTACCTTCGCCGTGGGCTACGCCACCGAGGAAATGAAGAAGGTCTACAATGTGGTCCTGCAGGCACAGCTGGCCGGTATCGCCGTTACCAAGGCCGGTGTCACCGGTGCTGAGGTAGACGGCGCTGCCCGGAAGGTCATTTCTGATGCGGGCTATGGCGATTACTTCGGTCACAGCTACGGCCATGGCGTTGGCCTGGAGATCCACGAGGGCCCCAATATGAGCTTCCGCAATGAAAAGCCCATCCCCGCCGGAGCCGTTACCTCTGCCGAGCCCGGTATCTATCTGCCCGGAAAATTCGGTGTCCGTATTGAGGATGTAACAATTGTGACCGAGAATGGCTGCGAAGATATCACCAATATTCCCAAAGATTTGCTGATTATCTAAATTTTTTCAGAATACCCCTTGCAAAATGACGACATATGGGGTAAACTAACATGGTTAAGGATATAGATTCTTGTATCCCCCCAAGGGAACATAAATTAGGAGGATAAACCAATGATTTCTGCAAGTGATTTTAGAAACGGCGTAACCTTTGAAATGGATGGCAAGGTTATGCAGGTCATCGAGTTCCAGCACGTGAAGCCCGGCAAGGGCGCTGCTTTTGTCCGCGTGAAGATGAAGAACGTCATCACCGGCGGCGTCACCGAGACCAGCTTTAACCCCTCTGCCAAGTACCCCACCGCATATATTGAGCGCAAGAAGATGGAGTACTCCTACAACGATGGCAACCTGTACTACTTCATGGACGGCGAGACCTATGAGCTGACCCCCATCGATGGCAGCGTTCTGGACGATTCCTTCAAGTTCGTCAAGGAGAACGACGTCTGCACCATCATGAGCTACAAGGGCAATGTCTTCGGCGTGGAAGCTCCCAACTTTGCTGACCTGGTGGTCACCAAGACCGAACCCGGCTTCGCCGGCAACACCGCAACCAACGTCCTGAAGCCCGCCACTCTGGAGACCGGCGCTGACGTGAAGGTGCCCCTGTTCATCAACGAGGGCGACAAGATCCAGATCGATACCCGCACCGGCGAGTACCTGGGCCGTTCCAAGGTTTAATCACAGCTGTCTTGGCTGAAAGGAGAACGAATATGACGATTTCTGAAAAATCCGCCTACCTGAAGGGGCTCATGGACGGCCTGAAGCTGGACACGGAGACCAACGAGGGAAAGATGATCGCTGCCATCGTTGATTTGCTCGGCGATATGTCCAAGCGTATGGTGGACATTGAGGATACCACCATTGCCATCTCCGATGAGCTGGACGAGATTGAAGAGGACCTGGACGCCATCGAAGACTTCATCCTGGATGAAGACGACGAGGACGACTGGGACGAGGATTACGAAGATTACGAGGACGACGAGGACTACTACGACCCCGAAGAGGATGACTCTGAGGACGAGGAGGAGCCCGAGGAGGGCTTTGACTTCGGCGATGAGGATTCCACCATCTACGAGGTAGAGTGCGCCTGCGGCAATGTCATCGACTTCGACGAGGAAGTGCTGGAGTCCGGCAGCATTGTCTGCCCCAAGTGCGGTGAGACTCTGGAATTCTCCTTCGAAGACGAGGAAGACCAGTAATTGTGAGTTTTTTCCCAGCGGCGGAGCCATCCGCCGCTGGGAATCTGTCAGAAACCCGAAAGAAAATACTTGACAGATGAGTCAATTTATGCTATTATATCACCCGTGATGACAAGCGTCACGTTTCTGAACGGGCCTTTAGCTCAGTTGGTCAGAGCCTCCGGCTCATAACCGGATAGTCCCGGGTTCGAGTCCCTGAAGGCCCACCACAAAGCCAAGGTTTCATTCCTTTTTGAATAAAAGACATAGGGGTATAGCTCAATTGGTAGAGCGGCGGTCTCCAAAACCGTAGGCTCAGGGTTCAAGTCCTTGTGCCCCTGCCAAAACCACCGAACATGATTTGTTCGGTGGTTTTCCTTTTTCTTGCGTTTTTTAGCATTTCTAAATTGAACCTAAATTCCCGTAAAATTAACCGGCGAATTCTTTTCTTGATGATTATGTTCAAAATTATATTCGTTTTGTGGCATGCTCAGAACTTTTTGACGACTTATCGAATGCGTCGTATGTGTTAATTAAATATACAATTATTATCGAGGCATTAGAAGAAATTTCTAATTTTCATGCGAAATAATCAGCACTCTAATGCAATATATATGAGAAAAGAAAACTTTTAGGAGCGTGTATATGGTAAAAAACACCGGAATTTAGGATTGAAAAAGTTTGATTTTTACCAACCGATATTTTTACTGTTTTGTGTTTTCCCTTATTTTTTCCCTTATTGAGCTGTACTTGTTTCCCTTATGGATTCGTAGAACTTCTGCATTCTTGTGGCACTGTCTCGCCGCATTTGCTCCGTTACGTGACCGTAAACATCCAGGGTGAACGCCGCTGTATGAAGGAAATGTTCAGCCTGCGGAAATCAGGGACATCCAGACCCTTCTAAAGGCTCTGGATAAGCACAATTACTGTAGAAAAGGACGCTTCTCAAGGGCTTCGTATGTCCGGCAGCTGTGACGCCCGTTTTCCTGGTAGACCTTCCAAGCGGTCTTTGCCTTGAAGCGGAATACCTTGCCATTGTACAGCGGCGTCATGCCCTTCTTGATGATGTTTCGCACGGTATTCGCCGAACAATTCAATTCCTTTTTGGCGATGGCATTGGGCTTTCAGCCGTCTTTCAGCCGGAGCTCAATTATTACATAATCTTCGTAAGTTAGGTGTTTACCTTTCTCGTGATTTGTGATATGATTAGGGTAGTCCATAGCGATTGCCTCTTCCTGTGTTGATCTTTAGTAGCAGATTGATTCTAACACAGAGGTCCTCGCTATGGACCTTCTATTTGATTAAATGCGCTGCTTCATTTTACAATGCGCAATTATCAAACTTTTTCAGAAATCGTGTAAACGTGTAAAGAGGTGTGAAAATGGACTATTATGCATATACATTGGTAACAGATAATCCCATTGTTGTTGACTTTTCTGGATGCAAATATCTGGATGATCTCCATGAACGCATCCGAAAAAGTTTCGGATTTCCGGCGTGCTGCGGAAAAAACTGGGATGCAGTTTGGGATTGCATCGATGGATACTTTGGTGAGAATGAGAGCAGGACAATTCAGATAAGGGGGTTCCAGTCGATGCCAAATGAATTACAGGAATACTGTAAACCAATGTGGGGTATCTTTTCCGATTTACAGAAAGAATGCAGAAACATTATTGTGTGTCGTGAATCGTAAAAAAGCTGAGCGCCCTGAGTTTAGCCTACTGTACCTGCTGTGCCGCGCTTCGATATTGACGATTATACTGAGCGTGCGTTTCAGGATTTTTCATAGCAGTTTAATTCTAGCGCAAAAAACCACATCAGCCAACCCTTTTTGGGGATGGCGATGTGGTTTTTTCTTTGGGGCGCATTTTGCAACGCGCCCGGCGCGGGTTATTTGCTACAGCAGCCGTTATCGGGCTGGCATCTGGGCTTGCAGTCGCAGCCCTTGGGGGTGAACTGGGCGGCAGGGAAGGGGATGCGGCTGAATAGCTCGCAGGGGTCTTCCGCGCAGCCCGGAGAGTCGCAGCACTCCTTGGTGGGGATGCTGTAGTCCATAACGGGTACGATGAGCTGTGCGTCCCGTTCCAGACGGACGATGGAGAACTGCCCCAGGGTCACATAGAGCCTTCTGCGGTCTCCCTGCAGCACCAGGTCCTCATCGAACATGGTTTTCACCCAGTCCGGCATCTGCATAGGACAGTCCCGCCCCCCGCACTCACAGGCTTCCCGAACCCGAGAGCTGAGCACCATGGGGTCCAGAGCCTCCACCACTGCCGTTGGCCGGTTGGCCAGGTTTCGGGTGATGGCATCTGCCGTGCAGGGGCGCAGGTCGCTGCGGTAGATGTGGGCGCAGCTTTCTTCACCGCAGAGGACGACCCGCTTGGTAAAGACGGCCAGGCCGCAGAGGGTTGCCGGGCGGTTGGCGCCGATGATGGTATCGGCCAGGATGCGGTAGTAGAAGGTGATGTCTACGCAGTAATGATTCCGGTCGAAGGTCACGGGCTCCACATCTATGTAGGTGCTTAGGAGCTCGGCACAGCGGACCCGGGTGTTTGCGGAGCCATCCAGAGCCCGCTGGGAGCCCGCGGTCAGGTAAACGGGCAGGTCCTCGATACAGTCTTTGTCCCGACAGGAGTCGGTGATCTTCCGGGTGTGAATGGACATTGCCTGCCGCAGCTCATTGGGATTGCAGCGCAGGGTATCGGTGCATTGATCGGCCATGAAATTCCCTCCTGAAAGAGGAGACTCCGATTCGTGAAAATCGGAGCCTCCGTAATTTTTTCTCTCAGGACAGTGTATGCACACAGCAGAAAATTGTTATTGGCTGAAAAATTGCGGGCAGAATTTGCAGCCCGTGGCTTCCCGGATCGGGATGGGGTGCCTTTATCTCCAGGAGAAGCGGTAAACCGTCTCGCTTACATAGCGCTTCCCTGCGGGGACAATAGGCTTTTTCCACTGGGGCTTGTTCAGAGCATCGGGGTAGAACTGGGTTTCCAGGGCGATGCCGCTGTGTTTGCCGTAATGAACGCCGCCCTTGCCGGTCTGGTCCAGATAATTGCCGGAGTAGAGCTGAACGCCGGGGCAGTCGGTATAGACGGACATACTGCGGCCGGATTCCGGGTCCGTCAGGGTGGCGCAGGGGTTGCAGAAGACCTCAAAATTGTGGTCATATCCCCCCTGCAGGTGCAGGGGCTCGTAGTCAGCGTCCAGGTCCTGGGAGATGGGCTTGGGAACCCGGAAATCCATGGGCGTGTCTGCTACCGGGCACTCTTCTCCGGTGGGGATGTTCTGCGCATCGTCGGGGCAGAAGTGCCGGGCGGGCATGGAGAGAACCTGATGGACAGCCTTTTCGGGATGCTCCTGACCGGCCAGATTGAAATAGCTGTGGTTGGTCATATTGAAGACGGTCTCCCGGTCGCTGCGGCCTTCATAGCAGATGTGCAGGCCTCCCTCTCCGTCCAGACGGTAGGTCACCCGGATATGGGCAGTGCCTGGGAAGCCCTGGTCGCCGTCGGGGCTTTCCAGGGTAAGCGTGACGGAATCCTGCTCCAGACTTGCCAGAGTCCACAGCCGCACATTGTAGGGGTGGGGGCCGGAGTGGAGGTTGTTCTCTCCCTCGTTGGGGGTCAGAACACAGATTTTTCCGTCCAACGGGAAGCGGGAGCCGGCAATTCGGTTGGCATTGCGGCCCACGGTGGCCCCCAGAAAGCCATCATTGTCCACATAGGCCTGGGCATCGTCATAGCCCAGAACCACGTCCTGAACCGTGCCGGAGGCATCTGGGACCCACAGCTGCACCAGGGTGGCACCCAGGTTTGTAATCTTGGCGGTGAGACCGCCGTTTTGGATGGTATACAGGCAGGCTTCCTCGCCGCTGTGCAGATTGCTGAATTTCTTTTCCATGAAAATGCTCCTTTTTACTTTCTGCCGGGAACAGTCGGAATTATGTTAAGACCATGTAACTTCATTGTACTATATTCTTTTCGGAATTACAATGCTTTCTTTTGGCCGGATGGACAATTTGGGAACATTCCGGTGGGAATTGCACTTTTGGGGCATCCGGTTGACTTCCAAATTATTCTTCGTCAAAAGCGTAACCACAATATTTAGTGGTCAGCGCTTGACAAAACCACAAGATGTAGTATAATGAGGCAGCGAAGAGAAAAAACACACAAGGAGGACCGCACGATGAAAATCATTAAGCGAAACGGCACAGAAGTCGTTTTTGATATTGAAAAAATCAATAAGGCTATTTCCAAGGCCAACAATGCCGTTGAGGAAAAAGTGCGGCTGACCCCTGTTCAGATCAGCCGCATTGCCGAGAGCGTCACCGTTTCCTGCGAGGAAATGGGCCGCAGCCCTTCCGTTGAAGAGATCCAGGACCTGGTGGAGAAGTCCATCATGGCCCACGGTGCTTTTGAGGTGGCGAAGGAGTATATCACTTACCGCTATACCCGGAACCTGGCTCGCCAGTCCAACACCACGGACGATCGCATCCTGAGCCTCATCGAGTGCAACAACGAGGAGGTCAAGCAGGAGAACGCCAACAAGAACCCCACCATCAATGCCGTCCAGCGGGACTACATGGCAGGCGAGGTGTCCAAGGATATCACCAGCCGCATTCTGCTGCCCCGGGAGATCGTGGCGGCCCATGAGGCGGGCATCATCCATTTCCATGACTCCGATTACTATGCCCAGCATATGCACAATTGCGACCTGGTGAACCTGGACGATATGCTCCAGAACGGCACTGTTATTTCCGGCACCCTCATTGAGAAGCCCCATTCCTTCTCCACTGCCTGCAACATTGCCACCCAGATTATTGCCCAGGTTGCCTCCAATCAGTACGGCGGCCAGTCCATCTCCCTGACCCATCTGGCTCCCTTTGTCCAGATCAGCCGGGAGAAGATCCGCCGCAGCGTGGAAAAGGAAATGAAGGAATTCGGGGTTGCGCCCAGCGAAGAGGCCATCTCCAAGGTGGTGGAGGATCGGCTCCGTGACGAGGTCCGCCGCGGTGTCCAGACCATCCAGTACCAGGTGGTGACCCTGATGACCACCAACGGCCAGGCTCCCTTCATTACGGTCTTCATGTACCTGAACGAGGCGCGGAACGAGCAGGAGAAGAAGGACCTGGCCATGATCATCGAGGAGACCCTGCGCCAGCGCTATGAAGGCGTGAAGAACGAAAAGGGCGTGTGGATCACCCCGGCCTTCCCCAAGCTGATCTATGTGCTGGAAGAGGACAACATCCGGGAGGATACTCCTTATTGGTACCTGACCCGTCTGGCTGCCGAGTGCACCGCCAAGCGAATGGTGCCCGACTACATCAGTGAGAAAAAGATGCGGGAGTACAAGCTCTCCAAGGGCGAGACCCCGGGCAACGGCGATGTGTACACCTGCATGGGCTGCCGCAGCTTCCTGACCCCGGATCGGTCCGGCAACGGCTGGGACAATGTGGCAGGGGCCAAGAACTACGAGCCAGGCAAGCCCAAGTATTACGGCCGGTTCAACCAGGGCGTTGTCACCATCAACCTGGTGGATGTGGCCCTGTCCTCCGGCAGAGATGTGGACAAATTCTGGGAGATCTTTGAAGAGCGTCTGGAGCTCTGCCACAAGGCACTGCAATGCCGTCATGAGCGGCTGAAGGGAACCTTGTCCGATGCAGCCCCTATCCTGTGGCAGTATGGCGCTCTGGCCAGACTGCAAAAGGGAGAGCCCATCGACAAGCTGCTCTATGGCGGCTATTCCACCATCTCTCTGGGCTATGCGGGACTGTATGAATGCGTCAAGTACATGACCGGCAAGTCCCACACGGATGCCGAGGCAAAGCCCTTCGCCCTGTCCGTCATGCAGAAGATGAATGACAAGTGCGCTCAGTGGAAGGCAGCAGAGAACATCGACTATTCTCTGTACGGCACCCCTCTGGAATCCACCACCTATAAGTTCGCCAAGTGCCTGCAAAAGCGCTTCGGCATGGTTCCCGGTATCACGGACAAGAGCTATATTACGAATTCCTACCATGTCCATGTGTCCGAGCCCATCGATGCCTTTACCAAGCTGCGCTTTGAGGCCGAGTTCCAGCAGCTGTCTCCCGGCGGTGCTATCAGCTATGTGGAGGTGCCCAATATGCAGAACAACATTGATGCCGTCCTGGAGGTCATGCAGTTCATCTATGACAACATCATGTATGCTGAGCTGAACACCAAGTCCGATTATTGCCAGGTCTGCGGCTACGACGGCGAGATCGAGATCAAAGAGGATGACCACAAGCTGGTCTGGGTCTGCCCCCAGTGCGGCAACCGGGACCAGAACAAGATGAATGTAGCCCGCCGGACCTGCGGCTACATCGGCACCCAGTTCTGGAACCAGGGAAGAACCCAGGAGATCAAGGACAGGGTCCTGCATCTGTAAAATTTTACGGAGCGGCAAGCTGAGCCGCTCCGTGCTTTTATACACTTTGGTTAGTTGACGCTAACTTTAAAAGATGCTATAATGCGGTAAGAAAGGTGGAATGCAATATGGTGAAAACCGTTGTAAATGTAGACGGCATGATGTGTGGAATGTGCGAAAGCCACATTAACGATGCCATTCGCCAGGCTATGCAGGTGAAAAGGGTGACCTCCTCCCACAGTAAGGGGGAGACGGAGATCCTCAGTGAGGATGCTTTGGATGAGGCCGCCGTGCGGGCCGCCATTGAAAAGACCGGCTATACGGTAAAGGGGATCCGGTCCGAGCCCTATGAGAAGAAGGGCTTCTCTCTGTTTCACCGGAAGTAAAAAATTTTCCCGGCACTTCAAAAAATGAGGTGCCGGGGAATTGCTGCGTCAGTCGTCCCACATATGCTCTTTCACATAGGCGTCCATTTCCTTTTCAAAACGGAAACGGACGTTTTTTAAGTTTTCACCCTGCAAAATGGAGAAATAGGCCTCCTGGTGGATGGCGCACTGTTCCCGGTCCCCGGTGAAGAGATTTTCCGCGGCCATCAGGGCGAAGGCAGCGTCCGGATATTTTGCCCGAAGCTTGGGGTCTTCCCGGGCGGTACGGAGCTGCGCCATACCGGGAATCTTCGAAAAAACATCTGCCTCCAACTGATAGAGAGGAAGAGATACAGATTGCGATACAGCCATTTTTCAAACCTCCATTGTAGACCACCCTGCCGCAAAGGGAACTGCGCCGGGGCAGCCGAAACGCACTGTGTCGGATTATAGCACAGCCCTCCGGCGGGAACAATAGGCGATTTCCACAGAAAACCGGGACGAAAATCCACAACCTTCCCCCTTGACAGGGCGTATCTTCGGGAAAGCACCGAAAGCGGGGGATTTCCGCAAGAATTTGGGAGGAAATGAAAAAGGACTATGAGAAAAAGCATCCGGAATTGCGAAAAATGGTTGATTTTTTGTTGGAATATGCTAAAATAAGCAGAGAATTTTTGTGAGAAATACATGAGGAGCGTTTTGAAATGAACAAGGATTTAACCGTTGGCGCACCGGATAAGGTGCTGCGGCAGTTCTGCATCCCGCTGCTGGGCAGCATCATTTTCCAGCAGCTTTATAACATTGCCGACAGTCTGGTAGCCGGAAAATTCATCGGCGAGAATGCCCTGGCCGCCGTGGGCAACAGCTACGAGATCACTCTGATTTTCCTGGCCTTTGCCTTTGGCTGCAATATGGGCTGTTCCGTCATTGTGTCCCAGCTGTTTGGCGCCAAAGACTATAAGGGCGTGAAGACGGCGGTTTATACTGCCAGCATTTTCAGCGCGGCGGTATGCGCGGCGCTGATGATCTTGGGCGTCACCTGCTGTGACGGCCTTCTGCGGCTGATCCGCACCCCGGAGGAAGTCCTGGTGGACTCTAAGCTGTATCTGGACATCTATGTCTACGGCCTGCCCTTCGTCTTCTTCTATAATATCGCCACCGGCATTTTCTCCGCCATGGGCGATTCCAAGACACCCTTCTATTTCCTGGCGGTTTCCTCTCTTTCCAATATTGCCGTGGATATCCTCTTTGTCAAGGCGTTTCGGATGGGGGTAGCCGGTGTGGCCTGGGCAACCTTCCTGTGCCAGGGCATCAGCTGCGTGCTGGCGGTCATTGTAGTGGTTCGGCGGCTGGAGAAAGTCTGCGCCGGGGAGAAGGCCCCGCTGTTCGATGGCGGCCTGCTGAAGCGGATCGTGGTCATTGCCATTCCCAGCATTTTGCAGCAGAGCTTTATCTCCGTGGGTAATATCATCATCCAGGGCCTGATCAATGGCTTTGGCCCCGCAGTCATGGCCGGATATTCCGCAGCCATCAAGCTGAACAGTCTGGTGATCACCTGCTTCACAACTATCGGAAACGGCGTCTCCAATTATACCGCTCAGAATGTCGGCGCCGAAAAGCTAGAGCGGGTGCGCCAGGGCTTCCGGGCAGGGCTGAAAATGATCTGGACCTTAGCAGTGCCTCTGGTGCTGATTTATTTCCTGGGCGGCAAGTATGTGCTGCGGCTGTTCCTGGACGCGGATTCGGACAGAGCGGCAAAAACCGGACTGATTTTTCTGCGCATTGTCTCGCCCTTCTATATGGTGATCTCCGCCAAGCTGATTGCCGACGGCATTCTGCGGGGTGCGGGACTCATGAAGAAATTCATGGTGGCAACCTTTGTAGACCTGTTCCTGCGGGTGATCCTTGCCTCTGTTTTCAGCCGGACGGCTCTGGGAGACCTGGGCATCTGGGTTTCCTGGCCTGTGGGTTGGGTTGCTGCCGCTGTGATTTCCCTGTACTATTACCGCACAGGCCCCTGGATGGAAAAGCGGCAGGAGCCGGAATTGGAAGAAAAGGCATAATGAAAACCGGCTGCCCGCAGGCAGCCGGTTTTGCATTAACCGAAGGCGATGTTCAGAAGCTTTTCCGTTTCTTCGTAATTTCCCCAGTAGTCTACTACGCTATAGCTGTTGGGGTCGTCCCCATAGGGATGGGTAATACGAAGAGCTCCGGTGAGGATGCACAGTACGCGTTTGCCCTGATATTCGGCGGTAACGGCCATGTCGGCATAGTCTCCGGATACGGAGGTTAGGCCGCCGGTGACCCGATCGTCCTGGGCAATGCCATGGTATCCTGTGGGATTGCCGACCAGAAGGGCATTGGTGGAATAGACAAGCTCCTGCGTGGCGGGAACCGTGTAAGAGGAGGCGCACCAGATCTTGTTCAGCAGCGGCTCTGCAAGCATGGCGTTGATCAACTTGGCAAGGTCCGTAACGGAAAGACTTCCAAAGTTCTGACCGGAGATATCGCGGAAATAGGGATCGTTTCCGCAAATGCTTTCTGCCGCCTCGTTCATTTTTTCCACAGCCGCAGTCGTGCTTCCGAAAATACCGCAGGCCAGCGCATAGGCGGAATCCTGCTGGTTGAACAGAAGCATTCGATACAGATGATCCTGCACGGTCAGTCCGTGCAAAACTTCATCCCGGAAGCCGGTATAACGCCCGGTGCGGGGGGCACGCACATCGATAACGGTATTTTCCGGGTCAGGAACCGCCTGTACTGCGGCAATGGCCAGCGCCAGTCGGCACCAGTCGCCTGCATTGTACGCAGAATCGTTTCTGCCCCAGGAATAGAGAATCTGGCTGCTGTCCATATCGAGGACAATGGCATTGGATGCGTTCAGGAATTCTTCATTGGAGCCATCCCAGTTCAGGGCCCATTCTTTGATACAGCCGAGTATTTCATCACCGGAGAAGCCGAGAATTCGCTCGTTCCAGGACCCGTCGGCATTGTACAGATCAATGCCCTCCTGCCCGCTGCGGATAACAAGAATTCTTCCGTCATAGCCGGTGAGCCGACAGCCTGTGTCGATCTCCTCCAGTCCGGGGATATCGCCGCTGTCTTCTGAGATGCGCCAGGCATCTGTGGAGTTCAAAAAGTTCTGAAAGCTGACCTGCATACCGCTGGCCTGGATGCGATCTAGCTGAAAGCACTCCACCTGTTTTGGAACGGCGAAGAAACGCAGATTGTACAGGCTTTGCAAAAATTCGGAGGATTCGTGCATAAAAGTGTCACTGTGAAAGTCTGTTTCCCGGAGATTCTCCCGCAGAGACTCCGGAATATCCTCCACGGCTTGGATCACCTTCAGCGCACCATCCAATTCTCCAACGAAGAGATAATTGGGCTCTGCAATGCCGTCGTACAAGATGGCAAAGGCCCACAGTTTGTCGTTGATGCGCCGCCAGGAATCCATGACTGCCGGGTCATGGACGGAAGGGTAATAGAGTTCCTGCTGCTGGACATAGACGGCGGTGTTTGGGAAGTAGACGAGTTTGGCATATTCCTCAAAGCTGCCGTGCTGACAGGCATCCAGATATTTCTGCATGAAATCGGCTGCCGCCTGGTCTTCCGGGGTCATGCTTACAGCCTCTGTTTCTGGAATGCTGCCATTGTCATCCGGGAGCGTGCGCTCGCTGCTTTTTGGATTCGTGGCGAAGCACAGAATGACAACCAGTGCCGCTATGAGTGCGAGAAGCCCTGCCCATAGTCTGGCATTTTTCTTTTGCAGGAGGTTCTTGATTCGTGCCTTGATGCTGTTCTGGCTGAATGCTACCGGGCATACCGAAAAGCTGCCCTTCGGTGCGGCGCACAGAAGCAGGGTGCAGGCGTAGTCCTTTCGCTTCCGGTCATCCATTCCCTTGACGGCTCGCTCATCACAGGCCATTTCCAGGTCACGGCAGAAGAGAGCGTAGGCAGCCCAGACCAGAGGATGGAACCAATAAACACTGAGCAGCAGGAACCCCGATAGCTTCCACCAGGCGTCTCCATGGCGCAGGTGGGCCTGCTCATGGGCCAATACATAGGGTTTTGCCGCTTGGCTTAGGTCCGAGGGCAGATAGATGCGCGGGCGGAACAGCCCCAGGATGAAGGGGGAGGAAATCTCATCGCAGATGTATATGCACCCATCCTGCCGCAGGCTGACGGAGAGCTTTTTCCGCAGACGCAAATAGCTGATAAGGCCATAGGCAATCATAGCCGCCATGCCCAGAAGCCAGACAGCGGTGCAGATAAGGAAAAAGACATCCGGATTACCGAGGCCGGAGGCTGTAAGTGTTGCACCCGGGGAAGCGGAACTGCCCGTCTGCGGCTGGGTGGCTGCGGTGGGAGTGGCGCCGGTGACCACGTGGGGCGCTTCCGTAGTTGCCGGTGCAGATATTTCATTTTCAGCCTGTAAAATCGAGGGATAGCCTTGCAGAGGTGTGTTTATTGTGGCCTGAGACGAAAACGGTTCGGTGCTTGGAAGCAGGCTCCATGGACTTTCCGGAGAGAAGGGAACCGCAAGCCGCAGGGCAACCACCGCCCAGAGCAGCAGCTGAGGCCCTTTTGGCAGCTTTCGGAAAAGAAAACGAAGCCCAATGACCGCCAGAATGAGAAAACCGACGCGAATGCTGCGGTTGGCAAGATACAGGAATACCTTTGTCATGTCTGTCCCTCCTGTTCAAACCGGTCGATCATGGCCCGAATATCGGCAATATCTTTTTGAGACAGGTGCCCGCCCTGGGCAAAGGCGGCGAGAAAGGCGGGAAGAGACCCAGAGAAGGTGTCTGCCACGAACTGCTTGCTTTGCCTTGCCTGGTAGTCCTGATGGGATACCAGTACGGTGACGGTGCCTCCCTGATTCTGAAAAAGACCTTGCTCGCAGAGCTTTTTGAGCACCGTATAGGTGGTGGATTTCTTCCATTCCAGCTCCCGGGCACAGAGCTTTACCAGTTCCCCGGAGGAAATGGGGGCGTTCTCCCATATGAGCTCTGCAAACCGAAGCTCTACGGGACCGAGCTTACGTTCTTCCATAAGAAATCATCCTTTCTACGAATGGTCTATCACTTATCGACCTGCTGCAAGTCTATCATGAATAGACCAATTCGTCAAGTGAAAATGCGGAAATTAAGGATATCTTAACGATTGGTTCCCATAAAAAGACAGGAGCGGCCTTTGACCGCTCCTGTAAAAATTAGTAGATATCGTCCATATATCCGGACAAAGCGTAGGGCTCCTTGGAGATCACTTCGCCGGTTTCCTTGTCGATCTTGCTCATATAGGTCCGCACATATCGACCGCCGACGGTATAGGACATTTCCACATTGTAGTCCCGGGTCTCCGTTCCAAGAATGGAGACGCGGACATAACCGTCGGATTCCTCTGCCTGGATCTTCACGGGCATGGGGGAGTCGTTGCGGATCTTCAGATCCGCGAAGCCCCAACTGACAGTGGCATCCATGCCCAGGGGAATGTAGCTGACGGGATAGCCGTGATTGTGCCGCTCTACGATGGTCAGCTCGGAATAGACGCTGGCCAGGTACAGGGTAGAAGACACCTGGCAGATGCCGCCGCCCGGAGAATCCACCAGCTTCGTGCCCGAGTAGGCAGGGGCAGGCAGCCAGCCCAGTTCCTTGGTTCTGGGGCCCAGAGCTTTGTTGTAGGAGAGCTCCTGCCCGGGCTGAAGCACCAGCCCATCCAGCAGCTCACAGGCCTTGCGCAGATTACCGTTGCGGTTTTCATTGTCCCCGTGGGGTGTCTCGCAGTGACCTAAGACATCCTGGAAATAGGCGTCCTCGTCGGCAATTTCGGGATCGGTGTAGTGCAGGGAAATAAGGGTGCTTTCACCATAAGCCAGATTCTGGAACTGCTGCTTGGCCTCTGCCAGATCAAATTCATAGCCATGTACGCCGGGGATGACCTGGTAGCTGGTCAGATCCACGCTGGGATCTTCGGGAGTCAGCCGGGTCTGTTCCCACAGGCCGTCCAGGTCCGGAGATACGGGCTTTTTGGCGGATACGGTACCCTGATAGCTGACTGCAAAGCTGCCGGTATTGTAGCCCTCCAGAATTTCGTTATACAGGGCATCCGCGTCAATTTCAATGCCGGGGTAGCCGCGGAAGAGCGTCACGGTTTGGCAGGGGGTGCTTTCGTCGTAGTTCGTTACGTCCGGGGCTGTGCCTTGGACGGTATAGCTGCTGTCCTGATAGAGCTGAGAGAGCTGCTGGGCGTAGCTGTCAGCGACGGATCGGATGGCGGCATCGTCCAGGCCCAGGTAGGGCAGCAGCGACATGGTGCGGGAGCCGTCCAAATCCGTCCGGCCAAGGGCATAGGCGGCTTTTACGGCCGCAGCGGCATCCAGCTTTGCATGGGATTCCTCCGGCGAGATGAGCAGGGAATTGGCGGGGTAGCGGATATTCAGCTTTTCCAGCACGGTGCCCGCCTCCGAAAACCGGATTTCCATAGTCTTCTGCGAAAATTGCTCGCCAAAGGCGGCTTGCAGGGCCTTCTTTGCTTCTCCTTTTGTCAGACCGCCGATTTCCACGCCGCCGACGGACACATCGGAGACGATTTGCCCATTGTATGGGTCCATAATACGGGTAACGGCCGGAATGCCCAGGGCACAGGCCAGGGCCACAGCGGCAGCAATGGCAGTGCCAATGCCCAGCTTTTTCCAGAAGCCGCCTGTTGTTGGCGGCATTTTCTTTTTCCCGGCTTGCGGCTTTTTGGGCATTGGAGCATCCTGGGGGGCCTGCGTTTCCCGGGGCTCCGGTTCCTCCAGCAGTGCATTCAGGGAGCGCAGAAAGGCCTCGTCGTCCTCTTCAAAAACATGGGGTTCTTTCTCCATGGAAAATCCTCCTGTAGGTTCCATAAGTTACCATAATTATAGCATGGTTTTTCCGGGGACACAACCTAATATTTCTTTAAGACAGAAAGATATCAGCTGTTGCAGCAGCGTTGGTATTTGGCGACGAAGGCCTTGGCCTGCTTCAGGCTGTCGGGGCCGACGGAGAGCTTCAGCTTCAGGGTGGGCTCCTTGGCGTTGGCCAGGAAGACCACCCGGGTCTTGTAGTCCGCATCGGAGCACAGGCTGCCTACGGCATCGAAATTCAGGCTGGTGAGTACAAAGAGAATGTCTCCGCCCTTCTGCTTGATGTCCTTAATGCCCAGCTCCATGGCCTGGGCCCGCAGCAGGGCAATGTCGATGAGGTTCAGCACGCCCTTGGGCGGCTCACCGTAGCGGTCCACAATTTCGTCCAGAAGATCGTCCGCATCCTCCTGGCAGCGAATGGCGGCCATACGGCGGTACAGGTCCATTCGCTCCTCGCCCCGGGATACATAGTCCTTGTCAACATTGGCGGTGACGGTCAGGTCGGCGGTGCATTCCGGTGCCTTGGGGGCCTCGCCCTTCTCCTCCAGAACGGCTTCGTCCAGCAGTTTCAGATACATATCGTAGCCGACGCTCATCATGTGGCCGGACTGCTCGGCGCCTAAGAGATTGCCGGCACCCCGAATTTCTAGGTCCCGCATGGCGATTTTGAAGCCGGAGCCGAATTCCACATACTCCCGGATGGCCGCCAGCCGCTTGGCGGCGGTCTCCTGCAAGATCTTCCCCTGCCGGTAGGTGAGGTAGGCGTAAGCCCGGCGGGTACTGCGGCCGATCCGCCCCCGGATCTGGTGGAGCTGGGCAAGGCCCAGCCGGTCGGCGTCCTCCATGATGAGGGTATTGACGTTGGGAATGTCGATGCCCGTCTCAATAATGGTGGTGCACACCAGCACATCCGCCTCGCCATCCACCATGGCCTGCATAACGGCGGACAACTCCTGTTCGCCCATCTTGCCGTGGCCCACCACCACCCGGACCTCCGGCCCCAGCAGTTTCTGGATGCGGGAGGCAGTGAGGTCAATGGTCTCCACCCGGTTGTGTAGGTAGTAGATCTGACCGCCCCGGGCCAATTCCTTCCGCATGGCGTCCTCCAGGATCCCCCAGTCATGCTCCAGTACATAAGTCTGCACCGGCTGACGGTCGGCTGGCGGCTCCTCAATGGTAGACATATCCCGCAGACCGGAGAGGGCCATGTTCAGCGTCCGGGGGATGGGGGTAGCAGACAGGGTCAGCACGTCCACCTGACGGCTCATCTCCTTGAGCCGCTCCT
>OKWR01000545.1_pt1 | contig 38916 bp, 44 predicted proteins | sample 1607101 | NCBI WGS metagenome assembly OKWR01 (sample SAMN04414076, study PRJEB24778) | human gut metagenome | material: faecal | host: Homo sapiens
ATCCGCATGAACGAAAAAGATAAACTTTTATTCATGTTCCAAAAATCAATGTCATTAAAATAATGGAGCGGTCAGGAAATTTCTATAAGGCAATACGGTTGGGATATATACTTATCTCCATTCTTATCGGATGTATGGCATATAATAGCCTCTATGAATGGCAGGAGATAGAAGCATTAGAACTTGGCAATAAAAAAATAGACGAGCTCCGAAAAGAAATAAACAATATCAATATTCAAATGATAAAATTTTCTCTATTGGGTGAAACAATACTGGAATGGAACGATAAAGATATCGAGCATTACCATACCCAACGCATGGCAATGGATAGTATGCTGTGCCGTTCCAAAGCGATATATCCGGCAGAGCGCATCGACAGTGTTCGCTATCTTTTAGAAAATAAGGAACAGCAGATACGCCAGATTGTTCAGGTACTTGATGAACAGCAGGCTCTCAACGAGAAGATTGCCCGTCAAGTCCCTGTAATCGTGCAGAAAAGTGTGCAGGAACAACCGCAAAAAACAAAGCGGAAAGGATTTTTGGGTATTTTCGGCAAGAAGGAAAAGTCAAAACCGACAGTAACCACCACGATGCTCCGCTCCCTAAACCGGAACATGATAGCCGAACAACAGGCGCAAAGCCGCCGTCTGTCGGAACACGCCGATAGCCTTGCCGCCCGTAACGCGGAACTTAACCGACAACTACAAGCCCTAATCCGCCAGATGGATGAGAAAGTACAGGCCGACCTGCAAAAACGTGAAACAGAAATAGTTGTCATGCGTGAGCAATCATTTATGCAGATAAGTGGTCTGACAGGATTTGTCCTTCTGCTTTTGGTAATTTCATATATCATTATCCATCGGAATGCCAATCGTATCAAACGATATAAAAAAGAAACGACAGACTTAATTGGACAACTGAAACAATCTGTGGAACAAAACAAGGTACTGATTATCTCTCGCAAAAAAGCTGTGCATACCATCACCCACGAGTTGCGTACACCGCTGACGGCGATAACCGGATATGCTGGGTTGATGGACAAAGAACGCGACACCGATAAAATAGGGATATACATTCAAAATATACAGCAATCCTCCGATCGGATGCGTAGGATGCTTAACACACTACTTGACTTCTTCCGTCTGGACAACGGTAAAGAGCTACCCAATATATCTCCATGCAGGATTTCAGCAATTACGCATATTCTTGAAATGGAGTTTATACCTATCGCCATGAACAAGGGACTGACTTTGACCATAGAGAATCGAACGGATGCGGTTGTCCTGACCGATAAGGATCGTATTCTGCAAATCGGGAACAATCTGCTGTCAAACGCTATGAAGTTCACTGATAACGGCAGTGTATCCCTGACAATGGATTATGATAACGGTATGTTGAAACTTGTCGTTGAAGATACGGGAACAGGCATGACCGAAGATGAACAACGACGGGTATTTGGCGCGTTTGAACGACTGTCAAACGCAGCCACAAAAGACGGCTTCGGATTAGGATTGTCAATCGTACAGCGTATTGTGGCGATGCTTGACGGCACTATCCGGCTGGAAAGCGAAAAAGGCAAGGGAAGCCGTTTCACGGTGGAAATACCCGCACATCCTGCCGAAGAACTGCCAAAACAAACGGTTAAAAAGCATGTTCGTCACGAAGAAAAGCATTACGATGTTATTGCCATTGACAATGATGAGGTGTTGCTACTTATGCTGAAAGAAATGTATGCACAGGAAGGAATACACTGTGACACCAGCACCGATGTGGCGAAGCTGATGGAGTTGATACGGAAAAAGGAATACGCCCTGCTGCTTACTGACCTGAATATGCCGGAAATAAACGGCTTCGAGTTGCTGGAGCTTCTGCGCACCTCCAATGTGGGCAACTCAAGGGCTATCCCGGTAGTGGTAGCAACCGCTTCGGGCAGTTGCAGCAAGGAAGAACTTATCGAACGTGGATTCGCCGGATGCCTGTTCAAACCCTTCTCCATATCGGAACTGTTGGAGGTTTCAGACAAATGCGCCCAGAAAGGCACATGGGACGAAAAACCGAACTTTTCCACCCTGCTGTCCTATGGCAATGAATCAGTCATGCTGGAGAAGCTGATAGCGGAAACTGAAAAGGAAATGCAGTCGGTCAGGGATGCAGAACGGCGGCACGCCCTTCAGGAACTGGATGCCCTTACACACCACCTGCGAAGTTCGTGGGAGATACTCCGTGCCGACCAGCCACTAAGAGAACTTTATAAACTACTTCGTGGAAGTGCCGTTCCCGATAATGAGGCATTACACAATGCCGTGACTGCCGTACTGAATAAAGGTTCAGAAATCATCCGACTGGCAAAAGAAGAAAGGAGAAAATACGAAAATGGATAAGACAAAAATCATCGTGGTGGAGGACAATATCGTATATTGTGAGTTTGTCTGCAACCTGCTGGCACGGGAGGGATTCCGTACCGTGCAGGCTTTCCACCTCTCGACAGCAAAGAAACTTCTGCTACAAGCGACAGAAAACGACATCATAGTTTCAGACTTGCGTCTTCCTGAAGGCGATGGCATCGATCTATTGCGCTGGATGCGCAAGGAAGGCATGATGCAACCGTTCATCATCATGACCGACTATGCCGAAGTGCATACGGCAGTGGAAAGCATGAAACTCGGTTCGTTGGACTACATACCCAAACAACTTGTGGAGGACAAACTCGTCCCTCTGCTTCGTACCCTATTAAAAGAAAGGAGTATCGGAAGAAAACGTATGCCGGTGTTTTCTCGTGACGGCTCGGCATTTCAAGTTATCATGAAACGAATAAGGCTGGTGGCTCCCACTGACATGAGCGTGCTGATATTCGGCGAGAACGGCACTGGTAAGGAGCATATCGCACACCAACTGCACGACAAAAGCAAACGGGCAGGAAAACCGTTCGTCGCGGTGGACTGCGGTTCACTCACCAAAGAACTTGCGCCATCGGCTTTCTTCGGACACGTCAAAGGAGCGTTCACAGGTGCGGACAACAACAAGAAAGGCTATTTTCACGAGGCGGAAGGTGGTACGCTGTTCTTAGACGAAGTTGGTAACCTTGCACCGGAAACCCAGCAAATGTTACTCCGAGCTATACAGGAACGAAGATACCGCCCGATAGGTGATAAGACGGATAAAAGTTTCAATGTCCGTATTATCGCCGCCACCAACGAAGATCTGGAGACAGCTGTGAATGAAAAACGATTCCGACAAGACCTGTTATATCGTCTGCATGACTTCGAGATAACCGTTCCGCCGTTGCGCGACTGTCAGGAGGACATCATGCCGTTGGCTGAGTTTTTCCGAGAGATTGCGAACAAAGAACTGGAATGTGACGTTATTGGATTTGACGGAGAGGCCCGTAAGACATTGCTGACCCACGCTTGGCCGGGCAATGTCCGTGAGCTTCGACAGAAAATCATGGGTGCGGTGTTGCAGGCGCAGACCGGACTTGTCACGAAAGAACATCTGGAACTTGCCGTGACGAAACCGACTTCACCCGTCAGCTTCGCCCTACGCAACGACGTAGAAGACAAGGAACGGATTTTACGTGCGTTAAAGCAGGCGAACGGGAACCGCAAGATTGCCGCCGAACTGCTCGGAATAGGACGTACAACGCTATACAGCAAGCTGGAAGAGTATGGGTTGAAATACAAATTCAGGCAATCATAGCCGGTAATTCACTGAATTTAGCTATCTTTGCATGAACATTTGAAGGTAAACGGTGATTGGGGAGCCTTTCGCCGCCGATATATAACATAAGACCGCAAGGCGTTTCGAGCGAAAATCTGGTAAATTGACACTACGGAGACGATTGCGTGATGCTTATGCTATGCCTACGCATAGCGTGCATTCACGTACTCTCCGTAAAAGGCTTTACCAGAGCCGTCGCTTGAAAGTAGTGTGAATTGCACGCTACTTTTTTGCTCCTTGCCCAACGAAAGGAAAAGACTATGGGTAAAGTTCAGATTCTCGCCGTCCTCACGATAGACGGGTGTCATTCTTCAGAATTATATGGCAAAGCGTATGAGGATTTACGCCTTGACCGCTGCGATATTGACAAAATAAGGGAAAACGCGCTTTACCATGTCACGCCGGACTACTCCATCTCCATGTTGGACGAATGGCGGAAAGACAATACCAACATCTGCTATCTCGCAGAAGCCACTCCCGACAATTCGGACTATATCAACGGGCTGTTGCGTATGCGGGTGGTGGATGAGATTATCCTATATACCGTGCCTTTCATATCGGGAACAGGACGGCATTTCTTCAAGTCGGCACTACCTGAAGTACGCTGGACACTCTCCTCACAAAAGAGTTTTTCCAACGGAGTATGCCGGAGCATCTATACACGTATGGAATCCGGGAAATAGTCGAAATGTTCCATAGAAGAACACTTTTATAATCCGTTTAATAAAGCAATGTTCTGAAAAAAAACATTTTAAGGCTACCACAATTCATGGCGGATAAAAAATATCAATTTTTATTTCACTGAAATCCAGTACGTTGTAAAGACCGTGCCGGATTTTTTGCTTTTTGGTCGCGATTTTTGCCAATATTATTCATGTGCGCATACCGAAAACAGAGTGTAAAATTTCAAAATTGACAGGACATGAATTATTTTTTATTGGCGGAAACAGATTTCTTCCGCCGGATAAACGAAGTCGGGGACTGCAATATGGAAAAAGCATACACGGCTTTCGCCACCCAAGTGATCGAACTGTGTATCGGCAGCCCGGACACGAACCGGACCATCATCGCGTTGGCTTACATCGAAATCGAATTACAGCATCATCCCGTGCGTAACCTTCCCGAAGAAAAGAAGGAAATAGCCAACTATGTCAGCAAGGCTCTCTCTTTCGTAAGGAAGATGCAGAAGTTTCTTGCCGCTCCCCAAGTGCCGCCACTCACATCCAACATCCAACCAACTATTGTTCCCTCTGCTAAAAGCGAAACGCAGAAGTCCCTGCAATGGACGGGCAACACCCTCGACCTCGTAGAATTGATTTACGGGTTGAGCGAGATGGGTTGCATCGACAACGGCGAGACACCCCTGAAGGTGCTCGCTCCTGCCCTCTATGAGTTCTTCGGGCTCGATACCAAGGAGTGTTACCGCTACTACTCCGCCATCAAACTGCGAAAGAATCCCAGCCGCACCTATTTCATCGACAAGATGCAGAAGAAACTCAATGAGAAGATTCGACGGGATGAGGAATTGGAGCGGATGAGGCGGTAAACGGGACAGTTCATTGGATAAAATCGCAGAAAGACGCGGAAATACACCTATATCGTAAAATATGAATAGCAAAAACTCCTGAAATACAAGAAAATGTAGTACCTTTGCAAAAATTTTTGCATTCATCACAGTATGGAAGTATTCAACAAACCGCCACTGACCTATGAAAAGCAGGTGGAACTGCTGCTTTCGCGAGGTCTGATAGTAACTGACAGGAAGCGTGCCGAAAGGCATCTCGCCAATATCAGTTACTATCGTCTCAGTGCGTACATGCTGCCATACAAGAAAAAGGAGGACGGCATTATTATTGATGCCTTTAAGGAAGGTACGACGTGGGATGACATTTACGACCTGTATGTGTTCGACCGCAAACTTCGCCTATTGGTGTTTGATGCCATAGAACGGCTGGAGGTGGCCATCCGAACGCAGATCATCTACCAGCTCAGCCACAAGTATGGTTCGCATTGGCAAGACAATGCCCATATCTTCAATCCTCCGAGAGAAGTCACGTTGAGGGACGGCAGGACAATCACCATTGACGTATATCGGGAAATCCAAAGCCATATCAAGGAACAGTTGCACAGCAACAGGGCAGAGGTGTTTATCCAGCATTACCACAACAAATACGGCACGCCGGAGAATCCGCCTTCATGGATGAGTGTGGAGATTATGTACTTCAACCATCTGTCGAAGATATGCACAGGCTTGAAGAACCGTGCCGACATCAACGGCATCGCATCCTATTTTGCCCTGCCTCCCAAGACCTTCTGCTCGTGGTTGCATACGATGAACTATGTGCGTAATATCTGCGCCCACCACTCGCGCCTGTGGAACCGTGACCTGAACATCGTACCGGAGAAACTATCGTTTTCAAAACGTCTGGTATGGATAAGCAACCCGGACACGGCAAAGCGGAGCAAGACCTACTACTTCTTCTGCATGATCAATTACATGTTGCAGGTGGCCAATCCTACCTCCCAGTTCAAAAGCAAGTTGAAGGAACTGCTCGAAGAGTATAAAAACGTCATTTCACTTGATTCAATGGGCTTTCCGCAAGGCTGGAAAGAGGAAAAAATGTGGGAAGATTGAAAAATAACGGAGAAAAAGTATGGCAGTTTCAGGAAAAAGCCGTACCTTTGCACTGTCAAAAAATAGAAAGTTTCAAAAACTCAAAGATAATAAGCCCTCCAGGCGAGCCGCAAGGCAGCATACTTGGAGGGCGTTCTTCATTTTAGGCGGTAGCGGAATCATTGTCCACTACTGCCTTTTTCTTACTTATTCTGCAACAGATGCTTCAGGCTTTCATCGCTGGCAATGCGCTCCAGCTCGTCCTTGACTATCTGCTTCACCTCGTCCTTGATGCGGTTGTAGTTTTCCTGCACCTTCTCCTTCATGCAGTCGTTGCCATGCTCGTCCGTGAAGTCCGTGATGACGGGAATGGGCTTGTAGGCTTTCGTCTCGGCGGCGACCTTCGCATTGTCCACCACAATCTCCGCATGGAAAATCTTCTGCTCGATGCGCTCGTCGAAGTTGTCGGAAACCGCACCCACGAACATGCCCTGCGTGAGGCCGGAAATCTTGCTGGGCGGGATGAGTGAGTCCATCTGCGTGTTGATGGAGGTGGAAACGTCCTGACGGTTGATGGAGATGGACTGCCGCTTCTGCAGCACCTTGCCGAAACGCTCCGAAAGCGTCTTGGCGGTCTCGCCCACCACCTGCCCGGAGAAGATGTTGCCGACGGTGTTCATCACCACCTTCGCCTCTTTGTCGCCATAGTCGCGCACCAGCTGCGAGAAGTCCTGAAAGCCCAGACAAACCGCCACCTTGTTGCTTCGTGCCGTGGCGATGAGGTTGTCCAGCCCCTTGAAATAGATGGTGGGCAACTCGTCGATGATGACCGACGATTTCAGCATCCCTTTCTTGTTGATGAGTTTCACGATGCGGGAATTGTAGAGGCCGAGAGCCGCCCCATAGATGTTCTGACGGTCGGGATTGTTGCCCACGCAGAGAATCTTCGGCTCTTCGGGGTTGTTGATGTCGAGGGTGAACTCGCTGTCCGACATCACCCAGTAGAGCTGTGGCGAGATCATGCGTGAGAGCGGTATCTTCGCGCTGGCAATCTGTCCCTGAAGCTGTTCCATCGCTCCCCCTTGCCAAGCGTCCATGAAGGGCGAGAGGTAGTTCTCCAGTTCGGGATAGCTCGTCAGGATGGGAAACACATCCTCGTAGCGACGGTTGAGCAGTTCGATGGCATGGGGAAAGGTGCAATACCTGCCGCCCTCGTAGATGCGCAGGAACCAGATGATGGCGGCGAAGAGGATGATGGGCGATTCCACAAAGAAGTCGCCCTGCTTCTGCACCCATGTGCGGTTGAGGTTGAGCATGATGGTGTAGGCACTCTCGTAGGCATCCGAAATGTCGGTCATGAAGTCCGGATGGATGGGGTTGCAGCGGTGGCTGCGGCGAGGGTCGTCGAAGTTGATGACGTAGAACTGCGGTTTCACCTTGTACCCCTCCGGGTGGTTCAAAAGATGGTTGTAGGCAATCATGGAGAGGTCGGGAAACTTGAAGTCGTACACATACATCGAGTAACCCTTCTCTATCTGTTGCTTGATGAAATTGTTCACCACGGCATACGACTTGCCGCTGCCCGGCGTGCCCAGCACGATGGAGGCACGGAAGGGATTAACCACGTTGATCCAGCCCCTGTTCCAACGCTTGCGGTAGTAGAAGCGTGTGGGCAGGTTCACGGAATAGTCGTTCTCCAGCAGCCTTGTCTCCTGCATGAAACTCTCGTTTTCCGTGTTGAACACATCCTCCATCAGATTGTGCTTCAGCAGACGGCTCATCCACAGCCCGCCCATCAGCAGGCATACGTAGCCCGTGCCGATGGTAGCGATGTACAGTCCTGCCACCGCCTCCGTGGGCAATGGCAGTGCCAATATCCACCAGTTGAGGAAGAACAGCACACAGCCTATAGCCAGTGCCGCCCAAATCCTGCTCCAAGTGATTTTCTCTCCCTTCACGCCCTTCGTGCCGAGGCAGGAAAGGGCAAGCAGGAGTACGGCGAACAGCTTTGTGTAGAGGATGGAATGGAACAGTCCCGCCGTGCGGTTGAAGTTCATCAGAATCCTGTCCACCACACCGATGTCCACGCCCCACAGCCGTATGGCACTGTAGCAGTACCAATACACGTTCATCACTACCAATATAATACTCACGGCACGCAGAAAATCCATGATTTTCGCCAGCGCCCTCAAATCGTCTTCTTGTGACATTGTTCCTTGGTTTTGAAGTGAATAAAAAATACGATGTTACATTCCCAGTCCCTTGCGCTTCTTCTTTTTCTTCTTCCGCTGCATGGCACGGATAAACGCCTCCTCTTCGGGATCGATACCAGAGCCGTCGGGCGAGAAAAGTCCCGCACCTGAGATGTGGAAGTCATCGGTGTATTCTTCTGTCTTTGGCATAACAGCATTTCTCTCTTCAGTAGGCACACTCTCTTCCGCAGGTACAGTCATCGTTATCGGCTCCTCGTTGGCGTATGGCAGCGTGAAGTGTTCCTGCAAGGCATTGGCAGAAAGTTCCCTTCCCATGCGTGAGCCGTTGAGCACGCAACCCGTGCGGTGGTCGATGAAGGTGGCACCATAGATGCGTCCGCCCTCCGTATGGCGCAGCACCGTGTCGATGCCCTTCTCCCTGAGCAGGGCTATGAAGCGGTCTTGGTGGTGAGTCGCTTCCAATGCCGCCAATACAGTGCGTTTCGTCATGTCAGCGAGTTTCCTGTCCTTTATCTCTTTCTTGGAGCGTGCAAACTTGTTTTGCAGCGCATCATATCCGGCTGACTTGCCGAAGAGCGAGGACTTGAACGGATTGCCCGTCTTGTTGCCCGCATCATCTGTGGCGGAGAACACCAGCCCGTGGTATTCCCGTCCACGCACGATGCCCCGCGCTTCCTCCACCGTCACATTGTACAGCGACAGCAACGCACGGTATTCGCCCAGCGACTGGAAACGGTACTGCCTGTTCACCGCCTTCACGATGTTCCCCACCTGCTTCTTGACATCGCCTGCCGCAACGTCCACTTTGTGCAGCGGACGCTCTATGCACTCGCCTCGCCGTTCTGCAGGATGTAGCCCATACTTCCGCTCCAAATCCTTCCGTATGCGCTCGCTCCTGCGGAAGAGGAAGTCCTGGTTGAGCCGCCTGCCGCTTTCATCCACATTGATGGTGACGATGTGCAGGTGGTGGCGGTCGATGTCCTCGTGCTTATAGACCATATAGGGCTGGTTGCCGTAGTCCAGACGGTCGAGGTATTCCCGTGCTATCTCCTGCAGTTCCGTGTCCGTCAGCACATCGTCGGGATGCGGATTGATGGAGATGTGCAGCACAGGCTTCTCCGTGCGCACCGTGGCGGGCATGAAGGCGAGGAAGCCCTCCATCGCCTTGGCAATATCCACCGTGCCGCTCCCGTCGTTGAAGATGCGGTTGGTGGCCAACAGCCGTCCCTGCTCCTTGTTAATCTTCTCCCCGTTGTAGGCGAGCGCACCGTAGAGCGACTTTCCTAAACTGATTTTGGTGACCATTTCGCCTCCATTTCTTTTGAGAGTTCCACAATCCTGCGGCTCAACGCCGCCAGCTCCTCCGTGCATTTCTCTAACTTGTAGAGCAACGCCATCGCCTTTTTCTCGGAGAAATGCGACCGCAATTCCTTCACGACTTGGTTGTAGTTCGTGCCGATGGCACGGAACTGCGCATGGAAATCCGACAGCTTGGTGTAGTAGTCCACCAAGCCCTTGTCCACTGTAACGACCCTGAACATCCTGCCGAAGAACTGCTCCTTCAGGAACACCGCCTTGGCATAGACACCCGATTTCTCGTGCATGGCGAGGAACCTGTTCCACTCGCCGTCGTCGAAACGCACCATCACGCAGTGCGTCTTTGTGTCCAACTTGGGGCATCGCCCCGTCCTTCTTTTCTCTTTCTGCATCATTGATTGGATTTAGTGGTTATGCGCCAAGGTCCCCTTTCCCAACTCCAACCATCGGTTTTCATCAGGCTTCCCGACTTCGGAGGGATAGCCCGTCCCCCGCCAGTGGGGCAAGAGCTTTTCGGGTAACTCAAATACTTTTGAGTAACTGAAAAGACATCTTGCTATTGGCTAATGCCAATAAAAATCCGCCTTCGGACGGATTGGTGTATTGCCTGATAACCCTGGTGGCAGTGTTCCAAGGGCAAGCCCTGTCGCTTGGGTGCAAAATTACGGCTATTTTCGCCTCTGAATCAGCGTTTTTGCTGTGCCAACCGCTACCACCCTGTGCCACTCGCTGCCACTCATTCCGAAAGTGATACGGATATGAAAAAATGCCTATACTTTTGCATCGTGATTCAGTTCACGGATGATTTGCGGACGTAGAAAACCGACTGTTCAAATCCATGCGTAACCGGTTTGACGGGTAAGCGGAAAAGCGGATTTTCAAAGGTCCGGCAATCCACTGATACGATGAAGCGCATATGTAATGACGCAATGACTTCATGCCGTCATTCAGTGGGGATTCAAACAGGCGAAGAACCGGATAAGGGGAAAGCCGTTGAAGCGACAAACCAATCATCCGCATAAATGAAGACACCGGGATGCAATCCCATAGAGAGACAATAAAACGAGTAAGTAATCATTCAAAAACGAGAAGACATGAGTAAAGAAATCTTCGTCGCCTTTGCGACACAGAAGGGAGGCATCGGCAAATCCACCGTCACTGCCCTTGCCGCAAGTTACCTTCACAATGTGATGGGGCTGAATGTGGCGGTGGTGGACTGCGATGCCCCGCAGCACAGCATTCACGGTTTGCGTGAGCGCGAGTTGAAACTGATAGAGGAAAGCCTCTACTTCAAGGCACTGGCCTGCGACCATTTCCGCAAAATCAAGAAGCATGCCTATCCGATAGTGGAGAGCGATGCGGTGAACGCCTTGGACGATGCGGAGAAACTGCTGGCAAACGAGGAGGTGAAGCCCGATGTGGTGTTCTTCGACATGCCCGGCACGCTGAAGGCGAATGGCGTGGTCAAGACGCTCTCGCAGATGGACTACATCTTCGCCCCAGTCAGTGCAGACCGTTTCGTGGTGGAGAGCACGCTCCAGTTCGCCACCATGTTCAAGGACAACCTGATGACGACAGGCAGGGCGAAGACAAAAGCCTTCCACCTGTTCTGGACGATGGTTGACGGCAGGGAGAAGAACGGGCTGTATGAGGTCTATGAGGACGTGATGGCGGAGATGGGGCTTTCAGTCTTATCCACACGACTGCCCGACAGCAAGAAATACCGCCGTGACCTTTCGGAAGAACGGAAGGGCGTGTTCCGTTCCACCATCTTCCCGATGGACTCCGCCCTGCTGAAGGGGAGCGGCATCAAGGAATTTGCAGAGGAAATCAGTAACATCATAAACAACCCGTAATTATGGCAAGCAGAAAAGTGAATACGGAAGGCATTGACGAGGAACTGTTGATTGCCTCCATCGGAAAGAAAAGAAGCGAGGAACAGATGCCTCCTCCCGTACAAGAACAGTCCGTGCAAGGACAGAAAGAAAAGTCCTACGCTCCAACGAGGCGCGATGCGGGCGGCAAAAAGAAACAGCAGGACGATGACTATATCGGGCTATATCTCGGTCGCAACGAAATCAAGACCCGGCAGTGCGTGTATATCAGCAGGGATGTCCACAGCGTCATCCTGAAGATAGTCAACAGCATCGCCCCGGAGGACACGACAGTGGGCGGATACATCGACACCGTCCTGCGGTTCCACCTGCAACAGCACAAGGACCGCATCAACGAACTGTACAAGAAACAAAGAGACAATTTGATTTAACAACAGTATTAACATCAAAAATTTCAAGACAATGAAGAAGAATCAAGTGAGCAATTACCGTAGCGTGTTTTTGAAGAGCAATGGCATCAACAAGAAGAATGCCATGCCAGTGGCCATCAGTCCGAAGACTTATGCCAAGATAGAGCAAATCATCCAAGTCATGGGAGACGGCAGCTGTACCGTGGACGATTTTGTGGAGAACGTGCTGAAGCATGGTCTCAGTGGTAAGGAATCCCGGTCTATATCTATCAGCGCAGCGACCTATGACATGATAGAGGGTCTGATTCATGGTATGGAGACAGACGGCTGCACTGTGGACGCCTTTGTGGAAAGCATATTGAAGTACCAGCTCCGCGAGGCGAATACCCGTCCTATTCCTATCAGTCCGACAACTTATGCCGTGATAGAGAATATCATCCAAGTCATGGGAGACGGCAAATGTACCGTGGACGATTACGTGAAAAACGTATTGCAGAGCAAACTCTGCGAGATCAATGATGTGCAGTGTATCGCATCTAAAGCATAAAATCGGGGCAATCAAATTATTCACATCTAAATTTACAAGACAATGAAGAAGAATCTCAGAAGCATTTTCAACAAGTTCATTAAGAAGGCTGGCATCAAAGCAAGAGACGGCAAGCAAGTTTACATCTGCGAGGAATTTCATCAGAAAATAAGTCTGATGGCTAATCTCGGCTGTCGAGGTGAGATTACCATAGCGGATTATCTCCACAATGTGCTGGAAGACCACTTCCGCATGCACGGGACAACCTTCAACGAAGTATTGAACGAAGCATTGAAGGCAAGATTATGAGCATCACCTATATCCTGCTTTCCGTGTCCATTGTCTGCAATGTCTGGTTTATCCTGCTGCTTCTTGCAGACCGCATAGCCGACACCAAGGCGGCAAGACTCCTGAGAGGCATTGCCGATGTATGGAAGTCGCTTCATGAAACGGCGGAGGAAAGGCCAACGATGTCCCAATCTCCAGTTTCCGACAATGAGATTATCGGGAAAAGCAAGTTCAGAATGCAGTCTCCGAGGCCAACCGCTGCCACCCCTGTGCCAAAGGATTCCACTTCCGAAAAAGGTGTGGAGATGTCGGAAAACGACATTACTTTTGAAAGCGAAAACAAAGACAGCGAGCAAGAAACGGACTCCGCTCGCATCCCGGACGAGAAACTCGACAAGGCTTTCAAGAGCCTTTCACCGGACGAGCTGGGTTATTCGGATGATGAGCCGGAAGAAGAAAGCGAACGTCCGCGAGCCTCTGGTTTCAGCTTTGACGAGATTCGTGAGGCTGTCCACATAGCCACCAAGAAGAACCCGTCGGGCAAGGAACAGCAGAAAGCGAGGGAGGTCTTCGCAGAACTGGAGGACACGGAACTCTATGAGAAACTAATGGCCGGAAGTACGGAAGTAAGTATCCGCATCAAGGGACTGATGGAAATTCGCCTGAAGAAGCCGAAGAAAGATTTCGTCATCCCCGACAAACTGGAGGACTTCAACATCCGGGACTATGTATAACGTATAACCATTGCAACGAAAAAAAGAATGAATAGAAAGTAATGCAACAACAAAGCGGCAGAGCGGTACAAGGTACATCCAGACCGCAAACGGACAGCCTAAGTCCGTGGAAACAAAAGGGCGACACCACTATATCCGAATAAAGTAAATCATTATCAACCCGCCCGACAAGGACTATCCACCCTTTGAGGGCACAAAATAGAACATCAATATGAACAAGAACAACAGTATCAGAACAATCCTCTCGGCAGCACTCCTCATCGCTGCAAGCGCAACAGCATTCGCACAGGGCAACGGACTGGCAGGCATCAACGAAGCCACCTCCATGGTCACCTCGTATTTCGACCCAGGCACGAAACTCATCTACGCCATCGGCGCAGTGGTCGGACTCATCGGCGGCGTGAAGGTCTATGGCAAGTTCTCGTCGGGCGACCCCGACACCTCCAAGACCGCCGCAAGCTGGTTTGGAGCGTGCATCTTCCTCATCGTGGCAGCCACCATTCTGCGCTCGTTCTTCCTATAATATAATAATGTATGGCTGAATACCCCATCAACAAGGGCATCGGCCGTCCGGTTGAGTTCAAAGGTCTGAAGGCTCAATACCTGTTCATCTTCGCAGGTGGGTTGCTGGCTCTCTTCATCCTCTTCGTCATCCTCTACATGGTCGGCATCGGCCAGTGGATATGTATCGGCTTCGGTGCGGTGTCGTCGTCCATCCTCGTATGGCAGACCTTCGCACTGAACGCCCGGTACGGCGAGCACGGACTGATGAAGCTGGGAGCGGCACGCAGCCACCCCCGATACCTTATCAACCGACGGCGGATAACCCGATTATTCAAGAACAAACAGAAAACGGAACAAGAATGAGGAACATATCCAAAATGACAACACTGGAAAACAAGTTTCCCCTGCTGGCGGTGGAGCACGGCTGTATCGTCTCAAAGGATGCCGACCTCACGGTCGCCTACGAGGTGGAGCTGCCGGAACTCTACACTGTGACGGGTGCGGAATACGAGGCCATACACGGCTGCTGGTGCAAGGCCATCAAGGTGCTGCCCGACTATTCCATCGTCCACAAGCAGGACTGGTTCATCAAGGAACGCTATCAGCCGGAACTTCACAAGGACGACATGAGTTTCCTGAGCCGCTCGTTTGAGCGTCACTTCAACGAGCGTCCCTACCTGAAGCACACCTGCTACCTCTTCCTTACGAAGACCACGAAGGAGCGCAACCGTATACAGAGCAACTTCAGCACGCTGTGCCGTGGGCATATCATCCCCAAGGAACTGGACAGGGAGACAGCGGAGAAATTCATGGAGGCTACGGAACAGTTCGCCCGCATCATGAACGACAGCGGCTTCATCAGGCTGCGCCGTCTCACAACCGATGAGATTGTCGGTACGGAGGACAAGGCCGGACTCATAGAGCGTTATTTCTCCCTCATGCCCGAAGGCGACCGCACCTTGCAGGACATCGACCTCTCGGCAAGGGAGATGCGCATCGGCGACAACCGCCTGTGCCTGCACACCCTCTCCGATGCGGAAGACCTGCCCGGCAAGGTATCCACCGATGTCAGGTACGAGAAACTCTCCACCGACCGCTCTGACTGCCGTCTCTCCTTTGCCAGTCCCGTGGGACTGCTGCTGCCCTGCAACCACATCTACAACCAGTATGTGATTCTCGACAATAGCGAGGAGAACCTGCAGAAGTTCGAGAAGTCCGCCCGTAACATGCAGTCGCTCTCCCGATACAGTAGAAGCAACAGCATCAACCGTGAGTGGATAGAGCAATACCTGAACGAGGCGCACTCCTACGGACTGACCTCGGTGAGGGCGCATTTCAACGTCATGGCATGGAGCGACGATGCGGAAGAGCTGCGCCACATCAAGAACGACGTGGGCAGTCAGCTGGCAAGCATGGAGTGCATGCCGCGTCACAACACCATCGACTGCCCCACGCTCTACTGGGCGGCGATGCCCGGCAATGCGGCGGACTTCCCTGCGGAGGAGTCGTTCTACACCTTCACCGAACAGGCCGTGTGCCTCTTCACGGAGGAGACCAACTACCGCAGCTCGCTCTCGCCCTTCGGCATCAAGATGGTGGACAGGCTCACGGGCAAGCCCCTGCACCTCGACATCAGCGACCTGCCCATGAAGCGGGGCGTCACCACCAACCGCAACAAGTTCGTGCTGGGTCCGTCGGGCAGCGGCAAGTCGTTCTTCATGAACCACCTCATGCGCCAGTACTACGAGCAGGGCACGCACGTGGTGCTGGTGGATACGGGAAATTCCTATCAGGGGCTGTGCGAGATGATCCGGCGCAAGACCCATGGTGAGGATGGCGTATATTTCACCTACACGGAGGAGAAGCCTATCTCGTTCAACCCGTTCTATACAGATGATTATGTGTTCGACGTGGAGAAGAAGGACAGCATCAAGACGCTGCTGCTGACGCTCTGGAAGTCGGAGGACGACAAGGTGACGAAGACGGAGAGCGGCGAGCTGGGCAGTGCGGTGAACGCCTACATCGAGCGCATCAGGGCAGACCGGAGCATCACTCCCTCGTTCAACACCTTCTACGAGTACATGCGCGACGACTACCGCCGCGAGCTGGCGGAGCGGGAGATAAAGGTGGAGAAGTCCGACTTCAACATCGACAACATGCTCACCACCATGCGGCAGTATTACCGGGGCGGACGCTACGACTTCCTGCTCAACTCCACGGAGAACATCGACCTGCTCGGCAAGCGGTTCATCGTCTTCGAGATTGACAGCATCAAGGAGAACCGTGAGTTGTTCCCCGTGGTGACCATCATCATCATGGAAGCCTTCATCAACAAGATGCGCCGATTGAAGGGCGTGCGCAAGCAACTGATTGTGGAGGAGGCATGGAAGGCTCTCTCTTCGGCGAACATGGCGGAATACCTGAGATACATGTACAAGACCGTGCGCAAGTATTACGGCGAGGCTATCGTGGTGACACAGGAGGTGGACGACATCATCTCCTCACCCGTGGTGAAGGAGAGCATCATCAACAACTCCGACTGCAAGATACTGCTCGACCAACGGAAGTACATGAACAAGTTCGACCAGATACAGGCATTGCTCGGACTGACTGAGAAGGAGAAGTCGCAGATTCTCTCCATCAACATGGCCAACCACCCGTCACGGCTCTACAAGGAGGTGTGGATCGGGCTGGGCGGCACGCAGTCGGCGGTCTATGCCACCGAGGTGAGCGCGGAGGAATACCTTGCCTACACCACCGAGGAAACGGAGAAGGTGGAGGTCTATCGGCTGACAGAGCAACTGGCCGGCGACATCGAAGCCGCCATCCGGCAACTGGCAGAGAAAAGAAGGACAAGCAAGACATAACGTTTATCACAACCAATTTTATCACATTCAACAATGATTCAGAACATGGGAAGAAGATTGAAGACAACAAGTAGGCAGATGCTGCTCCTTTGCGGCATCGTGCTGGGAATGGCGAGTATGGCCATGCAGTCATGCAGTGAGGCGGCGAGGGACGACCGTCCCGCCCTCTGCGGCAACTGGGAGAGCGTGGAGGGTAAGCCCGACGTGCTCATCTATAAAGAAGGAAAGGCATACAAGGTGACGGTGTTCAAGCGCAAGGGGCTGGGTCGCGAGTTGAAACCGCAGACCTATCTCCTGCAGATTGAGAACGGCAACCTCTTCATGAATACGGGATTCCGCATCGACGTGGCCTACAACGAGGAGACGGACGTGCTGACTTTCTCGCCCAATGGGGACTATGTAAGAGTAAGACAGGAACCGACCAAACAATAGCGAGCAATGAAAGCAAGAATGACAATCCTTATCTGCCTGTGCCTGCTGACGGCGGGCAAGGCAAGCGCACAGTGGACGGTCATCGACCCGTCCAACATCGCGCAAAGCATCGTGAACACCTCCAAGAATGTGGCGCACACATCCACAACGGCGACCCACATGGTCAAAAATTTTCAGGAGACGGTGAAAATCTACGAGCAGGGCAAGAAGTATTACGATGCCCTGAAGTCGGTGAACAACCTCGTCAAGGATGCCCGCAAGGTGCAGCAGACCATCCTGATGGTGGGCGACATCACGGACATCTACGTAAACAGTTTCCAAAAGATGATGCACGACGAGAACTTCACGGTGGAGGAACTCTCAGCCATCGCCTTCGGCTACACCAAACTGCTGGAAGAGAGCAACGACGTGCTGACGGAGCTGAAGAACGTGGTGAACATCACCACGCTCTCCATGACGGACAAGGACCGCATGGACGTGGTGGAGGGCTGCTACCAGAAGATGAAGCGGTACCGCAACCTCGTGAGCTACTACACCAACAAGAACATCAGCGTGAGCTACCTGCGGGCGAAGAAGAAAAACGACCTCGACCGTGTGATGGGGCTCTACGGCAGTGCCAACGAAAGATACTGGTAGCCTATGGACTTCGAGAACCTTCACCAGATACTGCGGTCGCTCTACGACGAGATGATGCCGCTGTGCGAGGACATGGCGGGCGTGGCGAAAGGCATCGCCGGACTGGGCGCACTCTTCTACGTGGCCTACCGGGTATGGCAGTCGCTGGCGCGTGCCGAACCGATAGATGTGTTCCCGATGCTCCGTCCGTTTGCCATAGGGCTGTGCATCATGTTCTTCCCCACGGTGGTGCTGGGCACGCTCAGCGGAGTGCTCTCGCCGATTGTGCAGGGCACGGCCCAGATGCTGGAGGCGGAGACACTGGACATGAACGAGTACCGGGAGCAGAAGGACAAGCTGGAATACGAGGCGATGAAGCGCAACCCCGAGACGGCCTACTTAGTGTCGAACGAGGAGTTCGACAAGCAGCTGGAGGAACTGGGTTGGTCGCCCGAAGACCTTGTCACCATGACGGGGATGTACATCGAGCGGAGCATGTACCAAATGAAAAAGGGCGTGCGCGACTTCTTCCGCGAGTTGCTGGAACTGCTGTTTCAGGCCGCTGCCCTCGTGATAGACACGCTGAGGACGTTCTTCCTCGTGGTGCTGTCGATACTGGGGCCGATAGCCTTCGCCATCTCGGTGTGGGACGGTTTCCAGAGCACGCTGACGCAGTGGATATGCCGCTATGTGCAGGTGTATCTGTGGCTGCCCGTGTCGGACATGTTCAGCACCATACTGGTCAAGATACAGGTGCTGATGCTACTGAGCGACATCGAGCGGATGCAGGCCGACCCGAACTTCTCGCTGGATTCAAGCGACGGGGTGTATATCGTGTTCATGATCATCGGCATCATCGGCTACTTCACCATCCCCACCGTGTCGGGCTGGATTATCCAGGCCGGAGGCATGGGCAACTACGGGCGCAACGTGAACCAGACGGCTGGCAAGGCTGGCGGATTCGCAGGTAGCGTGGCGGGTGCTACTGCTGGCAATGTGGCCGGACGTGTCGGGAAACTGCTGAGATAAAGAAAGTATGTGTAACATCAAAACATGGAGAAAACAAGAAAATGGAATTCAAGTCATTAAAGAACATCGAGACATCGTTCAGGCAGATTCGCCTGTTCAGCATGGTGTTCCTCGCCTTGTGTGCCGTGGTGACGGTGTGGAGCGTGTGGAGTTCCTACCGCTTTGCGGAGAAACAGCGGGAGAAGATTTATGTGCTGGACAACGGGAAGTCGCTGATGCTGGCCCTCTCGCAGGACCTGTCGCAGAACCGTCCGGCGGAGGCAAGGGAGCATGTGCGCCGCTTCCATGAGCTGTTCTTCACGCTCTCGCCTGAGAAGAGCGCGATTGAGCACAACGTGAAGCGGGCACTGCTGTTGGCCGACCGCAGCGTGTACAACTACTACTCGGACTTTGCGGAGAAGGGTTACTACAACCGCATCATCGCAGGCAACATCAACCAGGTGCTGAAGGTGGACAGTGTGGTGTGCGACTTCAACGGCTATCCGTACTGTGCCACCACCTACGCACGGCAGCAGATTATCCGGCAGAGCAACATTACGGAGCGTAGCCTCGTGACGACGTGCCGCCTGCTGAACGCATCACGTTCGGACGACAATCCCAACGGATTCACCATCGAGGGATTCACCATCATTGAGAACAAGGATTTACAGACAATCAAACGATGACGGGTATGAAAGAAAACAGAATCAGAAAAACGGCGTGGAGGCTCTTCTGGAGTCTCCGCGACAAAAGAAAGCAGATGACGAAGTCGGCGAAAGACCGGCTGGAGAGTCTGCCACATCGGACGAAGAGACGCATCGTATTGGGAATGCTCGCCGTCTTTGCGGTGCTTGCCCTCTACACTTTCGGCAAAGCCGTCTATGACATCGGAAGGGACGAAAGTCCCACAATAGAAACAGGACATATCAAACCATTAAACGTAAATGCGTATGGAACAGACGAAGATTGAAGTACAAGACAAGGACAAGACTCCCGACAAGGAGAAAGGCAAGGAAAAGCCCAAGCAGGAGCGCACACCGCTGACGGAGGCGGAACGACTGAGACGGCAGAAGATGATTGTGCTGCCTGTCATGGTGCTGGTGTTCCTCGGTGCGATGTGGCTGATTTTTGGCCCATCGTCTGAGGGGACGAAAGAGCCGGGCATGGACGGCTACAACATGGAGATGCCGGATGCCGACAAGGCCGACAGGCAGATTATCGGCGACAAGGCGAAGGCCTATGAGCAGGGAGCGATGGAGGAACGTAAGGAGAACCGCAACCGCTCGATGATGGAGCTGGGGGATATGTTCGACCGTGAAGTGGCTGGAAACGAATCCTCTGCGGATTTCAGTCTGACCGATAATGACAGCACGGAAAAGAGCAAGCCCCTGGCGCCGCAAAGCATCCGTTCGTCTGCCACTGCCTACCGTGACTTGAACACCACGCTTGGCAGTTTCTATGAGCAGCCAAAGGAGGAAAATGCGGAGATGGAGGAGCTGCTGGAGCGCATTGCCTCGCTGGAATCAGAACTTGAAAGCGAGAAAGACAAGGCTTCCGATATGGACGACCAAGTGGCACTCATGGAAAAGTCCTACGAACTGGCGGCAAAATATATGGGCGGTCAGAATGGCGGACAACCCAAACAGGAGGCAATGCCTGCCACTGTGAGCAAAGCAGGAAAGAATGCTGTCAGTCCCGTAAGGCAGGTGACGAAGCAGGTGGTATCCGCCCTCGGACAGCCGATGAGTAACGAGGAGTTCGTCGCCGCCAATGCGCAGGAGCGAAATTATGGTTTCAACACCGCTGTGGGCAAGGTCGGGGTGACGGACAAGAACACCATATCGGCGTGCGTCTATGGAGCGCAGAGCGTGACGGACGGGCAGGCGGTGAAGCTGCGCCTGTTGGAGCCGATGGCCGTGGCGGAACGGATTATTCCCCGAAATGCAGTGGTGGTAGGGGCGGCACGTGTGCAGGGCGAACGCCTCGACATCGAAATCACCTCAATAGAGCATGAGGGGACTATCGTGCCTGTGGAGCTTTCGGTCTATGACACGGACGGGCAGCAGGGTATCTTCATCCCCGGCTCTATGGAGATGGATGCGGTGCGGGAGGTTGCCGCCAACATGGGCGGCTCGCTCGGCAGCAGCATCAACATCTCCACCAATGCGGGGGCACAGTTGGCCTCCGACCTCGGCAAAGGACTGATACAAGGCACAAGTCAGTATATCGCCAAGAAGATGCGTACGGTGAAGGTGCATCTGAAGGCGGGCTACAAGGTGATGCTGTATCAGGACAGAGACTGAGAAATATAAAAGATAAAGTAACAACAATCCAATTTTTATTCACCACTAAAATCCAAAGTGAAATGAGAAAAGCAATCATGATTCTTGCCCTCGCGATGGGCATCGTAACTGCCAATGCGCAGGAGAACAAGACCGTGAATGAGAGCAACGGGAGTGACGGACAGCCTACCCTGACCAAGGAGGTCTATCCGCAGAAGGAGACGGAGGGCGACCTGTATCACGGGCTGACGAAGAAGCTGACCTTCGACCGCATGATACCACCCCACGGGCTGGAGGTGACGTACGACAAAACCGTACACATCATCTTCCCGGCAGAGGTGCGCTATGTGGATTTGGGCTCGCCCAACCTGATAGCGGGCAAGGCGGACGGTGCGGAGAACGTGATCCGTGTGAAGGCGACCGTGAAGAACTTCAAGAACGAGACGAACATGAGCGTCATCACGGAGGACGGCAGTTTCTATACCTTCAACGTGAAATATGCTAAGGAGCCGCTGCTGCTCAACGTGGAGATGTGCGACTTCATCTATGACGGCGAGGCGGTGAACCGTCCGAACAATGCGCAGGAGATTTACCTGAAGGAACTGGGCAGCGAGAGTCCGATGCTGGTGCGACTTATCATGAAGTCCATCCACAAGCAGAACAAGCGTGAGGTGAAGCACATCGGCTGCAAGCGTTTCGGCATACAGTACCTACTGAAAGGAATCTATACGCACAACGGACTGCTGTATTTCCACACGGAAATCAAGAACCAGAGCAACGTGCCGTTTGATGTGGACTATGTGACATGGAAGATTGTGGACAAGAAGGTGGCGAAGCGCACCGCCGTGCAGGAGCAGGTTATCCTGCCGCTCCGTGCGCAGAACTATGCTGCCTGTGTGCCGGGCAAGAAGAGCGAGCGCACAGTGTTCACGATGGCGAAGTTCACCATCCCCGACGACAAGTGCCTCGTGGTGGAACTGAACGAGAAGAACGGTGGCCGTCACCAATCCTTCGTGATTGAGAACGAGGACTTGGTGCGTGCCAATACCATCAACGAACTTCAAGTGCGCTGACTCTATGAAGAAATGTCTTTTTATGATTATCGCGTCGCTTGCCCTTTTCACGGGGCAGGCGCACGCCCAGCGATGCCTGCCGAAAATGCAGGGCATTGAGGTGAAGGCGAACATGGCGGACGGCTTCAAACTTGGTGGCAACGATGGCGGGTACAGTCTTGGTGCAATTCTCTCCACCTATACCAAAGGGGGCAACAAGTGGGTGTTCGGTGGCGAATACCTGCTGAAGAACCAGTCCTACAAGGAGAAGAAGATACCCGTGGCGCAGTTTACGGCGGAGGGTGGCTACTATCTGAAAGTGCTGTCGGACGCAAGGAAGGTGCTCTTTGTCTATGCTGGGGCTTCGGCTCTTGCAGGCTATGAGACGGTGAACTGGGGCGACAAGGTGCTGTACGACGGGGCGATGCTCCACGATAAAGCTTCCTTCATCTATGGCGGTGCGCTGACACTCGATGTGGAGTTTTATGTGGCCGACCGTGTAGCCCTGCTCGCCAACCTTCGGGAACGGTGTCTCTGGGGCAACTCCACAGGGCATTTCCATACGCAGTTCGGCGTGGGCGTGAAGTTCATCATTAACTGATATGGTGTATGGAGATTGACGCATTGAGGCAGATACCGCTGGCCGATTTTCTTGCAAGGCTCGGACACGAGCCGCTGAGGATGAGGGGCAATGAATGGTGGTATGCCGCACCTTACCGCACGGAACGCACTCCCTCGTTTCGTGTGAACGTGGACAAGCAACTTTGGTATGACTTCGGTCTTGGCAAAGGCGGTGACATCTTCACGTTGGCAGGCGAGTTTGTCCGTAGCAGCGACTTCATGGAGCAGGCAAGATTCATAACGGAAGCGGGCTTCGTTCCGCTTCCGCAGATAGAACCTCGTCCTCATAAGACCGTGGAAAAGAAGCCTGTCTTTGAGGAGATGGAGATAAGGCCGTTAAGTCATCGGGCATTGCTCTCGTATGTGGAGGAGCGTGGAATTGCTCCGGCGATTGCCCAACGGCATTGCAAGGAAGTCCATTTCCGGCTCTACGGAAAGCGGTATTTTTCCATCGGTTATGGAAATCGTTGCGGTGGTTTTGAGCTGCGCAACCGCTTTTTCAAGGGGTGCATACCTCCAAAGGACATCACTTCATTCAGACAGGGAAGCAGTAGCTGCCACCTCTACGAGGGCTTTATGGATTGGCTTTCTGCACTGACTCTGGGCATCGGGAATGAGGAGGACAGCCTTGTGCTGAACTCCGTAGCCAATGTGGACAAGGCAATACCTGCCTTGGAGGATTACCAAGAAATAGTCTGCCACCTCGACCATGACGATGCTGGACACAGGACGGTGGAAGTCCTGCGTAAGCGTTTTGGGGAGCGTGTGGCAGACCATTCCGGACTCTATTCGGGCTACAAGGACTTGAACGAGTACCTTGTGGCCAAACAGAAAATCAGTAACCATCAAAACAAAGAATGACAATGAACATCAAGAATATCAAGAACCTGAGAGTGAAACTTATGAGTATGGCAACCGTCCTGTTCGTGGGGCTGATGGGGTGTTTCCTCGCCTCCTGCGACGACGAGCTGGAGATCCAGCAGTCCTATCCGTTCACGGTGGAGACGATGCCCGTTCCCAACAAAGTGACAAAGGGGCAGACGGTGGAGATACGCTGCGAGATGAAGAAGGAGGGCAACTATACCAATGCGCTCTACACCATCCGCTATTTCCAGTTTGAGGGTGAGGGTATGCTGAAAATGGACAACGGTATTACGTTCCTGCCCAACGACCGCTACCTGCTCGAAAATGAGAAGTTCCGCCTGTATTACACATCGGGATGCAGCGAGGCACAGAACTTCATCGTGGTGGTGGAGGACAATTTCGGGAATGCCTACGAGATGGAGTTTGACTTCAACAACCAGAACGCGAAGGACGATACGCTGTCTGTTGTCCCCATCAGTAACTTCAAGCCCTTGTCGTGATGATGCGGATATTCATGGCAATCTGCTGTGCGCTCCTTACGGTCTGCCCTCTGCTTGCACAGGGCGACCGCACAGAGGCGGCAAGGATTTATCGCCTGCCACGGTTTGAGAGGGCGGTGCGCTGCATCAAGTTCTTCGAGGGCTGGCATACCGAAATACATCATCCGTATGTAGCATATGGCCATCAGTTGCAACCGGGCGAAAGGTATTCCGCAAGAACTATGACACGCAAGCAGGGCGAGGCGTTGCTGCGGAAGGATTTGCGGAAGTTCTGTGCCATGTTCCGCAAGTTTGGGAAAGATTCTCTTTTGCTTGCCACACTTGCCTACAATGTCGGACCATATCGGCTCTTGGGAAGCAACAAGATACCCAAAAGCACGCTGATAAGGAAGTTAGAGGCTGGCGACCGCAACATCTATCAGGAGTACATCGCTTTCTGCAACTACAAGGGGAAACGGCACAAGATGCTGCTCAAACGCAGGAAGGCGGAGTTTGCGCTACTGTACGAGCCTTAAAAGAACTGATAAATAATAGTTAGGCGTGCCATTTTGTCATTTGGCACGCTTTTTGCACTTTTTGTAATAAAAGCGTAAAAATATGGATTATTCCCAAAAACTGAGACAAATAAATAATCGATACAATCCAGATTCTTCAGTGCTCGTAGAGCAAAGGATGTTCAGTGGAGAGTCTGCATATGATAAAGATGTGGCAAGGTATGTAATGCGTGCAATGAAGGCGGTTGATGATGAATACACAAAACGTACCAAAGCCGCAGGGGAGGTCGTTAAACAGCATCTGAGAGAATCTCTAACGAATGTATCGTATGAATACCAAGGCTCTGTTATGACAGATACACACATAAGGGGAGCTAGTGATATAGACTTGCTTGTACTATGTGAGAAATTTGTCGGAACAGACATTTTTAAGGTAAGACAAGAATTAGCGAAAACATGGAAATATAATGACTGTCAAATTGGCAGATTGTGTCAGTTCGATAACTCATTTTCTCAATATGAGGGAAATAGTTCTCAGGATATGGCATCCTTGCGGACACAGATTGAAAAGATAATGTCACGTACATATACTATATGTGACACATCAAAGCCAAAGGCTGTGAAAATTACTAATCAAAATCTTCATCGAGATGTAGATATTGTAACATCATCATGGTTTCAATCATTGGATTATGTATTGGATGGAATGCCAGAGAATGAACGTGGCATAAAAATATATAATAAAAGCACTGGACTTTCTGAAGGACCGGATTATCCGTTTCTAAGCATATCAAGAATAAACCAAAGAAGTGCAGATACAAATGGACGTTTGAAAAGAATGATCAGGTTTCTAAAAAATGTTCGTACAGATTCTGAGAAAGATATCCCACTTACAAGTTTTGAAATCAATGCTATCTGCTACTCAATACCAGTACAAGATTACGTACAAAAAGAATACAAGGATTTGGTTTATATCTTGTGGCATACGATGTTCCATTTATGGAATGACGGCAAGCAAGATGACCTGAAGTCAGTGGTTGGAAACGAATATGTTTTTAAAGATAAGCCAGAAAAACTTGCGGCATTAAAAGTATTGGAAGACGAAGTTTATAAAATAAATAAGGATTTAGGTAATATATGAAACCAAGAATATTTATCGGTTCGTCAAGCGAAGGTCTTGACGTAGCTAAACGAGTTAAAGACTTTTTTAAGGAGAATTACGATTGTTATCTTTGGACTGACAATATCTTTAAGAACAATGAATCTTTTTTAGAAACATTGGTTAAATCTGCCAGTCTATTTGATTTCGGTTTTATGGTATTTTCTGCTGATGACGAACTTATTGTCAGAGATACACATTTTGAATCAGCCCGTGATAATGTCTTATTTGAATATGGTCTTTTCCTTGGTCGTGTAGGATTGGATCGAGCATTTGTAATAGCTCAACAAGAAGCAAAAATACCTACCGATTTGTTAGGTATAACTAACACACGGTATGAAGTGAAATTTGATGCAGAGGGAAATAAAGTAGCTACAGATTCACTGGAAATAGGTTTGGCTAAATTAAAAAAACAAATTGACGAAAATATTAATCTTGGGCATTTAGGACTCTTGCCATCAACCGTTTTAGCAATTTCTTATTTTGAAGGATTTGTAAAACTTGCAGCAGAATGGCTTACAGAAAACACGCCTGGATTGGAGATTGACGGCATCAAATACGACAAGGGTATCTTAAAAATTGTGATGCCGAACTCTCTTGATGCAGATATTAAAAAGAGTGCGATGTTGTATTACAAGAAATTGGGGTTAAAAGAGACTAAGATTGACACAAAACAAAGAAGTTACCCTATTCATTTTGCGACAAAAGATGGTGACGATTCTTTAGAAATCTATGATATGCCAACTATTTTAACGGGTATAGACAAGGCAATCGACATGTATTTCCGTGTAGGACATATAGGGAAGAAAATCGAACAAGAACTTGCCGAAGAGAATGAGATGAATAATTTTCGAAGAGTTTTGCAACTATTAATCAACGAGGATGCCTTTTGTAGAGAATGTGTAATAATTGAATAAAACTAAAACTCCGATGAAGTTACGGCTTCATCGGAGTTTTAGTTTTCATACATTCGGGATTGTTCCTTTACCGATTACCTCATCATCCTTGCAATGCTCGATAATGCCGGGAGAGAATCCCATGTCCCTGATTGCGATATGCCGGATATATTCCACATATTCCTGATCTTGAAAATTTCTGCCCGTGAGGTTTCTGAAAATCATCTTTATGCTTATTCCGTCATTGCTGTGCAAGATGATTTTTTCGTTCTGTCTGATTGTTTCCATGATTAAAATTTGTTTTTGTGAATACGATCGTAGATTGGCACAAAGGTTTCTTTGCTACTTTCTTTTCCGCTTGCCCTGCTCATGAAAGAAAGTAGGCGGCTTGCGCCGCCCACATATCAAAAGTGCGTATAGAGTCCCGTCACTTGCGTAAAGACCTCTTCCAACATATCGAAGAAGATGCCTTCATGTACTTCTACGTCCATTGCCTTGCTCTCGAAGGTCTTCTTGCTGAACGTCTTGCGGAAAAAACGCATGTTGTAGAGGTCAGTCCCTGCATCATAGATGATGTCAAGGCGGTTGGCACTGGTCTTGTTCCTCGCAAGGCTCATGCGCAGTCTGTTGCCCATATCCACAAAATCCCTGCTGCCTGTCATGACGGCAAAACGCTTGCCGCCTATCTGCTCCAATATAGTCCGTGCTATCGTATTCATTGCCTTTTGGTTTTAGGTTTAGGCGGTGCGGACACCGCCTAAACGCAAGTGAATTTCTCAATACTCTAATTTCTCAGTGATAGATGTGTACTTCTCCAACCACTCTTTCAGACATTCCATGTTGTACTCGCTCGTGATGACTGCCGTATGGCGGTCAATGGCGGTGAAACGGCTGCTCTCGTAGTTGTCTATCCACTCTTTCAAGGTGGACACTCCCCATGCTTCGGCATCGTCAAACATTCCGTCCAATGTTGTGATTGGCTCATTGAACTTGACAATCAGTGTTTGATAGGCTTCGCTCATAGTCTGTCCTCCTTCCTTTTCAGCCACTCGTCACGTTTCTGTCGGCACTCGTCCAACGTGGGCTTTACGCAGGAGAAAAGTTCTCCGTCCGTGTGGCGGTAGTCGAATTGCACGAGGGTACGCTTGCGTCTGCCGATACCCGATTGATATTTCTCGTACTTCTCAGTACCTGCCGCTGTGCAGGTACTGAGTCCGTTGATGGTCATTTGTGTAGTCATAATCGTTTCTATTACGCTGCCTTCATCCGCTGACGGATAAGGTTGATGTTGTTGTTTACAAGATTGATGATGCGGTCGTGATACTCGGTGTTGGCATTGCACACGCCTCGGCTCTGAACCACTTGGAGGGTCTTCAGCGACACCTCTATCGTCTCGATGCGCTTGCCGTCAATGGTGGCGGAGAGTATGAGGGAGTCGGCTCGCTTGTAGTACGTGCCTACGCAGTGGTGCATCGCCTTGCCCTCCAATATCATTTCCTCTACGCTCTCTATTACCTTGACGGAGATGAGTTCATCGGCAAACACAAGTCCGAAGAACATGCCTTTCTCTTTGAGGAACTTCTTCTCGTCCTTGATAGCCTGCTCTCGTTCCTCCGCTGTCCGCTCGCGTTGCAACTGCTCCTGCCTCTTTGCGGCCAACTTGTCGTGGAGGGCTTTGAGGTCGGTCGGGCAGACGTACTTCGGCTGACGGATGTCCTTGCCGAAGTGGCGCAGGAGGTCTATCGTGTCGCACCATAGAGAGCCGTCGGGAATGGTGTAGCCGTTGCGGATGCAGATTTTCACGGATGCCCAATAGTTTTCGATGTTGCAGGAGGAGTTGAGGTAGTGGCGCAGCATGGGGTGTTGCCCTGCCTTTATCAGCGTTTCCGCACGGCTGTCAGACAAGAGTGCAGGAATAAGTTTTGTGGGTACGATGTCGTGGAAGTCGCCACGGAAGCCGTTCCTGCGCAGCTCGTCCACCGCCTTGTATTCGGGGCAGAGGGGCATGTGGGCGATATGCTGGTAGGCAAGGTTGTCACCACGGATTGCCATGGGTGAGGCAAAGGTGAAGGTGTCAATGTATCTGCCCAACGTGCGCTGTATGGCTACGATGGTGCGCTTGCCCTGCTTGTTCCACCAATAGCCGCCTATCTCAAGGGCAGTAGGAGTCGCCTTGCAGCCTTTCTCCATTTCCACGATGAGGAGGTACATGCGTAGCACTTGATACTCTCCGCAGGTGGTGAGTAGGGTGAAATACTGCTTCTGCTGCAACTTGCGCTCCAAGGTGTTCTTCACCTGCAGGCGTGCCTTGCAGTGGGGGCAGATGCAGGTGCGTGCTGTGCCGTCTGTCTGCCATGTGTGTCCGCAGTCCATGCAGGTGGTGCGTCCCTTGGGTAGCCGGTAGGCATAGTGGTCCACACTTTCACGGAATGCCCATTTCAGTTGTCGTTTGCTGATGGGGCGCAGGTACCTGCTCTCGGCAAGCACCGCTTTCTCAAACTTGTTTCTCGGTCTCATACTTCAAAATCGAATAAGGAGGGTTCAACTTGGGGTTTCTGTGGCTTGGCTGCCCTTGCTCTCTGTCGGTTCTGCATCTTGCGCAGTTCCTCGTCTTGGTATTGGCGGATGGCTCGCTGACGTGCTTCCGCCTTCTCCTCTGCGGTGAGTTCCACCACGTGGTTCACGGCTATCTGACATTGCAGGGGGTTGCCTACCTCTATCTCGTTCTCGTCATAGTAGTGTACGGCTTGTCCGTAAATCTCTCCGTCCGAAAAGCCGTTGCAGCCGCTCTTCTGCACGTAGTTCAGAATGTAGGTGATGCAGTCGTCGATGTTCTTGGCAGGGTTGTGGTAGTTCTTGGCGAAGAGTTCGTCCTCCGCTGCACGCTGCTCCAAGTACATCTGTATCGTTCTCTTGAAATGGTCTGTTCCTTTCATGTCGCTTGCTGTTTTATAGGTTATCGTTCTTGTAAAGTATCTCGCAGTCCTCCACCTCGGTGGGCAGTCCAAAGAGGGGGTAGTGGCTGAAGTAGGGGTGCGTGCTGCCGTCCTCGTCCATGAGGGGCGAAACGATTTCCACCTGCCATTGGCTGACCCACTCGTCCACCATTCGGATTTCATCATCTGTCAGTGCCGTTGCATCGCCATTGATGAGGTAGCACAAACTCCATGTGGGTATCTTCTCTGTCGTTCTGTTCATATCGCTGTCAGTTTATAGGGGTTATAACATTCGCTTGATAATCTCTCTGTGGTACTGCGGATTGACCTCGTTGAAAAGGAACTCCACGAAGTCCTGCCGTGCCTCCTTGTTCAGTTCGTGGTACAACTCGCTAAACGTGCTGTGGTTGCCGTTGATGTAGGTTTCCACCATATACTCGAAGATGTTGTCCACCTCGTAGTACCTGCACTGCTGCGCTGCCGTCTTGCATGTTCTCTTTGCCATTGCCGTAGGGTGTTAAAGGGTGAGTAACCAAAGGAGAAGCCCGAAGAAGGTGATGAGGGAGAGCATGAGCACTATCACGCTTATCACCACTCGGAACACTCCGTTCACAATCTCTCTGATGACGCTCCAAAGGATGCCGATGATCCAAAGGAACGTCTGCACGATGAGGGTGCATATCGCCACCGCCATATAATGTGCCGTCTGTCTGATGTCCATTGCTGCTGTCATTGTCTGTTCTGTTTTTAATTCTTATATGCGGATCCAAGAGCTGAGGGAGTTGAGTTTCAAAACTTCTTATCTGCCTCTCGGTTATCCGACATTTTTTTATGCGTCTTCCTGTCGCATCGGTCGTTTTCGTTTCGGTTGCCCCATCAAGGTAGGGATTCGGAAATGCAAGGTTTTTCGGGAAAAATACTACCCGTAGGGCTGGAGATTTTTCTCGCAAAACAGGAGGCTTGACCTTGCTTTTCCGACAAATCCCGGAGTTACCTTTGCGGACGAACGAGAATGACCACCTGATGCGCCGTCTGGAAGTCGCAAAATGGAGGTAAGCGTAACAAGAGGCAGATTGAATGGAACATCTCCAAAATGCGAAACTGCATGAAAACATAAACAGCGTAACCTTTGGAGACTCGCTTGAAAGCGTGAACAAGCCGAAGCCCACAAAAGAAGTGTGTCCGTATATGCCTATCCGACTTGTTCGGACAGACACATACGGACATTCTTCTCAGGCTTCGGCGGTACGGACAACCTTTTGTGGCTCACCCGTGAGCGGCAAGTGGTTGGCTGTACCTATTACAATTCCGCTTTCAACGAAAAGAAAGATAAAGAGGGAACAGCTTGAAAGCGTGAACAAGCCGAAGCCCCACAAAAGAAGTGTGTCCGTATATGCCTATCCGACTTGCTCGGACAGACACATACGGACATTCTTCTCAGGCTTCGGCGGTGCAGACAACCTTTTGTGGCTCACTCGTGAGTGGCAAGTGGTTGGCTGCACCTATCCCTGTTCCGCTTTCAACAAGAAACAAAAGGCGCAAGTGGTAAAGGCGGTTGTGCCGTAAGAAAGATAATCCGCACATCCATCGTCAAACCCTCGGTTTGATGCGGATATGCGGACTTTCTTTCAGCCATGCCGCCAGTGCCGATGACCGACCCTTACCATTTAAGGGTGAATCATCAGCACGGTTTCACTTGCGCCAAGAGGAACGACAAAAAGAAGAAAACGGCAAGACCCCGTAAAAGTACCTCTCTCGCATAGCCATGAAAGGGTTGTCCGCTTGCCGATTGTCTAAACGAGAGTTTAGGCTTCAAAAGCGGACATTCCTTTCGGATATGCCATAGTAGGAAAGAGGTTGTCTGAACTCGTTTCAGCCAACGCCTTTCCTACAGAAAAACTCACTTTTACGGAAGAACAGTAACAAACAGGTCAAGAAATCACGCTCAAAACACAGAAACATGAGCAATTCCTTGGAGTACCCGAATAAAAAGTGTACCTTTGCATACAGAGTTGTGAGGCGAAGTAAATCACAGAATATCAGTGCACTTGCACTTTCGCTAAATCGTTACCATAAATCCGCAACTCCTTCATTCTAATCTGATACTCAATCAGATATAAGTTTTTTGATTATCCTACGCAAAGATAGGTAGAAAAAAGAAAGAAATTTGTATGTTTGCACCGTATTTTACTTTAAAAGATGAAACTATGAAGAGGCTAATGTTTTTGGTGGCAGCGGTTTTGGCTTGCCATTCCATGCAGGCACAATATTTCTGCACGACAGAGGGTACAGAACTGCACTATGTAAATTACGATGAAATCGGTCAGAGTACATCGGATGAAACCATGACCGTAAGTAAGGTAGAGAAAGTGGACGGAAAGCTTCAGGCTGCCTACTATGATAAGATTGTCACTACAAAGGCAAAGAACAATACCAGCTATACTTTGTTCAACTGGAGTTATGATGGAGCCAATACGGTGTGTACGGAAGATTTGATGTACGGTCCGTATGTGGATTCTGATTCCGACCCTGCTAAATATAACGAGACTGCCCGTTTGGGTTTGCTGGAGAAACTCAAGTTTAAAGGCGACAATTCATTTACTATCAAAGACGGTGCCAAAGGTGGTGAGAGCATTCCTGACCGCTCTTATCAGGTAGTTCGCAATATGTTGAAGAATGAAGTGAATGTGTCTGGTGCAGCTTACATGGGAAATGAAACCATCAGCACTACAGCCGGAAAGTTTGATTGTGTGAAGATTTCTTACCTGCAGCGTACAAAGATTGTGCTGAAAACCACTACACTGCGTGTGACCGAATGGTATGCCAAAGGAGTGGGACTGGTGAAATCGGAAGCATACGACACCAAAGGCAACTTAGACAGCAAGACGTTGCTGGTGAAGATTGTAAAGAAATAAAGCAAGCAATTTGTCGATAAAATTCCGGCCCGGAATCTGTTCTTGAGAAAGAAGGATTCCGGGCCGGAATTTTATATGATTTCGATGCCTTGTTCGGCACACAGTTTCAGACTTAAATCTTTCAGCTTGAATTTCTGGATTTTTCCGCTTCCTGTCATGGGGAATTCCTTTACGAAGAAAATGTATTTGGGAATTTTGTAGCGGGCTATTTTCCCCTGACAAAACTCACGTACATCAAATTCATTCATGGTGTATCCTTCGTGCAGGATGATGAAAGCTCCCACTGCCTCACCGTATTTTTTGGAAGGAACTCCGGCCACCTGCACATCCTTGATGCCCGGCATCTTGTAGAGGAATTCTTCGATTTCGCGCGGGTAAATGTTTTCCCCTCCACGGATAATCATGTCCTTGATGCGTCCCGTGATGCGATAGTTTCCGTTTTCATCCTTTACTCCTAAGTCCCCGGAATGCAGGAATCCGTTGGCGTCAATCACCTCAGCTGTGGCTTCCGGATTTTTGTAGTAACCTTTCATGGTGTTGTACCCCCGGTTGCACATTTCGCCCTGTACGCCCACCGGGCATTCTTCTCCGGTAGTCGGGTCGATTACTTTCACTTCCGTGAACTCAAAGTCATGGCCTACAGTGGTGTAACGTACTTCCGGATCGTCGTCAATGCGGCTGTGGGTCATACCCGGTGAAGCCTCTGTCAGTCCGTATACACTGGTGACGCGCATAAACATTTTTTCTTCCACCTGTTTCATCAGTTCCACAGGACAGAGAGAGCCGGCCATGATACCCGTGCGCAGGCTCGACAAGTCGAACATGGGGAACATGGGGTGATGCAGTTCGGCAATGAACATGGTCGGTACGCCGTAAAGAGCCGTACACCGTTCCTTGTGTATGGAAGCCAGTACGAGCAACGGGTCGAAGCGTTCTATCATGACTTGTGTGCAGCCATGCGTCAGGCAGTTCATGGTGGCCAGTACCACACCGAAGCAATGGAAAAGCGGAACACATACGCACAACTTATCATCGGCCGTGAACTTCATGTGCTCACCGGTTAGAAATCCGTTGTTGGCAATATTGTAATGAGTAAGCATAACCCCTTTGGGGAATCCCGTAGTACCGGAAGTATACTGCATGTTCACCGTATCATGGCAGCTTACCAGCTTCTTGGCCTTAATCAGTTCCTCATCGTCAATGTTGCTTCCTAACAGTAGAATCTCTGCCGTGTTATACATGCCCCGGTATTTCTCCTGACCGATGTACACTACATTGCGCATGTGAGGGAAACGCTTGCTCTTCATGTGGCCCCGTTCGAAGAGTTTCAGTTCGGGCAGCATGGTGTAGGTCATTTCCACGAAGTTGCTGTCCTTTTCTCCGTCTACGATACACAGAGTATGCATGTCGGAGTTTTCGCAGAGGTATTCCAGTTCTGCCTGCTTGTAGTTCGTGTTGACCGTAACGGCCGCGGCACCTATTTTGGCACAGGCATACAGAAATGTCAGCCAGTCGGGCACATTGCGGGCCCAGATGCCCACGTGAGTATCTTTTTTCACGCCGATGGCCAGCAAACCTTTGGCCATGTGGTCCACACGCTCGTTAAACTGTTTCCACGTAAAACGCAGGTTGCGGTCGGAATATACAATGTATTCTTTGTCCGGAGTCACTTCCGCCCAATGCTCCAGCCAGTCGCCTAATGTTCTTTCAGAAAGTTGTAACATGTCGTTGAAGATTTGTGTGAGACTTATACCGGAGTGTAGACTACGGCCAGAATTTGTGCAGCCTGTCCTTCGGCTGTGTGTACATGATGCGGTACGATGGAATCATAATAAATGGTATCTCCCTCTTTCAGGCGATAGTTATTTTTTCCATAACTGATTTCCAGTTCCCCTTTCAGTACCATGATAAACTCTTCTCCTTCATGTGCCGACAGAAAGAAGTCTTTTTCGTCGTTGGCGTCGATGTCGATGATGAACGGTTCCATGTGACGGTCCACCTTGCTTTTTGACAATGAATGATAATGCATGTGCTGGCGTGCGTGCGTAGCGTTGTTTGAAAATCCGATGGTATCGTCCGCCTCACCTTTGCGGCAGATAACCGGTCCGGCTTCACTGGTCTGGTCGTCCAGGAAAGTGCCCAGACGTACTCCCAATGCACGTGCTATTTTAATCAGCGGAGCCAGCGAGGGAATGTCAATGTTTTCCTCAATGCGACTTACCTGTTCCACGGTCAGCCCTGCGCGTTCTGCCAGTTCCTGTATACTTATTTCTTGATTGGTTCGGAGCGATTTTATTTTTTCTCCGATGATGTTTGTGCAATCCATAGTTCTTCTCTTTTATGTTGATTTACAATAAAAGCGCAAGGGTGTACGCTTTGTTCTTCATAATTCGCAAAGTTAATAAAGTTTCTGTATAAACATACCGAAAAGTAATAAAAAGCATTTTCTTTCAGCCCTTTTCGCACTTTCTGATAGTCTTTTTGCAGGCAGGTTTCTTGCCGAATGTGTCTGTATTTTAATTTTTTGTACTATCTTTGAGCCGAAATATAATTTAGAATGAGTATGAAGAAGCTTATTTTTGCATTGACATTGATGGGACTTTTAGGCGGCCATGCACCACTTACAGCCTCTCAGCCGGTTCCTGATGCAGCCGGATATATTGTCAAGGTAGGCGATACGGCTCCCGACTTTGAAATGAAGCTGACGGACGGACGCAAGGTGAAATTGTCAGAACTTAAGGGAAAGGTAGTCATGTTGCAGTTTACCGCAAGCTGGTGTGGAGTCTGCCGTAAGGAAATGCCTTTTATTGAAAAAGACATCTGGCAGAAACATAAGGACAATGCTTCCTTTGCGCTTTATGGAATTGACCGTGACGAGCCGCTGGAACGAGTGAAAGCCTTTGCCAAGCAGACAGGAGTGACTTATCCGTTAGGACTTGACCCGGGAGCAGATATTTTTGCCAAATATGCGGAACGCAATGCCGGAATCACCCGTAACGTGCTGATAGATAAGGAGGGTAAAATCGTGATGATGACCCGCTTGTATAATGAAGAGGAGTTTGCTTCTCTTTGTAAGAAAATAGATGAACTGCTGAAGTGATGAAGAAGTTCTTATGTTTGATTTTGTGTGGCTTGCTGTGCTTCCCTTCGGGAATGACGGGAAAAAAGAAGGGACATTATGAACCGCTGTTTGGAAAGAAATATGCGTCGTATGCGGTAACTTCCAGTTCTTTGAAAGGAGCCACTTTCTATCTTGTCAGCGGACATGGGGGACCGGATCCTGGCTGCATTGGCAAATACCGCGGAAAAGAATTGCATGAAGATGAGTATGCTTACGACATCATTCTCCGCTTGGGACGCGAGTTGATGAAACGTGGGGCAAAAGTGCATTTTATTATTCAGGATGCAAAGGATGGGATTCGTGACCAGGCTATATTGAATAACAGCAAGCGGGAAACTTGCATGGGAAAAGCCATTCCGTTGAATCAGGTAGCCCGCCTGCAACAGCGCTGTGATGCGGTGAACCGCATGTACCGGAAGGATAAGAGCAGCTACAAACGTGCCGTGTTTATTCATGTAGACAGTCGGGCCCGGAACAACCAGACCGACGTGTATTTCTATCATGCACCGGGCAGTTCAAAAGGAAAACGGCTGGCGAGGGAAATACAGCGGACTTTCCGTTCCAAGTACGACCGCCATCAGCCCAACCGCGGATTCGATGGTACGGTGAGCGAACGTAATCTGTTTGTACTTCGCAACACGACTCCGGTAGCTGTTTTCCTGGAAGTAGGAAATATCCAGAATGCGCAGGATCAGAAACGTCTGGTCATTGCCGACAATCGTCAGGCTTTAGCCAACTGGATAACCTTAGCCATCGAGAGGGATTATCGGAAAAGATAATCTCATAAATCATAAAAAAAGTCAGGCACTTCGCGGTTGCCTGACTTTTTTTATATCTGTGAAAGTAGATTGTTTATCGGTTTTTGGCCTTCAGCACTTTTTGTACATTCTGGATTATTTCCGGATTAGCAAGGTCCTTCTTGCCAATCAGCGTGAAGGCAAAGTTGTCTGCCATGATTTCTTCCGGATGAATGAGATAGTTGGTGTTCTTTCCTACTTGTGTGTAGAAATCTTCCGCTTCATCCAGTGCATAAATGATTGTCTTTCCAGCCTTCTGAATAGGAACAAAATCACCGTTCAAAGGTACAAGTCCCACTTTCAGGTAGTCGAAGAGCGTTTTTCCGTCATAAGGTCTGTCGGTATAAATCACCATGGTGCAGTATTGCTTCTGTCCGCCGATGGTAAACGTGCCGTAACTGTCATATCGGCTGATGTCCGGATTGGAAATACGAATTTCTGCCAAATCGGACGGGAAGATAATTTCTTTTTCAATCACCGTGAATCCGATGACCTTGTAAATGTCCTTCTTGAAGTTGGAATTCTGTCGTGTCAGCAGGTGAAACAACTCATGGGCCACAAGGTATTTCAAATCTGCATCCGAAGCTTCCTTCAACGCATGCTCACCGATGGCAATCCAGTTTACGCGGGTGTAGGCCTCTGCATTACCTTCTTCTTTCTGGGTAGTTTTTACAAAGATGATTTCTTTCGGGAAATCGAGGTTGTAACTTTGTTTCTTGATTTCTGCATCCAGGCTTTTCATAGCTTTGCTGATGCGCTCTTTTTCAGCATCACTCCAGTTGAGTGTCTGTTCCATGGCAAACTGCAACAGCTGTGATTTGCGTCCTTGCGGTTTTTGCAGACGCACGTCAATGTCAAACTGGTTCCAGTTGCGGGTATAGTCATCCAGTTCCGTAATCAGCATTTGTCCTTCGGCACGAGTGGCAAAGCGGAAGATGGAGTTTGAAAACTTGTTACTCTGCGCCCAAGCTGCGATGGTGGTAAAAGCTAGGCAAAATATGAAAGAAAGCGAGTGTTTTAGTGTCATAGTTTTGTTTTTTAGTTACCTGTTATTTATTCTCAGTGGTAAATATAACGTATTTTTCTGTATTTTCCCTCGCTTTTTATCAAGAAAAAGAAAGAAAAAGAAAAAATAAGACAAATCGCTGGGAGTATTGCTTGCCTGAGAAAAGAGGAAACATGGTTAGGGAACCTTCGTTTGATAAGTGCTGAATGCCGTGGCGTATATGCTTATTTCCTTTTGTCTTTTTTATGTTTCCCGAACGGGGAACTTATGGTTTCCTTGGTGGAAACGTACGTTTTCCTATCGTGAAACGTAGGTTTTTGCTGCGCGAAACGTAGAGTGTGTGGTAAGATTTTCAGATAAACTTGGGGTGGTTTTTCTTTATAGTTGATTCAGCAAACTATTATGCTGTAAGTGTATGTTGACTGCGGTGTAGACTTGTATGGTGTGAATCAGTAAAAAATACATGATATGATGTGTTGAGTAAATCTCTGTCACAGAAAGAAAAGTATAAAAACTCAAAAATCTGTCTGATATAATTTGTTATATTTGCATAATATAATTACATCTAAATATGGAAATTAGGATAGGGCCCGTTTTTAAAAACAGGTATCGTCAGTCATAACTATTAGAGTTGGGTAAAAGTTTTTTGTGAATTGATACCTATAATGTTATGAACGTTCATTATTATTTTTTAAGTGTATAACTTCCGATAATGCAAAAATATAGGAACATATGACACCAGAAGAAAAAGCAAGACAGAAAATAGATCAGTGGTTTAGCGATGCAGGATGGAAAGTAGTAGATAGAGATGAGTATGAACCGACTTGTACTGCTGTAGCTATAAGAGAAGGATTATTGAAAGGTAATCTTGAGGCTGACTATTTCCTTTTTATTAATGGCAAAGCTGTTGGGGTGCTTGAGGCTAAAAGAGAAGAAACAGATGCCTTCTCTGATAAAGTATGTAATCAGGCTGTTTTGTATGCACGAAATGTTCCTAAGATTTATCAGACATATCAGAAACCATTGCCTTTTATTTTTACTTCAAATGGCAAAGATCTGTATTTTTGTGATTTCCGGAAGCAAGATTCATGTTTTAATCAGATTATGACGATTCCCACTCCTTATGAATTGGTTAAGTTGTTGGGAATAAATGATTATTTTGCCGGACTTCCAACTTTGCGAAAAAAAGGATT
>OKWR01000550.1_pt1 | contig 38694 bp, 36 predicted proteins | sample 1607101 | NCBI WGS metagenome assembly OKWR01 (sample SAMN04414076, study PRJEB24778) | human gut metagenome | material: faecal | host: Homo sapiens
TTAAAAACGTTTTAAACCAGTTTTAAAAGGAGGGGATTGCTGTATGTATCTTTAAATCAAGACGAGATTATACCACAAATACCGAAATCAACTGAATGAACAGGATCAGGAAGACCATGGCAATCGGGTAAACTGTGGCATAGGCCACTCCCGGGATATTGCTGTCCACCATAGAGTCGGCCGCTGCCAGACCCGGAGTACTGGTCATACCGCCGGTGAGGGTACCCAAAAGGTCGAGCATGGAAATCTTGAATACCAGACGGGCCACAAGGGTGGCAATGATCATCGGTACCAGAGTGATGAACATACCCACCACGAACATGCTCCAACCGCTTTCCTGGAATGTGGCTACCAGTTTCTGACCGGCAGAAGTTCCTACTTCGGCGAGGAAAAGTAACAGACCGAACTGGCGCAACAACTGGTTGGCCGGACCGGACATGTTCCAAAGAATCGGTCCGGTCTTGCCGATGGCACTCAGTACCAGAGAGGTGAGCAACACGCCTCCGGTCAGTCCCGGTGAGAAGGAAACGCCGCCCGGGAAGGTGACATTCAGTTTGCCTACCAACACACCGAGTACGATGCCCACTGCAATCGGGAAGAAGTCTGTATCGGACAGTAATTTTACGTTGTTTCCCAACAGTTCGGAAGCTCCCTTCACACCTTCGATCTCGCCCACAATCATCAGCTTGTCGCCAAACTTCAGCACCAGATCCGGGGTAGGAGTCAGGTCGATACCGCTACGGCGCACACGGGTGATGGTGCAGCCATAGTTTTCATGAAGGTTCAGGCTGCCGATATTTTTGTTGACCATATCCTTTTTAGTAAGCAGGATGGTTTCCACAATCTGTCGTTTGGTGAGCGGAAGCTCTCCTTCCTGCCGTTCTCCCATCATTTCGGCCAACATGGCCAAAGATTCTTCGCTACCCACAGCCTGAATGTAATCATTCTGTTGCAAGGCATATGAAGCTGACGGCATGAGAATCTGTTCTCCGCTTTTGATTCGTGATACCACGGCACCTGTTACGGCACGGATATTCAGCTGGGCCAGAGACTTGCCGAAGGCTGAGGAGTTGGTCACATGGAACACACAGGTTTTCAGTTGCGGGAACTGGCCGATGCGTTCAGCTTCCAGTTGCCGGGCTTCTTCCTCCAGATTGACTTTAAGCAGGCGGGGAAGCAGCTTGACAAAAAGAATTACACCGATGACACCGAAGGGGTAAGCAATACCGTAGGCAATGGATGCCAGCGGTGAGTTGGTACTGTCGATGGCTACGGCCAGACCCGGGGTACTGGTCAGCGCACCGGCAATGAGGCCCACAGTACTTGGGGTGTCCAGTCCGAACAGATATTTCAGTCCCACGGCGGTGAGGGATGCCGAAAGAATAATCAGTACGGTAATCAGAATCAGGGTCTTTCCCTTGCTTCGGAAGGAATCAAAGAATCCGGGACCGGCCTGAATACCGATGGTAAAGATAAAGAGCACCAGACCCAGATCGCCCAATTCCTTGGGGATCAGTACACCATAGTGTCCGAATAAAAGAGCGACAAAAATCACCGCTGAGATGTCGAGTGACAGACCTTTGATACGGATTCTGCCCAGCATGAATCCCAAAGCCACAATGACAAACAGAGCGAAATAAGAGGATTTAAGCAGTTCTGCAAACATTTTGGTTTTTTCAATTAATAAATGAGGTTAGTAATAAAGTTTTCTGCACAAAAATAGATAAAAACATTGGTCTGCAAAAAGTTTGCTGTTTATTCTGCCGGAAAATGATGCCTTATTAAGATATTTATTTGAAAATGTCTACTTTTCTATTATTCATAGCCTTACATTCACTTTTTTTCGCTATTTTTGCAGGTTAGAAAATAAATTCATATTAAATGTACTGATTATGCTTACATTAAAACTGATTACAGAACAGACCGAGAGAGTGATCAAAGGTTTGGAGAAAAAGCACTTCAACGGTGCCAAGGAAGCGATTGAAAAAGTCATTGCAACAGATAAAATACGCCGTGAGGCCCAGACCAAGCTGGACCAGAATTTGTCGGAAAGCAAGAAGATGGCCGCACAGATCGGTGCTTTGATGAAAGCCGGTAACAAGGATGAGGCCGAGGCTGTAAAGGCACAGGTGGCCCAGCTGAAAGAGGTGAACAAGGCTCTGGAGGCAGAGATGGATGCCGCACAGAAGAGCGTGATCGAGCAGCTTTGCGCTATTCCGAATATTCCTTATGACATTGTACCCGAAGGTGTGGGTGCTGAGGATAATGTGGTGGTAAAGACCGGCGGTATGGAAACCGAGTTGCCGAAGGATGCGCTGCCACATTGGGAACTGGCCAAGAAGTACGATCTGATTGACTTCGATCTGGGTGTGAAGATCACCGGTGCCGGATTCCCGGTTTATAAAGGAAAGGGTGCCCGTTTGCAGCGTGCGTTGATCAACTTCTTCCTGGATGAGGCCCGCAAATCCGGTTATACCGAGATTATGCCTCCAACCGTAGTAAATCAGGCTTCCGGTTACGGTACCGGTCAGTTGCCGGATAAGGAGGGACAGATGTATCACTGCAACTTGGACGACCTGTATCTGATTCCTACTGCTGAGGTTCCGGTAACCAATATCTATCGTGATGTGATTATCGATGAGAAGGATCTGCCGATCAAGAACTGTGCATATACTCAGTGCTTCCGTCGTGAGGCCGGATCTTACGGTAAGGACGTGCGCGGACTGAACCGTCTGCATGAGTTCTCTAAGGTGGAAATCGTACGTATCGATACTCCGGAGCATTCAGAGCAGTCACATCAGGAAATGCTGGCTCATGTGGAAGGCTTGTTGCAGAAGTTGGAGTTGCCTTACCGTATTCTGCGTCTGTGTGGCGGTGACATGAGCTTTACTTCATCTATCTGTTATGACTTTGAGGTTTACTCAGAGGCTCAGAAGCGTTGGTTGGAGGTAAGTTCTGTTTCTAACTTCGATACTTATCAGGCCAACCGTCTGAAGTGCCGTTACCGTAAGGCTGAGGACAAGAAGACCGAGTTGTGCCATACCCTGAACGGATCGGCTCTGGCTTTGCCGCGTATCGTTGCAGCCATCATGGAGAACTTCCAGACTCCGGAGGGAATCCGCATTCCAAAATGCCTGGTTCCTTACTGCGGTTTCGAGATGCTGGATGAAAAACCTTTCTAAACAGTAAGCATTAATCATCAAATAAAACATATATTAAATCAGAAAAGAATGAATAAGATTGTTTCCAAAGAGCAGTTTTCGGAGAAGGTCTTTAAATTTGAGATTGAAGCTCCTTTGATTGCCAAGGCTCGTAAGGCAGGCCATTTCGTAATCGTGCGTGTCGGTGAGAAGGGTGAGCGTATGCCGCTGACCATTGCCGGTGCGGATACCCGTAAGGGAACCATTACGCTGGTGGTACAGAAAGTGGGACTGTCTTCAACCCGCCTGTGTCAGTTGGAGGTTGGCGATGAGATTACCGACGTGGTTGGCCCTCTGGGTAAGGCAACACACATTGAGAATTTCGGAACCGTGGTATGTGCCGGCGGTGGTGTCGGTGTGGCTCCGATGTTGCCGATTATCCAGGCTTTGAAGGAGGCCGGTAACCGTGTGATCTCTGTGTTGGCCGGTCGCAGCAAGGATCTGATTATCCTGGAAGACGAGGTACGCAAGAGCTCAGACGAGGTAATCATCATGACCGATGACGGAAGCTACGGACAGAAAGGTCTGGTAACAGAAGGTATCGAACAGGTGATCCAGCGCGAGAAGGTGGACAAGTGTTTTGCCATCGGTCCGGCGATCATGATGAAGTTCTGCTGTCTGCTGACCCAGAAATACAATATTCCTACCGATGTCTCTTTGAATACAATCATGGTGGACGGAACCGGTATGTGCGGTGCCTGCCGTATCACTGTAGGCGGAAAGACCCGTTTCGTGTGCGTGGACGGTCCGGAATTTGACGGTCATCAGGTAGACTTCAACGAGATGTTGAAGCGTATGGGTGCCTTCAAAAAGGAAGAGGCTCAGGAGATGTGTCATCTGGAGCAGGATTTCCAGGCACACCTGGATCAGGTGGATCAGCACCTGAATCAAGAGTGGGCTGCACTGGCTGCCGAGATGGATACAACTACTCCGCTGAGCGAGCTGACCGACCGTAATGCGGCATGGCGTCAGGAAATCCGTAAGGCGATGAAGCCGAAGGAGCGTACAGCCATTCCACGTGTCGTCATGAACGAGCTGGATCCGGTTTATCGTGCTACAACCCGTACCGAAGAGGTGAACACCGGTCTGACCCGTGAGCAGGCTATCACCGAGGCCAAGCGTTGTCTGGACTGTGCCAATCCTACTTGTATGCAGGGTTGTCCGGTAAGCATCAACATTCCGTCATTCATCAAGAATATTGAGCGCGGCGAGTTCCTCAATGCAGCCCGTGTGTTGAAGAGCACTTCTGCGCTGCCTGCAGTATGCGGTCGTGTTTGTCCGCAGGAGAAGCAGTGCGAGAGCCAGTGTATCCACCTGAAGATGAACGAGCCGGCTGTGGCTATCGGTTATCTGGAGCGCTTTGCTGCCGACTTTGAGCGCGAGAGCGGAAAAATGTCTGTTCCGGAGTGTGCTCCTGCCAACGGTATCAAGGTGGCTGTTATCGGTTCAGGTCCTGCCGGTCTGTCATTTGCCGGTGACATGGCCAAGAACGGTTATGACGTAACCGTATTCGAGGCACTGCACGAAATCGGTGGCGTATTGAAATATGGTATTCCGGAGTTCCGTTTGCCGAACAAGATCGTAGATGTGGAAATCCGCAATCTGGAGAAAATCGGTGTACACTTCGTGAAGGACTGTCTGGTGGGCAAGACTATCAGTGTGAAGGAACTGGAGAACGAAGGCTTCAAGGGTATCTTCGTCGGTTCCGGTGCCGGACTTCCGAACTTCATGGGTATTCCGGGCGAAAACAGCATCAACATCATGTCCAGCAACGAGTATCTGACCCGTGTGAACCTGATGGACGCTTCCAATCCGGAAACAGATACCCCGATCAATAAGGCCAAGAACGTGATGGTTGTCGGCGGTGGTAACACAGCCATGGACTCTTGCCGTACAGCCAAGCGTCTGGGTGCCGAGCGCGTATTCATCGTGTACCGTCGTTCTGAGGCTGAGATGCCGGCCCGTATTGAAGAGGTAAAACATGCCAAGGAAGAGGGCATCGAATTCCTGACCCTGCATAACCCGATAGAGTATCTGGCTGATGAGAACGGAGCCGTGAAGGCTGTGGTACTGCAGAAAATGCAGTTGGGTGAGCCGGATGCCAGCGGTCGTCGTAGTCCGGAACCGATTCCGGGAGCAACCGAAACCATCGACATTGATATGTCTATCGTGGCTGTCGGTGTATCTCCGAACCCGATCGTTCCGACTTCTATCGAGGGACTGGAGCTGGGCCGCAAGAACACCATCGTGGTGAACGAAGGCATGCAGACCAATCTGCCTACCATCTTTGCCGGTGGTGACATTGTGCGCGGTGGTGCTACCGTAATCCTGGCTATGGGTGACGGTCGTAAGGCTGCTGCCAGCATGCACGAGTATCTGCAGCAGCAGTAATTTTCTGAATTCTTTTAATAGATCAACATGATAAATCTTGTCTGCCGGAGCTTTCCGGCGGGCAAGATTTTAATTTCTTATTTCGTTTTATCTTTTTTATGAGTGGTTTATATAGCATTCTGCTGCTGATTTGCAGCAATATATTCATGACTCTGGCCTGGTACGGACATTTGAAGTTGCAGGAAAACGGAACCAGCAGCAATTGGCCGCTGATTGGGGTAATTCTCTTTTCCTGGATTATCGCCTTTGCGGAATATTGTTGCCAGGTGCCGGCTAACCGGATCGGTTTTGTGGGAAATGGCGGACCGTTCAGTCTGATGCAGCTGAAAGTGATTCAGGAAGTGATTTCCCTGATTGTCTTTACGGTGATGGCCAATGTGATGTTTCAGGGACAGAGTCTGCACTGGAACCATCTGGCAGCTTTCTGTTGTCTGATTCTGGCCGTGTATTTTATCTTTATGAAATGATCTGTTGATGAAACCGACCGAGAAAGATTTATTGGAACGCCGTATCTGGCGTCATTTCAACAAAGGCATTATGGAATATGGATTGCTGGAAGAAGGTGACCATATTCTTTTGGGAATTTCCGGAGGAAAGGATTCTCTGGCCCTGTTGGAGTTTATGGCCCGGAGAGCCCGTATTTACCGTCCGCAGATCCGGTTGGAGGCTCTGCATGTGCGCATGACCAATATCGCTTATGAGAGCGATAACCATTATCTGGAACAGTTTGCCGCAGAGCATGGGGTGACGCTTCACATTCGCGAAACCTCCTTCGATGCCTCGACCGATACCCGGAAGAGTCCCTGTTTCCTGTGTTCCTGGAACCGCCGGAAAATGCTTTTTGAAACCGCCAAGGAATTGGGATGCAACAAGATTGCCTTAGGGCATCACCAGGATGATATTCTGCATACGACACTGCTGAACTTCAGTTTTCAGGGACAGTTTTCCACCATGCCGGCCCGTTTGCGTATGCGCAAGTTTCCGATGACTATTATCCGTCCGTTCTGCATGGTGCAGGAATGCGATCTGGCAGCCTGGGCCGCGATGCAGGAATATCAGAAACAAAAGAAACTCTGTCCGTATGAGCGTGACTCCCACCGTTCGGACATGAGAAATATCTTCGACCAGATAGAACAGATGAATCCCGAAGCCCGTCATTCCATGTGGAATGCTTTGGAGCGTGAAGGCAAACTGGTGGAAGAATAGGGAGAAGGATTTTTAACAGAGAAATCATTTTTCTATTAGAAAGATTTGTATATCTTTGAAACAGTATAAAACAAATAGACATGATGAAACTGAAAATCATATCGCTGGCAGCCTGTATGGCTTTCTGTATGGACGGAATGGCGCAAAAGAGCAAGTCCAATCCGGCCGTATCTTCCTCGTCGGTTGATTTCTATATGGAACAATATGACTTTGACAATGCCGAGGAGCAGCTAGAGCGTAATATCAAGATGCTGAAAAGAAAGAAACAGTCTACCGAAGAGGCTGAGAAGCAGCTGGAAAAGATAGATATGGCGCGTGCCATGCTGCATGCTACCGAGCGGGTGGTCTTTATAGACAGCATTGTGACTGACAAGGCCGCTTTTCTGGAAGCTTTGAAGATCAGTCCGGAAAGCGGATCACTGACTTCGTATGCCAAATTTTTCGGAACAAATGATTCCTTAGGCTGCGTCTATTTGTCGGAGTTGGGAAATAAGATCTATTATTCCGCACCGACTCAGGCGGGTGGTGGACAGAGCGGGCGGAAATCCCGTATCTTCACCAGTGATCTGTTGGGCGGAAAATGGAGCAAGGCCGTACAGATAAAGGGACTGAACGAAGATGAGGATCAGGACTATCCGTTCATGCTTTCTGATGGAGTGACACTTTATTATGGTGCGCGCGGAAGCGAGAGTCTGGGCGGGTATGATATTTTTGTGACTCGTTATGATGCGGACAGCAAGAGTTTTCTCAAGCCCGAGAACATCGGTATGCCTTTTAACTCACCGGCCAATGATTATCTCTATGCGATAGACGAGATCAATAATCTGGGATGGTTTGTAACCGATCGCAGTCAGCCGGAAGGAAAAGTGTGTATTTATATTTTTGTTCCCAATGCCTTGCGCAATACTTATGAAACCGAGGCATACAGTGAAGAAGAACTGAAAGGACTGGCCCGTATCAGCAGTATTGCCGCCACCTGGGGAGACGCCGCTTTGATGGCAGATGCCCGCGAACGTCTGGAACAGGTGATGAATGAAAAGCAGGAAGTGGTGAAGCCTAAGGATTTTGACTTTGTCATTAATGATGGTCTGACCTATACCCTGATAGCCGAATTCCGTTCGCCCGAGGCACAGAAAATGGCTGCCTGGTGGAAGGAAGGACAGGAGCAGCTGGCTAAGAACAAGGAAACCCTGCAACAGTTACGCGATGCGTTTGCACAGGGTAATGAAAGCAGAAAGCAGCAGCTCCGACAGCAGATCCTGACCATGGAACAGGCTTATGAGAAACTGTATTATGGTTTGGAAGAACAGGAGGTCAAGATCAGAAATACAGAGATAAACTATCTGAAAAACTCCAAATAACCAAAATTGGTTTGTGGGGTCGAATTTTAAAAATGAAGGCCTATGAAAAAGTATTTTGCAGAATCCGAATTGATCATCAATCCGGATGGAAGTATTTTCCATTTGCACCTGAAGCCCGAACAGTTGGCCGGGAAAGTTATTCTGGTGGGTGACCCGGGACGTGTGCCTACGGTTGCCGCTCATTTTGACAGCCAGGAATATGACATCCAGAGCCGTGAGTTCCGAACCATAACCGGTTCGTATAAAGGCAAGAGAATTACGGTGCTTTCGACCGGTATCGGTTGTGACAATATCGATATTGTGATGAATGAGCTGGATGCTTTGGTCAACATAGACTTTCAGACCCGTGAAGAGAAAGACGAGCTCCGTTCGCTGGAACTGGTGCGCATCGGTACCTGTGGCGGACTGCAGCTGAACACTCCCGAGGGAACTTTTGTATCCAGTGTGAAGAGCATCGGTTTTGACGGTCTTTTGAATTATTATGCCGGAAGAAACGAAGTGTGCGACCTGGAACTGGAAAAAGCCTTTATGGACTATATGGACTGGTGTCCGCAGAAAGGAGCGCCTTATGTGGTGGATGCCGATCCTGAACTGACCGACCGTATTGCCGGTGCGGATATGGTGCGCGGTATTACCATTGCCTGTGGCGGTTTCTTTGGTCCGCAGGGCCGTGAGTTACGCATTCCGTTGCAGGATCCGCGGCAAAACGAAAAAGTGGAAAATTTTGAGTTCAAAGGGCTACGTGTGAACAATTTTGAAATGGAAAGCTCGGCGCTGGCAGGTCTGGCACGTTTGCTGGGCCATAAGGCAACCACCTGTTGCATGGTGATCGCCAACCGACGTACGGGTAAAGCCAATGCGGCTTATAAGCAGACCATTGATTCGCTGATACAGACCGTATTGGATCGGATTTAAAGATGAAACAGAAGTATGCCCGGCTGCTGATAGTCGGGCATACCTATTTATATAACAAGTAAGATCAATATGAATTTCTCAGAAACAATTTGTGCAATTGCCACAGCTCCGGGAGGAGCCATTGGCACAATAAGAGTATCCGGACCGGATGCTATCAGGATAACAGATTTAATTTTTAAAGGAGTAGGGGGGAAGACCTTATCTGCATCCAAGCCCTACACCTTGTCTTTCGGACAGATTATAGGAGAAAAGGAAGAAGTGGTGGATGAAGTGCTGGTCAGCGTGTTCCATGCTCCCCATTCCTATACTGGTGAAAACAGTGTGGAAATTTCCTGTCACGGTTCTGCCTATATTCTTCAGAGAGTGATGCAATTGTTGTTGCAACACGGATGCCGTACCGCAGAACCCGGTGAATTTACGCAGCGTGCCTTTCTGAATGGAAAGATGGATTTGAGCCAGGCTGAGGCTGTGGCCGATCTGATTGCCTCCAGTTCAGAGGCTACTCATCGGCTGGCTATGAGTCAGATGCGTGGCGGGTTCAGCCGTGAGCTTTCACAGCTTCGTGATCAGTTGCTGCACCTCACTTCACTGATGGAGCTGGAACTGGATTTCAGTGATCATGAAGAGCTGGAGTTTGCCGACCGTTCGGAGTTACGTACGTTGGCAGAGAAAATAGAGCAGGTAATCCGTCATCTGGCCCAGTCGTTCCGTTTGGGAAATGCCATCAAGAACGGTTTCCCGGTGGCGATAGTAGGAGAGACCAATGCCGGAAAATCTACTTTGCTGAATGCCTTGCTGCATGAAGAGCGCGCCATTGTGAGTGATATCCATGGTACCACACGAGATGTTATTGAGGATACGATCAATCTGGGGGGCATCACTTTCCGGTTTATTGATACGGCCGGTATCCGGGAAACGACAGATACGATAGAAAGTCTGGGTATAGAGCGCAGTTTCCAGAAGATGGAGCAGGCGCAGATTGTACTTTGGGTGGTGGACAGCCAGTGTGCTGCCGAACAGATCCGTAACCTGTCTTCAAAGATATTGCCATTGTGTGCGAACAAGAAACTGATCGTAGTTTTGAACAAGGCAGAACTGTTGGCGGGTGCTCCGCCATCTCATTTGCCGGAGCTTCCGGAGAATGTGGATGTCATTTCTATTTCTGCCCGTCTCAAGCTCGGTCTCGAACAACTCCAGAATCAGCTGATCGCTGCGGCCCAGTTGCCTGAAGTGGGAGAGCATGATGTGGTGGTTACCAATCTCCGTCACTATGAGGCACTGACTCAGGCACTGGATTCTATCGAACGCGTGTTGCAGGGTATGGATCAGGGCTTGTCCGGTGATTTCATTTCTCAGGATCTGCGTGAGTGTCTGTTCCACCTGGCAGAAATCGTTGGTGGAGAAATTACTACGGATGAGGTGTTGGGAAATATCTTTAAGAATTTCTGCATCGGAAAGTGATGTGAAAATTTCAAATGAAAACAACAGCCAATAAAAAGAAAATAAAATAACTGATTTACAGCGTTATAGCAAGGAAAAAGGAGAAACTTATGTTATCTCTTTTTTTCTTGTTTTTCTTTTATTTCTCGTTTTTTTGTTGTTACTTTGTTACTCGTAATACATTTAGTAACAAATTTATGTTACTCGGTAACGGATTTAGCTTTATGGGAAACGGTAAAACAACAAAAAAAGTAAAGGAGCCAGTACGACTAAGAGAAAAGAAGCTGGCAAATGGAAACATTAGCTTATACCTGGATATTTACAGGGATGGAAAGCGTGAATATGAGTTTCTAAGATTATACCTTACAAATGCAAAAACTCCATTGGAGAAAAAGCAGAACCAGGAAACTCTTGCAACAGCTTTAGCTATTAAATCCAAGCGTACTATAGAAATACAGAATGGTGAATATGGATTCACTAAACAGTTTAAGTTAGATACTCCATTCCTGGAGTACTACAGAAAGATGTGTGCAGACCGTCTTAAAACAGAAACTAAAGGAAACTGGGGCAACTGGCGTAGCTGCTTAAAGTACCTGGAAACATATTGTGATGAGAAAACAACATTCAAAGATATAGACGCTGATTTTATCAATGGTTTTAAGGACTTCCTAAACAATGTGGAGAAAGATACCCACAAAAGAACACACAAACATGAAAGTGAGCTGTTCCAGCCACTATCACAGAACTCCAAAGTATCATATTTCAACAAATTGAGAGCTTGCATTAATCAAGCCTATGAAGATCGTATTATTCCAGTCAATCCACTGAGAGGTATAGAGGGCTTCAAAGCTGCTGAAACAGAAAGAATGTACCTAACACTTGATGAAGTCAAAAAACTGGATCAGACACCATGCAAATACGCTTATCTTAAAAACGCTTTTCTTTTTTCCTGTCTCACTGGCTTAAGAAAGAGCGATATTGAGAAACTAACCTGGGGTGACGTTCACCAGGAGGGAGATAGAACCAGGATCTTTTTCAAACAGAAAAAAACTGGAGGGCAAGAATATTTGGATCTTACACATAAAGCAGAAAGTTATATGGGTACCAGGGGCAAAGATAGCGACAAGGTTTTTTCAGGTTTCAAATATGGATCCTGGGCACTTTTAGAGCTTAGAAGATGGGTGCTGGCTGCTGGCATTACAAAAGATATAACATTCCATTGTGCAAGACATACTTTTGCTGTTGTACTTCTTGAAAAGGGAGCAGATATTTACACCGTATCTAAACTTTTAGGTCATAAAGAACTGGCTACAACTCAGATCTATGCAAAAGTAATGGATAAGAAAAAACAAGAGGCTGTAGATTTAATAGACTTTTAATATTATGGGAACTGGAATAGAAATGAATTGTAAACAGTGCGGTTACAAATGGGTTGTACTGGATGGTAAAGGGTTAAACGTGGAGGCTAATATCAACGAGGCTACAAAAAGCAATAGCAATGATGATAATACCCAATGCCCTAAATGTGGATCTAAAGACATTGAGCCAAATAAAGAAATTAGCATCTTATGGGATTGAATTGCGACATAAACAGGCAAACTATAGTTCTGCATATTGTTAAGATAAACAGGATGATCAAAACGCTGAATTATCTTATATCTGTAGATTCTGGTTTTATATTCTCAAATATAGATCCAGATATTATGAATATGAACATTTGGATAAAAGAGATCCTTGAATATTGGAAACACTCTAAATGCCCTAACATAGCAAACCAGATAACAAATATTGGGGCTGCAGAAAGTATAAGTCTGATCCTGGAAAGTAATCATATCACAAATGATGAGAAAACTTTACTGGGTGAATTTCTCGGCACTTACCAGGATCTTATAAAAGCTATCAAAGATGAAAAAGATAAAGGCAAAGGATCTTATTATCTCCTACCTGATGAGATTGCAAATAATAAGGCTGTTGAGCTTCTAAACAGATCCGTTGATGCTGGGCTATTAAATGATCAATATCAGCCTACAGCCTCAACCACTAAGGCACAAATGAAACTTATTGCTTATGCTGTTTCTACTCTATGTGAGATAAAGAATATCTGGAAACCATTTTGTGAGCTATGGCATTATGATGGCATAAAATCAGTTGTGTTACCAGTAACAAAAAAAGATATGATTAAATCTGTTACCAGTATATATCCAGAAGTTATATTTGATAAATCAGGCTCTGATATTCCAAGCTACTATAATACGAACATTAATAAGAGGAAACTGATCAGGATCTTTATTGATTTACAAAAATCGGGATATATTTCAGAGGATTCTGATATAACAAGCTGGCTTTCTATTAATGGATTTTCTAAGAGTAACAACAGCATTATTAACTGGGTGAAAGATGTCAGAAGTCTATGTTATTTTGTTTATCTCTTATATAGCGAACTTAATTCAAAGCATATTTGGGAGATAACAAAACGGTGTTTTACAATAAATGGAAATAGCCCAAACATAGGAACGATGAAATCAGGGATCCAATGGATAAAAAAGAACAATGATTTATCGAAGTACGAACCTACCCTATTGGGAATTATAATGAATTGAGTTATGACGGTTAAGGATTTTATACTACAAATTGCTGATGGATCCCTGAAAAAAGATGATATTCTCAATTATGCGAACAAGAGCTGGGATATAAAAGAACTGTTATGGGATCTCCATCTTTCTAATATAGCCATAGATGAGACTTTGGGAAAGCCTCTGGTTACAGGTGATACAGAGACTAACAGAATTTTCAATGCAATAGAGATTATAAGTAAACAGTTTGATGTATCTATTTGTAATGAAATCGAACAACAATATAAGGACAACGAGAATGGTATAAGGTCAAAGATCTTATTAGAAGATAAAGAAAAAGTTCTTGATCAAATGCACCGTCTTATTGATGGGAAAATAGGTAAAGATGTTGCCATAATAATAGGTGCCTTAATAGATCAAGGAGTTATTTTGAAACCTACGTTCAAACAAGTTGAAAATGAATTTGGAAATATTGGTAATAGATCTGGATACAACAGATACATAAACATCTACAAGAATTATATTACAGAAGATGAGAGAAAGAATATAGCTAAAGACTTTAAGTAATCAATATACGTGTAATTTTAATAGCACTTAGTAGCGGTGAGGTAGCCGTCTATTAAGTGCTATTTCTTTTGTTTTATCCTGTTTCCTATTTTGTTCAAATTTGCAATACAAACAAGCTAAGGTACAAGTGCACAAGTTACTAAAGCAATAATAGCAAATAAGAAATGGAAGATAAGATTTTACAACAGCTTGATCGTATTGAACGATATAGTATAATAGCAGCTAAGCAAGTTCTCACCCTGGAAGAAGTAGCATTTTTTACAGGCTTAAGTAAGTCCTGGATATATAAAGCAACTTCAAACCACACTATTCCATGTTATAAACCTAATAATAAGCTACTTTACTTTGACCGTGATGAGATTAACGCCTGGATGAAACAAAACAGAGTGGCTACTACTGATGAAATAAACAAAAATGCTGAAAAATACATCATGTCAAACACTGGTGCCAACGGTTATAAGAAAGGAGGTAAAAGATGATCATTACAGATTATTACCGTATGGTCAGGCTACAGGAATACGCCAACAACAAAACTCCAAGATTTGACTGTATAGCCTCAACTGGTGAATATCCTATGTTTCAAGATATGGCAGCCAGGAGTAAAGTGAAACGATTCTACTGTTACTACAATGGTATTCCTGATTCATTCTCAAACAGAGCCAGACAGAAAGCTGAAAGAGCTATAACAAGCACCAAGAATATAAGCAGCGTATTTATCCCGAACATTAATAAGCCTTTGTTTGGTTATGGTGACGTAAAAGGCACACAGGACGCTATCCTGTTTGTATTTTCAGCAGATTATAATCTCATGGAGATATTTATAGCACGAGGTTATAAACCTCAACAAAAAGCCTTATACGCTTCTATGATGAGGGGTGATCTTAATGATGAGATAATACGTATTAGGCAACACGCAATAAACTTAACCAAGTAAATTAGATGATTATGGATGATGCTATAAAAGGCTTTATGGAAAAATTTCATTCATGTAGCAAAAATGATGCTTATCTCGGAAGTACTCCTAAAAGATTCAGAATAACCGAACATGATGAGGCTACAGTGTTTGAAATGCTAAAGATCTCCTATGAGGGAGAAGTCAGGAAAAGGAGGAAAATACTCATTTCAGATGAGTGTACAATCTCCAATCTAAAAAAGGCTGCAAAGTGGCTTACTGGTGATCATAAGTTCAGCCTTTTGCTTTATGGGGGTGTTGGCAATGGTAAATCTACATTATCAAGAGCGATATGTGTTCTATTTGATGTTTTATCTGATAACAAGTGGGATTCAAAGAAAGCCAGTTGTACAACTGCTTTGGAAATAGCAAAAGCAGCTATTGATGATAAGATATGGTTTGATCGTATAAAAAATGCTGATATGCTTATAATAGATGATCTCGGAACTGAACCATCTACTATAAAATCATTTGGCAATGAGGTTTCACCTATTACAGAGGTCTTATATAATAGATATGATAAGTTATTGCCTACTATTGTTACTTCTAACCTTAACGATAAGGAGATTAATGATCGTTATGGTGTACGTATAGCAGATCGCTTTGAGGAAATGTTTGATAAGATCTATTTCTCTGGTAACAGTTACAGAAAAGGCTTATGAGGGATTCTTTTATATTCTACAAAAGTTTCCAGGATGCAATAAATGAGTGTAGCCAGGAGGAACAGCTCACCTTATACAGAGCTATTGCAAACTATGCTTTGTATAGGGAAGATCCTGAGTTATTTGGAATGGCAAAGGCTTGCTGGGTGCTTATTAAGCCTCAACTGGATGCAAACTGGAAAAGATATGAAAACGGATGCAAAGGCGGTGATTATGGAAGTAAAGGCGGTGCTCCTAAAGGAAATAAAAATGCCTACAAGGGCAAAACAACCCCAAAACAACCCCAAAACAACGCCTTAGCCGTTGAAAAAACAACCCCTAATGATAATGTAAATGATAATGATAATGTAAATGATAATAAGAATGATAAAGATATTGTAGAAACTAAAGTTCCTACAAAGCGTGAAACAAAGCGTTTCACTAAACCTACAATAGATGAGATTAATAAGTTCATAACTGAGAACTCATATAATTTGGATGCTGAGTATTTCTATAATTACTATGAATCAAATGGCTGGATGGTTGGTAGAAATAAAATGAAAGACTGGAAAGCAGCCGTAAGAAAATGGGTGTACAGTGAATGGAACAATAATAAAAGAGAGGATCCTAAGCTGGAGTTTGAAAAGGCTGGATCAAATTCCAGTGGTGGATTCAAGTCAACACTCTAAAATTAACAAATATGGAAGAATTTTCAGAAAACGATTTTGCAATGTTGGTTTCTAAAAAGAACCAAGAAATTAAAGAGCTAAGGGATGAAATTGAAAAGCTCAAACAAGCTAAAGAAAAAAAAGAATTAGATGATGTTTCAGAGGAACTACTTAAAAAACTTGCTGTTCCAGAAGCTAAATCAAATAGGAACATTTCTTTAGATCCTTATGAAAGCGAGGATTCATACGCTGAACATCTTATTAATAAATACACAGTAAAATAGCATAATTATGGAAGACAAAATTTTAGTTTATAAAGAAGAAGTAGAATACAAAAGGTATCTTGCAAACGTCAAAGGGCTTAAAAATCATATCCAGGCACTTACTGACGGGCTAATAAAATTAGGGATTGAGCCAAGTATCGGAATCATAAAGAAGTTTGTAAGGGGTGATATTGGATATGACATGATTGCAAAGAAACAAGTTGAAGATAGCTTCAAGGAATTTCCGATTATAATGCAAAATGCAATTAGTAAAATGTTCCAGGATCAAAGTAATGAAGAATATCACGATTTAATTGAAAAAAATGTTGTACTTATCAACCAGATAATAAAAAACCCCAATCTATATGTTTCATACAAATCATTAGACTTTTTCAATATAGAAAACGGCGTAGTAAATATCATGCCAGAATGTATAGAACAAGCAGAGAAATGGTTTTGTATCTATGTTGATAGTCCAGATAGGAAAAAAGTGTATGATGAATGGCTTAAAGTTAAAGCAGCAGTAGAACAGATGAACGAGGTTATAAAATCAGTACATAAAAAAAATGTGTCGGCAATTCAGAAACACAGTGGTATAGATCCTGAGCATTTACGAGCCTTGTCAGTTCCAGGAAACTGTAATTTTGGCTTTATAACTGTTAGTGATGCTACAGGTGAGCTTATTCTTAATGGAGAAAAATTTAAATACATACTTTAATCTCCCAAAGCAAATATGAAACGATCCCAGTGTTAAAAGCTGGGATCTACAATAATCGGCATAAAAACGGCATTCAATATTATGGCAAAAGGTGTAAAGGGCTTTCAACCAGGGAATAAGATAGGTATTAAGAGTAGATTTTCTACAACAAAACAGCCTCAAAAACGAGGTAGAAAGCCATCTATGTATAAAAAGGCTTTGAAAAATTCAGATACAGAACTTAGCAAAGAGGATTTTATATTTGTCATTCGTTCTATTCTGGAAATGGATATAAACTCATTGATGCTGATAATAAATGAATCTGAAAAACCAGAATCTGGGATACCTGTTTGGATCGTTGTTTATATAAAAGCTCTGTTATCTGATATTAAAAGAGGAAAAGCTGATCTACTTAAATACTCACTGGAGTTAATGTTTGGTAAGCCTACAAATGAGATAAATGTAGCTACTAAAATTCAAAATGAATATAATTTTCACTTTGATATTAAACTATTTAATACTGATGAACTATTAATCATAGATGAGTTATTCAGAAAGGTAAAAGAGCGAACAAAAAACATGATTTACTAAGTTAACCGAGTGAATACTTTCTATACCAGAATGTGAGGAATATATAGTAAATATCTACATAGCAATACAATAAAAGAAATTGTATTGTGTAAGGTAACAGAACAGTAACAAAATAATCAAGATATGGGAATAAAACTTATTCATAATGGGATAAATGGATTTCAAAAAGAGTTTATAAGAAGATTGGATCAGGCTATATTGCTAAAACTTCATGAACTTGGAGAAAGATTAGTAACATACGCTAAAGACAATCATACATATACTGATCAAACAGGAAATCTTACCAATTCTATAGGTTATGCAATTTTGAGAGGTAAAGATATGGTATCTTATAGCGGTACCGTAAACTCTGAACCTACTGAAAAAATGCTTCAAACTGCTAAAAAAATAGCGGATGGTGACAATTCAACATATACTCTTATAATTGTAGCTGGTATGAATTACGCTGCCTATGTGGAAGCTAAAGGTTATAATGTCATTTTACCAGCTAAGTTAAAAGCTAAAAAGGATTTTCCTTATGAAATGGGGAAAATTATTAAGCAAGTAAATTCTAAATTTGACAAATCATGGATATAAATAAGAAAAAAATTGAATCATACAAAAAACAGATATTAGAAATCACTGAGTATGATCATCTACACAAAAACAGTCCTGAACTTCAAATAGAAACACTTTCATATATGGTTGGAGGATTGCTGGAAAATAATAAAAATGGAGAGAATGACATGTTAATTGCGTTTCTCACTCATGTTGGAAGATCTCTCAAAGAACTAATAAAATATAAATCATTAAACAAAGAACATAATGGAAAATATTGATGGATCTTTAGGCTTTAAGGCAAGTTTGAATATTGATGATTTCAATGTTTCAACACAAGCTATAGAGCAACATATTAGAAAAGTTTCTAAAACAACAGAACGAGAAACTGAAAAGATGGATAAATCTATCTTAGATTTTGCTAAGAATGGAGCCAATTACATTGTATCATATCTTGTCGCACAAGGTATGAATGGTTTACTACAAAGCATTATTACAACACGAGGACAGTTCCAGCAGCTTGAAATAGCATTTGAAACGATGTTAGGAAGTGGAACCAAAGCACACATCTTAATGAACCAGCTTACAGAAACGGCTGCAAAAACTCCTTTTGATTTACAAAGCATAGCCAGTTCTGCAAAACAGCTTATGGCTTATGGCGTGGCTTCTGAACAGGTAAATGATACCCTGATCCGTTTGGGTAATATTGCATCTGGACTTTCTTTGCCTTTGCAAGATTTAGCCTGGCTGTATGGAACGACACTAACACAAGGCAGACTTTATGCTGAGGATCTGAACCAGTTTACAGGCAGAGGAATACCAATGATAAAAGAACTTGCAAATATCATGGGTGTAGCAGAGAACCAGGTAAAAAGCCTTGTTTCTGAGGGTAAAGTAGGTTTTCCAGAAGTTCAGCAAGTCATACAGAACTTAACTAATGAGGGCGGTATGTTTTTCAATCTTATGGAAAAACAATCTCAATCATTAACAGGTATGATCTCTAACCTGGGTGATGCTTGGGATAGTGCACTCAATAAGTTCGGTAAAGAAAACCAGGATATATTTACTACAGGCATTCAGGGAGCTATAACACTGGTAGAACATTTGGATGATATAGTCAGAATAATAAAAGCTATTACTATTGCTTATGGAAGTTATAAAGCTGCTATTGTACTGAATACAGTGGCGATCAAAGGTTATACTGGTATTGCTTTGATTGACAATACAGTAAGGCAAGCTAAAATAGCTTTGATGAGTACAGAAATAGCAAAGACAAAAAGCCTCACGACTGTAACAAGAGCATTATGGGCTACCATGAAAGCAAATCCTATCGGTTGGTTAGTGTCTCTTGTTGGTTTAGCTGTTTCAGCCTTTACCCTATTCAAGGATAAAGGAGATGAAGTAAAAGAGAACCAGATAGGACTTGCAAGAGCCACTAAAAATGCCAGTGAGGAGTTCAGCACACAGGCTGGTAAGGTAGATGCTTTACAAAAGATCATTAATGATTCAAACAAAAGCTACAACGCCAGGAATGAGGCTTTAACAAAGCTAAAAGATATTATTCCAGATTATAATGCTCAATTATCACAAGAGGGTGAGCTTATAAACAATAATACAATAGCAATAAAGGAATATCTTTCAAATCTTGAAAAACAGATCAAGTTGAAATCTGCTCAGGATGAACTTGAACAGGCTTATGCTAAAAAAAGGCTTCTTGAAAAGGAAAAGGCAAACAGAGAAGAACAGGTTTCTAAAGCGCAAGCTCAGCTAAACGCTGCTCAATTCTCAGCGACTGTCAATTCTCAGAGGCTTGGTACTCCTGGTATGCAGAACCTATCAAAAGGTCTCGATGTTGGCACAAAGTCTGCTCAGGATGCACTTAATAAAGCAAATAAGGATCTTAAAGAAACTACTGATAATTTGAATGATATAAACATTGCCATTGAAGAACTAAATAATGAAATAAGCACAACCTCTATTTCTGTAGATAATAACACGACTAAGATCAGGAGTTATAATGAACAGGTTGCTGATACAAAGAAAAGGATCAATGAGCTAACTTTAGAAATTTCAAAACTCAGATCTGGATCCATTGTAAAAGATAACCTGGCTGCTGAAATTGAAGTTAAGACTAATGAGCTGAACAAGGCAAAAGGTGAACTGGAATTACTACTCGGTAAGAAATCAAATAATACAACCAAAAGCACAGAGAATGCAAACTCATTAAAAAAGAGTATATCTGAACAGATCCAATATCAAAAAGAACAATATGCTTTATACTACAAATGGGTTGAAACAGTTGGAAAAGATGTGGCAAACGTCAAATTCTCTGAACTAATAAAAAATGGGAACTCTTTTTCAGAATGGATTGATAGCCAATTAAATAAACTTGAGCTAAAAGCAAAATCTGTAGAAAATTTAAGTACAGATGATCAAGAATGGATATTTGCTTTGAGTGATCAAAAGAATGAACTATCACAAAAAAAGTCTGCTATGGATATTTTCAGAGAATCAATAGAACAGACAATAAATCAGGCTGCAACATTGGCGAGCAAGTTAACTGCTATTGCTGAGGTTAAAGAGAAACTTGAAAAAGGTGAGTTTAATTTGAATCCAGATCAGACACTACAGGCACAATATGAACTGGATAGTATTGATAGGAGCGCACAAAAAGAACTTAACCAGTCTATCCTTAATGACTTCAAAAGCTATGAAGAAAGAAAAAATGAAATATTAGCAAATTTTTCTGCTATGAGACTTTCAGACGTTGCACAAAATAACACTGAACTTCTTCAAAGAATTAATGACGGTGAGAAAGCTGCTTTATCTGCTTTAGAGGCAGAACAGCTACAAGCCTCAACAGACTGGAAAAATTTATTTGCCAATTTGGACAGCTTAACTGTAAGTGAAATACAGAAACTTATAACAAACATTGAAAATCAAATTTCAGGAGCTGATCTAAAACTGAATCCAATAGACTACCAGGCTCTTACTGAAAGCCTCAATAAGGCAAAGGATAAGTTAGTAGAGTTGAATCCATTTACAGCATTAGGAAAGGCATTTGATAACTATATTTCAGCGACACAGAAACTGAAAAAAGCAGAAGAAGATAACTTAAGCTCTGAACAGATCCAGGCATTAGAAAGACAAATAAAGACTTCTGCAAAACAAATGACAGCGAGCATACAATCCATAAACCAAGTGGTTGGAGCTGTTGGCAGTTCTGTTTCTTCATTACTTTCAAGTTTTGGGAACTCTGATCTTGCTGAAACTATAGGAAGCGTTACAGACGTTCTTGGCGGTGCTGGTCAGACGGCTATGGGTGTTGGTCAGATCATGTCTGGTGATCTACTTGGGGGAATAACTTCTGTGGTTGGTGGAATAACCTCTGTTATTGGCGCATTTAATCAGATGCACGATAAAAAGAAAGAAAAGCAGATCCAGGCTTTACAAGATGAAGTAGATAAGTTGTCAGATGCTTATGATAATCTTGGTGATTCTATAAATAGAGCATATTCAACTGATAAAGCATCCATGATCGAACAACAAAATGAACTGCTAAAGCAAGAGAATGATAAGATCAGGCAACAGATCCAGGCTGAGAAAGACAAGAAAGATACAGACTGGGATAGAATTAAAGAATGGGAAAACCAGATAGCTGAGAATGAAAAAGAAATAGCTGAGAATGAAAAGTATAACATAATTGATGCTATTAATGGTACCGATATAATGAGTGCTATTGATGAGTTTGCAAACGCTTATGCAGATGCCTGGTCTGCTGGTGAAAAGGCTGCAAGTAAATCTGCTGATACTGTTAAGAACATAATCAAAACAGCAATAATAGAGCAATTAAAGAATAAACTTAAGCCAGAAGTAGAGGCTTTTATGACTTATCTCTCGGAAGCCTTAAAAGATGGTGTTATTTCAGATTCAGAAGAAAAGCTAATAGAACAATATGAGAAAAAACTTGAAGAAATATCAGATAAATATCTCTCACAAAATGAGAAATGGCTTTATGATGAATCTGAAAACCAGGAAATAGATACAGATCCTCTTTCTGGAGCAGTGAGATCAATGAGTGAAGAAACTGGAGGTGTTATAGCTGGCAGAATGAATGCGTTTGTAATAAACCAAAGCGATCAGATAGAGATTATGAGAAGCTCTCTCGTATATCAGGCAGAAATAGCAACCAATACACGTATAAGTGCTGAAAGGCTTACTGGTATTGAAACAACTTTGAAACGGATTGAATCAAAAGATAACTCTTTATTATCACAAGGTATAAGTTAAAGATATGGAATTAATAGAGCAACTTAAAAATGATGGAATAGCAAAAGGACTATGCCGTCAATGGCAAATGAAACTTAAGTCAGATCTACAAATATGTGATCTTGCAAAGCTATACATACAGGGAATTGATTTTTGTATCAATAAGAACTATCCAACGATTGATTTTATTAGAAATAATTTCAAAGGAAAATGTGAACCTTATGGCATTTATGTAGATGATACTGTTAACACATTAAATAAGCCAGATACAGTGCTAAATGGTTGTTGTAATGCCAATTTGATTTATAGCGGATTCTCTGTATCTCGTGTATATGCAAGGCACAATTCTAAATTATTGGTCAAAGTAATGAATTATGCACACGTTACAATAGATCTATTTGATGAAACAAGCCTGAACTTAGTTTCTATAGGAAGTAAAGCCAGAGTTTTGGTCAATGTTTACGGCAATGCAAAAATAACAAGTTCTGGGAATGGGATAAAAGTAATACATAAAAACAGAAACACTTATTGAATGTATCATTTACCAGGTTAATATCAGGTATATGATGATAAATCAACGGAAATTTCTGAAATAGCAGTAGCTTAACACTGTAGTTCTATGAATAACAAAAGGGTGACAGTCATGTTACCCTTTTTTCATGCGTAATTTAATAGATAAAACCTTTTGAAAGCCTCTATATCCATCCGTTCAGAGATCTTGCTGTAGAACGAAAATAACAGGGCTTTTAGGGTTATTGGTACACCGTCATACTGCTGGAAGTTTTGCAAGCCAGCCTCAATGTAAGAGTTAAGCCCAAAAATATCATCCTCATGGTTTTCAAGAGTTCTGTTGATCCAGGCTTTTTCCGTATTCCAGCAGATCAACAGATCTCCATGTTGAGGCTGTTGGCTATTCTCTTTATAATATTTACAATATGAATGTAGCATACAAAAAATAAATTCAGTTGGATAATCAAAGTGAGTAAGATGTTCTATAATATGCAAAAATAATATATTCTATTTAATAAAACAAATATTTGATTTTGTATATTTAGGCTGCAATATTGCACAGTATATTAAATAATTAGAGCTATGTTAAAAAGAAATTTTTTCTCAGTACTATTACTGGCGATAGGTATTTTTTGTTCGTGTACAAGTAATGAAACAGAACCAACAAATCATTCAAAAGAGATTCCAGTAGTATTTCAGGTATCAACTCTTAATGTAGAAACTCAGCCTATGAGTAGAATTGCTGATAGTGGTGCTTCTTTTGGGGATGTTGTAAATACCATTGGATATTATATATTTGATAGTGAATCAAAATTATACAAACAAAATGAAACCTCATTTGATCCTGAAACAGAAGTGGAACCTGATAATTTTGGTGTAATACGTGAAACTATGACACCAGGAAATTATAAAGTTTATTTTTATGCCTATGGTAAGGGAAAAGGTAATGCTTCATGGACTGTTTCTAATATGTATGGTAGTAATTTTGCTTTAAACTCTAATGATAAAGAAATATTTTTCTACTCAAAAAAAGATCTAACAATATCGGAAACGAGCAAAAACATTGAAATTCCACTAACAAGACAAAGTGCTTTAATGATAATTAATATATTAGATGAGGTTAGCGATCAAGTTTCAAAAATAGAATATAAATTTATTGATGCAGAAAGTTACAATATATATTACGATAGAAGAGAAAATAATAGCACCGTATCTTATATCCCTAATATTTCAGATGAAAATAAAATAGAGCAGTATCAGTATTTCTTTTCCTTTCCACCAACAACAATAGAATTAACAATAAACATATATGGAATTTCTGGTAATATTATAGAAACAAAAGAATTATCAATACCCCTTGAAGCAAATCATAAAACTATTATTTCTGGCAAGCTATTTGAATCTGTAGGTGAGAAAGATTTATCAATACTTCTATATGATTTATGGGATGAAGATATAATTTATGATTTTTAAAAATAGCTAAAGGAAGTGTGTTTGACAAACACATATTTCTGATTTTCAACGAATTAACTCTATTTTTTCTTGGTAATATAATATTCTGATCATATCTTTGTCTCACAATTAAAGAACAATTAAAAGATTTTATTATGAATACAGGAAAAAAGATCGCTTACGTTAATGAGCCAAAGAACTACAATGATTTACGAGTTAAAATAGAGAATCTTATGAGAACAGTTAACCAGGTTAAGAAAGATTTTAATGAAATCTCTGATATAGATTTGATTCAGGAACAATTCCAGGAAAGAACACGTGAAGCCAAAGGACAATTATCACAAATGATATATTTACTTGGTGAAGTTTATGGCTATTCCTTATCTGATGATATTCTGGAGAATGTTGAATTATAAATATATAGTTTATGAATATAAATAATGAACCTTTTGGTAGTCAAAAATCACATTTTACAGGAAAGCCAGATATAGTGCCTGGAGGATTCTCTTTTGATCTGGTAAACCAAAAATTAGATATTGGAGATATTGTTTCTGCTGGAACATTAGCCATAAGTAATGACATAAAAAGAACTATTCAAATAATCAAAACGGCTAAAGTATTTGATATTAGCGATGATGGCAAAATTATCCAGTTATATAATCACCCTTATAATGATCCGTGTTTCAAGGTTGGTGAGTATATATACAAAGCCAACTGTAAGAACATTGAATTTTCAAAGGTTCCTCAGATTACAAAAATAAAGCGTGGTGGATCCTATATGATCTATTTATCTATCCCTATATCAGGGCTGCAAGAAGAAGATATTTTGCAAGAAATGATCAATGATAATGGTATAGCTACAGGAATAGGTAAAGCAAACTGTATAACAATAAGAGACGTTGAAATAACAGAACTTGATACTGGAGTTGATATTTCAAAAAGCACTGGAGTATATCATGTAAAAGAGAAACTGGTTCCACCTATACCAGATAATCAGAAAGATCATACAGGATGCTGTCTTGAATTTAATCCACATATTAAGTTCGTTCAAATCTTGTAAGATTCTACAAAAAGCAGTATCTTTACATCATAAAGCTAACGCTATTATCCGTATTACAGAGGGAGGGTGAGTTATTTATACTTACTCTCCTTTTTTATTTATTTTTCTGTTACCAGTTTGTTACTCATTATCTAATAATATACATATAGCACATTAAATATCAATATTTTATAAATTATACAACACATTTTGCATCGGCAAGTAAATACTTGATTATCAAATAGTTGAATTGATTATAATCGATTGATATGGCGCTCTTTACGGGCGCCTTTTTTGTTGCTCAAGTATCGTTGATAATCATTGCTAAGCCTTTTTACGCCATTTTTTGTACCTCCTGTGTACCTCACCACGAAAATCCGAGGATTATCGTTGGCAAGGTCGTGGAGAATGTTGACTATGGTTGACAATAGTTTACGATGGTTGACAAAAAATAGGAGAAATGAAGGAGAATTAACCCCTAAATATTAAGTAAAAATGGCAACTAGTAACTTTAGAATTAAAAAGATTTGTGAGTGGTGCGGTAAAGAATTCGAGGCTCAGAAAGTTTCTACAAGGTTCTGTTCACACAGGTGTGCAAATTTTGCCTATAAACGGGCCATACGCAAAAAACGAGTGCAAACAACAGAGTCACAAACTCAAGTTCAGAAAACTGAACGCATCATTGAAGACATTAAGGAGAAGGAATATCTTTCCTTTTCAGAAACATGACGTCTGTTAGGTCTATCTCGCCAAGCTATCTATACCATGGTAAAGGCAGGTCACCTTAAAGCGTCTAAAATTAGCAGTAGGCTTTCATTTATCAGGAGGGCTGATATTGATGCTATGCTTCAAAATAAGCCTTATCAATATCGAATGCCCAAAGATACAATCCCCATCACAGACTTCTATACCACCAATGAGATTAAAGAGAAATTCGGTGTCAAAGATTCCTGGATATTTCATATAGCTAAAGAGCATAATATACCCCGGACATTTAACCGTGGGAAAACCTATTGGAGCAAAAAGCATATTGATGACTACTTTGCAAAAAAAGCTCCCGATCCTGAAATCAAGGAATGGTACAGCACGCAAGACATGCAGGAGAAGTTCGGCATGACACTAACAGCCATTTATTCTTTTGTATCAAAGAATGCCATTCCCAAAAAGAAAGTCGGCATTATGGTGTACTACTCCAAAAAGCATGTGGACATTGCCAAAGGTCTCATAGCTCCAGAAGAGCCCAAATACTACACCATTGCCGAAGCGATGGAGCGATTCAATCTGACACGAGATCAACTCTACCATTATGTGAAATACCATAATATCCCCCGTATCAAGGTCGGTAAATATACCAAGATTCTGCGGGCAGAGCTGGACAAGTTCTTTGAACCTCCAAAAATAGAATGAGCCGAAAGTTATTTTCCGGTGATAAATACCACCATTAGAACACCTATTTTATTTGCAACAAAAACAAGTATTAATCAAAAAACAATATAGCTATGACACTTACATGCACCAACGTAACTTTGAGACAAAAGCCATTGCGTAACGACCGCATATCTCTTTATCTGGATTATTATCCGGCCATCCGCAATCCTTACACGATGAAGATGAGTCGCCGGGAATTCCTCGGCATCTACATCTATGCCAAGCCCAAGAACGAGCAGCAAAGAATGTTCAATCAGGATATGCTGAACAAGGCAGAGGCAATCCGCTGTATCCGTGTTCAGGCACTTATCAATGAAGAATTCGGGTTCCTGGATAAGAACAAGCAAAAGGTAGATTTCCTCGCCTACTTCCGGACTAAGGCACGGGAAAAGTATGAAAAATGGGATTGCGTTTACAACCACTTCGAGAAATTTGTCGGTGGCAAATGCACCTTTGGTGACGTTACCGTAGAACTGTGCGAGAAGTTCAGGGATTACCTGCTCAAATGCAAACAGATCAATCATCCCAATACTTACATCTCACGAAATTCGGCAGCCGGCTATTATTCAACTTTCCGAGCCTTGTTGAAAATAGCCTATAAAGAGAAGATGCTGCGTGAGAACTTGAACGACTTTCTGGAAAAGATAGAATGGAAAGAGGTCAAGAAAGAGTATCTGACACTTGATGAAGTCAAGAAACTGGCCGCTACACCCTGCAAGATTCCAGTCTTGAAACAAGCCTCCCTATTCGCTTGCATGACCGGCCTCCGTATCAGTGATATTCTGAAGCTGGATTGGCGTGACTTTGAAGTCGGTCCGGATCAAGGCTATTACATCCGTATCTGCACCGAAAAGACAGAAACCGAGGCCACCCTCCCTATCAGTCAGGAAGCACTGGAGTTGTGTGGCGAATGGGGCACCGGAAAAGTCTTCAAAGGCTTAACTCGCTCCATGACCCATCATCCCTTGAAACAATGGATCGCCGAAGCCGGAATCAGAAAACACATAACCTTCCATTGCGCTAGGCATCACCATTTATCCTACACACTGAAAATAAGCAATTTATAAGAACATATTTTTTAACAGGTAACGATTTAGAAACGAGCGAAGTTCTATATTTTTCTTGTTTTGCATTAACCAAAAGAACGCTCTATTAAATGCAAAAATACGGAGTATTTCTATAATTGCCAAAACAATTGTTAGGGAAAAAGGAATAGTAAACAAGCTTTTCAAACGAAGAACAATACTGTGCATATTAGTTTTTAAATCATCCCTTGCCTTTGAAGAAAAGCTAGATGGACTGCAAATATGGATAATGTCCAGTGTCTACTTTCTCAATATCTTCATTACAGAATTTTGGTAAAATCGTTTATTGCTTTGACTTCTTATTTGCGATTATCGCTCAAAATCTATTGCAATACCAACAAATTTAAGTGAGTACAGTAATTAAGTTATTTATCAATACATGGAAAAAAATGTATCCATCTTGGATTTTTTTGTTTACTGTGCATTGCGATTGCACAGAATTGCGCTATCTTTACAAAATATTATAAACCTATTGATTTTTAGAACATGGTTAATATATGCAATAGTGAACAGCATGTAGTTTTGATGAGGATTTTGGATGCTCGTAACAGACCGTCTATAACCCCAGATATGCCCCTTTGGAAACTTAAATTAACCGAGGAAGAATATACAAACTTAAAGGAGACTCTTGCCCAAAATGCGTATTGATTAGAAGATTTTGGAATTGAGGCGGCCTTGTGTTACGCTGAATGGTGGAGAAGAGACTATAATGGAGGAATTCCTTCCAGAGAAGATGTTGCAGTCGGATTAGGACTGCCTCATTATTGTTGGGAACAACTATATAAAGCTGCACGTCATGGGCTAAAAAGTCATGGATTTGCATTTATTCACTCTCTCAAGGGGAATGAATATTTTAGAACTTTATTAAATCAAGGAGGTCTTCCTGTAAATTACATAAAGAACGGAACTAATCTTAGCGGGTTTTCACGTTTTCTCATTGGATTGGTTGAAGAATTGTCTTCAATAAATATTGATTGGGATGATAATAATATAGATTTAATCAAGAATTTTAATTGTATAGCTTATCTTGGGAAAGCGTTCAAAAATGACAATATTTACGATGTTTCATTACAGATTGCTCATGCAATCATATCCGAAGAAGACCGCTGGCTACCATATGATGATACGGATTCCTCTTTGTCAGAACTGACTAAATCCTTAAAAAGAGAATACCGGCGAGTTAAGAGTGAACATAGAACCAAACCACTTTCTCTAAGTTGGAAACTTCGTTTGACCTCAAGTAAAACTGCAAATCTTTTTGTCAATTTAAATATAGTAAAAGAGATTTCATCAAAATCTATTGAAGGTCTAAACTATCAATCGTGCTACACCTTCGATGTGTTTGTCTCTGGTATACTTGTTGGAAAGTATGTAAGAAAATCCCTAGTTAAAGATGACAAAGGAGAGGTTATCGGTGCGATATATTCTCGTATAACTGTTGGCGTAGCAAATGATATAAAGTGGAGTGGAGAACCTGTAGTTGAAGTTAAGATCAGGTGTGACAACGATGACAGATTGTTTCCAACTTTATGTGGTAGTTATCCTCCGAATTTTGAATGCCCTCAGGTTTTCCAAATGCTTGATGATAATGTATATTCTTTGAAATCGACAGCGAATGCTGAAAATAATATAGCTGTTTTCTCTACTAATTGGAAGTGTGATGGTAGTCACAATCTATTACTAAATGGAGAACTTTATTCGGCGATTAAGTTTACTGATAAAGTAGATTTACACAATTGCATGTCAAATGAGGATATAACCATAACCAATGAGTTCACGCCTTATAGCGCTGAATTCAGAGGTACATATATACAATGGGTAGAGCAATCTAATTTTAAGTTATTGACTCGCATTCCAGTAATAAGCGTTTTTGACCAAACTGGCACTAGAGTCGGGAATATCAAGCCTAAATATCGTGTTCATAATAGTAAGGCTGAGTGGCGGAATTTGTCCAATTCATGCCTTTTGCCATTTGGGCTTGTTGATATCAAGGTTGAATTTCCTGACAATAAATACGTGATGGAAACATTTTATTTCATAGACGATATGACATTTGTCTCTCGCAACGAAACAATGTTTTCCACAGAGCTACACCTATATTCTCGCCATGTTATCTCTGCAAAAGTTGATGAATGCGAAAACTTATCTGTTGAAATGACGGATAAAAATACCTGGAGGATTTCCAGAGATGCCTGTGCTTCTAAATATTCTCCTACGTGTAATTTGAAAATAATTGCCTAGAATAATCCTCCTTTGAAAGTATCTGTTGTAGCACCGTTTGAGGGTATAGTAATATCTGATTTGGAAGGGAAAATTGTGCCATCGGGAAAAATCATATCTTATGATAACCTGAGATATTTTAATATAATCAGTCATGGACAGTCTGGTATGATAGATGTAACTTACAAATCTGATAAAATAAAGGATGACAATACAATCAAGCATCTTAAGAGTCCAGTAATTGAAGGTATAGTTCCATTATCCGATTATCGTGATTTGTTTGCAAGAATGTTTCAATTATATGGTGCAAATACTTTTAACCGTAGTAGTTCCATAGAATTAAAAATATTTGACAAACGCATCTATATAAGAAAATTTGTTCTTGATAGTGAGTTGAGTTCAGATAAAATTCGAATCACAGATTATACCAGCGAAGACACTTCCGATTTCATATATGACGGTGATGTATATGCATTGCCGGTTTCAGAAAATATAAAACCAGCTGAATTAGTGCAGATAAAGCTTGAGCCGTATAATCGACAAATGAACTTGTTTACAATTCCTGATGAGCTTTTGAATTCGGAAGCAATTCTTTTCTCTGGTCCCGAAAGTTCGCGCAGGCTTGTTCCTAAGTATTACAATTTTGAACAAGAAGATTACAGTTCGGAAGTACGTGGAGAGATGTCTGCTGCTAATACAATACTTTGGAGTGAAAGGCTTTGCAAGGATGATGTTTTTGCCGGCGAGTATTGGGCAAAGACAGTAAAAGCATTCCGTATTATTTCAGAATTTAATCTTCCATTTACCACATATAATGCTTTCAAAGCTATTGGTTGTGAACCTAAATTATTGGTTAACTTAATATTAGCTTGTTGGATTAATGGCGCTTCCGATGTTCTCATTCAAGAAATTGACCGTTTTGAAGATGAATTAAACATTGCAGTACATTGGATTCCGCACACTGTATGGGGAGAATGTATTGAGAGTTTCATACGTTTGCTTCCCCCAACACTTATTAATATAATGAATACAAAATTAGGTGAGATTACAGAATTGATAAATGCACTTTTCAACGCTACACTATCTGCAGAAGTTGCGTCTGAACTTACCCAATATGTTGCGGGAGGGAATATCGGAGATGCCCGGATTTTCTCAAGAGCTGACATTAATCAATTTAAATCAAAAATACATGGATATACAGATAACAATATAGACCTACCTATAACCCGATTTGTACTTCAAAATAAATATTATGTAGACCAAGAGATGCACAAGTCTTATCGTGTAATGATTGAGTCCGCAATGTGTGCTGCGGAAAATTTCGCACAAGTAAAAAATCACACAAATCTTTTTTTATTAGAAAGTCGAGACTATGCTCGTATCACTAATTTTTACCGAAAATACTTTAAAGAAACCTACAGTAAGATATTTATCGGAACTGTAAAACAAATTGTAAACAAATGAATATGAATTATTTTTCATTCTACAATAAGGCCAAGGAATTATTAATAGATTCTCTTGCCTCTCTTTGGTTCAAGGGTCAAGCCCAAGAACAAGAATATATCAAGAGGATTTTGACTAAGGATGAGCCTCTTTTTGCAGAACCTGTATTCCAATCAATATTCCCTTGGGAGGAGAGTGCCGACAGTTTTGAGGAACATTCTTCTAAACTCAGATTGTTAACTCCTTCATTTGTTAATGCACTGAGTAGCGAAGAAATTGACAAGGATTTGAGATTTCCATTAGATAGGCATCCTTATAAGCATCAAACAGAAAGCTGGAGAACTATGCTTTCTTCTCGACCACAAACCATTGTTGTAACTACCGGAACAGGATCAGGTAAAACAGAATGTTTTATGATACCAGTTTTGCAAGATTTGGCTAAAACCAATGAAAAAAATTGTGTTCAGGCCATATTCCTTTATCCTTTGAATGCACTGATGAAAAGCCAACAGAAACGTATTCATGCTTGGTGCAAAGCTCTTCCCGAAAAGGTTACCTATGCGATATATAATGGAGAAACCGACAAAGAAAATCGGTCTGACAGATATACTACATCTCATTATCCACAGCTCGTAACAAGGCCTCAAATAAGGAAAACTCCGCCTCAGATTCTCTTTACTAATCCAACTATGCTTAACTATATGTTGGTACGAGCAGAAGACCGTGAAATCTTGGAAAAATCCAAAGGGAAGCTCAAATGGATTCTTTTAGATGAAGCACATACTTATACTGGCTCTTCAGCCGCTGAATTATCATTGCAAATCCGTCGTGTACTAGATGCTTTTGGCGTAACTATTGATCAAGTAAATTTTGCTGTAACATCAGCGACTATCGGGGATGAAAGTGACCCCAAAACGACTATAAAGCTAAAAACTTTTGTGTCTCAACTCACTGGAAAACCATTTGAAGATATAAAAATAATTAGTGGTAAGCGCATTATTCCAGAACTAAACAAGGGAATTGCAGAAGATCAATTGTCCAAAATAAACAAAAAGTTTAGTATCGAATTGAGTTATTCTGATATTGAGAAGTTGAGAAAAAAGCTTAACTCTTCGCCGGTATTGAAAGCAAAGGAAATCGGTCGTATGCTTGATAAAGGAATCGGGAAAGATGTGGATGCCTCATTGGAAATAATAGATGCTCTCGGGGAAAAAGTGAAAGGTCTAAACAAAGGAGGCGGCCTTGGAGCTTTATTGCCAACACGTGCTCATTTATTTGTTAGATCGATAAGTGGAGTGTATGTTTGCACCAATCCTGATTGTCAACGTCATAAGGGATATAGATTATCGATAGGAAGTCTGACAACATATCAAAATATGAATTGTCCAGTTTGTAAATCAAAGATGCTGGAACTTGCTACATGTTCGTCTTGCGGCTCTCCTATTATAGTGGGTGAAACAAACACAACTAAGGGATTTAGGATGCACACCAATGTAATTGATCTTGACAAGAGTCTTTTCTATGAGCAAAAGGAAGATCTCATTGATTTGGAAGATATGGGAAATATAGAAGATGTTGAGCAAAATGAGGCGGATGGCTTTTCTCGCTTCTTTTTCGCCATTCCGAAGAAAGCATGTTTAAGGAAAAATGCGAATAGAACATATCACATCTTCAATCATCAGAATGGTAAAATAGAACTTGTCCCTGAAGACAATAGAAGCAACAAGTGTTTTACTTCTTTAAAAAGTGAAGAAAGTATTCCTGTAATATATCAATCTCTTCGACACTCAGGAGATAATCATGTTCTTTGTCCTCATTGTGGCAATAATCTCAGCGAGTTTAAAAACCTTGATTATCTCAGAATAAGTGCTACTCAAATTGGACGTACTTTAGCAACATTGCTTCTTGATAATGCCGAACCCATTGACAGTAATGACGCAGACGTTGTATATGAAGGCCGAAAGTATATAACATTTACCGATAGCCGTCAAGGGTCTGCACGTTCTGCAATGGGACTTAATCAGGATGTAGAACGTTCATGGATTCGAGCTTCCATTTTTCATAAACTTGCCGATATGCGTTTGAATGATGTGAAACCTGGTGGTCTGACTCCTGATGAGGAAGCAGAATACAATGCATATCTGAGTATTCGGGAACATCTTCCGACCTTACTTTTTGAAAAATTTAAACGACTTGAAGAAAAAAAGAATGGCATACCAGTAATCCCCAATCCAGAGGAGGTGTCATGGGGGCAAATAAGCCAGTCTCTTGAAAATGACTCAAATTTCAAGAAGTTGTATGAACATGTTGATAAAGCACGTGGCAGAAAAAATTTCAAGAATGCAACGGACTATCTGAAAGCACTTCTTGTCGACCAATTCGGATGGATTCCTAAACGGGCGAACTCATTGGAAACGATGGGATTCGTACGTCTTGTCTATCCAGCACTTAAAAATGCGAAGTGCCCAGCACTCCTTCAGAAAAGATGTACAGACACCGACTGGCAGAATTTTCTCAAGATCTGTATGGATTATGTCATTCGTGGAGGTCGTCATTATATGCTTTCTGGAGCTTATAAAGATTACCTTACACAAAATAAGTACTGTTCTCCTATATATCCTTCAAATTCAGAACTGAGGAAGAATGGGAACCCTGTATCGAAATGGTTTAAAGTCAATGTAAGTTCAAAAGGTATTAATGAGAATCAGAACAGACTCGTTCTTCTTCTGTGTGCAGTTCTAGATTATGATGATATTTCTCAAATCAATCAAATAAAGATTGCTGACATCAACTCAATACTTGATGCCGCATGGGATTTTCTGAAACAAAATGTTCTTGAAGCAACAGATGTAGAAAATCAAGGATATATGCTTGATCTCATGGGGGATAAAGTTAAGCTGCAACTTATCGAAAAAGGTTATCTCTGTCCTGTTGACAATGTTATTATAGATGCGCCGTTCTGTGGCTATAGCCCAAGAATGAACGGTTACATCGGTCGTGAAAATTTCGATAGATTCAAAATCAAGACGGAGTTTGTAAATCCGCTTTTCCCATTCAAGTTTGCGGATCAGACAGAAAAGAATGTCATGGAATGGATTGAGAAGAACTTCTCTGAACAAAAGGCTGCTGGTGTGTTCGGGGTTATGAACTCCAGAGTATTTACTTCAAAACCGATTTTTATATCGGCTGAACATTCAGCTCAGCAATCGTCAGAAGATCTTGTCCGATACGAAAGAGAGTTTAATGAGGGGAAAATCAATATTCTTTCTTGCTCAACAACAATGGAGATGGGGGTCGATATTGGTGGTATTACAGAAGTCGTCATGAATAATGTGCCGCCAAAATCGTCAAATTACCTTCAGCGTACGGGACGTGCAGGACGAAGAAGTGAAACTAAAGCCTTGGCTTTAACTGTTTGTGCTCCCAATCCTATTGGAACTCATACATGGAACAATCCAGATTATCCGATTACACATGTAACAGAAACTCCGTTGTTAAAATTGGAAAGCCGTCAGTTGATTCAACGTCATGTTAATGCGATGGTATTCGCATCCTTTGTAGCAGATCAAGGGGGAATCAGGGTTACGGCAACTCTTAGGGATTTTTTTGTCACGGCAGAAGGGATGTCTTTCTTTGATAAGTTTCTAAATTATATTGATAGTGTAATCAGCGGAAAGGTTGAACGTCTTCAAGAACCATATTCAAAATTAATTAAGGGAACAAGTCTCGCTCAGATAACATTGGCGGATGTCGCACAAGTAGTCAAAAAAGACATAGTTGCTGTTTACAATGTCTTTGATGCTCATAAAGGAGCTCTTGCAAAGGCGATTGAATCTCTAAAGAATGAATCAGGAACGACCAATGCTATCAAAGCTATAGAGAAACAAGAGGAAAATTTTTTAAAGACTTCGATGTTGTCATATCTTGCTGAAAATTCTTTTCTGCCAAGTGCAGGTTTACCCTTAGGACTAGTTGAGTGTCTGCTAGACGGTAAGGAAAAGGTTGACGGTAACTCACCGACATTGCATATAAGTCAGGCCATCTCCTCTTATGCTCCCGGTAATCCAGTAGTGAAAAACGAATGGGTCTATGAGACCAATGGTATTCGTCTGAAGACAAAATACGATGACAGCACTTCAAGGTATATCATACAGAATTGCACTCATTGTGGTTATACAACTATTATCTATGGAAGTGCCAAGACGGATTGTCCCAAGTGCGGTCGGCATGGAACTATGCATGGCATAAAGGACATCTCACTATCGACAGATCAGCGTTTTACAGAGGTCGTTGAACCAGCTGCGTTCTCCGTAGCATGGGATTCGACCCCGACTCGAAAAATGGGCTCTCTCGGCAGTATGAATTTCATTCAGCCTGTTTTGCTTGAAATGGATGCCTGGCTTCTGAAGACAAATTCTGCAAAAATGTCTATCCGCTGTTCAACGCCAAGGTCTGAGATTCTCTTTTATAATAAAGGAACGAATGGGTATGGATATGCTTTCTGTCCTTATTGCGGTAGAATGAAATCAGAAAAATCACCAGACACCACAGAGCGGATGCTGTCGCACCATAAACATCTTCTAGCTTCGACCTCTTGTCCCGGTGGCGAAAATGACGGTGCTGCAGTAAGACGTCATGTGTTGTTGGTCGGAAGATACCAGACTGACTTTGTTGAGATCAAGTTTTATGACAAGGACAACAATCTGGTAGAAGACACTGAGACACTCTATTCTCTCGGCGTGATTCTTAGCCGTAAACTCACGGAACTGCTCGGTGTCAACGATGGAGAAATTGAGTTCGGCTATGATGGCATAAATCATTCTATTTTCATATATGATACTGCTCTCGGTGGTGCAGGTTATTCATTGCTCTTCCGAGAATATAAAGATGAAGTCCTAAAAATGGCTTTGGAAACTCTTGAAAGATGCGACTGTGAACGGTCTTGCACGAAGTGCCTTATAGATCGCAGATCGCAATGGTATACGAACTATCTTAACCGGCCTAAGGCTCTAGAATGGTTAAGACAGGAAGTCAAGGCCCGTGTTGCCCCAAAGGAAATTATTTATTTAATGCCTGATTCTCATGCTGTGACATCAGACATCACGACCGAGTTTTATCAGCTCACACGGAACAAGGACATCTCTGGTATCAGAATATTTGTCAACGACAACATTTCTCAATGGGATGCGGAAACATTCCCATTTAAAAAAAATCTCACAGAACTATCTCTAGAAGGAGTTGACGTTGCCTTTATACTGCCAAGCGTACCAGATGTAAAATCACTCTCGTCAGCTGACAGTGCAACTTTAATTGCGGAGGTATTTAAAACCAACTTTAAATGTCTTGAAAACACACTGCCGACAGGATTATTTCCGTTGATGGTCGTGATTATGAATGACGGAATCGTCAAAACATACTTTGGGAAAAATATTGATACATCCTATTCTAAGAATTGGGGAAGTGGAGATGTATTCATAACCACACAGCCAAATTCATTGTCCTATGCCGACATAAATAGAATGCAACTGTTGAGCGCCTTTTCATCGGACGATTCTTCCTTTATGTTCGAATATAGAATAAGAGAACACAGCTCGTTGGGTCGTTTTTTTGATTCTCTGAAAGCTCCGGAAACTGGTAATTGGAATAGAATAATATCTAACCTACGAGGCAAGGCTGTTTCTATTGAATATTCTGATAGATACCTAAAAACGCCCTTAGGCTGTATGCTTTTGGCAAAAATGATTTCCAGTCTGAAGAATGAAGCAGACTTAGTCTTGGTATCAATTAAGGTTATCGTCACAAATATCGTCTCAATTAATGACTCAGATGTGGCAGTAAATGCTATAAAAGATTTTGCCAACGGTAAGAAGAGAAATCACTTCCTGAAGGCTGCTATATTTGAACTGACCGGAATAGAACCGGAAATTCAAGATACAGGTTATGTTGAGCATGAACGGTGTCTGACGGTTAAAGCGGATAATGCAGAGGTCTGTATACGTCCAGATGCAGGTATAGCAAAAGGATGGGCACCATTTGGAAGAGATAACGCTAAATGCACCGACCGTGATTTCAGAGAAGATTGGAATATAGATCTCGAACTGTTCAATAAACAGCAGATAGGAAACGGAATACTTTACACCATCTCATATAAGCAACTCTAACAATGTCAGAAAATAGAAACGCTCAGTATCGTTATCAAGTGCTGGACAGATGCTTCAGTGACTGGAATAAGAAATATACTATCGAAGATCTCCTTGAAATAGTCAACAATCATCTTTATGAATTGGAAGGTTCGGACTCTACCATCAAGTTGCGTCAGTTACGAGGTGACCTAAATGCCATAAGAAAGATGCTACCCGATAACATCTATCTTGATGCCAAACCATTTGGAGGAAGGAAATGCTACTACAGATATTCTGAGCCAAACTATTCAATCTACCAGAATGGTCTATCGGTTACCGAGGTTAACTCTTTACGCTCGATAATTGAAATGCTTAGTAAATATCGTGGAGTTACTGGTAATGCTTGGCTTGAAGATGTTATCTCCAATCTAGAACTTCGTTTTGGAGTAAAATCGGATAGAGAAAATCTTATTTCATTTCAGTGTAACTCATGTTTAAAAGGGCTTGAATACCTTTCAACTCTCATAGACGCAACAATCAATCACCAGCCTCTCGAAGTAAGCTACACAACACACGCAGGCATTAGTTCAACGAATGTGCTTCATCCATATTATATGAAACAATATAATAACAGATGGTTCATATTCGGACGTATTGATGGGAAAGATTATATTGTCAACCGAGCCCTTGACCGAATTGAGCGGATAAGTAGAAGTGATGTACCATTCTGTAAAAATGACCTTGTGGATTTCAACTCTTACTTTGATGATATTGTAGGGGTATCGGTGCCTTATGAAGTACAGGAGGCCGAAACAATTATTTTGCAATTTAGTTCAGAACGATTTAAATATATTGTTTCAAAGCCACTGCATACCTCACAGAAAATTATTGATGAATACAAGTGTATAGTTACTATCAAAGTAATACCAACACGAGAACTTGACCAATTAATTCTAGCTTTTGGACCTGATGTTGAAGTCCTAGCTCCAGATAAATACAGAATGAGCATTAAGACTAAAATTGAGAAATGTCTCAACAAATATCGCTCTGTGCATTGCGATTGCATATAAAATTATACTTTTATAACTCGTTGGCGGAATTAAATTAGCGCATATTTAACTCTA
>OKWR01000563.1_pt1 | contig 37496 bp, 23 predicted proteins | sample 1607101 | NCBI WGS metagenome assembly OKWR01 (sample SAMN04414076, study PRJEB24778) | human gut metagenome | material: faecal | host: Homo sapiens
TTCGTCTTCATTCTGTTTGAGCACGCGAACCCATTCTTTGATTGAGTTGTTGTATGCGGCAATGGAGTCGGGTGTGCCATTACGGACCGGCTTTTTGCAAAATGGGTCATATACTTCGTTTTCTTCATAGGCAGCCGGCATGATGATCTTGTATTTATTAGGTTTTCCGAAATCATCGTCATCCGCTTTCACGGTAGAGAGATAATAGATCCGATTGTCTCGGTCTGCTTTAGCTTGTAGTTCCGGTTCGCTGACCGAATCCAACGTAAACAGCAGGTCGTTGCGCAGCTTCTCCAAGTTTGGGATCAGGATATTTTCAATGTGCATCTTCGGGTAGGAAAACAAAGTCGATCCCGATACGTTCACATTCAAGTTTGATCCTTTACATATGTAATAGGTCGTACCGTCCTTATGAGCTGTCAGGTAAGTTTCTTTATCTGCACCTTCTTTCGCTTTGAAAGTCGCTTCATCCAAAAGTTCGATCTCGTTGATCGCACCGTAATAAATATTGTTGGAGTAACCGATAAATACATCGGCTGCCGAACCGACGTTCAGCGGATCGTCGCTGGTCTGATAGCGACTGTTGGTCGTCAGCGTGATGGAGCGGGCATCCGGATTGTTGGATGTTTCCTCGTGGTTGACCGTTGCCGAGATATTATTATCGATTTCTATCTCTGTCATGGTTGCCACGCCCAGACCGATACTTTGTGCTTGCTTGACACCTAACATCAGGGTTGACGTTTCAGATCCCACATTGGTCATCCCTCTGGCGGTTGATGCCATATAGGAATAGCTCTGTCCGCTTTCCCACCATGAATAGCTGGCACTTCCGGGAGGGTCACGCAGGATGTTGAGCAATGTGATCGGACCTGCCGTCACGAAGTCTAGTCCGTCGGTCTTCGGGTCTTGTCCTAACAGAACGCCGTTCAGCTGGGGAGCCGGATAGGTCTTGCCTTCAATGTCTACTGCAAACGAAACCCGTCCGACATTGTTCTTTTGGAAGAGCGGATTATCCATCTTCAGCTCGATGTAGGCTTTTCCTTGGTTATTCAACTGGAACGCTACCGGTTCTGCTTGTTGGTTGAACGTATTTGTCACCTTCAAATCGCCTCCTTGTGTCGGCACGCGATCTACAATTGGAGTTTCACCTGCTTCCGTACCGTTGTAAGTATAGTCTTCAGTAGCTTCCACATGGAATCCCCATGTGCCGACTGAAAAGACAGCCAACTCTTTTTCCTCCTCGTCCACCGTTCCTTTGAACAGGTACTTTTTTGTCGAACGGTCGTAGAGCAATACTGTGTCTGGTTCTACCTCTTCATCCAATATATTAGGAAGCGTCATCAATTCCAATCCGAAGTATTCTGTAGTCGCCCCTTTCGCATTTCCCTGTTTATAAGAAATAGTTGGTTCAACACGGTGAATCAGTGAAAATGCTTCGTTATATGTGATCGTCTGCTTCGTCCCTGTTTCCGGTGTATATTCGGAGGTCTGTTCTGTGAATACGTTCTGCAAGTCGATCGTAGGGGCTGATGATGGCATTAGGTTATACCAACCTTTGACGCTTGTTTGATCTAACTTGTATTTGACAGGGAAGAGCCATGCTTCATATTCGCCGGTCTTGGGATCGGGATGGATCACAATATTGCTTGGGTTGAATGTGACCGTGTTTGAATGCTTGCCGTCATGGTGCGTCAAAGTCTCTTTGATAAATTCTCCGGCACCTTCTCCAGCAACATCTTTATCGTAGATTTCACTTGTGGCATCTCCTTCCAATTTAAATACCAATGTTGGGTTGTCTCCTAAATTGTTTTTGGAGAGCGAGAAACCCAACGGCTTGTTTTGTTCGACTGTACCGCCGGCCACGCGACCGATCAATTTCACTTTCGTTTGGTCCCAGAAGCGGACATTGGTAAATAGACTTGCGTTTTGGTAGTTGTAGTTGTTTCCGTTGCTGTCAAGTAGGCGGCCGTCGTTTTTGAATGTATGGTTGGCCTTTGTGACCTTCACGGTGTGTACGCCTGCTGGGACGCTGAAGCTGAACTCCCCTTCTGTCGTTGTCTTAATTGGTGCTCCACCGGCATCGATTACCACTGTCCCGTCTATCGTGAAGGTGGCATCTTTTACCGGAACAGAACTGTTTTCGTAGAATACGGAGCCTTGGATTAAGATGGCGGAGCTATCTGTGAACTTAACACTTGACACCACCGGCTGTTTATTCCCGATCACAACGTCTTGGGATGTCGGGTTGAACGTATGTCCTGGATAGGTGGGGGTAACCGTGTAGGTCGTTTCCTCACCGACGTATGGCACGCCAGTAATCTGGAAATTACCTGCCGAGTCGGTGAAAACGCGCAGACTTAACTGCCCTTCAGTCGGATACATATCTGCCAACTCGATGCTGTGCAGATAGACATGGTTCTTATTATAGTTTCTTCCGGAGTGTGCAAGGTCGTATGCCTCGTCCATCCCCGGATCGTTCAATCGCCAATAGGCTGCAAGTCCGTCTTCGTCACCGTTGAGCAGACGGTCGCACGTGTTTTTGATTTCGTTTGCCGTGTCGTTGGTGCCGTTCGTCAGTGCGCGGTTCCACAGTCGGATTTCGTCGATATAGCCGTTGAAGCCTTTACCGATTGTCACTATTGCTTTATCACCCGTGGTGGTTACCTGGCCGGAGGCAGTAACCTCTTTCACCTTTTCACCATCGATGTAGAGCCAAAGGGTTAGGTCGGTATCGAAGACGGCTGTCAGTTGTGTGAACTTGTTGGTTGGCAAATTAGCCTCTGCTGTCACCCATGATGTTCCGCCGTTGGCACTGATGGCCGCTTTACCCTCTTTGATGCCTACGGCATAGTGCCCCCATGAAAGGAGCGTCACGTTTTTAGCCTCGTTCGGTTTTACAAAGAATTGGATGGAGGCGTCTGTCGGGACTGCCATCTCTTTCATCGTTTCCATATAGCTATTGTTCGTTCCTTTGAACAGGAGACTTTGTCCTTTCTTCAGGTTCTTGTCGTTAGACGTGGCGATCACTTCCGCTTCGGCAACCGCATCGCCGTAGTCGAAGAGGATTTGCCCGCTGATTGTCCCTGTCGGACTTCGGAAACCGCGTACAATCTCGGAGGAAACCACCTCCTTCTTGTCCACGCAGAGCTTTACGGCATCCACCTTGTATTCATAGATGATGCCTGGCAACGCCAACTCGTGGTCGACTTTGAACGAGGTCTGCGTGCCTCCTTCGATAGACTCTTGAAGAAGCGTCCATCCCTCTTCCTTGTCCTGTCCTTCTTTGTATTCGCGGAAGAGAGGCTCGAAGTAATCGACCGGCTCCCCGTCCGATTTCCATTCCAAGGTCGTGGTATTGGAATAATATCCTTTAGAGGCATCGATGAAAGTTACGCGCCCCATCTCTGTCGGCAGGATTGGTGCGTCCGGATCGATTGAGGCTTTCACCTCTTTCTGTGCTGTAAAGTTGTTATTACCCGGTTTGACATAGACGGCGTAGGTGTAGTCCACGCACGTTGTGTTTAAGTCGTCGATCAGATATTTGTTCTTTTTGTCTTCGTCTGTGGCAACCAGTTCTTCAGATACGACGTTCCCTTGGCCATAGTTCATATATCTCTTGACAATGATTTGGGCTCCGGTAGTCCAGACCTCATTGTTCGTTTTTTCCTCCAATTCCCAAGATATCTTGGCCTGTTGCCCGTTGTTCCAGTTGTGACGTTCGGCTTTTGCTTCTATGACATCTTGGTGGGTGATTTTCTTATCGATATGACACTCTTTTGACAGGTTCCACCCCCAAATTGGTTGCATGGTTCGGCGGATCCGGTAATAGATCGTTCCGTTCAGGTTCAGGTCGCCGGTCAAGTCTGTATATTCATACGTTGTTGTTCCGGCCACAAAGCGAATTAAACCAACGGTTGTCGGAGAGGCAAAGTCGGTATTGGTGGCTCGCTCGATTTCAAAGTTATCACCTTTGGCAATTGGTCTCACCGTTAGCAATGGTCCAAGTTAGTTTGGTATTGCCATTATCGGCCGGTTTTGCATTGAAATTTAATGGCTGGTGAAAGGCTTTTAGTGTTCTTTTAACCTTATGCTCATTTGTTTCGTAATGGTCGTTCAGCTTGTATTTAACAGAGAATGTATACTCTCTTGTGTAGTCCTTGATATCGGCATACAGCGTTCCATTTTTTTCTTCGGTACGAGTCCACTTATCAGTTTCACTGTTCCATATCTGTGTTGGAGTTTCACTTGTAGTATAGACCATTTGATACTTCCCAATTGTCTCAGAAAGGGTTGGATCACCACCCAAGCTTGGATCGGAAAAAGAGCGAGTATCACCTGATCCAATCTCTCTGTTGAATTCGCGTTCACTTTGGCTGGTACCATCGATTTTTGCAACGACTTGGAATTTTATTTCTTTATCCTCATAATCAGATGGATAATACCAGTCGAAAGACATGAAAGTCATGTAATTACCATCTCGACTGAACCAAAATTCTCGTTCTTGCCCGCTTGCTCCAATAGTCTGATCTCCATTATTGGCTTTGAATGTGGCAGTGCCTTCTCTCAAGGTTAGTTTAACTTTGGCGTTTGGCACATCTCTTCCTGAGTTATCCGAAGTCGAATAATCCAATATTTTTATTTGCTTATCTCCTATTTTGACAAATAGTTCTCCTTTATTTACCCATTCGTTATCACCTCTGTCATCAAAGCAGAGCATTCTGAAGCTCACGTAGCCATTTGTTTGTTTGTTCGTAACGGTGTAATTCTTTACATCCAGCAAAGTATTATCCTGTGCTTCCGCCCTCTGACCACCCGCCAGCATTACCGCGAACAGCAGCCACACCCCGAACCGGAATCCGAATCTTCTTTTCCCGTCCGGCTTTTTCATTTTATGTAGTAACTCTCTAATCATACATTTTTGACATTTGTAGTAATTGTTCTGTTTGTAAATTGATTTGCAGCCCATTCTTAGTTAGAAACGCTACTTGTACTCTCGTTGTTCCTTCCGTCTGAATCAAGTCATCCTTATTATTGGCCGTCGCACTCTTGCCGGCCATCCAATCTTTGTGTGTGTTTAGCATATTATATATTGTATAAATTAAAAATTTCGTTCTGTCAAAATGATACTACTATCCCATGTAAATCGGATTACTACCCCATCTTTTTGGAATTACTATAGCGGGTAATATTTTTTAACGTTTCTTCTCAACATTGAATACCCCTTTTTCCTTGTCAGAATGTCAAACTGTTATTGTCTGGAAAAAGACGAAGCCCGGAGGTTTTCCGAATGTCGGCGGAATGGCCGGACTTCGTCTTGTGGATATTGCGATTTGACCGGCTTATACCGGCGGGTTAGAATTGCGGCATAAAGGTCGGGGATGGATTCGGAACGACTATGACAAATAGTCCCTATAGGCGATAAATACTCCCTCGAATGTGTGGTAGCGCTTGATTTTTAACCTTGAGGACTATTTGTCATAAACTTGTGACAAATTGTGATATCTTACTGGTGGATTGGTTTGCAGGGAAATGAAAGAAATATTTTTTTTGCGGTTTGTTATGCAACCCTTTAATTAATCAATCATGAATTTTATACGGATAACAGCAGATGGAAATTTCCCCGAAACAATCACGCTCGATGCAGGAGAGATCCTGTTGCTTGTAGTCGTGATCCTGGTTTTGGTTGATATTGTCTTTCTGTTGGTCATGAAACATAAATATACGGTTAGGTTTAAAAACCGCAAACTCCGGGATCTTATCGACGAGCTGATTCGTATGCGTGGCGGATGAAGAGGAGGTATGCTGTCTGCAACCGGTCAAAGTCGGTATGGCATGCGAAATGTTTGCCGTCAACCAGCTTCCGTTGTGGGTACTGGAGTTTTTGTATTGAAGTAATGTTTCTGAATATAACTTTTTTGTAGTAAGTTTGCCCCCCTAAAAACAAATACATGGTGAAGTTCTACAATACTCTATTCCTGTTGCTGATTTGCTTGTTCTTACCGGGTAAGAACATTAAGCAGGTGTGCAATGCACCTGCTTATGATGATATACCGGATAGTTTGCTGACAGTCGGGGAGATCCGGAAGACTGTCTTGTCGGACCCGGACAAGGCGTTGTATATGTTGGATGTGGCCGAGGAACGGAAATTGCTCCCGACTTATCAGATCAATTGGACACGTGCCCAGATATACGGTTCTGCCAAGAATATGGAACGTGTGGCGGTGAAATGGGGTAAATTGGTATTGGAAGACGATTCGGTGCGTAACAACACGCAGTATTATTTCAATATGTGCAAGAACCTGGTGGAGTCGATGATTGCCACCGGCGAGTATGAGGAGGCGATCCGGTATGCACGTTCTATGATTGATGTAATCGACCGAGCTGGCAAACAAAAGGATAACAATCATAATTCTTATTGGGCTATTGCCCGTGTCTATCGGGCTATGGGAAATCCGGAAGAGGCCTATAAGGCTATGGAGGAGGCGTTGCAGTTCTGCCGCCAACAGATCGAAAGGAAACGGGGAATGGGGCAGCCTGTTGTGTCAGACGAGATGAAATTTTACCTCTATTACCAAAATTTGTCGGAATGGTTGTGTGAAGATGGAAAGCTGGAGGGAGCACTTGAGGCAGTTCGTGAGATGCAGGCGTGTGTCGAAAGGCTGCGTCCCCTGAAAGGCGGAGCCTATCCACTGCAGATACCGGAGAAGGCCTTTCTTTCCAGAGAGGGGGTGGTGGACGGTAGGTTGGCAAATCTCTATGTGTTGCTGGGACAGGCAGGAAAAGGTAGGGAATGGTTCGCGAAGATGCGGGAAAATCCGTTGGTAGACAGTGATCCGGAGATGATCCGGCTGGAGATCGATTATTACGAAGATATGCGGCAGTATGGCAAGCTGATCGAGAAAGCACTTCCCTTGACAGATGTTGCCCTGTATGAAGATAGTATCAGTGTACGGCGTAAGGAGGCCTGTTTGGTTTTGGCGGATGCTTACCTGCGTTCGGGAAAAAAAGAGGAGTCGGTAGTCTACTATAAAACCGCTTTGGCCCTGACCGATAGTTTGAACCATAGGAACAATGAAAATCATGCACTCGAGATGGCAACTCTTTTGGATACGCGTGAAAAGGAACGGCAGATCGAGTTGCAGGTGGAAGAGTTGAGATGGCACAGAGTGGTGACCTCTGTCGTGGCCGGGGTACTTGCTTTGGTCGGTGTCATCTTTATTTTGATCGTTCGCCATTCCCGGATTGTAGACCGTAAAAACAAACTGATGGCGCAGCAGATCGATCTTTATCTTTCTTACCGTAGTGAACTGCAAGTTGCACGTGAACGGATTCGTCAGTTGGAAGATATGGAGGAAGAACCTGTTACCTTTGATGTGGATGGCGGGATCGGGAACGATCGGGAAGCCGAAGCGGTGAAAGTGGAACCGGATGATGGCGACAGGAAATATTTTGAAGAATTGGATTTGAAAATCCGTGGTGAACAGTTGTTCTTGAATCCGGATCTGACGAGAGATATGATCCTCCGGTTGACTCCTGTTGGTAAAAACCGCATATCCCCGCTGTTGCAAGCTTTTGCCGGGGAAAATTTCAATGGTTATATCAATAGCTTGAGACTTGAATACTCGCTTGTCCTGTTGAAAGATTTCGAAAATTATACGGTCGAGGCGGTCGCTATCGATTCGGGTTTCAATAACGTGCGTACTTATCAGCGTATCTTCCGGGAAAAATACGGAATGACTCCGGCCGAGTATAGGAAGACCTTGAAATGATGAGGGGTTTGTCCGGTTTTCTGTTTATATTTGTCCGAAAATAGGATCTGAATGATGGACAGGATGGAAAAAGAACCGCTTATACAGGAAGGTAGGCGTCTTCCGGATGTGGCGGATGTAGACGGTTTGGTCTCTTTTATGGGCCGGTTGACGGAAGAACAGGAGAGTTTTTATCTTGATTTGCTGTTGGCTTCTCTGGTCCGTTTGCACCCGTTTATAAAATCGGATGATGTGAAACGTATGATGCCGGTTTTCGAATGGGCAGGAACTGTAATGGAAATGCCGGAAAGCGAGACAGGAGGGTTGGATAAGCTTACCGCATCTTTTCTGCTTGATTATGCCGAAATGCTTTCCGGGGCGGAAAAGCGTGCCAAAGGAGCAAAACAACAACTTTATCAGGACTATAAACCCTATCTGGATCTTGTGAAGTTAGCTTTTAACCGGATAAAAGATTATAATACGTTGCCTTTGCTCTCGACACCGACCCACCGTCCGGCTTGGATCGATCCGTCCGTGCTTGTCTCCCGGTTGTCGGAATATCAGAAAAAGGGTATCAAACCGGATAGTCTGGACTTTCAAATTGCACTTTCGCGTGTGGCATTGGATGATACGGACGAGGCTGTCCGGTCAGTCGAACAAGCGCTGGCGGGCGAATATCGCGAGTTGTTGCTTTTCCTGTTCAAGCCGGAGGCACGTCCTAAGGGGCCTTTTACGTTTCAGGCTGTTTGGATGACTGCTGCTTTGGTCAAAAGCCCTGATACCATCTATGACGAGTTCGAGGATTTTCCTTATTCTGCTGTGAACCGGGCCTATCTGACGGGAGATATTCCCTGCGACGTATTTATTTTTGAAAAGCCGTTTGGAAAAGTCGATCGTATCTTGCAGTTGATTCCTCCGGCAAGTAAAAATGTTGCGATCAAATGGAGATTTGGAGGTTATGCCTTATATATGACTTATCGGCCTTGTTCCCGTATTCCGCTTTTGGTGGAGACTTTTTGGAAGATACCTTTGAGGGAAAAGGATCTTAAGAGGTTTTTGTTGCTTTCTCCGAATACACCTCGGATTTGGTTGGCCTTATTGGTGCGGGATCGCGTAAGGGATGCGTATTGGAACGATTTGGAACTGGCAAGGCTTAACCTGGTTGCCCTTGAGACTTTGCGTGAACTTGATTTGGAGTGGAGAGGGGGAATGGCTTTGACATATCTGGCAGTGTGTCTGTTGAGTATCGATCGCCCTGTTCGTTTGTGTGCGGCGGATCTTTGGGGGGAGCTTGTGGAAAAAGACCTGATAGACAATGTGGCTTTAGGTCGGGTGTTGGGTAAGATTCAATCGTTGGAATGGGCTCCTGCACAGAGAATTTCAGGTTTGGTTGTTGAGATGCTGATAAATAGATCGTCTTTTCATAACAAAGAACTGTCTGTGCTGTTTGTCTCTTTTTTATCTTGCCTGCCGGAAAGCCCAGTGAAGGATTTAAAGCGCTTACTGGAGGTTTTTGCGGAGCTTCAGACAGTCAACAACTGGCCGAAGATAACATACGCCCCGCTTCTTTCTTTGCTTGAGACATGGAAGAAAAACAGCAAATTGACAGAGATAATAGAATCTTTGTATTAGAGTTACCCGAAACGATTTGAGTAACTCTAAATGCCTTGCCCTTTCAGGGGGCTGAATTATCCTCCGAAGTCGAATAATTTTGTGAAAACGCATGGCTCGGAATCAAAGTTTTTAGTGTACTCTCTATCCGTTATTTAAACATTCATTGTAGTGGGAATATTCAACTTAGAAGTGTAACTTCGCAGTGGGTTCCCCATGAAAAAACCACTACGGGTTTGCCCCAGCGGCAGGGGGCGCATAGCCCCTGAGAGCGTAGAATCAATTAGCAATACAATAAAAAAGGAGACCGAAGTCTCCTTAGGATTAACTATTTTTGTATTGTTATGAAGTATAAACAATTAACCCGTGAGCAAAGATATGCAATATCTTTGGGACTAAAAGAAGGTAAGACCCAAAAAGCGATAGCTCTTCAAATAGGAGTGTCGGCCAGTACGGTAAGTCGTGAGCTCAGACGCAATAAAAGTCATCGTGTTTATAGTTATAGCCTTGCGGATGAGATGTCGCGCGAACGGCGTGAACGTCTCCCCGGCAATCGTAAAATTCCTAGCGCCATAGAAAAAGAGGCGTTGCGTTTGTTGGTAGAAGAAGATTGGTCTCCCATGCAAATATCCGGTTATTTGAAGAGGAAAGGGTATAAGATCTCCCATGAGACCCTCTATAGACGTATACGTGCGGACTTTAGTGGTGAGCTTGCTTCCCATTGTCGTCACAAGATGAAGTATCGTCGGCATATATCCCGTCTTTGTCCTACAAAAGTCACGAATATCCCCAACCGCACGAGTATCCGCGAACGCCCTTTGGAAGCGGATGGCACCCGCTTCGGCGACTGGGAGATGGATCTTATCGTTGGCAAGGAGGGCAAAGGGGCGATCCTTACCTTAACCGAGAGGTCAAGCAACTTATTGCTGATGGAAAAGCTCCCCGATGGCAAGAAGGCAGCTTCCCTGCCGAGAGTGGTGAACCGCCTTCTGTTCCCTTATAGGGGCAAAGGCGTTAGGACCATAACAACAGATAACGGAGGCGAGTTTGCCTGCCATGAACTCATAGAGAAAAAATTAAGAGCTACCGTCTATTTTACGGACAGTTATTGTTCCAGAAGAAGATCAACCGTAGACCTCGGGAAAAGCTGGGCTTCAGAAGCCCCAAAGAGTATTTTTTCGAGAAATGGGAGCAACAAAAACGGGTGATATAAATACCACCCGTACAAAAAGCCTTACTAATCATAGCCTGGCTTTGGTCAATAATTCTTTTTGTTTTTGCTGTCAAGGTTTCGGTTTCTTTTCATAGTTAGAGTTTTGATATGCACAAATGTAAACGATTATTTTAAAGTTTGCAAATCTTTATTGATTTTTCTTTTAATAATGACGATTTTTGGATGAATTTCATTTTTATGACTATAATTACACTTGCAGTTGACTCTACCTTACCAGAAATACCAGTAGAATGCAGCTGTAATACCCAAGATGATTACGGAATGGATCACATCCCAATGATTCCAGCTTGCACGTGTGGCCGCCCGCTCTTCCGGTGTTGCTGTTCCAAATACCAGACCTTGTATTTTTCCAGCTTCGGGTGCTTTTGTGCAAAGGCTGACAACAATTGTCAGGATGATGCAGAAGAGGAACATCCATCCGCAGAAGAACAGCCAGTTCATATCATAGAACAAGGCTTTGAACAGGTTGTCGGATGCGTCGACCGCATTGCTGTAATAAACTTTGGCTCCCAGGCGGGTAATACCGATGATGATACCAGCCAGCATCCCCCACATGCCTCCTTGGGCGGAAGTTCGTTTCCAACAAATACCCAACAGGAAAGCGGCGGCGATACCTGGTGACAGTACGGATTGTACGTCTTGAAGATAATTATAGAGGACATCCCCGACACTGCGCATAATCGGAATCCAGAGTATACCCAGGATCACGATTACGACTGTTGCGATCTGGCCGATTACAACTAGTTTCTTTTCGGGCGTTTCAGGTCTGAAACGTTTATAAAAGTCGATTGTGAACAACATAGCTGACGAATTGAACAGAGATGCCAGTGAACTCATAAGGGCTGCCAGAATACCGCAGACGACAAGTCCTTTCACACCTGCCGGAAGCAATTTCGCTACCAGTGTCGGGAAGGCTGCATCCGGAATAGATAGCTTGAATACTTCGCCATTGATAATCACTCCGTTTTTACTCAATGCAAAAGCGATCATTCCCGGAATCAGGAAGAGGAATACCGGAAGTAGCTTTAGGTATGCCCCGAAGATGGCGCCACGGCGGGCCTGTTTCATATCTTTGCCTGAAAGGACTCGCTGTACGATGTATTGGTCAGTACACCAGTACCAGAAACCGATGATGGAAGAACCGATCAGTGCACCGAGCCATGGATATTGCGGATCACGGTTGTCACGGATCAATTGCGTCATGGTATCGCCGTAGTCGTTTACGACGACGGATCTGCAGGCTGTCATCATTTCGTCCCAGCCACCTAATGCTTTAAAGCCGAGCACGAGGATAATCAGCGAACCCAACAGTAGGATAGGGGTCTGGAGTACGGATGTGTAAAGAACGGATTTCATTCCTCCTACAATCGTATAAAGAGCGGTTAATAAGACCAGTCCGATCGCCGCAATCCAAAAGAAGTCGATTCCCCATAGTTCCTTAATGCCAAAAACTTGTTGGAATACTAACCCGCCGGCATAAACCGTAACGGCTACTTTTGTCAATACATAACTAATTAATGAGATGAAGGAAAGAATGGTACGGGATTGCGGGTTATATCGTCTCTCTAGAAACTCCGGCATTGTATACACCATACTGCGCGTATAGAAAGGAACGAATACCCACCCAAGGATCAATATCATCCATCCCTGGATTTCCCAATGGGCCATCGCCATACCGCTGGAAGCCCCTGCTCCTGCCAGTCCGATAAGATGTTCCGAGCCGATATTGGACGCGAAAATGGAGGCGCCGATGGCGAGCCAGGTAGCATCACGGCCACCAAGGAAATAGTCAGCAGAGTTGTTTTGTTTTTGTTTAAGTACCCATATAGTAATCCCGATTAGAGCTAAAGCGAATAGCCCTATTACAATGAAGTCTAATGTTGCCATAATAGTGTTTTACATGATTTTAGGGAACTAAAAATTAAAAATTATGAAGTAAGGAGTACGGTCCTGCATTTTTTACTTCATTATTTTTAATTCTTAATTTCACAAAGGGATTTTGTCAATCCTGCGCTGATGTCGACCGCCTTCGAACGAGGTGTTTAGAAAGGCTTCGACCGTGTGAGTAGCTTCCTCTTGACTGATAAATCTGCCGGGCATTACAAGTACGTTGGCATCATTGTGCTCGCGTGCGAGACGTGCTATCTCTTCCTGCCAGCATAGAGCGGCCCGTATTCCCTGATGTTTATTGAGTGTCATGGCTATTCCGTTTCCAGATCCGCAGATCGCTATTCCGGGATATACTTCGCCCGCTTCTACAGCTTCGGCAAGCGGATGGGCGTAATCGGGATAATCACAACTTTCTGTCGAGCAGGTTCCGAAATCTTTATAGGTTAACCCTTTCGAGTTGAGTATTTGTTTTACGAATTCTTTTAGTTCGTACCCTGCGTGGTCACTACATAAACCTAATGTTTTCATATTTATCTGTTAGAGGAGTTTGGAGATTTATGATTTATAATTTATGATTTATGAATAGTTGGTAAATCATGAATCATAAATTATAAATCATAAATCTATTAGTTCAATAATTCTTTTACCTGATTGTATACGTTCTGGCCCGTGAAGCCAAGTTTTTCATCCAGTACCTTGTACGGAGCGGAGAAACCAAATGATTCGAGTCCCCAAACCTTGCCGTTGGCACCAACCAACCCTTCCAGGTTGACTGGTAGGCCGGCTGTAAGTCCGAATACCTTGCTTTCTGTCGGAATGACAGACTCCTGATATTCTTTGCTCTGGCTGCGGAATAAACCTTCAGACGGAACAGATACGATGCGAACCTTGATACCGTCAGCGCGAAGCAATGCTGCTCCTTCCTCCAATGTGGAGACTTCCGAACCGGAAGCGACCATAATTACGTCAGGGTTTTCGTCACCTTCTACAATATAAGCACCCTTTTCAGCCTGCAAAGCTTCGTCGTAACGACTTCCCTTTGCGGGCAGGTCTGTGATGTTCTGACGGGAAAGAATCAAAGCTGTCGGAGTAGCTGTGTTTTCCATAGCCATCTTCCAGGCAATTGTCGTTTCAGTCACGTCTGCCGGGCGAAGTACCAACATGGAGTTGTGTCCCTTGTGGTTCTTCAGTTTTTCCATCAGACGGATCTGCGCTTCCTGTTCGACCGGTTCGTGTGTCGGTCCGTCTTCGCCTACGCGGAAAGCATCGTGCGACCAGACGAACTTAACAGGCTGTTCCATCAAGGCTGCCATTCGGATCGCTGGTTTCATATAGTCAGAGAATACGAAGAACGTACCGCAAGCCACGATTACACCTCCGTGGAGTGACATGCCAATGCATACGCAAGCCATCGTTAGCTCGGCTACGCCAGCCTGAAGGAATGCACCGCTGAAATCGCCTTTCACGAATGCATGTGTCTTCTTCAAGAAGCCGTCGGTCTTGTCTGAGTTGGAAAGGTCGGCAGAAGAAACGATCATGTTTTCCACTCGGGTTGCCAACAGACCTAAGACGGCTGCCGAAGCTGTACGGGTTGCCTGGTTCGGTTTCTGTTCAATAGCCTTCCAGTCAATGACAGGTGCTTTACCTGAGAACCACAGTTCCATTTTGGCTGCCAGTTCCGGATTGGCTTTCGCCCATTCTGCTTTGGCGGCATAGCGTTCTGCAACGATTACTTCCAGTTCTTTGGCACGTTTAGCATACAGTTCCGCAACTTCGGGGAAGATCTGGAATGGATCATCTGGGTTTCCTCCTAAATTCCGGATAGTATCTGTGATAGAGACGCCGGCTGCTGAAAGAGGTTGTCCGTGTGTGGACACTTTGTTTTCGTAGCTGCTCTTGTCAGTACCCACGGCACCCTTACCCATGATCGTGTTGCCGATAATCAGGGTAGGACGGGATGTTTCGGCTTTCGCTTCGGTCAATGCCCGGCGGATTTCCGTCACATCGTTTCCGTTGATTGTGATGACTTTCCAACCCCATGCTTCGTATTTCATGGCTACGTTTTCTGTAGTTACTTCACCTACGGTTGTGGAAAGCTGGATGTTGTTGGCATCGTAGAACATAATCAGATTGTCCAGTCCCAGCGTACCGGCAATACGTCCGGCTCCCTGGGAAATCTCTTCTTGAATGCCACCGTCGGAAATATATGTATAAATCGTCTGATTCATGACGTCACCCAGGCGTGCTTTCAGGAACTTGGCAGCGATAGCAGCACCTACGGCGTAAGTGTGGCCTTGTCCCAACGGACCGGATGTATTTTCTATACCACGCATCACGTTGACTTCGGGATGTCCCGGCGTCACGCTACCCCACTGGCGGAACTCTTTCAGCTCATCAATCGTGAATTTGCCTGTGAGGGCGAGTACTGAATAAAGCATCGGAGACATGTGTCCCGGATCCTGAAAATAGCGGTCTCTGCCTTCCCATGTGGGATTCTTGGGATCATACACGAGGAACTCTGAAAACAGTACGTTCACAAAGTCTGCACCACCCATTGCACCACCAGGGTGACCGGATTTCGCTTTTTCTACCATAGACGCAGCCAGGATACGGATGTTGTCCGCTGCTTTGTTCATTAAATTAATATCGTTCATTGTGATGAATTATTTTTATTTTTTGCAAAGATAGGCAATCTCTTCGTAATGACCATCCTATCCGTGAAACAATTCATTTTCGGTAAAGTTTCCTAATTTCCGATATTTCTCATAAAGAGCAAGATACGCCAGGTGATTTTCGTGATTCGGCTGGTATTCTTTTACAAAACCTTGTCCCATAGCCTGCTGTGCATCCTCGATTTTGGTATATATATCAGCAGCTACGGCTGCGAACATGGAGGCTCCGAAAGCGCAAGCCTGTTCCGCTTTGGCTACTTTGATCGGCATGTCCAACACATCTGCCAAAGTCTGCATGACGAACGGGGATTTCAATGAAATGCCACCGATTCCGATTACGCTCTCGATCTTTATGCCGTTTTCCAGGAAACGATCGACGATGGCTTTTGAGCCGAACGCTGTCGCTTCCACCAGGGCCCGGAAGATAAGCGGAGCAGAGCTTGCCAGGTTGAGGCCGGTAATCGTACCTTTCACCAGTTGGCTGGCATCGGGTGTGCGGCGGCCGTTCATCCAGTCTACTGCTAAGATCGTACTTTCGTTTACTGGCACTTTGGCTGCTTCTTCGGACAGGGCGGGGATGATCTTGTCTGCTGTTTCCTCGATCAGCCTGGCTTTTGTATCTTCGTCGACTAGGGTGCTCTGGCTCAAGATGTTTTCAAGTGGCCATGCCAATACGCGCTTGAACCAGGCATAAATATCGCCGAAACCGGATTGTCCGGCTTCTAATCCGATCATACCAGGGATAACGGAACCGTCTACCTGGCCGCAGATGCCGGGAACAAGTTTTTCGCCTATTTCTTCGTAAGATGAAACCATAATGTCGCAGGTCGATGTACCGATCACGCGCACGAATGTACGAGGAGTGATCTCGGCACCGACAGCTCCCATATGGCAGTCGAACGCACCGACTGAAACTGCTACGCCGGTTGTCAAGCCGAGGCGTTCCGCCCATTCCGGCGTCAATGTGCCTATTTTCACATCGCTGGTATAAGTTTTCTCAAACAGATGACTACGGAAACCGGCCAACTTCGGTTCGAGTGAAGTCAAGAATTCTTCGGTTGGCAATCCACCCCATTTTTCCGACCACATAGCTTTATGTCCGGCTGCACAACGGCTGCGGTACACCTCTTCCGGTTTGGTTTTTCCGGTAATAAGGGCTGGCAGCCAGTCACAATGCTCGATCCATGCATAGGCCTCCTTGCAGACACTGTCGTCTATGCGGAGGACATGCGCTATCTTGGCCCATACCCATTCGGAAGAGTAGATGCCACCTTCATAAGCGGTGTAATCGATACCCCAGCGTTTCGCCAGTTCGTTGATCTCGGCGGCTTCCCGGATGGCGGTATGGTCTTTCCAAAGGACGAACATCGCATTCGGGTTTTCGGCATATTCGGGCAATAAGGCGAGGGGAGTACCGTTCTTGTCGGTCAGGACAGGTGTGCTTCCGGTCGTATCGAAAGCAATGCCGACCACGTTCGGGGCTGTCCCGTCAGGGCATTGTGCGAGTGCATCCTTTACTGTGGCTTCCAACCCTTCTATGTAGTCCAACGGATGCTGGCGGTACTGGTTTTTTGCGGGATCGCAGTATTTCCCTTCCATCCAGCGGGAATAGTACTTGACAGCTGAAGCTATTTCGTGACCTGTTGCAGCATCTACGACTACGGCGCGACAGGAGTCGCTACCGTAGTCCAGGCCTATAACATACTTTTCGTTTGCCATGACTTAAGCCTGTAATGCTCGGTTCAACATGTAATACAAATCGTTGTACTGCAATTCTTTCTTGAAGCTGGAAATGGTCGTATCCTTATCGATCACCACCAGTTCGATACCGGCGATATCGGCATAGTCTTCCATATATTCCACTGTCAGGTCGTAGGAAAAACTCGTATGATGGGTTCCTCCGGCCAGTATCCAGGCAGCAGCACCGATCTCCAAGTTCGGTTGTGGAATCCAAAGTGCGCTGGCAACTGGAAGGTTGGGCAGCGGCTTGCTTTTGATGCAATCCACTTTGTTCACGATCAGGCGGAAACGGTTTCCCATGTCGACGATTGTGGCAGCAACGCCTTCACCCGGTTTGCTGGTGAATACGAGGCGGGCTGTTTCACTGTCTATACCGATGCTCAAACGGTGTACCTCCAGCTTTGGCTTATGTTCGGAGATCAGGGGGCAAACTTCCAGCATATGTGCCTGGAGGATTGCACTCTTTTCGCCATCGAAATTCAAAGTGTAATCTTCGAGGAAGGAGCAACCATTCGGCATTCCCTGGCTCATGAACCACATGGTGCGGTATAGGGCTGCTGTTTTCCAGTCTCCTTCGGCGCCGAAGCCATAGCCTTCCGCCATCAGGCGTTGTGATGCCAGGCCCGGAATCTGGTCGAAATTGCCAAGGTCGTCAAAATTGGTTGTAAAGGCTTTTGCCCCTTTGTCTTTCAGGATACGGCGGATGGCGATTTCGGCTTTTGCCGAGTTCCATACTTTTGTGTAGGCTTCCGTCTTTTTATCTTCCAGTTCGGGCACATGATCGTACTCGGCGAAATATTGTCCGACAAGTTCCTCTATGTCTTTGTCTTCTACCGTGTCGTAGTATTCCATTAGGTCATTTACCGGACAGTAATCGACATGGTAGCCCAATTTCAGCTCGGCTTCCACCTTGTCACCGTCTGTAACGGCTACATTATTCATCTGGTCGCCGAAACGGATGATCAGCATGTCCTGTGCATCGGCCCAGGCTGCTGCTACGCGCATCCAGACTGCGATCTTGGCTTGTGCTTTCGGGTCTTGCCAATGTCCTACCACGACTTTACGGTTTTTACGCATCCGGCTCATCATATGACCGAATTCGCGGTCTCCGTGAGCGGACTGGTTCAGGTTCATAAAGTCCATATCCATCGTTTCCCAGGGTATCTCTTTGTTAAACTGGGTATGGAAATGAAGCAATGGTTTTTTCAATTCCTGCAGACCGTGGATCCACATTTTGGCTGGAGAGAAGGTGTGCATCCAGGTTATAACACCGATACATTTGTCATCGTTGTTAGCGGCTTTAAATGCAGCCGTTACCTCTTTTGCCGAGTTGACAGTCCCTTTGTAGACTACGTTTACAGGCAAGTTCCCGGATTCGTTTAATCCTTTTACCATTTCATTGGAATGAGCGTCCACCTGGATTACCGCATCGCCTCCGTACAGAAGCTGTGCTCCCGTTACGAACCATACTTCAAGATCTTTAAAATTTGTCATGGTTTATTGATTTAGTTGTTATGTTATTTATTTTTTATTTTTGTCCGTAATAAGCATTTGGGCCGTGTTTGCGCTCGAAATGTTTTGTGATAAGATATTTGTTCATGGTCAATTGGGGATTGATGCCGTACGAGATATACGCCATCTTGGCCACCTGTTCCATTACGACTGCGTTGTAGACAGCTCCTGCCGCATCCTTACCCCATGCGAATGGACCGTGATTTCCCACTAGGACTCCCGGAATGTGTACCGGATTCAGTTCTTTAAAGCGTTCGACGATCACATTGCCGGTCTCTTTCTCATAATCACCTTCAATTTCTTCCTTCGTCATCGGGCGGGTACAGGGTATCGCATCACTGAAATAATCGGCATGTGTCGTACCGATATTCGGGATGTTGCACCCGGCCTGCGCCCAAGATGTTGCATATGTAGAGTGTGTGTGTACAATTCCCCCGATTTCCGGGAATGCCTTGTACAGGACCAAGTGGGTAGGAGTATCTGATGACGGTTTGAGGTTACCTTCCATAACATTCCCGTCTAAGTCGAGCACCACCATGTCGCTGGTTTTCATCGTTTCGTAAGAAACTCCGGAAGGTTTGATTACGACCAGGCCTTTTTTTCGGTCTATGGCACTTACGTTTCCCCAGGTAAAAATGACCAATCCGTGTTTTACCAAATCCAGATTGGCTTTAAAAACCTTTTCTTTTAACTCTTCAACCATACTTATTACTTGTTTATTTGTGGTTTGTATGTGTTCGGGTGTAAAAGTAACACTTTAGTGTAGCGGGTGTACAAAAAAAGCTATGTTCTACAACATAGCTACCTTTGTTTTTGCTTTTATTCCTCCGGCATGGAATTTCAGTTTCATGGTCATAAGATGTCTGTTCCATGCCCGTGGAATTATAGTTTCATCTGAATGGAACTGAAAAAATATCCGATATCTTTTCCTATAAGGAAAAATAGAACCCTTGTTCCAATAGATGATCGTATTTTTCTTTGTTGAACATATAATAGAAAGCCCCTCTTTTGGAACCTTTCTTGTCCTTTTCATCCAACTTTTCCAGAATATCCATCGCATTCAGTTTTTTGCGGAAGTTACGCTTGTCCAGTTGGGTCTGGTAGATCGCTTCATACAAGCTTTGCAATTGCGGTAACGTGAATTTTTCGGGAAGAAGATTGAATCCGACCGGGCGGGTAGCCGCTTTCCGACGGAGGCGGGCCAATGTATCGGTGATCATTTGGTTATGGTCGAAAATAAGTTGCGGAACCTCGCTGATCTTGGTCCAGACCGCATTGTGTTCTTCCAGTGTCTCGGCACTGAAATCGTTCATATTGATGAGTGAATAGTATGCTACGGAGATCACCCGCTCTCCAAGGTCGCGGGTAACATCTCCGTAAGCACCTACCTGTTCCATAAAAAGATTATCGATGCCGGTACAGTCGGTGAGCACGCGTGACGCGGCTTCCTCGATACTTTCACCTGCTTTGATAAAACCGCCCATCAGAGACCATTGCCCCATCATGGGTTCAAATTTACGTTTATAAAGTAAAACATTGAGCTCTTTTTGATCGAATCCGAGTATGATACAATCTACTGCAACGTAAAATTTGGTTTCGTTCTGATAAAAAGCGGCTGTCATGATTTTTATGGAATTATAATTAATTTATTATGCGAGTTTGCGTGCGCCGTCGCTGATTACTACATTATACAACTTAGGTTCGTGACCGAATTTAGCAGTGTAAGATTCGAATGCTTCTTTTACGAACGCATCGTATTTTTCTTCTTTCACCAGGTTGATTGTACAACCGCCGAAGCCGCCACCCATTACACGTGAGCCGGTTACACCGCATTTCTTGGCAACATCGTTCAGAAAGTCCAATTCTTCGCAGCTGACTTCGTACAATTTGCTCATGCCATGATGTGTTTCGTACATCTTCTTGCCTACGGTTTCATAGTCGTCTTTTTCTAAAGCGTCGCAAACGTCGAGTACGCGTTGTACTTCTTCGATCACATATTCGGCACGCATATAATCTTCAGCGCTAATGTCGCCTTTAACTTCGTTCAGCATATCCATTGTCGCATCACGCAGGAATTCGACTTCCGGATGATTGCGGCGGATTGCGGCGGCGGCGCTTTCGCAAGACTGGCGACGTTTGTTGTAAGCCGAAGATGCCAGTTCGTGCTTAACGACTGAATCCAGCAAAACCAATTTGTAACCGACCGGATGGAACGGGAAATATTTATATTCGAGTGAACGGCAATCCAGGCGGATCAAACTGCCTTCTTTTCCGAATACGGAAGCGAACTGGTCCATAATACCGCAGTTTACACCACAATAGTTATGCTCCGTAGACTGGCCGATCTTAGCTAATTCAAATTTATCGATGTTCAGAGAGAACAAGTCGTTTAGAGCAAATGCATAAGTACTTTCCAATGCAGCAGAAGAGGACATGCCTGCACCCAGAGGTACATCACCTGCAAACACGGTATCGAATCCCTGGATCTGTCCGCCACGTTTGATGGTTTCGCGGCAAACACCGAAAATATACCTTGCCCAACTTGCTTTCGGAGCGTCTTCTTCGTTCAGACCGAATTCGGCGTAGTCGTTCAGGTCAACAGAGAAAGCACGGACTTTACCTGTTCCGTTCGGTTTTATTTCGGCAATCATGCCTTTGTCGATAGCTCCTGGAAATACGAAACCGCCGTTATAATCGGTATGTTCGCCAATCAGGTTAATACGGCCTGGAGATGCATATACGCTACCTTCTGTTGAGAATAACTCCTGAAATTTATTTCTGATTTTTTGTCTCATGATAGATTTGTTTTTAATTAGGTTATTAAACAATTGAAGAAATTATCCGACTACAAATATAGTTAGATAATTTCTTCAATCATATAGTTACACTTGTTTTTTATTCAACCGGGATATCCTTGTTTACGTTCTTGCAACCAACCAAAGCATAAAACAACAGATAAGCCAGCGCGGCCAGAATAACTACATAGCTGGTCATAAATCCGGACATGTCAGCGATTTGACCCTGAATCAGAGGTAAAATACCACCACCGCAAACCAATACCATGAAGATACCGGAAGCTGCTTCCGTATATTTACCCAGACCTTCGACAGCCAAGTTAAAGATACCCCCCCACATAATAGAAGTACAAAGACCGCAAAGCGCCATAAACATGATGCTGATCGGAACTTGTGCTACACCGAATGAAATATCACTCTTGAATACCGGCATACTAACCATTGTCGTGATCGGACAGATAAAGGCAAGGATAATGAACAGGATACCAACACCCGATGCTACTGTAAGCATAGCCTTACTTGTGAACTTACCTCCTAAAGAAGCACCAACCAGACGTCCGATTAACATCAGGAACCAATAGGTGCCGACTACTGAACCGGCAATTGTTGAGTCGATTGCCAGACCTCCTCCGGCTTCGGGTGTCATCATGAACAGACCTGCGAAGTGAGGAATACCGACCTCAATACCAACATATACGAAGATAGCTAATGCACCTAATTTGAAGTGACGGAATGCAAGCGGGCTGTGTTCGTTTTTTGCATTGTTGTTTGCTTTTGCCAGACTTGGTTCCGGGATATTCATGATGAATAATACCAGGAATGCCACGGCGAAGATGGCCATTGCAATGTACAGAGCCGGTAATGCTTTAGCGATTGTACGTTCTTCAACGACGGTTCCCATCAGATAACCGACCAAAACCGGAACGATGGTAGCTGATACCGAGTTCAACGAACCACCCATCTGGATTAACTGATTACCTTTCTTACCGCCGCCACCTAATGTATTCAACATCGGGTTTACGACTGTATTCAACATACACATGGAGAAACCGGAAACAAATGCACCAGCAACATAAGTGGCAAATCCCATTTTTGAAGAAAGAACTTGAATACCGACACCTACAAAACCGACTACGATTGCGATCAGTGCTGTTTTCTTATAGCCGATCTTCTGTAAAAGCATACCTGCCGGAATACCCATGAAAGCATATGCGATAAAGTTTGCAAAGAAACCTAAAGTAGCCTCAAAATTGGATGCTCCGAATTCATTTTGAACAATTGCCCCGAAAGGTTGAGGCAGACCTGTAACGAAAGAGATCATAGCGAACAATGCGAACATCATCGCTATAGGTAATACATAATTTTTTTGTTTAGTTGACTCCATTTCTTTTTAGATATTTAGATTATTAATTATTTAGATCGATTGAATAGGCTTTATTCTACTGTGAATTTGTAGATTGTCTTGCTTTGGAACGTTTCGCCCGGCCGCAGGACGGTAGACGGATATTCCGGTTTGTTCGGACTATCGGGATAATGCTGTGTTTCCAGACAGAGGGCGGCACGTGCCGGATAGCGTTGTCCGTTCTTGCCGACAAAATTGCCCGTCATCCAGTTGCCTGTGTATAATTGTACGCCCGGCTGTGTCGTGTAGCATTCCATTACGATGCCGGTTTTGGGTGATACGCAACGGGCGCAGAGCGACAGTTCGTTTTCTTCTTTTTTGTTTAATATATATGTATGGTCATATCCTTTTCCGAAATTCAGAGCTTCGAAATCTTCATCAATACGTTCGCCTACTTCGTGTGGAGTGCGGAAGTCCATCGGGGTTCCTTCCACTTTTTCCTTCGGACCGTAAGGAATAGCCGTCTCGTCGGTCGGCAGATAGTAATCCGCATTGATTGTCAGTTTGTGATCATATACAGAAGGATCACCCTGGCCGGAGAGGTTGAAGTAGGAGTGATTGGTCAGGTTTAGGACGGTCGGTTTGTCTGTTACCGCATGGTACATGATTACGACTTCATTGTCATCGGAAAGATGATAAGTAACCGTTGTATCCAGTTTTCCGGGGAAACCTTCTTCGCCATCGGCAGACGTATATTTCAGCTCTACCGTCTGGCTGTCGATCTTGTTCAGATCCCAGACTACGGAATTGAAGCCTTTCAAACCTCCATGCAGGCTGTTCGGCCCGTTGTTGATAGCCAATTTATCGTACACAACACCATCCAATGTGAATTTTCCACCTGCGATACGGTTGCCATATCGTCCACAGATAGCTCCGAAATAAGGTTCTTCGGATACCAGGTATTCGTCTATAGAATTGTGTCCTGTCACTACATCGGTTAACTTTCCGGACCGATCCGGTACCATAAGCGATACAATTTTTGCACCGTAGTTGGTAATGGTAAGTTCTGCTCCTTTGTTATTTGTAAGGATGCACAGCATCGTCTCCTTGCCATCTATTTGCTTGCTGAAATTAGCTACAGTCAAGCCAGACAGCGTGCTTTCGTTCTTCATGTAAATATAGTTTCAAAATTGTGTGTAAAATTACTCTCTTCTTTGTATTCATGTACTACTTTAAAGATGTTTTATAGCATAAAACGGCTTTTTGTCTGCTAAAATGAATGATTTGTCTCCCTTCTATCGAAATTATTAGTGTATATTTGCAACTAAATAATCTTTGTATTCACGGAAAAACACATACCTATGACAAAAAGTATGAAAAAAGCCATTTCCCTATGTCTATTTAGCATGGGTGCTGTCGGTTTAATGGCACAAAGTAATGAGTTTAAAATAGATGTACAGAAAACAGGTGCACCTATCCAGTCGACCATGTACGGGATCTTTTTTGAAGATATCAATTTCGGTGCCGATGGAGGCCTGTATGCCGAACTTATCAAGAACCGTTCTTTCGAGTTTGAAAACCCTTTCGGAGGCTGGATGCCGTTCGGAAATGTCAGTGTACAGACCAAGAATCCTTGTTTTGATCGTAACCCGCATTATGTCCGCCTTTCTTATGAAAAGGAACTGACCGGAACCGGCCTTGACAATGAAGGCTTCAAAGGAATCGGTATCCGGGAAGGGGAGAAGTACGACTTCTCTTTATATGCCCGTACCCAGTCCGGTATGCCGGTTAAGTTGCGTATCAACTTGGTGGACAGCCGGAACGACCTGTACGAACAAAAAGAGATCGAGGTGAGTGGCAAGGAATGGAAGAAATATACGGTTGTCCTGACACCGGGAGTGACGGAGGCCCGTTCCCGTCTGCGTATCACGATGGCGACGAAAGGAACTGTTGATCTCGAACACATTTCACTGTTTCCGCAAAAGACATTCAACAACCGTCCGAACGGTATGCGTGCCGATTTGGCACAGGCATTGAAAGATCTGAAACCGGGTGTCTTCCGCTTTCCCGGCGGTTGCATCGTGGAGGGTACGAACAAAGCTACTCGTTACCAGTGGAAAAACACGATCGGTCCGGTCGAGAACCGTCCGATCAATATCAACCGTTGGAACTATACATTCTCACATAAGAAATTCCCGGATTATTACCAGTCTTACGGCCTGGGCTTTTTCGAATATTTCCAGTTGAGCGAAGATATCGGGGCAGAACCGCTCCCCGTGTTGAATTGCGGCCTTTCTTGTCAGTATGAGAACCAGGATCCGAACGAGAATTGCCCGGTGGACAAGTTACAACCTTATATAGACGATGCCCTCGACCTGATCGAGTTTGCCAACGGTCCGGTAACCAGCAAATGGGGAAAGATACGTGCCGATATGGGACATCCGGTTCCTTTCAACCTGAAACTCATTGCCATCGGCAACGAACAGTGGGGGCCGCTTTATCCCGAACGTCTCGAACCGTTTATCAAGGCGATCCGTGCCAGATATCCGGAGATAAAAATCATCGGTAGTTCCGGTCCGCAATCGGAAGGCGAGGATTTCGATTTCCTTTGGCCGGAGATGAAGCGTCTGAAAGTGGATTTGGTGGACGAACATTTCTACCGGTCTCCCGAATGGTTCTTGAACGGAGCCAAGCGCTATGATTCGTATGACCGCCAAGGACCGAAAGTTTTTGCCGGCGAATATGCCTGCCATCCGGCCAATCGCGAGAACAGTTTCCTGACCGCCTTGTGCGAAGCCGCCTTTATGACAGGTTTTGAACGGAATGCGGATGTGGTGCACTTATGCGCGTATGCCCCGCTTTTTGCTCATGTAGACGCTTGGCAGTGGCGTCCGGATCTGATCTGGTTCGACAACCTTTCGTTGGTAAAGACTCCTAACTATTATGTGCAGCAGCTATACGGTCATAATGCCGGTACAAATGTCGTTCCGCTGACCATGCAGGACGAACCGGTCACCGGACAGCAGGATTTGTATGCCACTGCGGCAGTCGATAAGCATTCGAACGAACTAATCATCAAAGTCGCCAATACGGGAATCCGTAACAAGAGGATCAAGTTGAACTTGAACGGTCTTTCGGCCGGTAAGCATAAAGGGACACTTACATTGCTCCATTCTTCCGACCTGGAAGCCAAAAACACGTTGTGCAATCCTTCGGCGGTAGTCCCGGTCGTTTCCGATATCGAGATGGAGGCTCCGCAAATGGGTGTGAACTTGAAACCGCTTAGTTTCTCTGTTTATCGTATCAAATTATGAAATGAATGATGTATCGAAAGTGTTTTTCCCTACATCAAGACCTACAAAATGAGAATAATTCATAATTTTGTAAGTGAAGGTTTTAAATTCTAATGGAAATGAAGTTACCTAATGTGTTTCGTATAATAAATGTGTTTTTGGGATTGATGTGTTCTGCTCCTATTTATTCTCAAGGAGTGAATTATTTGGATAATTTGTATAACTTTATAGAGAATACGTCTGTTTTTGAATTGAATCAGGAAGAAGGAAGATCTTATCATATTCCCCAAAAGCACCTGTCTCTTAATGGAGAATGGAAGTTCTTATACAGTGATGTACCTGAAAATATACCTTCTGATTTTTATGAAGTAAACTATAATGATTGGGATTGGGAGAAAATAAAAGTTCCGTCTAATTGGGAAATGGAAGGTTATGGAGATCGATTATTTCGTAATGTTCAGGCACCTTTTAAAACGAATCCCCCTTTCGTCCCTCGTGAGTATAACCCTACTGGGGCATATCGCCGTACATTTACACTACCTTCTTCTTGGAAAGGTGATCAGGTCTTTTTGCGAATGGAAAAAGTGGCTTCTGCCTCTTTTGTTTGGATCAATGGTGAAGAAGTTGGTTATAACGAAGGTGCACAAGAGCCTGCGGAATATAATATTACCAAATATTTGCGTCAGGGTAAGAACACCATTGCTGTTCATGTAGTTAAATATTCTGATGGGTACTATCTTGAAGGACAAGATTATTGGCGTTTTGCTGGAATATTCGATGATGTATGGATTTATGCCACTCCTTCTGTACGTTTGTTCGATTGGTATGTTACAACTGATTTGGATGACAACTATACTGATGCCGTATTGAATCTTGCTGTTGATGTGAAAAAATATACAACTGCTTTATCTGAAAATTATCGTGTTAAAGCTAATTTGTTAGATGTCAATCGTAAATTGGTAAAAGAAATGATAAGTGATCCTTTTTTGATGGATAAAGAGGGGAAAAAACAGGTGATATTTTCAGAACAGATAACCAAACCTAAGAAATGGACCTCCGAAACACCGAACCTTTATACGTTGGAAATGAAATTACAGACCGCAGGAGGGAAAACTACTGATATTATTCGGACAAAAATAGGGTTTAAGGAAACCGAAATCCGAGGAGAAACATTTTATTTGAATGGTGTGCCGCTTAAAGTAAATGCGCAAAATTCACATATGCAGCATCCTGAATTAGGACATGTGATGAATGAAGAAACAATTCGTAAAGATTTCGAAATATTGAAGCAGTTTAATTTTAATGCAGTACGTACATCACACTATCCTCCGGTAAGCCGTTATTTGGAACTTGCAAATGAATATGGCTTGTTTATAATAGATGAAGCCGGGACAGAATCACATGCTACAGAGTTTGTTTCTAAACTGAAAGAATATACAGAAATGTACCGTGAACGTGTGAGACAAATGGTGTTGCGTGATCGAAACTATCCTTGTGTTCTTTTCTGGAGTGCAGGGAATGAGAGCGGTGAAGGGGTTAATATTACAGAAGCCATTAAAGAAGGACGTAAATATGATCATAGTCGCTATTGGATGTATGGAGGAAATGCGTATGCTCATCCTGCTGAAGAAATTATTGGCCCGCGCTATCCGCTTCCTATTGAATTGGAAATGCAGACTGGGATTATACCAGATAAAAATGACAGACGACCTTCGTTTATGGATGAATATCTTTCGGTAGCAGGTAATGGTGGTGGTGGCCTGGATGATTATTGGCGAGTGGTTTATGCGCATCCTCGTCTGATGGGGGGAGCGATATGGGATTTTGTCAGTCCTGGATTGACGGAACGTATTAAGAAAATAGAAGATAAATCCCTTTTTTCAACTCCTGTTCATTTGATGGGTAATACTCGATTGGTAAAAGCAGTTGACGGTAATGCTCTTGATCTTAACGGGCATGATCAGTGGGTTGAAGTATATCGACAGTCAAATGTTGAGATTGAAAGTAATGAATTGACTTTAACAATGGATGTCTATCCTCGAAAATTAATTAGCAGTTGTGGCTCTTTTCTTACAAAAGGTAGTTATCAATTTGGGTTACAGCAAAGGGGTAAAGATTCGCTTGATTTCTATATCTATACCGATAAACATTATGTGTTGAGGATCCCTTTACCAACTGATTGGGAGTATAATTGGCATAAGTTGTGTGGTGTTTATGACGGTCGAGAAATGGCTGTATATATTGATGGAAAGAAAGTTGGGGCTTTATTTGCAACGGGTAAAATTAAAAATTTTCCATTCCCGGTAAATATAGGTCGTAATGGAGAAATACATGGTCAGGAAACAAATGTGTATATTTGTGATGCGCAGATAGATAATGTGGGAATTTTTACTAAAGCAGTTTCCCCGGACTGTTATGATAAGACGGAAGCTGTACTTTGGCTTGATTTTGAAAATTTAATTGATTGTGGTTCTTTCTTTAGTTATGGTATAGGTGCTCGTACTTATGGTTGTATTTGGCCAAATCGAAAAGTTCAACCGGAAATGTGGCAAATGAAAAAAAGTGTACAACCCTTGTCTATATCTTTAATTGATGCAGAACAAGGTTGGGTAGAGGTGTGGAACCGGAATCATTTTTTGGATGCTTCACATTACCAAACTCGTTGGTTCCTTGAAGCTGATGGAGATGTGATAGAAGAAGGAATAATAGACTTGCAAGTAGCCCCATTGACAAAGAAACAGGTAAGAATACCTTATCACAAGCCTATGATTATTCCTGGAAAAGAATATAGGATTACGATCAGTTCAGTTTTAAAGAATGATGAAATATGGGCTTCTGCTGGTCATGAAGTAGCTTGGGATCAGTTGGAATTACCATGGTTTAAACAACTATGCGAGGAAAAAAAGAAAAAAGATTCACTTGTTAATTACGAAACAGATCAGCTTATAATTGTTAAAGGAAAGGATTTCTCTTATACTTTTTGTAAGAAGAGTGGAGCGTTGTCTTCTATCGTTCTAAAGGGAAAGGAATTATTGAAATCTCCTCTGAAATTCAATCTTTGGCGTGCCCCCTTGGCGAATGAGGTGGATGGATGGAATGCGAGGAATGCTCGAACAATGAACTGGCAAGAAGGTTATGGTTATCAGGTCGCTACAGAATTTTATTCTTTGGGTATTGATAAGTTAGTATCACATCCTATGTCTGTACAAGCTTTTGAGCAAGCTGGAAATGTTTATGTTTATGTTCGGGATATGACTATTATGGGAGATATATCTGTCAGCCAGCGTGATTTGTATATAAGTGGTAGTGTAATTAATGGCTTTGAGAATCGTTATGTTTTTATGATATCTCCAGATGGTGAGCTAACATTAAAGCATTCTGCATTACCTCAAGGTTGTATGCCATTATGGTTACCTCGTATAGGTTTGACTATGATATTAGATAAATGTTTAGATCGGGTGGAATGGTATGGGCGTGGTCCTCAGGAAAACTATCCAGATCGAAAAACCGGCTATAAAATCGGAGTTTATTCAACTACAGTGAAAAAAATGTATGAGCCTTATTTATTGCCACAAGATTATGGTCTTCGAACTGATAATCGTTGGTTACGGATGACGGATTGTCAGGGAATGGGGTTGGAATTTAGTATGGATCAATGGTTTAATTTTAACGCATATCCTTATTCTACGGATAACTTGACAAAAGCGGTATATACATATCAGTTACAAGAACAAGATGGTACGACATTGAATCTTGATTATGCAACATCGGGAGTTGGTTGTACCGCTCGATCAATTTTGAATTCATACCGTGTTATGCCTCGATTGTATGAACGTAAAATGAAGATACGATTAGTTGGTTTGTAGTAGTGGATGTATTCAACTTGCAGAATGTAATTATATTTTTTTAGTTTGCATAAGAAACCTGTTTTTATGGAAGGATCTGGATCTTGTGATTGTTTTTCAGATGAATATTTGTTATCCTTATTGGGCAAGGGTGACGAGCAGGCATTCACGATTATTTATCAGCGCTATCATAAATTATTGTATGTTGTGGCTTATAAATATCTAAAGAATGATTGTTCGGCAAAGGATTCTGTGCAACAGATTTTTTATAGGTTGTGGGAGTCTCGTTCTGTATTAATTATAAATATGAATTTAAGGAATTATTTATATACAATGCTGAAAAATCATTTATTAAATGAGATTCGTAATAACTATATGGCTATGGAAAAAAACTATGAATTAGCTCAGGAGAAAGTGGAGTATGAAGATGATTTGTTGGATAATATAGAGAAGAAGGAGATAGAAGAACAACTCTACTTGGCAATAAATGGTTTGCCGGAACAAAAAAAGCAGGTATGCTTGTATAAGCTAAGAGGTAATTTGTCAAATTTGGAAATTGCCAATAAAATGGGAATATCAGTTCCGACTGTTAAGACTCATTATGCACAGGCTGTTAAAATGTTACGTGAGCATTTTAATAAATTCTTGTTTATGATTTGCTCATTTTGGTTATCTTGAAATCATACTAATTTCATTTTCATGTGTCTATTAATAAAAACGATCTGATAAAAGATGAAAATGCCTGATAAACATACTATAGACAAAGTACTTAGAAATGCAGCTTCTAAAGAAGAAGCAAAAGAAGTCATTCGTTGGTTTACCACATCGGAAGGACGTACCTATTTGGAGAATCTGATCATGGAAGATGAAAAAAATGTTTTACCAGGGACGGAAGAACATTATATAGATGTGCAAATACCGTCTGAAAAAATGTATGATCGGATTATGTCAATGGTTCGTTGGCAGCGTCGTAGACGCACTTTGTTTCGTGTGGCCGCTATTTTGATCCCATTTGTGTTATTTGTCGGACAATTATGGTATCTTGATAGGAATATTGATTTGTTGGGTAATTCTGATGTGGAAGAGGTGTATGTTCCTAAAGGAGAACGTACATTGATTGTTTTTCAAGATGGAACAAAAGCTTATATAAATTCAGAAAGTCGAATTAAGTATCCTCGAAAGTTTGGGTTATCGGAAAGAAAAGTTTATTTGGAAGGCGAAGCTTTTTTTGAAGTTTCTCCAAACAGGAAACGTTCGTTTATTGTGAGTTTGGGTGATTTAGATGTCAAAGTATTGGGAACTACATTTGATGTGAAGGCTTATCCGGAAGATTCAGAAATATATGTGATGTTGGAAACTGGTCGTGTATCGATCTCCTCTTTTTCTCAGCAGATTGCTTATTTGAATCCAGGAGATCAAGCAGTTTATAATCGGAAGACAAATACTTGCAAGATTTCTAGTCCTGAAAATTTAGTTAATAATTTGGCTTGGAGAAAAAATCAGATTGTTTTTGATAATACTCCGTTGGAAGAGGTGATTGAGGTATTATCACGCTGGTATGATGTGGAATTTGTCATTGACGATCTGTCTACTTACCACTATAGTTATACATTGGCATCTTCAAAAAAGCAGATTCATCAGATATTGGAAGAGTTGGAAAAAATCTCTCCAGTTCGTTTTACAGATCAGGATGGAAAAATACATGTTTCGATGAAAAAATAAAAAAAGTCGTGATAAGGCTCATCCTTTTTTCCTTTATATGTGTCTATTATATATATGGAGATTGGAAACGATATCTTCTTCCTATTTTGAAGGATGATATCATTGTTGAACTTAAATAGAATGCTTATGGTAAATATGACTTAAAAAAATAACCGGAAATGCCCCACATCTCCGGTTATCGGATTGTACTGAAATTCAAATTAATTTCTAATACTTAAAAACAGTTTCAAATATATGCAAAAAAAATATCAATGCCTAAAAAGGCGAGGCCTTTTAATATTAATTGAGAAAATCCCAAATACCATGAAACTTTCATTTCTTTTCATGCTTATTTCTTTTATGAGCTTTACAGCAAAAGCTGCGGCTCAAAAGGTTTCAGTCACATTTAATAATGTGAAAATGGAAAAGGTTCTGTCGGTAATAACAAAACAGACGGGACTTAATGTCGCTTATAGTAAACAGGTCGTAAATTTGGATCATCGGGTGAGTATTCATGTGGAAGATGCAGAAGTAAATCATGTATTGGATCTTCTTGTTGCAGAAACAAATATGGGTTATGAAGTGAAAAATGGAAAAATCTATTTGTTTGATAAGAAATATGAGCGTACAATTCAGCAGCAGGAGAAAAGGGAAATTACTGGTGTTGTAAAAGACAAAGAAGGAGAAGCTATTGTCGGAGCAAATGTTGTAGTTAAAGGTACGACGATTGGAAACATGACAGATATGGATGGTAAATTCAGTCTGGAAGTTCCGAAAAATGCGACTTTGCAAATTTCTTATATAGGGTATAAATCCACAGAAGTGTCTGTAGGAAAACAAACCTTCCTAAATATTCTTTTAACAGAAGATACCGAAATGCTGGAAGAAGTCGTTGTTGTCGGATATGGTACGACGAAAAGGCGTGATGTTGTCGGCTCAATTTCTAAGATAAGTAGTGAGGATATAGTAAAAGTTCCAGTTGCTAACGTTGCGGAGAGTTTGCAAGGAATGTCTAGTGGTATGATGGTTACAAATCGTAGTGGACATCCGGGTGCTGCCCCACAAATTAAGATTCGTGGCTTGAATTCTATTAACTTGGCAACAGATCCACTTTGGATTGTAGACGGTGTACCTATTCAAACTGGCTCATTAGAAAAAACTGTTATGGGTGTGAAGGGAGTATCTCCTATCGCTATGTTAAATCCGAATGATATAGAATCTATAGAAGTGTTGAAGGATGCTGCGGCTACAGCTATTTATGGTAATAGAGGTTCGGGAGGAGTTATTATTGTTACGACAAAGTCGAATAAGGGTAATATGACAAACTTGTCTATTAATTATGATGGAGGGGTTTCTCAAATGCCATTTTCACAGGATGATATTTTTGTAGATAGTAAAACAAATTGGAATCTTATAGATCAAGCTTGGGCTAATGCAGGTAATACAAGCACTTTTCAACCCTCTCAAATTCTTGATGTGCAATTTAAGGGTGAAAAACCTACAATGACAAGAGAGGAAGCTTTGGCCACTAATACGGATCATTTAAAAGCCATGACTCGTAGTGCTTGGTTTCATCAAGTAGGTTTGACTGCAAATAAAGGATTTGAAACAGGAGGCGTTATGTTTTCTGCGAACTATCGAGATGAAAAAGGTTTGATAAATAATAACGATTTTAAGAGATTGACAATGCGTTTTAATTTCAATTTCAAACCTGTAGAGTTTATAGAAATGGGGATTAACTCAAGTTTTCTATATATGAAAACAAATGGAGTAAAGTCAAATATGAACAAAGGTGATGGAGGATGGGCTAATTGGTCAGGTATGTTACCTTGGTATAAAGTTTATGATGAAACGGCGCAAACTGGATATTGGGGTGTAAACAGTGGTTTCAATCCTGTCTCTTTTTCGGATCGAAATCTTATTCGTAATGATGTAGATCAATATAGAACTATAAGTAATGCTTATGTTCAGTGGAATACTCCATTAAAAGGATTATTTGTACGTGGTGAGGTTGGGGTTGATCTTATCGTTAATAATAGTACCCATTGGCAATCTACATTTTTGGATCCGGAGCCTCCATATATAGATGAGGCTTTTGAGAAAAGTATTACGAGTTCTGTTATAAACTATAATATATATGCAAATTATGATAAGACAATAAATAATCATAATTTAAATGCAACGGTCGGTGTTGAGGCTTCTAGAGATTGGTCGTATACCCGATTCGCAGAAGGGCAACAGTTACAAACTATCTATCCGGAATTGAAAAACCCCTTAAGTATGCTTGCGATGGGTGGTTCACAAGGCGGTGATAAATATCTAATGGGTATCTTTGGCCGTTTGAATTATAAATTTTTAGATCGATATTTATTAAATGCAAGTTTCCGTCGTGACGGACATTCTGCATTAAGTAAAGATAATCGCTGGGCTAATTTTTATGCATTTGGAGCAGGATGGATTATTACAGATGAGGGTTTTATGAAAGAAATAGAATGGTTGAATTTGCTGAAGTTAAGAGCTAGTTATGGTATAACGGGTAATACTTCAATTTCAAATTCTATGACTTATATGACTTGGGGAACTAATTCTGACAATATTTTTGGTATACATACTATTCCTGTTTCAACAACTGTCGGTCCTTTAGGTAGTGCCAATTTGAAATGGGAAACTACAGCAAATTTGGATTTGGGTGTGGATTTTGGTTTGTTGAATAATCGTATTAATGGCTCTTTTGCTTATTATACTCAGAATGTATCAGATTTGATTTTAAGAGGAAATGTCGCTCCTTCTGTTGGTTTTACTTCTAATCAAATATACGAAAATGTGGGTGACCTTAGGAATTGGGGATTTGAATTTAATGTATCATCTGTGAATATTGAGACGAAAGATTTTCGTTGGAAAACAGATTTTAATATTAGTACAAACAAAAATAAGATTAAGCGATTGAATGAGTTTGAAAAAGGTAAAGGTAATGAAGGTGCAAATAGTATAAGAAAGGAAGGTGAAGCTTTAAATACTTGGTATTTGGCCGATTATGCTTATGTTGATAGAGAAAAGGGAATTTATATGATGTATGAACGTGATTCGGAGAAGTGGAATGATGAATTTAGAACAGAACGAACGGGAAATGTTATTCCAATGACGAATGATAATGTTAATGCGAATAAAATGATTCAACAAGGAAAGACGCCATTACCTAAATTTTATGGTGGATTTAATAATACATTCTATTATAAAAATTTCGATTTGAATGTCATGTTTAGCTTTTCTGGAGGGAATTGGTTAATGAACACTTTATATGCTAATGGGTCAACTGTTTCTGGAATCTTTAACAATGTCAAGGATATGGTTGGCAAAACTTGGGAGAAACCAGGAGATGTTGCAGAATATCCTCAATTAATGTGGAATAGTGCTTATCATTATAATAGTAAAGGTGAATATGTAAAAGGTACGACTAAATATGATTCACAAAATACGACTCGATATTTGGAAAGAGGTGATTATATTCGGTTAAAAAATTTGCAGATAGGATATACATTGCCAAAATCCATTATTTCAGGAGTAAATTTGAGTAATGTTCGTTTTTATTTAGGAGTTACAAATTTATTTACCATAACAGGATATGATGGACTTGATCCTGAAACACAATCAGATCTTCCAATCTCTCGTACAATTAATTTTGGTGCATCTATAAATCTATAATCAGTGGAAATATGAAAAATGTATTCAATATTTTATTAGGAACTTTACTGTTTATAATGAGTTCTTGTGATGATTTTTTTGAATTAAAAAGGCCTCAAGAAACACAGTGGACAACTACTTCAACTCTTGAACAAGGATTGTCTACAGCCTATTGGAACTTGCATTGGACAGGTGGAATGGGAAGAGGTTGTCCTCAATATTTTGATTTTATAACATCTGGTTCTGCTAAGTTATTAGATGGAACTTCTGTTGGAGTTTCTTATTCTCAGCCTTATTATAGAATGTTTGATCAGAAATTGGGAGAATCTAAAGAAACTTGGTTGAAGGGATATCAAATAATCACGCTGGCAAATTTGGCATTAGATTTGGATAGGGATGGTAATGGAAATCCATTTAATTTAGATGTGAAAAGTGATGATTATGTTTATAATTATAAGAGGCAAATTGCTGAATATCATTTTCTTAGAGGATATACTTATTTTTATCTTGTGAAATTTTTTGGAACTCCATATGATCCTAATGGAAATAATGAATCTTTATCAATACCTTTGAAAACAACAGCTGCATATTCGAAGGAAGATGTAATGAATGAAAAGATTGGAACTGTAAAGGAGGTATATGATGTTGTCATACAAGATTTACAATATGCAAAGGAAAATTTACCAGAACAATATACTTTAAATTCTTGGAATAATGTTCCTGGATATGAATGTGGAAGAGGTAATAAAATTATTGCAGCAGCATTATTGGGAAAGGTTTATTTTCTAATGGGTAAGTATGATTTGGCTCAAAAAGAATTTGATTATGTTATAGATTATGCAGAACAAACAGGGAGATATCGTTTGGAAGATCCTCAGTCTCCTTTTATTGAAAATGCAGCTGCGAATAGACCTCTTGAATCTATTTGGGAGTTTAATAGTGGTCAGTTGGATGGAAAGAGTGAAAAACATAATATGTATGTGTATTATGGTATGATTATGGGACTTCGTTTTAGAGATTCTAATGGTTCGGATTTTTACAATGTGTCTGACCCAAAAGATGGAATTGTAATGAGTTCTTGGAATTGTTTTACAGTTGGATATTGGGCTCTTAAGCGGATGGGATGGATGGTCGATCCTGAAAATGGGGATTATACAATAACTTCTGCTGCTGAGGAAGATTTACGTTATCAACAAGTTTATCATTTAATGTTGCCATATGAGAAAGGTATTAAAAAAGGTGATGAAAAATATATAACTCATGAATCCGTAGATGCCCATGCTCAGGTTTCAACTCCACATGTTTATTTAGATAAATTTTTTAGAGGAGAAAAACCTTATGGACGTTACTCTAAGTATCCTTTAATTCGTTTAGCTGATTTGTATTTATTGAGAGCTTGGTTACGGTGGAATGGAGGGGAATATCAACAGGCCGCTGACGATATGAATGTGGTTTGGAATCGTTCTAATCCCCAAAATCCAAATCGTTATAATTCCTCAAATGTCAACCATACGGAAATTTTTAATGAATATTTAAGAGAAATGACTGGAGAAGGGTGGACTGTTGATTTTATGATGGGTACGCGTATGCCTATTCCAGCAGGAGATGCAAAAGGAAACACAGTTGTAGCTCCCCCTTATTCAAGTTGGCATTGGCCGATTCCAGATGAAGAAACGAGTTTAAATCCAAATTATCGATAGTTTTATTTTGGGGATGAAAAAATAAGTTCTTTAATTGATTTATATTTACTATTATTTGTAATAGTTAGATCAATGTGATATATTTATTTGTGTTTTATTTCTAATAAGTTAGTGGCCTGAATGCCACTAACTTATTTTCTACAATCGAGTGCTATAGGATTGTTATGTTCAATAATTAAAGACCTCATGTCATATGATGATGAAACTTTGTCTTTTGTTTTTCCCTTTTTTCTTAATTTCGTGTCAAGGACATGTGCAAATAGAGAAATCCCCTGCTGAGTATGTAAATCCTTTTATTGATACCCATAAAAGTCGTTGGTTTTTCTTTTCGTCTGCAAGCAGACCCTTTGGAATGGTAAATTTAAGTCCTGATACAAATGTGGATGGATCATGGAAATCAGGATATATGTTTGATAGTACATATGTCCGTTGTTTCAGTCATGTGCATGCTTGGCAATTGTCGGGTATACCTGTGATGCCGACAGTAGGAGATTTCAAAGGGCATTTGGGTATGGAGGCTTATAAATCATCTTTTAGCCATAAAGGAGAAATTGCTGTTCCCGGATATCATAAGTTATATTTAGATGATTATGATGTGTGGGCGGAATTAACTTCAACATGTCGAGTCGGTATGCATCGGTATACTTTTCCTGAAAGTGATCAGGCTTATGTTTTATTTGATACAGGTGCATTTCTTGCCCATGCAGATATGGATTCTTCTTTTGTTAAAAA
>OKWR01000582.1_pt1 | contig 36570 bp, 48 predicted proteins | sample 1607101 | NCBI WGS metagenome assembly OKWR01 (sample SAMN04414076, study PRJEB24778) | human gut metagenome | material: faecal | host: Homo sapiens
TGGAACAATTTCCGCTCATAAAGCCTGATTTGGTATTGCTCGATATCAATATGCCCGGTTACAATGGCTTTGAAGTGGCTGAACGCATCCGCGAGATGGATAAACACGTCCTGATCTTTTTCCTTTCCGACCGTAGCGATAAGGCCGACCGCCTGCAAGGATTCCAACTGAAGGCGAACGATTATCTTGCCAAACCTTTCTATCCGGAAGAGCTGACAGCGCGTATCCGCGAGCGTTTCACTTCGCAGTTGTCCGGCGTGGCGGAGGATGAGATGTATGCTTTCGGCCATTCCGTATTCAATTACAGTACGAACGAGATTCGTACGGGAAATAGTAAGGTGCTGATTACTTCCCGTCAAGCCGATATCCTTCGCTTGCTTGCGCTGAATGTGAATAAGACTGTCAGTCGCGATACGTTGCTGGATGCTGTGTGGGGCACTGCCTCGTATGCCAACTCCCTTGCCTTGAATGTACAGATGTCCTATCTGCGGCGGTCGCTAAAAAACGACCCGAGCGTGAGGATTGAGTCGTTGATGAAAAAAGGGTATATGCTTGCCGTTCTCTGAAAACATCTTTATCTTTGGATTGTTATACAAACAAGACACTTCAAAAAAAAGAGAGCTTATGATGAGTTTAGGAGGATGGATGAATAAAGTCCTGATAGGTTGGGGGATAGACCCGAAGTTTGCCGATATGTTTGACGAGACGATTATTGCACTGCTGATGGTGGGGCTTTCGATAGGGCTGGACTATTTGTGCCAGGCAATCTTCGTTGGCGGTATGAAGCATTATACCCGGCGCTCTCCCCATCAGTGGAATACGTTGCTGATGAAACGCAGGGTGATACACCATTTGATACATATTCTGCCGGGAATCCTCATCTACTACCTGCTGCCCATGGCCTTTGTGCGTGGAAAGGAGATGCTTGAGTTCTCACAAAAGGTGTGTGCTGTCTATATCATTGTGGCGGTGCTGCTTACTATCAACGGCTTGTTGCTGGTGATGCTCGATGTTTATAACATGAAGGACAAGCAGAAGAACCGTCCGCTGAAAGGCTTCGTGCAGGTATTGCAAGTGCTACTGTTTTTTATCGGAGGCATCATAGTGGTTTCAGTGCTGATAGGCAAGTCTCCTATGACCTTGTTTGCCGGTCTGGGCGCATCTGCGGCTGTACTGATGCTGGTATTTAAGGACAGCATTCTGGGGTTTGTAGCCGGCGTGCAGCTCTCTGCTAACGACATGTTGCGGATAGGGGACTGGATAGCGCTGCCGGGTGGCGTTGCCAATGGAGTTGTAGAGGAGATTACGCTGAACACGGTCAAGATACGCAACTGGGACGAAACCATCTCGACCGTACCGCCGTATACCCTGGTGAACAACTCCTTCCAGAACTGGCGCGGCATGCAGGAAAGTGGCGGGCGACGGGTAAACAAGAATATCTTTCTGGATATGACTACCTTGAAGTTCTGCACTCCGGAAATGCTGGATAATATCCGCAAGGAAGTCCCCTTGATGGCCGACTATCAGCCTGCAGAAGGAGAGGTGCCAACCAATGCGCAGCTCTATCGTATCTACATCGAACGCTATTTGTGCAGCCTGCCGGTGGTGAACCAGGAGATGGACTTGATTATCAGCCAGAAGGAACCCACGACGTATGGGGTACCCATCCAGGTATATTTCTTCTCTCGCAACAAGGTATGGAAAGAGTACGAGCGCATTCAGTCCGACATCTTCGACCACTTGCTGGTGATGGTACAGAAGTTTGACTTGAAACTGTATCAGTATTCCGACTAATATATCAACCGGAACTCCGCATATACAGGCAAGTGGTCGCTGTATCCTCCTTGATACTTCATCCCGTAGTAGGTGCGGAAGGGTTGCTGCCCTCCGTATTTCTTGTCTCTTGTCAGTAGGAAGGGCAGGCAGAATACGTCTGCCTTCGCTTCCTCTGTATATAGCGGTGCGTGTTCTTGCAGCAGCGTACCCGATACGATGATGTGGTCCAGCAGTCCCCATTCTCCTTGATACTTGTAGCTGCCGAAGTGCTTGCGTGTCTTGGTTTTTCTTGCCAGTAGATGGTAAAGTTTTTGTGGATGTAGAGAGTCTTGCAATGTTGACGGTGCTGCTGCCTCCAACACCTCCTTTACCGATTTATTCTCCGGATAATCGTTGAAATCCCCTAAAAGGACTATTTGCGGATGTTGGCGTATCGTGTATAGGCTGTCTATGGCATGCTTCACCTTTCGGGCAGCCAGTAGCCGGTAGGGTTCAGACTCTCTTGCCCCTCCCGAACGGGATGGGAAGTGAGCTACCAGTACATCAAGCGTATCCCGGTTCAGCAACAATCCGCTGACGTGAAGAATGTCCCGTGTGGGACGGCTATTCTTCCGGGGCTTGTCTACGGGGAGGCTCTGATAGGAAAGCAGTTTGAAAAGATTACGTTGATAAAGCAGCGCTACGTCGATGCCGCGTTCGTCGGGAGATTGTGTCATCACATACCGGTAGTCTGCTTCGCGCAAGGCAGAGTAGCGGGTAAGGTCGCGCATCACACTGTCATTCTCCACCTCACACAAGGCAACAAGGGCAGGCGGCGTCCATCCTCCGGTGGCGATGATGACGCGGGCTATATTATCCAGTTTCTTTCTGTATTTAGAGTAGTTCCAATGCCGGGTGGCATCCGGCAGGAACTCGTAATCATTCTTTAGTGTGTCATGTCGGAAGTCGAATAGGTTTTCTACATTGTAGCTTACTATCCGAAACGTGAGGGTATCTCTTCCTTCTTGCCCGTACAGACTGATGTACGGGCAGAGAAGGAAGAGTATAACTCCTATCTTATGGATAACGTTCATACAAACTATTTCCGTTCCCCTTTAAGGAACGCGGGATATTTATTTCACCGGAATGTGCTTCAGTATATCCAGCAGATGGTCCCAGAACTTCTGTACGGTAGGAATCAGCATCCGTTCGTCGGGAGAGTGCACACCCTGCAGGGTAGGTCCGAAGGAAATCATGTCCAGTGCCGGGTATTTGTCAAGGAACAGTCCGCATTCCAGACCTGCATGGATAGCTTTTACCTTGGCATCTACACCGAACAAACGTTTGTAGGAATCAACAGCCACTTCCAGGATTTCTGAATGCGGGTTGGGCTTCCAGCCCGGATATCCGTCGCCGAAAGATACGGCTGCTCCACCCATTTCAAATACAGTGCGCACCATATTGGCAATGTCTTGTTTGGAGGAGGCGGTAGAGCTGCGCTGGCTGGTCTCGATGCGGATGATATGACCGGGCTTCATCTTTACGGAGGCCAGATTGGTGGAGGTTTCCACCAGCCCCGGAATGTCTTGGCTCATGGCATACACACCGTGGGGTGCGGCATAGATGGTTTGCAACAATCGCTTGGCGGTATCTTTGTCAATGGCTTTGGGACGGGCTGCTTCCGATTCGAGCACGAATTGGAGGTCCGGGTCAACGACGGCATATTCTGCCTCCACTTCGGCGGTAAAGACATTCAAGTCTGTGCGCAGAGCATGCTTGTCGGCATCGGGTATGGCAATTACCGCGTGTGCTTCGCGGGCAATGGCGTTGCGCAGGTTACCGCCGTCTATTTCGCAAAGGTACATGTCGTACTTCTGGGATGTCTGGCTCAGGAAGCGGTTCAGCAGCTTGTTGGCATTGCCGCGCCCCAGGTGTATGTCGCCGCCGGAGTGTCCACCTTTCAGCCCCTTTACCTGCACTTTGCAGCAGAAATACCCTGCCGGTACGTCCACTTCCCGGTAGGTGAATTCGGCAACGGAATCTATACCGCCTGCACAGCCGATGAAGAGCTCGCCTTCATCTTCGGAATCGAGGTTCAACAGAATGTCTCCGTTCATGAAGCCTTCTTTCAGGGCGAAGGCACCGGTCAGTCCGGTCTCCTCGTCCACGGTGAAGAGGCATTCGATAGGACCGTGCTCGATGCTGTCGTCGGCAAGGATAGCCAGTTCGGTGGCTACACCGATGCCGTTGTCGGCTCCCAAGGTTGTACCTTTGGCTTTCAGCCATTCACCGTCAATTTCGGTTTCGATAGGGTCGGTCAGGAAGTCGTGCTTCACGTCGTTGTTCTTTTCACATACCATGTCGATGTGCGATTGAAGTACGACAGTCTTGCGGTTTTCCATACCCGGAGTAGCGGGTTTCTTTATCAGAACGTTTCCGGCTTCGTCCACCTTCGTTTCCAACTTATGTTTTTCTCCGAATGCTTTTAAGTAAGCAATGATTTTCTCTTCCTTCTTCGAAGGGCGCGGCACTTGGCAGATTTCCTCAAAATAGTGAAATACACCAGCCGGTTTCAAGTCTTTTTTTTCCATAATTATCTGAATTAGCGGCTGCCTTACATGTGTTTATGCAGCCTTCATTATCAATTGTCAAATATCAATTCTCCATTAAATTAACCACTTATTGCTAAATATGGTTAAATTGATTGACTATTTTATTCCCCTTTCTCTTTTTTTAGAGTAAAAAAGGCGAGTTAGTCCAACCAAAGCCCTATATTTGCACCCACAAAAATAGTAAAAACACTATTTTCATGTAACAAAATTAATGGAAATGCTTGATACAATATTGATAACTCTGTTAATAGTTGCTATTTGCATTGTTTTATTGGGTGTAAAGGTCTTTTTTGTGAAAGGCGGCAGGTTCCCTAACGGGCATGTCAGTGGCAATAAGGCAATGCGCGATAGAGGTATCGGCTGTGCGCAGTCGCAGGACAGAGAAGCACAACGCAAATCCCGTTTTTCCATTGATGAACTGGAAAAAGCCTTAAACGATAGTATGAACTAATTTTAAAAAACAATATTTATCAATTATGAAGAGATTAAACTACCTCATGAACGGTCTGGCAGCTCTCGCACTGATCGTTTTATTTGCTCAATGTGCCGGCAATACTGATAAACAGACAACAAACGCTCCTGCACAAGCCGGCGGATTATCGGAAATGAAGATTGCTTATGTTGAAATAGATACGCTTTTGGCAAAATACAACTATTGCATAGACTTGAATGAGGCTATGGTGAAGAAGGGCGAGAATGTCCGTCTGACATTGAACCAGAAAGCCAGCGAACTGGAGAAGCAGAAGCAGGAATTCCAGACAAAGTATCAGAACAACGCTTATCTTTCTCAGGAGAGAGCGCAGCAGGAATACAACCGCATCGCAAAGTTGGAGCAGGATTTGCAGAACCTGAGCAACAAGCTGCAGTCTGAACTGATGAGTGAGAATGAAAAGAACAGCCTGCAACTGCGTGATTCTATCAACGCTTTCTTGAAGGAGTACAATAAGACAAAAGGTTACAGCATGATTATCAGCAATACGGGTTTTGACAATCTGCTCTATGCAGACAGTGTCTACAACATCACTCGTGAGATTCTGGATGGCCTGAATGCAAGATACTCTTCTCCGGTGAAGAAATAATATTTATCCTATGATATAAAAAAGGATGTACTGAAAAGTACATCCTTTTTTTATAGGCCTCTCCCTCGCCCCCTCCCCCGTAGGGAGGGGAGTTTTGAAGTGTTTGTATTTTGTAGGACTATCTCTGTCCCCCTCCCTACGGGGGAGGGGCTAGGGGAGAGGCTTTTAATGCTCCGATTGTACGCTTTACCCGCTCCGCAGTAGTGATGGTGTGTGTGTATTCATCAATATGTACCGTTCCTCCCATAGAGACGGCGGAATTGTGATAGAGCATGGAGCTTTCGATATTTTCCCTGGCGGAGAAATGAAACTCGCGGATACCGGTTTCTCGGGCAATGTGGGCTATGTTGGTTTCATTCACCCCACAGCCTGCCAATAGGATGATTCGGTCTGATGCTTGTTGTTGGAGTTCTTTCAGAAGGGGAATGCCTCGCTCTGCTGTAGGTTGCTGTCCGGAAGTTAGGATGCGGTTGCATCCTAATGCGATAATATCTTCTATTGCTTTTTGTGGATTTCTGCATACATCGAAAGCACGGTGGAAGGTGACGGACATCCCTTGTGAGGCTTTCATAAGCTGCTCCATCAATGGAATGTCTACATTTCCCTCTGCCGTCAAGCAACCGAACACGACTCCGTCAGCGCCTAGGCGGCGGGCATTCTCTATGTCTTTCAGCATGATGCGCTGTTCGGTGGAGGAGTAAAGGAAGTCTCCTCCACGGGGACGGACAATGATATGCAATTTGGTCTGCTGCAATACTTCCCGTGCGATGAGGATATCGCCGTATGAGGGGGTTGTCCCTCCCTCGGGGATGCCTGCGCACAATTCTACCCGGTCTGCTCCGCCGGCTTGTGCGGCAATACAACTCTCTACGGAGTTGGCACAAACTTCAAACTGATAATCTTTCATTTTGTAAAGTTATGGTTGTGGTGCAAAAATAAGAAAAGGGTGAATACGAATTCACCCTTTTCTGCATTTATTTTCTTTTCCGATGTTACTTTGCGTAGCTCACCGCACGTGTCTCACGGATAACGGTAATTTTCACCTGACCCGGATAAGTCATTTCGTCCTGAATCTTCTTGGCGATTTCACCGGAAAGGTTCTCCGTCTGCTTGTCGTCAATCTTGTCTGCACCGACAATGACACGCAACTCACGGCCTGCCTGGATGGCATATGTCTTTGTCACTCCCGGATAGGACATGGCCAGTTGCTCAAGGTCGTTCAGGCGCTTGATGTATGCTTCTACAATTTCGCGGCGTGCTCCCGGGCGTGCTCCTGAAATGGCATCGCATACTTGTACGATGGGGGCCAGCAGGCTGGTCATTTCCACTTCGTCGTGGTGGGCACCGATGGCGTTGCAGATGTCCGGCTTTTCCTTGAACTTTTCTGCCAGCTTCATACCATAGAGTGCATGCGGCAATTCCGGTTCCTCATCGGGTACCTTACCTATATCATGCAGCAGTCCGGCACGTTTTGCTTTCTTCGGGTTGAGTCCCAGCTCTGATGCCATCACAGCGCAAAGATTGGCTGTCTCGCGTGCATGCTGCAAAAGGTTCTGGCCGTATGAAGAACGGTATTTCATCTTACCGATAATGCGGATAAGTTCCGGATGCAGACCGTGGATGCCCAGGTCGATAGTAGTGCGTTTACCGGTTTCGATGATTTCCTCTTCTACCTGCTTGCGTACTTTGGCAACTACCTCTTCGATACGTGCCGGGTGGATACGTCCGTCTGTTACCAACTGGTGCAATGCCAGACGTGCAATCTCACGGCGAACCGGGTCGAAAGCTGACAATACGATAGCTTCCGGAGTATCGTCTACCACAATTTCCACACCGGTGGCAGCTTCCAGGGCGCGGATGTTGCGGCCTTCGCGACCGATGATACGTCCCTTTATTTCATCTGATTCGATGTGGAATACGGTTACTGAGTTTTCAATGGCTGTTTCCGTAGCCACGCGCTGGATGCTCTGTATCACGATGCGCTTGGCCTCTTTGCTTGCTGTCAGTTTGGCGTCGTCCATGATGTCGTTAATGTAGGACTGGGCCTGCGTTTTGGCTTCTTCCTTTAGGGATTCTACCATGCGCTCTTTGGCTTCTTCGGCAGAAAGTCCGGAAATGGCTTCCAGCTTTTCTATTTCCTGACGCTGCATGTGCTCCAGTTCTTCTTTCTTCTTGTCCACGATGGACAGCTGGGCTTCCAGATTTTCTTTCACGGCTTCTGCTTCCATCTTCTTGCGCTGGATTTCTTCCTGGCGCTGGTTCAGTACCAATTCGCGTTGTTTCAGCTTGTTTTCTGCCTGCTGTATCTTTTGGTTACGTTGGGCCACTTCTTTTTCCAAGTCCGCCTTCTTGTTTAGGAACTTTTCCTTTACTTCCAGCAACTTATTTTTCTTAATCACTTCCGCTTCCGCTTCCGCATCTCTCAAGATACCGTCGTATTTGTTTTTCAGCCCGTGCTTGAAGAACAAGTACGAGGCAAACCCTCCGACAATGAAGCAGGCAATGGATAATACTATTGTAACTACTGTCATTTTATTAATTTGTTTTTAGTATATAAATAAAAAAGCACTGCATAAAAGCTTGCTTTGATGAAGGGCAAACTTTTGTACAGTGCGCGAATTTCTCTCTTTTACCGACCCGACGGAGGGATTGCAGCTTATTGTTCCTTGAAATAGGTCTCCAATACCTCTGTCAGTTCCTTTATTTTAGCTGTATAGGGTTCAGTATCATTACGGTCCTTCAACTGAAGGTTTTCTAAAGCGAACTGATAGGCCACCATGGCTATAATTCTCTCTAGAGACACATTCTGATAATGCTCCCGATACGCATTGAGCCTGATATCTACCTGCTTGGCGGCTTCTCTTACCATTTCCTCGTCCTCACGGTTGATTGTGAGAGGGTAGGAGGCTCCTGCCATCTGCAGGTTTATCTTTATCTTATCGTTCATACATCCTCTTCTCTTTATTCATTCAACAAAGCGATGCATTTATCGACTTCACGCACTAATTTGGACAATCGCAGTTTCGTCTCTTTCACGTCACTGCCGTTAAGGCTGATTGTCGTAGCTGTTTTTAGGTTCGTGTAGTTAAGTTCCAGTTCCCGGTATTCAGCTTGTACCTTCCCGTATTCCTCCTCTTTGGCTTCAAGAAGTTGCTTTAGCTCAGCATTTTCGCGTTTTAATTCATCGTGCAGATAGATTAAATGCCGCAGTCTGGCTTCAAAGGTACTTAATAGCTTCTTTTCTTCGTCTGTCATCACTACACCAAAATTGTACACAAAAATACGATTTACTTGGAGATTACAAAAACTTTTCGGAGAAAATGTGTTGTAGAAGTGCCGAAATAACCGAAATGGCCTATGAAAGCTTGGTTTCGGGGGATTGAAAAGGGGCGGACTGTTTATCAAAAGATAGGATATGTGGATAGGTGTGGGACTATTGGTTTTCTGCAAGGATTCTCTTCCTTTCTTTTCAAACGCTTAGTATTTCTGTTGCTAACTATTAATCGTCCGACAGTTGTTGAATTATCGTCCAACAACTGTCGGACGATAATTAGACATATGTCGGACGATAATAAAACGGTTATCGGACGATTAATAGTTAGTAAGGCAGGAATTACTTTTTGCTGTTTCCGGAACTACTGCTTGGGAATGATTGGAATAATCTATAGTAAAGGAGGATGCAAAGAAATAAATAAAATAATTTATATAATAGTTTGGTTTATAAAATAAACTAATTATATTTGCAACATCTTAGATTGTCAATCGGGGAATATGTGCTGAAATGAATAAGAATTTAACTGATTAAAGATTATGGAAGATAAGATATTTGATATGGGGAAGCAGAAGCCGGTTGCTGGAGTGGTACGGGATAGTTGGCAGCATCAGCTTTGGTGGATATTTACTGTACTAACGGTGATGTGTTTGTATTGGCTTTCCAATATCGTGTTGTGGGTTCCCTGGAGTCATAGCCCCCGGTTGGGTATGTTGCTGATGCTTACTGTAAACCCTCTTTTCTGGGGGATAGGCATTTATGCTTGCTTGTCTTGTGGGAGTAATGCCGGGAATCTGATGAAGAAGGCGTTGTTTGTATCATTGGTTGCTGTGGGAATATCTTTACTTTCGGATTTTCTGTTTTTTGCAGTATGCATGGAGTCAAAGGATGTATGGCATATCACTACTTTTTATGGTTATGCCTGGTTGGTGATACTGGCTTTGGGTGAGGCTTTCTTTTTGCGTAAAAGCTTGTTGGCCAGATGTTATGTGATGACGGTGAGAGTACTGCTGGTTTTAGTGGGCATTCTACTGTGTTTATGGATTCTTCAGTATACTCTTGTTTAATTCTGAAAGGAGGGAATATGGAAACCTGGTTTGTGTATATGCTTACGGCCAATTGGCTACTGATGCTTTTCTTGATATTGAATGTATTTGATGTTGAATAATAAATCTATTGGTTATGAATGACAGAGTGTTGAATGAGAAGGAGAGTTTGGAACTCATTGCTCAAATGATACAGAATACGAAGTCCCGGATGACTCGGAATTCCGGAGCTCCTTTTCTGATATGGGGATATACGACCATAATAGTGTCGTTATTGGTTTGGTTTCTGTTGAAGGAAACGGGAAATTATCATTGGCAATGGCTGTGGTTTTTGTTGCCGGCTATTTCCCTGCCTTCTACTTTATGGATTGAGCACAAACAGCCGAAGATGATTAAGACTTATATTGACCGTATTGTAGGATATGTATGGGCGGTATTCGGATTAGGGGGCTTTTTTGTTTCCTGGGTTTCCATCTTCTTCTGGAATATGTCTGTCCTTTTTGTCATATTACTGATGATGGGAATGGGGACGGCACTGACGGGACTGATTATAAAGATGAAGGTAGTGACAGTGTGCGGAGTGGTGGGAGCTTTGGCCTCTGTGGGGTGTATCTATGTACACGGTTTCGACCAAATACTGGTTTTTGCATCGGCTTTTGTTTTTATGATGGTGATACCGGGACATTACTTAAACGGAATGGCAAAGCAGGATAAATAAATATTTATTGATTATGGAAGACAAGAAACTGAACGAGAAAGAGAGTTTGGAACTCATCACTCAGATGATACAGAATACGCGTCGGAATTTGGACACAGGTAGCGGAAACATGTTTTTAGTGTGGGGATATGTGAGTGTATTGGTGACATTGACGGTGTTGGCGGGTGTGTACTTTACAAAGAATCCTCTCTGGATGTGGGGATTTTGGGGAATTCCCGTTATCGGGTATTTACTGACATTTCTTTTGATGCGTAAGCGTCAGAAGATGGTAAAATCTTACATTGACAAGATTTTAGTTCAGGTTTGGAGGATGTTTGGACTGATTTGTATGATATTTGTATTGATGGCTACGGATCTTGAACGGTATGAGGTTATTCTTCCTATGGGGGCTATTGTCATGTCGATGGGAAGTATCATTACGGGTTGCATCATTCGTTATACTACATTTTTTATCTTTCCGGCTATGGGGCTTATGTGGGGTATGAAGAGTTTCTTTGATGCACTGAATTCCGGAACGTCATACGTGTCTTTGGTTTGGTTTACCGGTGTGGTGGTCTTTGCCATGATTGTTCCGGGGCATATTTTGAACTATAAAGCCCGGAAAGAAGTTCACAACAGAAAGTGAGGTATAAGATGAAGACAATAAATAATGTTTTGGACAGATTTCTGCTCTCCTGGAAATTTATGGTATGGATGATTGTTTTGCTATTCATTTTATTTCCGGTTGCAATAAAAGAAGTTCAATGGGAATCTGTTGGAAATATGGTATTCTATACGTTGGGACATGCTTTTATTGGGGCTTCCTTTGTTGGGAATATCTCTCTATGCATTGTTGAAAAATAAATGGAAGAATAAAATTTGATATGTTTAAAGAACTGAACCCTTTGCTCCACAGTGAACTGCGGCTTGCGGTGATGTCGTTGCTCATCAGTGTTGAGGAAGCGGATTTTGTCTATATCCGCCAACAAACGAAAGCTACGGCAGGAAACCTCAGTGTGCAGTTGGATAAGCTCAGCAAGGCGGGTTATGTGGAGATAACAAAAACTTTTAAAGGAAAAATGCCTTGTACACTTTGTAGGATTACTCCGCAGGGAGTGGATGCCTTTGAAGAATATATAGAGGCGTTGAAATCTTATCTGGTGGGAAAATTATGATTTTCCTGAGAATTTGATGGGATTGATGGAAAATGGCAGTGTCTGATTAAAAACAATGAGAAATTATGAAAAGGAGTATTGTTTTATTTGTCCTCTTGTCTGCATTTGTAGTAGGCGTATGTATGGTCAATGCGGCTTGTGGAGCCTCATTGTCAAGAACTGAATCTGATGATGTACTGGACGGCATTCAGAAAAAAATTGAACTGGCTATGAACAATTGCTTTGTTCAAAATACTGCAGCTCCGCTCGATAGTCTGTTTACAAAGCTGAACAAACTTGAAGATGGGAATGGTATGGTTCCGTATTGGAAGGCTTATATTACCTACTATAAAAGTGTTTTCTATTTGAAACTTGGAAAGAAGGAAGATAGTGGGAAAGTGATAAAGGAAGCCTCCGCTATTTTGAATGATATAGGGAACAAAACTTCTGAAACCTATGCCTTATTAGCGCTTGTGCAGAGTTTTTCCATTCAGTTTGCTTCGGGTATGGAGGCAGGAAGAATATCTGCTGGCATTCGGGAAAATGCTGGGAAGGCTTTGGAACTGGACTCTACCAATGTAAGAGGTTGGTATGTATTGGGCAGTAACGATTATTACACTCCGGCTAGTTTCGGTGGCGGGAAGAAGGTGGAATATTATTTGAAGAAAGCTACTTCATCTCCTGACAAGAATACAGATGATTCCAGCCTGCCTACCTGGGGAAGAGAATACGCCTATGCTCTCTTGATTCAATACTATATGCAGAACGATAGGACGGATGAGGCCAAAAATTGCTTGCTGATGGCAGAGAAGGAGTATCCGGACAGTTATTTTATCGGCGAATATAAAAGGAAACTGGACGAATAATTTATCATTCTTCTGGAACCACTGTGCATTTAATTGCCTCAAAGGTAGGAATCTTCAAAAAAAGGTTTCTACCTTTGTCTTTTCTTCAAGGAGTAATTTTTTGAATAGGTAGGAACTACAAACAATGAATTGATATGAGAATCTTGGTTACTTATGCCGTACAAGGCGAATTTACTGAATTGAAATTTCCCGGACTGATAGGGGAGGAAGAGGTGCAGGTTGGCTATCTCCGTACCGGTGTGGGAAAGGTGAAATCGGCTTTTTATCTTTCTGAAGCGATAAGCCATGCGCAACCGGACTTGGTGGTCAATGTGGGTACGGCAGGGACTATCCGTCACCAGGTAGGAGATATTTTCGTATGCCGTCATTTTGTGGACCGTGATATGCAGAAGCTGGTGGAGCTTGGTATGGAGTATGAGATTGATTCAATGGATTTGTTGTCCCAAAAAGGATATTGTTTACACTGGCCGGCAGGCGGTGTATGCAATACGGGGGATACTTTCTTGACAGAACTCTCGGATGTGTCCGGTGATGTTGTGGATATGGAAGCCTATGCCCAGGCTTTGGTATGCCGTGCCAAGAATGTTCCTTTCATTTCGGTGAAGTACGTGACGGATATTATCGGGCAGAACTCCGTGAAACATTGGGAAGACAAGCTTGCCGATGCTCGGAAGGGGTTGGGAGAATTCTTCGAGAAGTTAGGAGGAGTTTAGCACATCATTTCAACGTCTTGAATGACAGTATATGCCAAGTCACCCCCACAGCGACAAGGAACAATACTATCTTTATTTCTGTTAGTGGAATCAAGAAGAAGATGCAGTAAACCATTGTTCCCCACATCAGCAGTAGGGAGATGATTTTGGCACGTAGAGGGATGGCTTTGTTCTCGCGGAAGTTGCGGATGTAGGGACCGAGGCATTTGTGGTTCAGCAACCATTGGTACAGTCTGGGTGAGCCTCTGAAGTAGAGTGCTGCCGTGAGCAGCAGGAAAGGCGTGGTGGGCAGCAACGGCAGGAAGATGCCGATGATGCCGAGTGCCAAAGAAACTGTTCCCAAAATGATGCAGACGGTTTTCATGCGGCAAATGTAGGAAAAATAATAATATAGATAATATGTATGCGAATAAAGTAAAGAAGGTTGTTGCCGTCCACGACTTGTCGGGAGTCGGACGGGTGTCTCTGACGGTGGTCATTCCCATCCTTTCGTCTATGGGTTTCCAGGTGTGTCCGTTGCCTACAGCCGTATTGTCGAGCCATACCCAGTATCCGGAATTCTCTTTTCTGGACTTGACGGATGAAATGCCGAAGATTATTTCCGAGTGGAAGAAGCTGGAAGTACAGTTTGATGCCTTTTATACCGGCTATCTGGGTTCTCCGCGGCAGATACATATTGTTTCTGACTTTATTGATGACTTCCGCCGACCGGACGGTCTGGTTGTGGTAGACCCGGTGTTGGGTGATAACGGACGGCTTTATGCGAACTTCCACGAGTCCATGATTGATGAAATGAAACATCTCATCACCAAGGCCGATGTCGTTACCCCCAATCTGACGGAGCTGTTCTATCTGCTGGGTATTCCTTATAAGGAGATGAATACGGATGAGGAATTGAAGTCATACCTTCGCCAGCTTTCCGATTGTGGTCCCGAAGTGGTGATTATTACCAGTGTGCCCGTACGGGATGATAAGCATAAGACGTCCGTGTATGCCTATAACCGGAACGGTAACCGCTACTGGAAGGTTACGTGTCCTTACCTGCCGGCCCATTATCCCGGAACGGGGGATACGTTTACCAGTGTCATCACCGGGGCACTGTTGCAAGGTGACAGTTTGCCCATTGCCCTGGACCGTGCCACGCAGTTCATTCTGCAAGGTATCCGTGCTACTTTCGGATACGAGTACGACAACCGTGAAGGTATACAGCTTGAAAAGGTGTTGCATAATCTCGACATGCCGATTCAAATCTGCAGCTATGAATTAATTTAAACCAATCTCATCTTATGAAAAAGAAAATATTCTTGGCAGTGTTTCTCTGTTGCGGCATGTTTGCAGCAATGGCGCAGACTGCTGCCGACTCTCTTGCCATCGTTTCTGCCGATTGGCAGACTGAGCCCCTGCAGAAAGGGATGCTTTATAAAAAGGCAGTATTCAGTTCTTTGTATGGAGTTCCTCAGGAAGTGTCTATTTTTGAAATATCCCCGAAGCGCTACCGTTTCGATGTGCTCGTCCACAATCCCAAGGAGGAGACCAGTATAGCCGCCCGGCATGCAGGTGCGGTGGCGGCCATCAATGGCTCCTATTTTGATATGAAAGCCGGAAATTCCGTCTGCTATCTGCGTAAGGACGGGGTGGTGATAGATACTACCTCTACCGGGGTTCTGGCAACAGTGTCCAATGGAGCTGTACTCATAAAGAAAGGCAGGCTGGAACTGATTCCCTGGAGCAAGCAGGATGAAAAGGCATGTACTTTGAAAAAAGGCACTGTGCTGGCTTCCGGTCCTTTGATGCTGAAGGACGGGCAAGTGTGCGACTTGTCCGGGACTAATCGGAATTTTGTAGATACCAAGCATCCTCGCAGTGCTGTGGCGCTGACAAGAGAAGGAAAAATCCTGCTTATTGTTGTTGACGGACGTCGGAAGGGAAAAGCGGAAGGTATCAATATACCCGAGCTTGCCCATATGATTCGTATATTGGGCGGGGAGGATGCGTTGAATCTGGACGGTGGCGGTTCTTCTACGCTGTGGAGTGGGGCGTTGCCGGATAAGGGAATAGCCAATACCCCGAGTGGCAGTGCAGAGCGTAAGGTTGCCAATTCTCTTTGTGTGTACGAATAAGATAGGGAAGTAAATGGATAAATCTTAAGTTTTTTGTAATTTTGCCGTCGCATCGAGGTGACATTAGATGCGGCAACTTATTATATTAATTAGCGTATTAACAATATGTACACAGTCATCAAACGCATGGAAGTGTCGGCTGCCCATAGCCTGAAACTTTCTTATCGCAGTAAGTGTGAGAATCTGCACGGTCACAACTGGATTATCACTGTCTATTGCCGTTCCAAAGAGCTGAATGCGGACGGAATGGTGGTAGACTTCAGTCACATCAAGCAGGTGGTAAAGGAACAGCTGGATCATCATAATCTTAATGAAGTGCTGTCCTTCAATCCCACAGCCGAGAACATAGCCCGTTGGATATGCGACCAGATACCCACTTGCTTCAAGGTAGAGGTGCAGGAGTCGGAATCAAACATTGCCGTCTATGAGGAAGATTAATGAGATATTCTACAGTTTGCAGGGAGAAGGATACCATACGGGTACCCCGGCTGTCTTTATCCGTTTTTCCGGTTGCAACCTGAAGTGCCCCTTCTGTGATACGCAGCATGAGGACGGCATACTGATGTCCGATGAAGATATCGTAACAGAAGTCAGTAAATACCCTGCCGCTACCGTGATACTGACCGGTGGAGAACCCTCCCTTTGGATTGACCGTGAATTTGTGGATTGTCTGCACCAGGCGGGAAAGTATGTCTGCATTGAAACAAACGGTACCCGTCTGCTGCCGGATAATATAGATTGGGTGACCTGCTCTCCCAAGCAGGGGGTAAAGCTGGAAATTACGCGTATGAATGAAGTGAAGGTGGTGTATGAAGGGCAGGATATTACTGTTTATGAGCAGTTGCCCGCCGGGCATTTCTTTCTTCAGCCTTGCTCTTGCAGCAATACGGCCGAAACGGTGGATTGCGTGATGAAGCATCCTAAGTGGAGACTTAGTTTGCAGACACATAAGCTGATAGATATCCGGTAGGCATTTATAAAACGAATAATGGCTGTAAGCAATGCTTACAGCCATTATTCGTTCATGCACGGGAGGAGAGGCTCGAACTCTAATGACATTTCTTGCTTCCCTCTTTTATTGAATGTCAAATAACTATGTTTCTGGTTAAGCATTATTATTATAAGTTGATTTGTCCGAAATATGTCCGCAGACATGTAATATTTATCTATTTTTTATTGTTGCATATTATTCTTTCTGAATCATGGGTAAACATTTTAGTATATTGCGGTATTGATGTATTTTTGAATAACTATTTTTTGTTTAATAAAACTTGTATCAAACGTTCTTTCTCCTCAAGAATCTTTTTTAGATAAGCGATTTCCGCCTCTTTATTAAGACTATTTCCTGTATTACTTTCCGAAGGACTATTAAAGAAAATACCGGGCGAAACATTAAATACTTCTGCTATGGCTTCAAGAGTTTTAGTGTTCGTTGATCCTGTTCTTATCATGGATTGAATACTACTTTCATCTTTCCCGATTCGGGAAGCTAACTCCCTAATCTTAATTTTATTCTTTTCGCATAAATCCCTTATAAGTAATAAATTAGCCATAATTTGATTTGGTATTTACAATAATTAACAGGAATTATACAGCATATTGTGCTGAATAAGTCTATATTTGTGATATAAATATAGAAATAAATAATAGATTTAATGTGATGTTATGGCAAAAAAAACTTTAAAAAGAAATGAAGACGGTGAGAAACTAAGAATGTATCTTTTGACTTTACCGCTAAAAGATTCTTCTAAAATGGTGGCAAAGTTGGCAGAAGAGTGCAAAGTACCACTACATACCGTTCATAATTGGCGAGGTGGATTGTGTCGTATTCCCGAACTTGCCAAGGATAAGATCGAAGAAGTAACAGGTGTGAAAATCTTCCATAGTGAGAACCAATAAATAAAAGAAAAATGAAATCAAAGAAATTAGAAATCGAAATTCCGGAAGGTAAAACGGCCGTCTGGAGAAATGGCATCTTAACTCTTATTGATGAACCGGAGAAAGACGTAAAAGAACGTATTAAGACGTTTGAGGACGCCTGCCGTGAAATTGGCATCGATGCGGAAGCATGGAGCCGGGATAAAATATCCCTCGGTCTTGAACCTGACGTTCTGGCTTTTCTGAAACTTCGTATCATTGTCAAAGCTTTAAATGAAGGCTGGGAACCTCGATTTACAGAGGATGAATGCCGTTATTATCCTTGGTTTATTCTTTATACAGGGGAAGAATACAACAAGTTGGACGAGGAAGGAAAGTCTCGTGTGGTGTATCGGTCGAGCTACAGCGCGAGCGCGTTGGGCGGTGTTTCGTGTGCGAGCGCGGTTAACGATTCATCGAGTGCGGATGCGGCCATCGGCGTTCGGCTTGCCTTCAAAACGTCGGAACTGGCAGCGTATTGCGGTCGACAATTCCTTGATATTTGGGCGGACTTTGTTTTTCTTCCGGAAGAGAAAAGTGAATAAATACCCGGGGCGGCTTTTGCCGCTCCATATAATAACCGCCGGAGTGTGGAGATAACCCCGAAGGGCGAAAGCGGGTGTTATTGGTAGTTCGATGCTATCCTCCGGCACAGCTATAAACAACAATGAGCAAAATTTACATAGTAACTAAAAGGGAATCCGGAAAATACGAAGAAGACGGCGTTTGGTTTTCTATCCTTGCCGCATTTGATACGAGAAATAAAGCAGAAGAATATTTAAAGAAATATGTAAAAACGGCTCCTAAAGAAGCTTACTACACTTTCTATCGAATAGAATCTGTTCCGTTGTTTCTTTCTTCTCATAAAGTGAAAATAAACAGACCGAAACATACGACCTATCCTATTGGTGAATTGGTAAAATTAAAAATAAGTGGTGAAAAATAATTCAAATCAAGAACAGAAATGAGCAAAAAAATCTCCATAAAAGTAACTGAAGCACAACCGCTTCCTTGCCCTTATTGCAATGGTTTTTACGGTTATCAGTATAGTGATCTGTTTAGAATGAGTTACACGAGTGTGCATAATTCTGACGGTACATATTCCGGTGGGGAATATTCCGATGGAGTTTCCTTAAACAAGAGTAAAACAGCTTATTGTGTGAATTGTGGTACCAAACTACCTTTTACCCTAATACGTGAAGGTGAGGAACAAGTCGAATAATTAAAAATAAATCAGAAATGAAATCAACAATTACCACCCCCGATGAATTAACCACGCTACGAATAGAAGGCAGCAGTGGAACTTATAAAATATTCAGTAGCTTCCGCCCCATGGAATCCCCTGCGTTCGTGGATGCGGTGGACCGGAAGTATAACCTGGCGGAGATTAAGAATCTTTCCGGCGGAAAAGGTTATTTCCTGGTACACTTGAACAGGGAGCAACAGGAAACCATACAGGAGGATTTAAACGCTATCCTTTGCGATAGTGTGCCATGCCTTCTATAAACTAAGACGATCTTAACGAAATGCCATGAAAGAAGACAGACGCCTAAGAAACCTACGTTATCAGATGCGGAAGAAAGGTTACCAGTTCGATACAAAGAACCTGGTGGTCATTATGCCTTCACATGACAAACGTTCCCTTCTCCAGGAAAGGAGATTAAGCAAATTCGGTTTTTCAATTCAGTATAACATGTTTGAACAATGAAAGATAAAAACTTAAAATACATCGCCCACGCTATTATCGTGGTTGCCTTTATGGGGCTGATTGCCTTTGTCATTTATTATACGGGTAAAACCGCTTTTCTTTGGCTGTTATTATTCGTTTTCCTGTATCAACCTTGGACGGAGATGTGCCCGGGACGGAAAGAAGACAACGAAGAATAAGTAACCATGTAACTTTATAACGATGATAAAGGCAGAAGACATCTACAAAGTAACCAACAACGGGCTGGATATAATTCTACATTATTATCCGCAAGCCCGGGATTGTGTCGGAACCAACCGCCATTTCAAACGCCGGCCGTCAGAGGACGACGCGTCGGCCTGTATCAAGTTATTCGGAAAAGAAGGTTCCCAGCTGGTTTATAAGGTAACGGATTTCGGCGATACCGGAACGGCTCAAAGCCCTGTCGATATCTGCATGTATGAGGAAGGCCTCCGGTTTAACGAGGCTATCCTTAAACTTGCATCCATGTACAACGTAACCGATGAACTCAACCGTAACGTAAACAAGCCGGATATCCGTAAAGTTCCGGCCTCCCAGGATCAGAAAGACGGTACTAAAATTTTCGAGCTTGCCGATCATCTCACCCCGGATCAGTTACGCATACTCGGCCCCCGTGTCACCCAGGAGAACGCCGAGGCCCTGCACTGGTATTCGGCCAAATATATAGGGTATGTAAAAAATCGCGAGGTAACCTATAAATACGCGACTGCGACATACCCTATCTTTATGCGCGAATGTCTGGTAAAACCGGCCGAAGGCGACACGCCCGAAGTGAAGTTCTATAAAATATACGAGCCCCTGAATCCGGACAAACAGTGGCGTTTTTCCTACACCCCGGAAGGTGTCAAGCCGAAAGACTATATAAACGGTCTTTCCGAACTGAAAGCCTTATACCGGGAATTTAATTCCAGGGAGGAAGCCGCCTTTAAAAAGAATCCGGCCAATGCGGAAAAGCCCTATAAGGAACAGAAGCTGCAGGAGGCGTTTATATGTTCTGGAGAGCGCGACGCCCTGTGCGTTAAATCGCTGGGCTTTTCCCCGATCTGGTTTAATTCGGAAACGTATAAACTTTCCGAACAGGACTACAAGGAGATCATGAAATACGTTGAAGTCCTGTATAACATACCTGATATCGACACGACGGGCAGGGTGAAGGGCACGGAACTTGCATTGCGTTTTATTGATATCCACACGATCTGGCTACCGGCCTGGCTTACCACTTACCGGGACCAGCGGGGCAAACCGCGTAAGGACTTCCGGGACTTTATGGAATTACGAAGCAAGAACGAGGATTTCCGTAACCTTATGACGCTTGCCATGCCCGCCAAATTCTGGTATTCCAAGTTTAACGAGAAATCCCGGCAATGGGATCACAATATAGACGCGGACTGCCTTCACTACTTTTTACGTCTTAACGGTTTCTATTCACTTCATGATGAAAATTCCAGTTCAACGAAATACATCCGCATTACCGGCAATATCGTAAAACTGATAAAGGCAAAGGATATCCGGAAGTTTATCCGTGAGTGGGCCCAAGAGAGCTTTTTATCCCGCGATATAAGGAACCTTATTCTGAACAGCCCCAAACTGTCAGATACGGCCCTGGACAACTTGCAGGAGATCGAACTGGACTTTACCAATTATACCCATAATACGCAGATGTTCTTCTTTCCCGGTTGCAGCATGGAGGTAAGCGGTACCGGTATAAAGGAGCATCCGGCCAACGGCAGCACATTGTCCCACTACGTTTGGGAAGAAAACGTCCTGAAACACAAAGTCCGTCTAATGGAAGACATGTTTATCATTTCCCGTAAAAAAGGCATAGAGGGGAACGATGTTTTTGATATCCGGATCAATGCCGTCCCGTCTAACTTTTTCGGCTATGTAATCAATTCGAGCCGCGTTTACTGGCGTAAGGAACTGGAATATAATTTCGATGACAAGAGCGTGGGGGAAGCTGAATCCTACCGGGAAAAACATAAATTCGATATCGAGGGGGAAGGCCTCACGGCGGAAGAAGTGGCCGAACAGAAAAGGAACCTTATCAACAAGATCTTTACTATCGGTTATATGTTGCACCGTTATAAATCCCCTTCGCGTGCCTGGGCACCGCAGGCCATGGATAACAAGATCGGTGAAGACGGTGAATGTAACGGACGTTCGGGCAAATCGTTCATGTTCAAGGCCCTTTCCTACTTTATGAAGACCGTCAAGCTTTCCGGCCGTAATCCCAAGTTAATGGATAACCCGCATGTGTTCGACCAGGTGAACCAGCATACCGACTTTATCCTGGTGGATGATTGTGACCGGTATCTTAATACGGGCCTGTTTTACGATATCATCACATCAGATATGACCGTGAACCCGAAGAACAACCAGTCGTTTACTATACCGTTTGAGGAATCGGCCAAGCTGGGATTTACCACCAATTACGTACCTATTGATTTTGATCCGTCTACGGAAGCCCGTTTGCTGTACCTGGTATTCTCCGACTACTACCACCAGCGTACGGAAGATAACGACTATCGGGAAACGCGTTCTATCCGGGACGATTTCGGTAAGGATTTGTTTTCCAAGACTTACAGCGAGAACGAGTGGAACGCCGATATAAATTTCTTCTTGCAATGCTGCCGTTTTTACCTTTCCCTTTGCGAGGAATCTATAAAATTGCTTCCGCCCATGGAAAACATTATCAGGCGTAAATACAAGGCCGATATGGGTAATAACTTTGAGGACTGGGCGAACTCTTATTTCTCTCCGGACAGCGAGCACCTGGACAGCTTTATCGTCCGTGAAAAGGCCTTCGCCGATTACAAAAGCTTTTCCGGTGTGAATAAAATCACGATGCAGCGTTTTACAAAGGCCCTCAAAGGCTTTGTGGCCCTTTGCCCTTACATTGACGAGCTCAACCCGAAGGACCTTTGCAACTCCCAGGGGCGTATCGTACGCAAGGATAACGACGGCAAGGCCGCCGACATGATCTATCTGCGTTCATGCGGCACGGCGGAAACGGCTGCCGGTGGTGGAACGGAACCGGCCGATCCGACACTCATGTTTGTACCTGATGAACGACCGGATGAATGAATAACGCGCATTTGAAATTAAACAGCATGTCCGAGTTTACCGCGCTCTGGAACAGCGGCGAGAGGTTCCGGAAATTCGCCGAACAGGTCTACCGCTATCTGGAGCGTATGAAACCCGGTACCGTCCTGGCACTGGAACGCTATTCGGGCGAGCAGCTCGAATGGATCATCAAAACGGCCTGTGTTTTTATCCTGGAAGGCGACAACTACCTGGAGTATGAATTTAACGAAGACTATACGGCCGTCGTGCACCGCTATATACCCCCGGACGTAAAGAAATGGATTTTAAGCAGGTGCAAACATCGCGTATAAGACGGATCGGAGCCGGTATAAAATACGAAAAGAGGGACCAGATACGAATGTGTCGGTCCCTCTTTTCGTATGGAAACAGATGCGTCCCGCCCGGCTTCCCTCCCCATACCCCACCTCTATTTCATACAAAATTTTAGTAACCTTGTAACCTTTGTTTGCTTGAAAGAAAAAAGTCTGAAAATCAAATAAATAAATAGGAAATAAAGGTTACGAAGTTGCAGTTACAAAACGGTTACGAATTTTTCCGGTTTGTAACACCGGCCTTTTTATGTTCTACCGGTAAGCCCGGTTACAAACTGTTTTCCTGCCATTTTTTTGTAACGGAAATTAGTAACGTTACTAAGTTGCTAAGATACAGTGTTTTACCTTTGCCGGTTGCCCGGTTACGAAATTACAAAAATTTAGTACCGAATTATATCAGCACAGCCCGGTGGAGAAAATGTCGGGTGTGTGGCGGCAGGAAAAGGCATATTGTAATTATTTTCCCGGAGTATATTTATCAAAATGGCGGTCGAACGCCTACATTTTCCCGTAAATGGCGGAACAACAGCCGATAAAGGAATATCTTTGCCTTTAAAAAGGAATGTTATTGCTATGATTACCACCCGAATACAGATCGAATCCTACCTGGCCGAGTATGTCCGGGGCAAATATTACGACGAAACGGTCGGTACCGTCCGTTTTCCTTCCTCGTCCGATATCTATGTGACCGTTTACGATCTCATGGAGAAACGGCCGGTAAATTGTCCGGCTGACCGTGGCAACCTGGAGTTTATGCTGCCTGACCGCCGGGAGGCCAATTTTGCCGGCGGCAAGTCTCCGGAACAGTTCAATTACATTTCCGTACGCGGTACCGCCATTCTTGAAAAGCGTTTGCGTGCCCTGATGTGGGCCGAGCTGCACGAACTCATGGACGAAAACAAGCACCTGCGCGGAATCGAGTTTAAGGAAACCGTTTTTACCTTCCTGAAAAAGTATGATATCTCTTCCATTCAGGAAGACGGGCTGCTGAAAAACTACCAGCGGTGGCGGGACAGTTTCAGGCGTAAGAAGAAAAGGGCGTATAACCGAAAAAAAGTGTAAAAAAGCAAGTTATTTTTTACCTACCAAGTGTATCTGTTTGTCCTTTTTTGTCCGGTTTTTGGCTGAAAAACGTCCGAAAAATGCTGAATATTTGATTATCAACACTTTATATCTGTAATTATGTCAAGAAAGTTAATATCCGCCGCCCATAGCCTGCAACTTGTTCCCGTTTACAACATTATCCATTTTGGCGTCGTGCGTTCGAAAGTCGTTATCCGCTCTATCGGAAAACCTGATATTCTTACGATCGTACCGGGAACCTTAAAACCGGGTGACAGCAAAAATGAAGACGTCTATACTAAAAAACATACCTTCAAGCTTGCCGACGTGTCGCAAAATAAGACGCTTTACCTGGAAAACCTGAAAGCGACGCCCTTTGTCGCCCTCTATACTGACGAAACGGGTAACACCCGTGTTTCCGGTTCTCCCGATTACCCGCTTACCTTTTCTTTTGAGATCGGCGGGGGCCTGTATAACTGCACCCTGTCCGGTACGGGTCCGGGCGTTAATGCGTTCCTGTAGGTTCCTTTCAGTCCTTCTCTACCTATGATATAGGCATTTTCTTTGTCGTAAAAAAGAGAACGTGGACAAAATACAGGAGATTTTTACAGCACCTTGGGCAATCGCTGATAATGATTATTACCGGTTGCTTTCTTTACTTGTGCCGTGTGTTGCAGCCGGCAATCTGGATGCGATCGAAAAACGGCTCGACAATAATAAAATAACCGCCTACGCTACTACGCCTTACCTTGCCAACCGGTGGGAGCTGGACGACGACACCCTACCGGCTGACAGTGTGGCCGTCATTATCCTGGAAGGCACCTTGTATTCCTGGGAGACTTACCGCCTGGAAAAGCAGCTCCGGGATGTTTTCGATAATCCTAAGATTTGCGGCGCGGTCCTGTGGATCAACGGTCCGGGCGGCATGGTCGCACATGTGGACCTGGCGGCTAAAATGATCGCCGAATCTTCCAAACCTATAGCCACCTACGTGGCCGGTACCATGGGTAGTGCCCATTTCTGGCTGGGAACCGCCGCCGGCAGAACCTTTATCGCTTCCCCTATGTGTGAAGTCGGTTCCGTCGGTATCATGCTTACTTACCAATCCTTTAAGGAATATTTCAGGAAACAGGGCATTGATTACCGGGAAATCTATCCGGATAGTGCCGATCTGAAAAACTATGAAACCCGCGCGATTGAAAAGGAGAACAACGAAGAGCCTATAAAGCAGCGTCTGGCCGTCATGCACCGTATTTTCTGCGATGCGATCAGCCGGAACCTGGGTATTGCCTACGATCCGGAACTTCCCCTTTTCCGGGGACAGATATTTACCGGCGACGTGGCTGTGGCAAACGGCTATATCGATCAGTTCGGTACGCTGGAAGACGCGGTAAAGTGGGTACTGGCACAGGCCACCGTCAGAAAAGTAAACGAGATGTATAACATATAGTATTAACTTTAAAATTTTGTATATATGAAATTGGATTTTAAGAGTTTATCCGCTGTCATTCTGGGTGTGTTGGGCCTGTCGGAATGGAGCAAGGTAGAGGATAAGAACTCTATCACGGCCGAGGAAATGGCTAAACTGAAAAATTACGGTTTTTCTGATAAGTTCCTCACGGCGTTTAAAGCGTCCCTCGAAAACGATTTCCAGGACGAAGCCGGAACCGGGAATGAGGGAGAGAGAACCGAAGAAACCACTACCGCTTTCCTTCGCGGTTTGTTGGGTGATACTGCGGCCCGTCTGGCACAGGCACAGGAACAGCTTGAAGCCTTGCAGACGCAACAGCGTGACGAAAACCGGAACAACACCGCGCTGATTGCCAAGAAGGATGCCGAGATAACGAAGCTTTCCGGTATTATCGCCCAACTTTCAGCCGCTGCGGAAGATGATCCGGGCAAAGGGAAGCAGCACAACGCCCAGGCGGACGGTAAGGGGGCTTTCAATCTCCGGGACGAAAAGCAGCTGGGAGGCTTGCAGGGTGAAATGTTCTCACTGGACCGCCCGTATAACCTTCGCGCCAAAGCTGCGTTAATGGAGGCTGCCGGTTTTGAAATGATCGCTCTTCCGAAAGCCAGTTCCATTGACTACAGCCGTTTGAAGGAAGACCTCGGGGCCTTTTACCGTATTCCCTGGCAACAGCGTTTGCAGTCGTTTTTAATGGAACTTCCTTCCATTGAAAGCATTTTCCCGCTTGAATCCGGTTATCAGGATTTGGCTACGCTGGTAAACATCTGGCTGGGCGAGTTCTCACAGGCCGGTAATGAGGAATCCGACTTCGACAAGGTGACTAAAGGTTCCTACGAGTTCGACGATGAAACCCTGCGCATGTTCAACGTGATGTTTGCACACCGTTTCAAAAATTTAAAAGCCCTGGAGAAAACCTGGATCGGCACTTTGAACAAGGAAGGTTCAAACCCTATCAAGTGGTCTTTTATTGAGTACATCCTGGCCGAAACCGCCAAGAAGTTGCATAACGAGCGTGAACAACGCCGTATTAACGGAATCCGTAAGGACCCGAATCTGAACGAACCGGGCAAAGCACTTGCTGCAGCTGACGGCCTGTATGAGTTCCTGAACAAGAAAGTGAACGGACATACCGATATCAATAACGGAAAGTTCGTTTACCAGATCAAACCGTTCGAGCTGGGAGAACTTACCGAAGCAAACATCGGTGAAAAGGTGTACAAGGGTACTTCCATGATCCCGGCGGTTCTTCGTGACAGCGGTAACCTGGCACTTTATATGCCTTCGCACTTTATTGTATTGTATCATAAATACAATGAACTGCATTACGGACAGAACCAGGATTACAAGGCTAATATCATGTATGTGAAGGAATATCCGGCGGTAAAGATTATCCCGGTTCCCAATGCTGACAACCACCACCGTATCTTCTGGACGTTTGAAGGCAACATTAAAACCTACGAGGACAAGCCGGGTGAAATGACGGCTTTCAACCTGGAGCAGGAAGACTGGAGCCTGAAAGTCTGGAGTAACTGGCGTGAAAGTATCTGGGCTATTGCCGTGGGCTTCAAGTACACCAAGAAAGAAGATATGGACTATACGCGCCAGATGATCTTCTGTAATGAGTATGACCGTCCGGCGTCTTACTTTGTGGACGCTGACAAGGACAAGAACCCGTCGGCCAAGCTTCATACCTCCATTGTTACCGTAGCCAATACAGCCGAATTTGCTATTACCGATATTGAAGATGCGCCGGTAGGTACGGTTATTTCCCTGAAATGCGGAAGCGTGGATAAAGGTGTTAAGATTGAAAAGAGCGGAAACTTTGAACTTATTTCCGAGGCCTGGCAGCCCGGCAAGGGGGATGTTATTAAACTGATGAAACGTGCCGACGGTAAATTTATCGAGATCGGCCGCGAAAACGCTTCTTCCGATGCGTTACAGTTTGCGCCGGATGAAACGACACCTTCCTTGCTTGACGGTGAAGTATTCGTAACCGGTGAGAATACAAAGGCGACGGCAATCACTAACTTTACCGATGCGGAAGCCGGTGTCGTTTACACGATCTACGGAAGCGGTTCTGAATATGCTTCCACCATTGCGGCCGGCGGAAACTTTGTCTTAACCGAAGCTATGACGCTTTCCGAAGGCAAGTTTATCAAGCTGGCGAAAGCCGCCGACGGTAAATTCTACGAAGTGGCAAGAGGCTAATTTTTGGCGGAAGGGATACTTTATCCCTTCCATTTTATAACCTTATAAATCATTAAGTTATGACATACGTAAAAGCAAGCGTAAGAAGGCCGGCCGGCAATCCCGGTAACGGTATTCAGCCCAAGGATCAGCTCGTAATTTACGACGTTGACGATATTCTTTCCTTTCCGCAGAGAAACGATGCCGGTGTGGTTATCGAGGATGATATCGTAATGAAGGCGGGACGTTACGCGATCGGTATTTACCTGACACCCGGTACCGCTGAAATCAGTTCCAACAGTGACGGGGAAACGGACGCCGAAGGTTATACGCCTTCCGTTAAGTTCAATCATCCCGGTAACGAACAGGAAATTCGCGAGTTTAAGACAAACTGGCTGTCCAAGAAATGTATCGTTGTGCTCCGTTATTGTAGCGGAAAGCCTGCCGATCTGATCGGAACACCCTGTAACCCGTGTAAATTATCCGTTTCTTATACCGGTTCCAATGAATCGAATACGAACGAGCTTACTTTCACCCAGATCAGCAAAGGGGATGATATCGCCATTTACCGGGGTACCGATACCCTGGAAGAGCCGGTGGCCGTAGTGGAAGCCGGGGCTACAGATATAGATTACCAGACAGACGGGCAGTACCAGCTTTCCGCAGGTGCGGCTAAAATAGCCGGTGTTACCGGTGGAAGTCATGGATCGGTAATTACCCTTATGGGGTGTTCGGGCGTTGCGCCTACGGTGGAAGCGGGCGGTAATTTCCTTCTGAAAGGTGGTAAGACGTTTACCGCTTCCGAAGGTTCCCAACTGACGTTGCGGGCGTTTAACGACGGTTCGGAGGCTATGAAATGGATTGAACAAAGCCGTTATGAGGCGTAAGTAAACGGCTTTCATGTAATTCAAAGGGTGACCGGCAGCACATGCCCGGCCACCCTTTGTCCTTTTTAGGGTAATTACCCCCTTTTTTCTTTGTATCATCAAATTTTATATAGTATGAAACAGGAAATTATTACCTATCTGGCCGGTCCGCGTAACTTTATTCAGGGCGTGGAACTGTACGAGAAATACGGTATCAACCGTATGTTAAAGAAGTCATTTCGCCGGCAAGGAGAAACGGAAACGATGAAGGCCATTCTTTTAGAGGAACTACGGAAGTTGGCCGGGCTTTCCGAACGTGAATTTAAGACGATCCGGCGCAACTCCAAACAGCCGACCGCGGTAAAAATGGAACCCGCCCGGGATGAAACACCCAAAACGCCGGTAAAATACAGCGATGATTTGCTGCTGGAACTTGCCGAATCTTTCGGCGTCAGCGTGGAAGAACTCGTTTCGTCCGATTTCCGGGATAAGGTTCTTTCCATGGATGAAAATGCCGACCGTGTGGAAGAGCTGGAAGAGGAACTGGAAGAGGCGGAGAAACGATACAAGGCAGCTCCGGAAACCGTAACCAAAATGATACGTTTCCGCGAAAAATTTACTTTCCTGAACTCTCCGGATTGCCCCGACATTCTGAAAATACTTGTTTCCGACATGTTCACCGCATACGGGAGATATAAGGAAGCTTTCGCCCGCCTGGAAGCTACTCCGGATGATGTCAGTTCACTTTCTACAGCACAGGAAGCGCAGGCGGTTGTGGAAAACTTCATCGCTAACCGCGAGATATGGGACGAACTGGAATATTACCGGGAGAACGGAAAGATTCTGGGTAAATGTGAGAAGGTAAAAAGTTTGTCCGTCCGTAAGGGCGTCGAGAACCTTTCGGATATCGACATACAAAAGGCACTGAATAACGCCCGCGCCAACCTTTCAAAGAACAGGGCGAAACTGGAACAGGCCGGGGATGATGAGAAGAAGAAAACGAGTGCCCTTGCATTGATCCAAAAGTGGGAAACTACACAGAAGGCCATAGAGGAAGAAATCGAGGCGCGAAAAAAAAAGTAGTCGAACTTATTGCCAGTCTGACAGGGAAACGGCAACGGATCACAAAGAACCTGGGCCGTTTCTCTCACCCTTGCGACCGCTCGGAGCTGGGGCACCAGCTCAAAATATTAACCCTCCGGATAGAAAAAGAAGAAAGCCGGCTTAAACAACTTTCCAATGATTACAAACCAAATATATAACGAGGATTGCCTGGAGGCGTTGAAACGTGTTCCGGACAATTCCGTAGATTGTATAATAACCGATCCGCCTTATTTCCTGGGAATGACACACAACGGGCAGAAAGGCAGTTTTAAAGATTTGTCTATCTGTAAACCCTTTTACCGGGATTTGTTCCTGGAATTTAACCGGGTAAAGAAACCCGGTGCTTGTGTGTACTTTTTTACGGACTGGCGCGGATATGCTTTCTATTATCCGTTGTTTGACTTGTATTTAGGCGCGTCAAACATGATCGTCTGGAACAAACAGTCGGGCCCGGGTAATCATTACGCCTTTATACATGAGCTTATTTTGTTTCATTGCGGAAAGGGTGTTTCTATCGGTGCCACAAACATAATAGATAATATCCGGTCTTTTGCGTCCGGTGCGAAACTGGTAGAAGGTGAAAAGGTTCATCCCACACAGAAACCGGTGGCGTTGATCCGTAAACTGATTGAAGACAGTACAAAGCCCGGCGATCTGATCCTGGACACTTTCGGAGGTTCCGGTACTACGGCCGTGGCAGCCATTGAAAGCGGCCGGAACTTTGTATTAATGGAACAGGACGAAATTTATTATTTCACGGCACAGAAACGAATAAAAGATGCGTATGAACGATTTAACGGTGGTGGATAGTATTTACCTGGATGCGCAGCAAAAGGAGGATGTACGGCGTTTGTCTTCTTTAGGGTATTCGCCGAAAGACATAGCCGTTTCCCTGGGGCTTTCTTTGGAGGATGCCGGGCTTTTTGTCCGGGATGCGGAAACGGTAGGAACTTCCGTTAACTTCCTGATCCGGGAAGGGATTCTGGTAGCACGTGCCGCGCCTGAAATAAAACTCCATGAAGCGGCGGAAGGCGGAAACGTGGAAGCTATAAAACAGCTGGAGGCCGTACGGAAAAGACATACTTTTGAACGTTTAATCGAACAAATGGATGACGACGAATTTAATTAAGCCCTCACGAATAGACTTTGACAAGGTGGATATCAACCAGATTCAAAGGATTCTTTCTACCGGTACGCTGGAAGCCCTCGCGCCCGATGAAAGGGAATATTATAGCCTTATGGAAATGGTACGGGGACTTCGTGCCCGTATGCGTATAAATGGTAAGTTGGTGACAAAGGCCGGCATCATCCGCCTTTTGAAGTCGGAACCTTACGGGCTTTCGGACTGGATGGCCCGCCAGGTGTACGCTGACAGTCTCAATTTCTTTTATACGCAGGATAACGTACGCCCGCAGGCTTTCGCTAACTTGTATGCGGAAAAGGCCGAAAACTGGGCGAATACCGTCTTTCTTATGGGAAATGTGAAGGAGGCTAAGAACCTGCTGAAACTGGCGGCGGAACTTCGCGGATGTTATAAGGATCAACAGGCCGAAATACCGGAGGAACTGCTTTCACAGAAAAGCACGGTTATTTATACTACCAGCCGTAAGGATCTGGGTGTTCCTGAAATCGACCGTAAGGAACTGGAAGAGTTTATCGACGCGATACCGGAAGTTCCTGTTATCGTGCGTGAGAATATAAAAGAGGATGCGCGTATTAAAGCTTTTGACCTGAAAAAACGTATGTTGTATGATATCAAAGAGTTCGGGGAAGATAACGAAGGTGAGTAACGCCGATGATGTGGAAATCAAATACGGCCATATAATCCAGGTTCTGACGGACTGGATCGATACTACTATCCTTGTATCTGTTGACGGGCGCGGTACGGCCAAATCGACCGTTATACAAGCCAGGCGTTCCGCCCGTTGTGTGGAAGAAATGCCCGGCGGTGCGTTCGCTTTTGTTGCCAATACCTACAGTAACCTGGAAGATAATATAATGCCGGCCGTTCAGAAGGGCTGGCAGCTTATGGGCCTGATCGAAGGGGTACACTATGTAAAAGATACCCGCCCGCCTGAATCCTGGCGGCGTAAATGTTCGGTTATCGTGGATGATTACAAGCATGTTTACAGCTTCTGGAACGGATGTGTTATTTTCATGGGATCACTGGATAACCCTTCGCTGCTTGCCGGAAAGTCTGTAATACATCTGTTTTATGATGAAGCGAAGTACGACAAGGAAATGAAAGTAAACCGCGCTATGCCTATTCTTCGCGGTGATGCGATCACTTACGGACATTCCCATTTGTTCCTGGGGATAACCATTACTACCGATATGCCGGATATCGACGAAAACGAGTACGACTGGTTTTTCCGGTATGTCAAGCAAATGGACCCGGAACGGATCATTAAAATAGTACAGGCGGCAAGTATGCGTAATGACCTGGTAATTTCTCTATTAAAAGAAGAAAGAAAAAATAAGCCTTCCCCCTTGAAACTGAAACGTTTGAAACGGGATATTGAATATTACGACCGGGCTTTGTTGAAGTTGAGAAAAGGACAAACGTTCTTTCTTAACGCTTCTTCATTCGCTAATGTTGAGATACTTACGATTGATTATTTAAAGCGGTTGTATAATGGTACGCTGGAGCTTCACGAATTTAAAAAGTCGGTGGTGGGTATGCGTCCCGGTCTTCGCAGGGATTTACGTTTCTATGTGTTGTTTGGTGAAGGACATAAGTATTATAACGGTACCGCGTCCGGGGAAGCCGCTTACAGCTCGCGGGAACTCCGGTACCTGCACCATGATAAAGCGATTGAAGGCGGTATGGACTTCGGTAATATGCTTTCTTTGGTGATCGGTCAGCTGGACGGTGCCTATTACCGGGTACATAAGAACTTTTTTGAGATACCGCCGGGCTGGTTTCGGGAGATCGCCGACCAGTTCCTCACTTTCTTTCAGAACCACGAATACAAAGAACTGGATTTGTACTATGACCGTGCAGGTAATAACTTTGAGAAACAGAAGGAGGATTACGCGGGTAAGATCAAAGACGCCATAGAAAAAGACGGCAGCGGAAACCGTACCGGCTGGATCGTAAACCTAAAGAGCCGTAAACAGGCAGTTATCCGGCAGGATGCGGAATACGACTTCATGCAGGAGATTATGGGCGGTACCAACAAGAACCTGCCTATCCTTTTGGTTGATGCGGTGAACTGTAAAGAAATGGTTAGTTCCGTAGAAAAGGCAAAGGCTGAAATCAAATACCGGGGTAATTCTAAAGTAGTGTTCAAAGTGAAGAAGTCCGAAAAGCTGGCACCGAAAAAACTACCGATGTTATCCACCAATTTCTCCGACGCTTTCAAATACTTACTGATGCGCCCCGGCTGGATAGCTTTAGTACGAGGCAAGCGGACGCTGCAGGCCGACTCGTTTGTGGATCAATGGATAGAGAACAGGCACAAAAGGTAATTGCCTTGTAACGCTGGAAAATTGCTTTTCCGGCGTTTTTTGTGTTACCAGGTTACGGGTACCCCCTCCGGGAGAGGTCATATTTCACCTTTTAGGGGGAGGGCAACTGCTTTCCGACTTCTGAGCGGCTCGGTCTTCGGAAGGTGTCATTTTTTAAGTTTTTGAAATTTTCTCCGGTTTTTGACTGTTTTTCAGTCGTTTATCTGCATTTAGACCAAAATTTTACGCGAAAAAGCGTGTTTTTTATGCGTTTTTGCTTCATTTTTTGCCCATTTTTGGGTGAATTACCGTGTATTTTTGGGCGGTTGCCTTCATTTTTTTTGGTGGATTCTTAGTATATTCGCTGGTAAATAATAATAAATGTATATAAGACAAGTATATTTATTACGTTTGGTTATGGAACAAAAAGAAAAACCGATAGATAATCTTAAGGGCACTATTATAGCCTGTTTGTATTATACAGCAGATTCCGAACCTGTACAAGGTGAACTCATACAGGTTTTGGCGAGCGGATATCCGGCTGGATATGCAGGAATAGCAGTTAAACAACTAATAGGCGAACATCTGGTTAAGGAAGAGAACGGACGGATTTCGCTTACTTCCCGGGGATGTGAGGTGATCCATATTTACGGTAATTATCGTGAATATCTCCATGCTTTGGAAAAACGGCGGATTGATAAAGAGAAGGAAAAACAACTGGATTCAAAAGTAAAGAAATCAACTATACTTTCGAATTATCTAAATGCTACCAGTGCAATATGTAGTATTATAGGATTTATCGCAGGAGTCCTATCAGCAGACCAAATAAAAAGAATATTAACGTGGTTATTATCAACCGCTTAATCTTTAAAAGGCAAATACATATAAGTGTTACTTCCCTTTGCAACTGTTCGATATCTTCTTGTATCTGGCTCATGGTCGGTTTCTTTGAAGTTTTTGCAAAGATAGGAAAAACAATAAATATAAAATCTTAATACTTAAAATAATGAAGAAATGAAAACAGTAAAAGACATTAAAGTAGGTGATGTGTTTTCTACGGAAAGAAACGGGGAAAAATTGTTATGTACAATTATAGAATGCCGTGGAAGTTTATTTCCTGATGTTTTGAATTTCACAGCCAGGCTAAATGATGATAAAGGTGTTATTTCATTGTGCGGATTGCCTGATAATGATTATTTGCATTTCGGCTGTAATTTGAAAGAAGCAAGCAGGCCTAAAAACGGATATGCTTTTATTGCTGAAAATTAATCGGTTGAATGTTCGCATAATAAAGCCCTATCAGATTATTTTGGTAGGGCTTTTGTATAAATATATATTTTGAGTATTTTTGCAGCTGTCAAAACTATTAAATATCACGTATTGCCGGGATTTATTGTCGGGAAATAATTGGAATCAATTAAACAAGTACTGATATGAAAATAGTTTTGCTAATTTTACTGGGAGTTTTTATACTCTATGTTATTGTTATTAATAGTCTTAATACCCCTAAAAGGATAAAAGAAAGAGAGGCTACGAGAAAACGTAGGGATGAGTTATATAAAAAGTTCTTAGAACAAGAAAGAAAAAAGAATGATGAACTTTCTTTTGTTGCGATTGATTTTGAGACAGCTACAGCAAAAAGATATAGTGCGTGTCAATTGGGAATAGTGGTGGTAGAGAATGGAATCATTAAAGATAAAAAATGTTTCTTGATTCAACCTCCTAATAATGAATATTCAAAGAAGAACACTGTGATACATGGTATTTCAAGTAAACATACCGTTGATAAACCTAATTTCTTACAACAATGGCCGTTAATCAAGCAACTTATAAATGATTCTTGTATTGTTTGCCATAATTCAGATTTTGATATAGATGTTTTGAAAAGTACATGTAATTATTACGGTATAAGCGATTTAAGAATAAAGGATATAAAATGTACTTATCGAATGACTGGATATTCATTAATAGAGGCATGTCAAGGCCTATCTATTTCTGTAAGTGGACATCATAATGCGTTAAATGATGCTGAAATGTGTGCCAATATCTATATTAAATTATGTTGTGGAAAGGCTGTAGATACTTCATTAATAAAGGTGGTTAAAGGTGGTAAGAAAGAACATAGTGAAGAGCTAATAAATCAAGCATTACAAATAAATTCAAGCTTTTTTGAGGGGAAGAATGTAGTTATTACAGGAGTATTTGGGAAGTTTAATCGAGATGATCTTAAAAGTATATTAGAGCACCATGGTGCTATAATTCGGACTGGGATTAGTACAAAAACAAATGTCGTTGTTATGGGTATGGATGCCGGCCCCTCAAAGTGTGCTAAAATTAAAGAACTGGTTGATAGTGGAGTGGATATAGTAGTGCTTAATGAAACTGAATTGCTGGAGAAACTACACATGTGATTGAAAACAGTTTCTATTTTTCCCGTTATTCTTGTTTGAGTAACGGGATTTTTTGTTACGAAGTAACGAATCGTAGAGTCGAGAAACTTTCTTTTTCTGATAAACTTTTATTAACGTTTTTTTTTTTTTGTTCAGAATTTAATGCCGACATTTGCCCCTGTCAAAATCATATACCATATAGGTATTCCGGTGGGCCTCGGTTATTGGCTCGAATAAACAACGGGCTTTTTTTATGCCCGATAAATGCTTGTTTAATACAAGGCGGTTGCCTTTCTCCTATTACATTTAACCCGGCTTTTCGGACGGTATGTGGTGTATGGTTTTGACGAACATGGGGAAACGGTGACCGCCTTTCTCATTTTTAAAATAGTCAAAACCATACACTAATGGAAAAAGAATTTCAATCCGGCACAAGTTACGTGCCTTCGTTCCGTACTGGTAGCACGGACGTAAACACAATCCAACATCGTTATTTTCAGGAACTGGAAAAAGATTGTTCCGTAAAATCGGTTTCCGATGCTTATTACTTATCTGCTATTGCCTGGTTCTGTCTAACCTTTATCTTTCCGCCGGCTGTTATCTGTGCGGCTGTTTGTGTGTGTCGTGCCAAGAAAGCAAGGAAAGGAGGCCGAAAATGACATCTTATTTTATAGAACTTAACGAATATAAGCCACAGAATCGAAAATGTGCTGAAATGGCGGAATTTGCAAACCAGTTTGGTAATACACTTTGCCCTGATGAAATTTCCTTTGATGCTTTTAAAACTGAACTGGAAGCAAAGGTAAAGGAGCTGAACGAGAAATACCCTAAAACAATGCCGCTGAAGATATCTTCCGGTAGCGGGTTTATTCATATAGACCAGGACACTAAAACACATAATAACGGCTGTGACAAGCCGGTAGCCTATTTTTTCATTTACCGGGTTAAAAGAATATATAGGTTTTCAGAGCGTCCCCAGATAGAAAAGAAAGGAGGTGCCGAATGATATATACTGAATATCAACAGGTGTTGCTTACTCAATTACAAAACAATGATAAAAGGATTGAGGAAATAAAGAAGGAACAGGAAGAAATACAGGAAATGTTTCTACAAGAAAGTAAATTTAAACCGGGTGATCTGATACAGATTGATTATAAAATAAGCAATGCTACTTTTAAAGTTCGCGGCTGGATTTTCCGGATTACATTCTGGAGGAATCGCCCGTATTATCACCTGAATTTACCCAAGAAAGACGGTTCCCGCGGATTAAGAGTTAAAAGTGTATGCGACGGGGTACTGGAAAGTATAACAAGTATTTCACATATTAAATTAGAAGACTTAAAAGGAGGTGCCAGATGAATACAAATAATCCTGATATCCTATTTTTCGTTAGACGTGAATACGGCGCGCCTTCCATTGAATTAAGAGCATACAAAGTGGAGAAGGTAAACGATGAATTTGCTTTCCTCGAACTTGAACGTTTGCGGTTGGTTGTTTTCTCCGGTGATTTTCAGTCTGTATCACTTCATCACGAGTACGGTAAAAACAACTGTATGTATAATAGTGCCAATAATATACCGGATTTGATGAAAGACATGAAGAGGTGGCAATTATCGCCCATTGACAGACGTAATTATGAACGGTTTAGAAAAGTCGCCCTCGGGA